>PPCM01000140.1_pt1 | contig 108338 bp, 119 predicted proteins | sample 1555541 | NCBI WGS metagenome assembly PPCM01 (sample SAMN05284479, study PRJNA326546) | Marine sediment metagenome, whole genome shotgun sequencing project. | isolation source: marine sediment | place: Germany: Wadden Sea | collected 2012-09-05
TCTCTGTCATTTCTTCTACTTCTCTATTTTGTTTCGTCTTTACACCTTTGTTAAGTAAAGTATCATAACCACCTTTAACTGTGCTAACAATTATAATGATATGTACACCCAAATTAACCATAGCCATCAATAACACAACAAACATAATCAAAGTAATGTCAGAAGCATCATACAGACCAGAAATTATTAATGGTATTACACATAGAATAAACATACTTACTCCAACTGTTATTCCTAGGTTATACTTCCATTTATAGTTTGAAAGCAACTCCTCAATATGTCTTTTATCAGAAGGATTCAAAACAACTTCTTTTCCTTTTATTTTGTCAAAATCTTCCATCATTGTAGATCCCTTTATGAACATCATTACAGCTATAGCTACCAATACGAATAAAGATGTTAAACTTATACTCATCGCAGCTCTAAAAGATAAATCAATGAAACTAAAATCTTCTACTTCTGAGAAGAATATAAGTATTGTTGGCCCCAGTATACAAAGAGTAACTCCCCAAGCAATTAACTTACCAAACTTACTAACTGTTTCAATATAGTTTGTCGTTTCATCATACGTTAAAGATACAGTCTCATCTACTTCCTGAATTTGAACAGTTCTTTCTATACAATCTTCTTTCATATCTTCTTTTAATAAATAGTCAGTTGATACTTTAAAAATATCACTAAGCATCACTATTTTATCCATATCCGGAACAGCACTTTCACTCTCCCATTTCGATACAGACTGTCTAGAGACATTCATCATATTGGCCAGTTCTTCTTGAGACCAACCCTTTTGTTTTCTTAAACACATAATCTTATCAGCTAAAATCATAATTAGTACCTCTCTTTCGTAATAATGATATAACTTCTTGAAGTTGCACACCACCAAGTGTACTTGGAAATGTGTCAACCAGTGGTTGCATTTTATATTTACTATACTATTTTAGCATATTTTTCCTTTAATCCGTTTTCAAGGATATATTGAAAAAGGCGAATATCTTCGCCTTTTAAATTAATTGATTTATTTTCTCTTTCATATCGTTAATACTAATACCAGCAGCTAAATCATTCACACTCTCTTTATTTGATTCAAACCACTCTACTGCATCCATAATTGTGTCCTCAATCGGTCTATATCGTAAGCCTGCTTTTTGTGCCTTTTCAGTATTTAATGAAAACAACAACTTACTAAACTCATCATCAGAGTACGTTGGGAACATTCTTGGTTTAACTATTTGGTTTTTTTCAAACCATTCGTCATCTAACTCAATTAACTCACAATCAGGATTCATTATATCTTTGCATAAGTGAATAAAGTCAGTAAATAGTAAATCAGTCTTTGGACCAGTAAGGTGATATGCACCTGATAATTCTTTCTCTAAAGCTAACACGACGAATTCCCCTAAGTCTTTAACATCAATAAATTGGTAATTTAAATTCGTATGTTTTGGGATTAACATCTTATCTATGTTTTTCATCATTATTGGCCAGAATGTAAATCTATCAGTATAGTCCTTATTTCCTACAATGTAACCAGGTCTTATAATAGTAACGTTTTCTTCAGGAAAGATATCTAATAAAACCTTCTCACATCCAACTTTGAGTGGACCGTACGTTTCTGCGGTTATATCAGTTGAAGTCATATCTGCTTCTTTTAATTCTACTGATTCATCAGTATTTAACTCTTTTGGGTTCAATGTCGATATAGTTGATATTAATAAATACTTTTTAACAGTGTCCTTTAGAACTTGTGCTGTTTCTTTGACTTGATTCGGTAAATAGGCACAAGTATCAATCACCGCATCAAAATTTAATCCTTTTAATTTACCTAAGTCGGTATTTCTGTCACCCTTTATATACTTCACTTCTCCAGTTAACTCAGACTTGGTTCTTCCTCTATTAAAAAGAGTAACCTCATGTCCATTGTTAATAGCCGTTTGAGCAATATGATGCCCGACGAATCTTGTACCACCTATAATTAGTATTTTCATAATTCTGTCTTACCACTTTATAAAGGGTAATCTCCTTTACTTATTTTAGTTCTCTTATACTTTTAATCCAGTCAACTGATACATCTTTTGCGGTTAATTCAACCCATGCATCTTTAAATCCGGATTTTCTAGCAGTATTTTTAGAAGCTATATTAGACCATGCGCAACAATAAAATGGTACTTTACCTCTGTTTAAAATCTCTTGTGATAACTTATACGTAAGTGTAGAAGCAATACCTTTTCTTCTAAACTCATCCACTACGTCAATTCCTATTTGCCACATAGTGTCAGAATCATTACTAGCTCCCGCTACTCCAACTAAACATCCGTTAAGATATCCAGCTAAGGCAATGACATCTCTTCTACTACTTTCACAGTCATAAGCTAGAGCCATACTAAACCTTTTATCATCGTACAACTCAGTCACTTCTTGTCCAACAAACAACTTACACTCTAAGTCGTTATTTAGTCTCGGAGTAAACTCACTATCCGGTAAATAAAACTGTGCTAAGTGCGCAATACATTTACCTCTCTTTTCTAGTTCATTATTCAAAACTGTAATCTGAGGAGCATCGAATACTCGGTATACCTCTTTTTTATTTATCTCTAAAAACTTACCTATAAACTCTTTAAACTCATCATCAACAATTGCCACAACAGATTCTCCGTAATGAACCAAGTTTAAATAGGGAGTTCCTGTAAGGTAATTCCTAGCCTCTTTCGTGAAAGGGACTGCTTTATAAATTGAATACCCGTCTCCCTTAAGATCATTCTTATTAATAGAATAATCCTTAGCGCTTTGAGTTAGGGCAATATTAAATATATCATTATTGTTCATACATACACCTCTTATAAATAGTATAAACATATTCAAACTAAAAGAACAGATTAAAAAAGAAGTAGATTAATCTACTTCTTCTGTATGTTTATTCAAAGTAATCGATTCTAACTCAATACCTGACTTAATAAATTCAAACTCAACCAAGTTCAGTGCTTCTGCTTTAAACGAACCACAAATAACAGTTTTCCATTTACCTTCTGTTCCGTTTGTTTGAAGCGTACCTATTACATTATTATTAACCTTTACCGAGACTGCTGCTTGAGCTAACTCACCAAGATGGCATTTCACTTTCCCACTCAACTCATATACACCCTCATAAAGAGAAACATTAATTGAACCATCCTCTTTAATACCCACATCTATAACAGTAGTAGATTCAAATTCAATCGTCTTATTTATAATAATTTCTCTGTCCATTACAGGTAAGTCCATTATAAACTTACATATATTAATAGCCGACCTTTGTAACTCAGCTATAGTTAAATCACCATTAACTAATGACTTCAATGAATCATCATTGTTTGCATTATATGAGGCACCATCATTTTCAATAACCATGTATAAGTCATTTTGAGCTCTTACCATATGTCCTGTATGTTTAGTCGATGCTTCTCCTGCATGGACTGGATGATTCATTTTCGCCCACCAATCAGTCATTACAATCCCTTCAAAGCCCCACTCATTTCTAAGAATACTAGTGTTCAAATCATAGTTAGATGCAGCCCAAACTCCATTTATTGGATTATATGACGTCATTACACTTTTTGCATTCCCTTTCCTTACAGCTATTTCAAATCCCTTTAAGTATATTTCTCTTAAAGCTCTTTCAGAAACAACACTGTCTACGTTATGTCTTTCAGTTTCTTGGTTATTAGCGACAAAGTGTTTCATTGTAGCTGTTGCTCCTGTTGATTGAATACCTCGAATCATCGCTGCAGCAAACTCTCCACTGACAACTGGGTCTTCACTAAAGTATTCGAAGTTTCTTCCGTTTAGAGGATGCCTTTGAATATTTAAACCAGGACCAAGCAAAGAGTCGACTTTATTTTCTATTAACTCTTCTCCTTGAAGTGAATAAAGTTCCTCAACAAGTGGTACGTTCCACGTACAAGCCAACATAGTTCCAATAGGTACTTGAGTCGCAACTTGTCCTGTATCCATCCTAATACCACTAGGCCCATCAGAAGTACATGCAACACCTATTCCTAACTCTAATAAGCTATTAGTAACTCCACCAAATGCAGATGCAGTACCAGGAGTTACTTTTGGACTACCCATTCCTTCTCCTCGAACAATAGCCACAAGATCCTCTACAGTGAACTGTGCGACGAACTCTTCGATTGAATGAGTTTTATTAACAACGTCCTTAAGTTTTATTCCTTTATTCTCAGTTTGTGGTATTTCAACTGGCATATTTAAAGCAATTCGTTTCTCCATATCAATGTCAACTTTTTCTAAATCACTATACGTAAACTCTCCATTAAATTTCATACGTTTAAAGTCTTCTTTCGGAGCCATACACTCTGTTAGTGATTCTACCACTTTAAACGGTATGAACATTTCTCTTGCGACAATTAAGTCAACTGAGCTATTTCCTACTAACACCTTGTAATTACCCTCTTCTAAGACGTATGAACTCTTATGATTCGTAACACCCGTGTCGTCGTAACTTGAGAAACTATAATAATCGAACTCAACTTCAACTATTTCTTCTTCACCAGGATTCAGTAAAGAAGTCTTAGAAAATGCCACTAACTTAATATATGGATTACCAAGTAATCCAATGGGGCAGTTCATATACACCTGAACAACTTCCTTACCAGTAATAGCACCGATATTTTTTACAGAAACATCCACCTTAATTTTGTCAGACTCAACAAATGTCTGCTTCACAGTTATTTCAAAATCTGTATATGATAAACCATAACCAAATGGATACATTACTGAATCATTCTTCATTGTATTAAAATATCTATATCCTACGTAAACATCTTCTTCATACACATTTTTAACTTTATCTCCAAAATTTAAATGAGATGGATAATCAGTAATCTCTTTCGCAATCGTAGACGTTAATTTACCACTAGGAGATTCTCCTGACAAAACATCCGCTAAAGCAATACCACCAACCATACCGGCTTGCCACGAATATAGCACAGTCTTTATTCCAAACTCATCTACAAAACTCATATCAATGGTATTAGAAGTATTTAAAATAACAGCCACATTATCAAAATGATTCGTAACTCTTCTTAAAACGTCCTTCTCTGCTTTAGTTAATAAATAACCACCTTCATAAAGACCATTATCCTTATCTTCACCAGCAGTTCTTCCGATTATAACAACCGCATTTTCTGATTTCTTTCTTGCTGAACGTACTAACTCATCTGTAAGTGGCATCTCCTCTTGGAACCAAGGCTCTTGAGCCCAGCCACCTCCACCATTATCAAATGGGTTCTTCTTAACCCACTCCTCATAAACGTTAGCTAGTTCTTCGTTAAGTTGGATGGAATCATTCATTCTCATTCCATCTATAGCATTAACAGTAAAAGGAACATTAACAGCTCCTCCTGAACCTGTACCACTTCTGTAATAATCTATTTGACATCGTCCAAAAACAGATACATCACCAATAAGAGGTAACATATCATTTTCTAACAACACTATTCCTTCAATTGCTGCTTTTCTACTCACTTCATTTAAATTGCTTAATTTGTTCATTATTTCACCTCTTAGCTACCAAAATTATATACTGAAATAGACATCAGTTCCATTGTGCACCTGCATAAAAAAACGTGATTCCCATAAAAAAAAGGCCTATAGGCCTTTAAATGTTTTACTTATGTATTTGCTGAATCCATCATTTGAAACAGAATCAGTGACAACGTCAGCAACTTCTTTAATCACAGAGTCACTATTCCCCATCGCTACACCTGTTTTAACTGTTTTAAACATTGAGACGTCGTTCTCCTGATCACCAAAAGCAATACATTCATCAGGTGAAATTCCCAAGTACTCACACACTCTTAAAATAGCTTCCCCTTTACTTGCCATACTTGAACCTATATCTAAATAGTTAGATCTACTTTGAACTACAGTAGCCCTTTGAACATTGAAAACTCATCCTTTAATCTTAAAATTAATTCTTCATTATCTTCAATAATCAGAAATTTCAAAATATTATCAACTGGAAGTACATTCAGTTCTTCTTCCGTAAGAGCTTTAATCTCAAAGTGATCCTTCAGTCTATTTTTAATTATTTCAGTAGCTCTTTCAGTCCCAAACATCTCTTTGTTTGTATAAACTAAAAAATCCAGCCCATACTCGTTTGATCTTTGAAGAACTTCCTTCGCAGTTTCTTCACTTAACAATGTTTCAGAGACAACCTTCTTTTTAACAGGATCATAAACATATGCACCGTTACCGCATATATAAGGCATTTTGATGTTTAATTCTTCAAGTACACCTTTTACAGAACTAAAATGTCTACCTGTTGCGAATGTAAATAAAATATCTTTTTTTCTTAAATCCTCTATTGTTTGAATCGTACTCTTTGAAATTCCATCACTACTAACTATTGTTCCATCTAAATCTGTAAATACCATTTTATACATATTAACCCACCTTAAACTCGTCTAACTACATAGTACCCCAATATCAAAATTCACTCAATCAAATTGCTAGAGAAAAAAAAGATGAATCAAAAGATTCATCTAGTTTATTCTCTTAACTTACGGTCAAATACTTGAGCACATTCATTCGTACCCATTCCAAATACAGTAGTATCTCTTAACACTGCTTGGTTATTCTTAAGTTTTTCAACTTCACTCTTCTTAACTAAGTATCCTGTAACTCTAATAAGATCAGTATTCTTCATATAAGTAGTGATATATCTATATCCACTTTCAAAAGCACCGTCAATAATATCTACAACTGCCTCAGGATGATCAACGTATGTATTATCAAACGCGAATAAATCCCCAGTCCCTGATGGGAAGTATTGATGGAATGGAGCGGAATGTTTTAAATGGTCAATTAAACTAGGTTCTTGACCTACTTTGATTCTATGAGCTGGTGTATTTAATTTATCTTCTTCATCTAATGATGCTCCTACTTGAGCATGAAGTAAGTATCTATTATTAGTTCTTGAAGCATATACTGCCTCATGATTATCAACTGCATCTTTGATAACATTCATAATTAAGTGACCAATCTCATCACCTCTAACAGATTGACCGAATGTTTCTTCTAATCCTTCTAAACTTAGCATTTTGTTAACCGCATCAGCTAGCCCAACAATCGCAAACATCGCTGTAAAATTATCTTTATCAATAAATCCTTCTCTTTGTAAGAAACTAGACTCAAAGAAATTAGATTCCTCAACTAGGAATGTAATTCTCTTGTCCATCATCGATAAAGTGCTCTTACATACTTTAGGAAGCAATGTGTTTAATAATGAATCTAAATCACTAGTACCTCTTGCGATAGTACCTAATCTTAGTCTAGACAATGTATAAGCTCCTCCTGCAAACGGTAGAGCGTTATAACAACTACATAGAGCGTGTTCTCCTACATCATCATTATAATAGACATCATTTGAAAACGATGGCTTAGAAACTAATAAACAAGCCTTAGCTGCTAATTCAGCAAACTCTCTTGATGTTTTACTCTTATCATATCTCATAGTCATATTAGGAGTAGGATTTTCTAACTCAATAACGGCTCTTAAGATCAATCTACCAGCTCTTGTATCGAATGGTCCAATATCTGCATGACAGAATGAATCTGTAATTGTTTTATCAATATGATTTAAGAAACGTTTAATTTTCTTATAATCATCTTCTTCGTTATCAGTGATAAACGGTTCCATTAATCTATCTAAATGACCAATGAACACTGGGAAAGATGTGATTGATGGTACGTGAGAATAAAGAATTAATAATCCATCTAATAACTCCTCTAAATCAGTTGGAGCTGCTAATTCTAGAAACTCTGCTCCATTTTTAACAAATACTTCGTAATTTGGGACAATGTATCTAGGTCTATATATCGCATATCCTTCATTTAAATCGCATACCATTTGATTCTCAAGTAAAGACATCTCATAATCTGTATATCCAAGTAACTCTTTAGGAGAAAAAAGTCTTTCACTAATATTCCCTAAAGCAACTAATTTTTGTTGTGTCGTTAAGTCTTGACTCTTAACTACCGTTAAGAAATCTTGCTTCGTACTAATCATAATTACACCTCTTTCATAATCTACAACTAAATTATGCATCTAATCAGATCAAAATAAAAGGACAAATGTCCCGATTTAACTGATATAATAAATTATGAGGAGGGATTGTATGTTAGAGATACTAAATAAGGCACCGTTTAGAGTCAAAAAACACTTCATAAATGAGTCCTTCAAAAAAGATGAGCACATCCTAGTACAAGGAGATATCAATGAGTACCTCTACTTCATTCAAAGTGGTAAAGTCGAAGTTGATACAATCTCAAAACAAGGACAAAAAATATCAATCACAACATTTAGAGCTGGAGAATCAATAGGAGTACTTGAGATATTCAACACTCTTATTCATACTCAAAATGTCACAGTTGTAGAGGACTGTAAAATAATCAAACTACATAAAAACTACGTACTAGAATGGATGAAAGAAGATTTTGAATTTACTTTATACGTAATTAAACTATTAGAAGAATGTTTCTACGATACTTCACTATTTGCCAGAAATATCCTTTCAATGACTATTAAAGAAAGAGTAATTACATCTCTTTATAAACATTACACCCATAAAACTTTATCTTCTTTAACTAAAAGAGAACTCATTCAAGAAACAGGTACTCAAAAAAGAAGTCTAAACAGAATTATTGAACAACTAACAAATCAAGGAATGATACAATACGAGAATAAAAAGTTTACAGTACTTGATTTAAATTCACTCACAAATGAGGCAAAGGCACTAATGTAAAAAAAAGGAGATAAAATCTCCTTTTATTCTATAAACGTTAGTTTCTTAAACCCTTTTGATTGAACTATTCTTTTTACCTCTTCAAAATCCTTCAAACTAGGAATTGATCCTTTCAAGAGAAGTAATCTCTCTTTCGGTAATCCTCTAGAATGCATTCTTATTACTTTGAATAAAACTTCAGGATATTCCTTCAAAAGATTATATATACTGTCAACCACTTCAGTTAAGTCAAAGAAACCTTTTAAGTAAACAAGTCTCACTTCTTCTACTTTTCCTAGAGTTAATAACTTTTTAAGACTCAATAGGTGATTACTGTTTACGCCATACTTAAGTTCAGCATCTTTCGCTAAGTTGTTAATCTTAAGTAAATTATCAGAAAAACATAGTTTGTTAAAATCAGTACCCAACCCTTTTATATCGAACAAAAACTTATCAGTAACATCAATTAAAGGAAGCAATGTTTCATAATCAAAAAAACCATTAGTATCTACGTAACAAGTTAGTCCCAACTTATGAACCTCATTGAACAACTCCACTAAAAACTTATGATATAGAGTAGCTTCTCCACCTGAAACTGTAATACCTCTGATGAATGGCATCTGATTTTTTATTAATTCAACAAGATCTTCTACACTGAATAGTTTTGCATCATCACTCTTCATTGGAATTGTCTCAGAGTTATGGCAATACAAACAATTGGCGTTACAACCTTGTACGAATATACTTGTACGGTTTCCATATCCTTCTACATTTGAGAAAGGAATAATTCTATGAACTGGAACTCTCACAATATCACCTCAATTAATCTTAACATAAGGTATTTTTATTAAAAGGTCATATGACCCATTTATCAAATATTACTTCAAACTCTTTTCTATCAACTTAAGTAAGTATTTAGATCTAACCTGTTCAGTCGCAAGTATCTGCTTCATTGGAGGCAGTTTTAAAATAGCTCCAAATATTGCGGCTAACGCCCTATGACTGAAATGTGTTTGATTATCAAAAATTAGATTCTGTAACTTATTAGTTTCAATCGCCTCTAAAACAACTCTATGAGCCATGTTAACAGGAGTAAAAACTTTTTTTTCACGTGGATCCATTGTGATAGCATCTACTTTACAAACTCTCTCACACACTCCACATCCTATACAATGCTCCTCATTCAGTTTAGCTACTTTCATCTTTTGATTAGGTGTGTTAGCAGATACCATAGAAATCGCTTCTACAGGACAAACCTCCACGCATTTAGAACAACCTACACAATCATCTTCGTTTATGTTACAGATGAAATTAGAGGAGTTAATAGCCTGAGTTGGTCCTACCTTCCTAGCAGCAACCAAAGCCTCACAACAACAACTACAACAGTTGCATATAAAAGCAACTTCATTCTGAACATTATCTCCAAACTGAACTAAATTATGTTCTTTCGCAACTTCCAACAGCCTTAAACATTCTTCAACATCCACTTGTTTTGCATATCCATGTTTAATAAGAGATGACGCAGTACCATTAAACGTCATACATATTTCCATAGGTGCATCACAGTTTTCGTTTACATGTTCTTTTTTATGTCTACAGTAACACGTACCAATCCCTATATGAGAGGCTGTATTAATGACCTCAGTAGCTCTCTCATAATCAAGAACGTGGATACTATTATCCTCAATCGATTCTTCATTTATAAAAGCTCTTCCTATTGGTGTTGGTAGACTCATTAACTCAGTAACAAACTCATCTTCCACATTCATATACTGATAAAATAACTCTCCCAAAACTTTTTGATCGATTTTCCCACCAATTCTCATCATTGAAAACTCAAAAAATCCAGCCATAGGTGGTGGCAGTGTAAATGTCTGTTTTCCATCTTTTTCAATATCAACTAATAAAGCCCTTGATGATAACTCATTTAAGATATCACTCGCTTCTTCTGTTGACATCTTCCAGGTAGAAGCAGCTGTTTCAGCTTGAAATGGTTTTATCGGTAAAAGTGATACTAACCTTGCTTCCTCCTCTGAAAACAATAATCTCAAGATTTCAAAAAGAGTATCTGACGGTGGTACTCCTTGTGGAAACTTGTTTAGCCTGTTTACTAACTTATCATAATTTCCTCTTACGGTATTATGTCCCATAAAGTCCTCCTAGTATATTTATTACACTAATTATACTATGGATGAGCTTAATCATAAAATTTGATTTTAGAGTTGGTAAAAGAAAACAACTGACTCAACGTCAGTTGTATTATTTTTTCCACATCATATCGTACGAGTCATCAATATCTCTATAAATCTTGAATCCCTGATTTTGATAAAGTTTATAAGCGTGGTTACTCTTTGTAACACAGAGACTAATTTCAGTGATTCCTTTTTCTACTACAGCTTCTTTAATCGCTTCCATAAGTAGCGAACCAACACCTCTGTTTCTAAATTTCTCATCAACAGCTATAACTAAAACTGGGATATCGTCTGATATATACCCTCTCGTATTTACTTCACTGTTCCAGTACCTAACAAAAGCAGCACCAGCTTTAATAGAATCAATCTCAGCAACAACAGCTATATCTCCTGTTCTTTTGCCAAAGTCTTTTAAGATATGCTTAGTATAGTCGTAAGATAATCCTTCTTCTATTGACGGTTTATCGACAGTTCTACTCCAAAATACAGCCTGATATAACATTTCTCTTAAGAATTGAAAGTCCTCAACCTGATATAATTTACTCTTCATATGCTTCACCTATTCTTTTTCTCTCTACATTATATCAATAAACATCACTCAAACACACATAAAGAAAAAGAGACACCAGTTCATAGAAAACAAATAAGCGTTTGCGTGCTACGTGCAGTTAGTATATAATCAAGTTGTCATACATTACTATATGAACAGAGGTAGAAAAATGAGAGTATTTGAACAATACGATGAAAGTACCAAAAAACAACTTAAACGTAGAGAAATTCTCGAACATAGTATGGACATCTTTATTAGAGAAGGAATACACCCCGTGATGATGCAAGAGATAGCTGATGAATGTAGTGTGTCTTTGCGTACATTATATTACTATTATAAAAACAAAGATGAACTAGCTGTTGACGTTATGATGCTAGTTTTTAATCATAACTGGTTTAGTAAAATTGACAATGATTCTCCTAACTTGACAGGGTACGAGAAACTTGTACTGTTTACAGATTCACTTTTAAACTATATTCAAGAAAATCATAAAATTGTAAAATATATCACTGCGTTTGATCATTACTTCCACAACAGTTACCCGAGTACTAAATATACATCATTCCTTGAAGAATTGTTAACATATACCAAACTTCATTTAGGGAGTGACATACTTGATGATGGTACTATAGAAACTTTTGATAAAGATATCGAAACTACAGTGGCTACTGTTTATCATAGTGTATTTGCATTTGCACAAAGATTTATTTATAGAGAAAAGGCAATGCTATCTGAAGAATCAGGAAACAGAGGTAGTATTGAACAACACGCTAAAATTTTATTAAGAGGATTAAAAAAATAAAAGACTATATTTGATATAGTCTTTTATTTTTGATTATTAACCAGCTAATGCGTCCTTTATATCCAGTCATTTCATTCTAAAGATATTAAATAGTCATTCTACTTAATATATTCATTATAAGACAATTCAACTGGTGATACTCCTTTAAAGGCTGTTTTACCCATCAACTTTTCAACTATTAAGTCATATTGTCTTCTATTTGGTGTATATGTATTAACAATTGTTTCCACCATTGCAAAATCATAATTTTGATATGGATTTGCGATATTCAATAGCATTGTAGGTACTTCGTTTACAAACCACGGAGCATCAAATCCTATTGCCTTATAAGTAACTTGTAAACTTGTTTGGTTAGAAGCATGTTCCATCTTACTAAGTATGATAATTGCGTCAAATTGCTTCTTCCACTCTTCCAAAGATTTATCATTATCCTTCATTATTTTAGTGATGTCTCCAAATTCATATGCAAAGGCATCGAATCCGTTTTTATTTAAAGACTCAATTAAAAGTTCACTATGTGTTTTTTCCTTATTCCTTTTCATTAACTGTCTAATAACAAATCCCTTGAAACCTGGTATGGTTTTAAAGAGTGATTTAGCCATCGGTACGTTACCGAAATAGATTACCCCTACCTTCTTATATTTATTAGTTGTTAGCGGTAAGAAGGCTTGTGTATCTTTTACCAAAGTTATGGATTTATCTGCAAGCTCTTGTGCTCTTTTTACGTTATTGTCAAGCAATGTTTGATCTATTTCCTGTGGAACCAACTCATCTATTGTTTTTTTATTCAGATTTAGTGCAGCTTTTAGTCCCAAAATCCTTAATAAAGCCTCATTAAGTCTTTCTTCAGTTAACTTTCCTTCATGGTATCCCTCTAACATCCAGTTGTATTCCTCTTCTAGATTTCTGTTAAATAAATACATGTCACAACCTGCCATTATTGCGCCAGTAACTAGATCTTTTCTCCTACCTTCCGCTCCAAAACCTGTCATTAAGGTAGCATCAGTCATTGTAAGTCCATTATAACCTAGTTCTTCTCTCAATAACTTATTTAATAGAACAGGATTAAGAGATGCAGGAACATCTCTAAGTTCATCATTTTCTTCAAAATAATCTGGCAAAGTAATATGTCCTACCATTAACCCTCTAGCACCTACTTTAATTGAAGCCTCATACGCCTTCCCAAAAGTTTCTCTCCACCTATTAATAGATAACGAGTTCACCGTTTTAACTAAATGATGATCTCTACCGTCTACTCCATCTCCAGGAAAATGTTTAATAGTAACAGCAACCTCGTTATTAATTGCACTCTTAACATACTCAGCACCCATAGATGCTACTAAATCAGTTCTATCTGAGAACGCTCTTGTATTAGTAACTGGATTCCTAAAATTCATATTCAAATCAATAACAGGTGCAAAAGCCATATTACATCCTGCCATCTTACCTTCTTTAGAAGCTACATCTCCTAAAATAGAAGCGTACTCTGGATCATAAGTAGCTCCTACTTCCATATTACTTCCATAATTTGTACCTTCTTCAATAATTCCATTTCCACCAGCTTCTAGATTAGCTGCTAAAAATAATGGAATCTTACTTTCAGTCTGTAATACTCTGTGTGATGATACTACCTTTTTAAACTTTGATGGTCTGTACATCATCCCACCTATCTTGTATTTACTCACAATTTCCTTTAGTTTGCTTTCTTTCGATGTAAATCCCATTGGAAAGAATAACTGTCCAATTTTCTCCTCTATTGTCATTCCTGAAATTGTTTCTAAAACCCAGTCCACATCTGAGTCACTCAGATGAAATGGGTGTGCTTTTAAATTAACTTTACTCATTACTTTCTCCTCTCAATATTCAAGATTTCATAAATCTCACTTAAATCATAATTTTTCAACTCAGATGTAATAGCATCTCCAGTGGCAAAACTAATCATCTCAGCTGCATAAGCGGCTTCAATACCACTTAATGCGTCCTCAACAACAACACATTCACTACTCTCTAAAGCCAACATCCTAGCTGCCTCCAAGAATACTTCTGGATGTGGTTTACTGTTTGTTATATTAGTTCCATCACTAACCGCATCAAAGGAGTCAGTTAGACCAATTCTAGAAAGTATTTTCTTCGCATTTCTACTACTACTTCCAATTGCTAATTTTAGCCCTTTTCTTCTTGCAGATTCTAGCAACTCACTAATACCAGGCAAGATATCACTAGAAGAAATAGAATCAAGCATAGAAACATATATTTCATTCTTTCTTTTCGCTAATTCATTCTTCTCTTCAGCTTTATATGCTTTTGATGAATTATCTAAAATAATATTGAGAGACTCCATCCTGGAAACACCTCTTAATTTATTGTTAATCTCCTTATCAAAAAAAATACCTTCCTCATTCGCTATCATACTCCAAGCACGAAAATGAAGGTTGTCTGTACTTACGATTACCCCATCTAAATCAAAAATTATTGCCTTAATCATCTTTCACCTCTTATAGTTTGAAAACCTTATCAATCTAATTATACATATGTTGCACGTGACACGCAACCACAATTGCAGGTTACGTGCAATTGATACAATCTGAAATTCACATTTAAATATTTATAACAATAACCCCAGTGTACTGAAGAGAAATCAGCACTAACACAAAGAAAGATTAATTAATACTAAATTTGTGATTTATATCACAAACTTTTTTTTAGATAGGTGCTATAATACGAAAGAATTTAAACATAAGGAGAATACTATGAAAGCAATTTTTATGCCTGGATGTGGCGTTAACAGAGAATATAAAGAAGAAGTTAAAAAGACTATGGAGTACTTAGAGAAACATTTTGACGAAGTTTTACTACATCAAAAATGTTGTAAGATGGATGTTGAAAGACCAACTGCTGATGTGTTTATCTATTCATGCTTTGGATGTTATCCAAGAATGGAAGAAAAAAATATGGCGAGAGAGTATTTCTCTATATACGAAATCTTCGAACAGTACGGTTTACCAGTTGAACCTAAACCAGAAAATGGTGAAATCACTTTAGGAATTCATGAATGTTCTAAACTTAAAGAAGACAAGCACAATAAAGATTTAATGAGAAGTACTTTACTTAAACTTGGATATAAAATTGAGGAGTCACAAATCATTAGTGATGACTATGATAAATGTGGAAAAGTTCTTTGTTTAGCTGACAAAGAAAATGGATTAGAAGTATTAAATCATTCTCTTAGAAATTATGAGACTAATGAGATTGTAAGTGTATGTAAAGGTTGTGTGGCACATATGACTAAAACAAGTAAAAATGCTACACACATGTTTGAACAAATATTTAAATAAAAAAAGTTCTTCTACAAGAACTTTTTATTTTATATCAAAAGCTAACTAATAACCTTATATTTTCTTGGTTTACCTTTAATTTTTTTATTTTGTAGTTTAGAGATTACTATACTACCTTTATTGTTGAATATTTCAACAAAAGAACAAGTTCTTTCAACACTGATAATACCTACATCATCTGTAGTTACATCATCAATACTAAGAAGTGTTCCTAAGATATCCCCAGGTCTTATTTTTTTATCTTTTCCTGCATTAATTCTAATTCTCTTTATTTGTTTATTTAATTCTTTTCCTTTTGGTTCTGTCACTTCTTTTGTCTTATTGTTTTGTTTCAAATAATCTATTTTGAATGTCTCAATAAGCTCATCATCAGCTAAATGAAACTCATTTATCTCATAGTCATTTGCCTTCTTTATTTTATCTAGTTTAAATTTTTGGTTATATGTAATGATACTTACAGCATTACCGTCATTCCCAATACGAGCCGTTCTACCGATACGGTGAACGTACGTATCACCTTCATACGGTAAATCATAGTTATAAATATGACTTATATTGTCAACGTGAATTCCTCTTGCAGCTACATCAGTTGCGACTAATATATTATAGTATCCACTCTTAAAATCAGAGATCGATTTTAAACGATTTTTTTGATGCATCCCACCATGTAAACCACAAACACTAAGTTTAAGTTTCCTAAGACCTTCCAATACCTCATCTACAGTAGTTCTTAGGTTACAGAAAATAATTGCTTTAGTGGGTTTAGTTGAATAAATGACTTTAATTAAGTTATCAAACTGTTCTTCTTGGTTACAAATCAACACTTCCTGATTGATAACAACTTTCGTTTTCTCATTTGTTTCAATTTTAATAAACTCATGATCTATTAAATGCTTCTTCGCTAAAAGTCTTATTTTCTTTGGCATAGTAGCTGAGAATAGAGATACCTTAGTAGTTTCTTCAATTAACCTCAATATATCTTCTACTTCATCAATGAATCCCATATTCATCATCTCATCAGCTTCATCCAAAATAAAATACTTTAACTCACTGATATCAATGTTTCCTCTATTTATATGATCAATTAATCTACCAGGTGTAGCACATATCACATGAACTCTTTGTTTAAGAATTGCCTCTTGGAACTTCATAGGTTGTTTACCGTATACAGCTACACTTCTTATTTTCTTTAAACGTCCGATCAAACTGAACTCTTCATCTATCTGAACAGCCAACTCTCTTGTAGGTGTTAAAACAACTACTTGTGGTTTCTTCGATAAAACATCAATATCTTCTAATGTAGGAATCGCAAAAGCAGCAGTTTTACCACTACCTGTTGCTGATTGAACTATTAAGTCATTCCCTTGTTTAATAGCTGGGATTACTTGTTTTTGAACATCTGTTGGATTGATATACTCTAATCTCTCCAAAGCTGTTAATATATCTAAATCATCACATAAATCTTTAAACTGCAGTTTTTTCATTTTTATACCTCTTATCTTCGCTCAACTATTATACAGTAAAATATAGATAATTTATGATTGTTCTTTAATAATCGTATATTCACACCATTCAAAGTACACACCTTAAGTATACTCTTAATTACTTAAAAAAATGTACCAGCCATTAGCTAGTACATTTATCTATAAGTTATTAGCAGTGATAACTTCTTTATAAGCAGCTGTATCAACGTATAATTCTTCTTTAAGCGGATTTCTTTTAGTATTAATAATTGTTTTAATCTCATATACTAAAACACCCACATTAGCTACTATAGCTAATATACTAAGGAAGTAAAGTGGAGCAACACTGTGAGTAGGTATAATGTTAAAATACTCCGTGTTTGAATAATTAGGGAATGTTAATGTAAACATTGCCCACAACGCAAGTGTTTGTGCTCTATGTTGTAACCACACTCCACGAGAACCTACAAATGCAGCGAAAGTTGATGCACCTACTAAGGCAACTCCAGCATAGAAAGATCTCTCAGGAATACAGTTATAGACATAACTCATATTCCAAATACCATACGCAATCACCCAAAACCACAATTGGTCAGGCCAAACCATGTCTTGATTCTTATTTTTGGCAACCTTAATTCCAACCCAACCTGTCATTGTGATGACAGATAATATTCCTGCGATACCATTGATTATATTCCAAGGTCCACCTTGTAGTAGTAACCCATTCTCAATCACTCCATTAAGTGAAGCTACTTCAAAGTCTCTTATTACAGCTTCTAATATGTTGATTCCTAAAATAAGAGCTGGAAAGAACAACATATATTTATTTTTTTGAAGTTTCTTAAAGTATCTAAGAGCCATAAACCCAATAACACCAGCTAAAGCCGAGTATGTTTTCACCCAGGCAAACCAGTTACCTTCAGTAGTGTCGCTTGATGAATTCATCCAAATAGTAAAAGTAAATACAACTGGAACAAGTATGTAGATAACGACTGAAACTACTTTACTTCTTCTTGATAGTTCATTAATAGCTAATAAACCAATTAATACACCAATAAAGGCTAATACATTAATAACTGTGTAATTTTCAAAGAAAAACATTTTAATATGAATAACTAATCCTTCTTAGTTATTTCCCCTTTCGTATTTGATATTTACGGCAAATTATAACATAGGTATTTTTAGATAAAAATAGGCTCATTTTAGCACTTGCCACTTAATAGCAACAACATCCTAAAAAAGACTTCTTTTTGCCAAAAAAAGGACATTGTTGCTGTTTAGAATTAATAGATAAGTCATTCAGTAAAAAAAAAGAGATAGATAGACTCTAGTCTATTTATCTCAATATATATCAATTACTTTTGGCTTCTTCTTGTATTGCTCTTTTGATTAGTCGTTTTCCCTTTTGAATAATACTTCGGTTTACCAGATTTACCATTCTTTGGTTTACTAGACTTTCCTCTGTTATCATTCTTTGGCTTACTAGACTTTCCTCTATTATCAGTCTTTAGCTTACTAGACTTCCCTCTGTTATCAGTCTTTGGCTTACTAGATTTCCCTCTATTATCAGTCTTCGGTTTTGTGGACTTAGTAAGTTTATCCTTGTTAGATTTTGCTTTACTAGCATTATCACGTGATGACTCACTACTTTGTTTTTTCACCTTATGTCTTCTTTGAGGAGATTGTTTCTTCATAGTGTTATGATTCTGTTTTCTCTTATGTTGAGGTTTTGAGTTATTGTCATCAACAGATACTTTCAACATCTCATTAGCGTAAACAGAATCTGTTAACACATCAATATCCATTCTAAGATGTCTTTGAATGTCTCTTAGCTGATCTAACTCTTCATGTGAACAAAATGAGATTGCGAATCCACCAAGTCCAGCTCTACCTGTTCTACCAATACGGTGAATATACGTTTCAGGTACATCCGGTAAATCATAGTTTACAACGTGTGATAGTTCATCAACGTCAATTCCTCTAGCTGCGATATCAGTTGCGACTAACACTCTTATTTCACCTGACTTAAACTCTGATAGTGCTTTTTGTCTAGCACTTTGTGACTTGTTTCCGTGAATAGCTTTTGCTTCTATAAACAGTTCACCTAATTGTTTAACAATACGGTTCGCACCGTGTTTTGTTCTTGAGAATACTAATACTGATTTTAGATCTTCTTTTTCAAGAAGTTCTATCAAAAGGTTTATTTTTTTCTTTTTACCTACGTAGTATAGTGACTGTTTTATTTTATCAACAGTTTCTTCTTCTGGAGAAACTTGAATTCTAACTGGTTGGTTTAATATTTCACTCGCAAGACTCATAATTGCCTTTGGCATCGTAGCTGAGAAGAACATTGTTTGTCTCTCATATTTAACCATAGCTACTATTTTTTTAACATCTCTAACGAATCCCATATCTAACATTCTGTCAGCTTCATCTAATACTAAATAAGATACCTCTTTAAGAGAAATAATTCTTTGTTCTATAAGGTCTAACAATCTACCTGGTGTAGCTACTAATACATCTACACCTTGATTCAATACTCTTACTTGTTTTGATTGTGCGACACCACCGTATATTACTGCTGATTTGATATCTAGATACGTTCCGTATTCTTCAAAGTTATCATAAATCTGTAATGCAAGTTCTCTCGTTGGTGCTAACACTAATGCTTTAATAGGTCTCTTCTTTGAGTTTCCTAATTTATCTTCATGTAAGTTCTGTAATATCGGTATTGCGAAAGCCGCTGTTTTCCCTGTTCCTGTTTGTGCACTACCTAGAATATCTTTTCTTTGTAGTAATACAGGAATCGATTCTTCTTGAATCGGAGTAGGATTAACGTACTCTTTATTTTTTAAAGCCTTTAATATAGGCTCTATTACTTTTAGTTCTTGAAATGTCATTTAATTGATTGCTCCTTTTTAACACAATATATTCAATCAAACTGACTCTTCTTTTGAGTATACATGTCTATTTTACCTAATCAATCATACCACAAAAGATTTACTTTACCCCTTTATATCCATTAAAGAATGATTACAGGCAATGTAAACGCTTATACCCTAGTTCATAAGTGGTGAATAACAGTTTTAGGTGTGTAAATAAAAAAAGCCAAATGGCTTTTTATAACTTATCTATTTCATAACCTATACTTGTTTCACTAATATGGTACCCGAGTTTAAAGTATTGGTTTAACTCTACAATACTGTTCACTTCAACGTAAGCCATCGTGTCTATACCTTTTGATAATCTAATGGCTGTAGCATGTATGATTAAGTCAGACATAATTTCCTCTTTAACGCCCTCCTTAACTCCTAAAAAGTACACTTCGCCCTCTGGAAGGCTTTTTCTTACGACGAACTCTCCTAAGACTTCATCATCTTGTAATGCTAAATAAACATCAAACTGATTCTGTTCAATTATTTTCTTGCTATTCCAAAAAGCTCCTTCACCAATAACATCATGCAGTTTAGAGAACTGATCATGATATTGAACAGTTAGTTCTTCTATTTTTGTATTTACCTTATTAACTCTAAAGTCTTCCTTTTTAATGCGTAAGAAATAAGCTCTTGAGCAACACGTCATCTTTCTACTTTCACAGAACTTAATTGCCTGTTCGTTTTCTTGAGAATATGCCATGTAGAAGTAATACCCTTTAAACTTTTCTTCAATCCAATCATAAAAAGCATTCGCTATTTTATCAAAGTCACTTTCAGCGAAGATTCCTCCACTAGTTTGAACGTACTTATCCTCAGTTTCAGCACTAAAGAGTACTAAACCTTCTAACTGTTCATCACCAAAGTAACCTAATAGATAACTGTCCTCTCTTTTAAGACTTCTTGTGAAAGCTCCTAAAATCTCTTCGTAATCCCTTGGAAATGATTTTACATTGAACTTAGGAATTGCATTTAACTTATATGCAAATTGTGATGCCATTACTATCTCAGACTCTTTTATCGTCCTTATCATCTTATTTACCTCGTTAGTTGTCCTTTAATATGTTTAATTAATTTAAAGTTCTTATATCCTGTTGGGTGATTCTCCCTAGTATAAACAACTCTATATCCCAGTTTTTCATAGAATGGTTTCGTCCCATACTCTCCTGTACTTAAATCCATTGTACCAATACCTCTTTTTATAGCCTCATCCTCAGCCATAAGCATCATAGTCTTCCCAATGTTTTTACCTCTATACTCCTTTGGTACTACTAGTAAATCTATATGAAATGAATCTTCATTCGCTTTAGCTACTAACCCACCCACAAACGTTTCACCTTTTGTGGCAATGATTGTGACATCTTCAATTAACTTAGGTGTCTTAATATAATGAAGTGATTTTTTAAACTCTTCATCAAGTACCTTTTGATACTCTTCATTTCTCAAACTTGTAGATACTACCTTATTCCTTATACTTTGTTGTTTAAAAGGAAGAGACAAATCAGCCATAAATAAGTCACTATTGTCAGTACTGGAAGTAATAGATGCAACCTGTTTAAAACCCGATTCTAAAAACTCCCCTAATCTTACCTCATCATAGGTTCTCATATGAATACCATTCGCCTTGTGGTTATAACGAACACATATCTCGTTTATTAAATCATTTAACACAGTTTGATTCTCATAAAACAAATCCAAAATCATAACCCAGTTACTATTGTAAAACACATTTACAGCACCAACCAACTCATCTTCATCTACTGCATAAAAAGAGCGTGATTCCCTTTCAATTGTACCTGTAAAAGGTATCTCAAACTCGTCTAAGTGTTTAATGATTTCTTCTATGTACTTATCTGGTTGATCTAGTTTATATGTGATCATTGTTCGTACTCCTGTGGTTTATAATATCCTTCCTATATTATAACAACCTTTTAGTCATTTTCTAAATAAGTTTTTATGATTCTTGTATCGTTAAAATGTAGTAATACAGATTATTTACACATTTGAATTCTCGTTTAATTATTCTTAAGCTAAACTCTTTAACAAGATTTATAATGTGCTATAATGCATGAGGTGATTATATGCTTAACGAAAAAGAAATGTTAATAAAGGAATCTGCAGAAATAGTACAGGATAGATACTGTGTTACAGATGATAAGTTTCCTAGAGAAGTCGTTTTACTGAAATCAAGATATTGTGCTTGGAGAAAATGCACTTTTTGTGATTACTGGGCAGACGGTGAGAGTGATCAGACTATTATCGATTCTGTGAACCATGTGGAGTTAGCAAAGATTACTGGTGAGACAGGAGTTTTGGAAGTTATTAATTCTGGAAGTATATTTGAACTTCCAAAGTCTCATATTGAATTGATTAAGAAAATTATAAAAGAAAAGAATATCCATACACTGATGTATGAGTGTCATTACTTATATAAGAATAAACTTCAAGAATTTAACAAACAGTTCGATTGTGAAGTAATTGTCAAAACTGGTTTAGAATCATTTGATGATAACTTTAGAGAATCTGTCTTAAACAAAGGATTCTGTGAACATATAGACGTGCTTGACTTTAAAAAACACTTCCAAGGTGTTAATCTGTTAATAGGAATCAAAGGTCAAACTTTTGAATCAATCAAAAAAGATTTAGAACTAGCTACTGCTAATATGAAGGTTGTAATAGTAAACGTGTTTACAGATAATGCACGCGATGTTATAATTGACAACGCTCTTATCAAACGTTTCTATGATGAGCTGGGTTATTTATATAACTTAGAAAACGTAATTGTATACGATCATAAGAACGCAGTTGGACTAGGGTAAAATAAAATAAAAGCAGTTCGTCAACCATCCTGCTTTATCAAAACTCGGAGGAAAATATGGAAAATTTAGGTTATTTAGTATTGCTTATGGTCGTTAACTTCTTGTTAATAACATTTGCATACAGAAATTTTGGAAAAAATGGTTTGTTCATTTATATCGCAGTCAGTGTTATTGCGGCAAATATTCAAGTGAATAAATTCGTACATTACATCGATATTGGGAACTTCTCAATTGACGCCACATTAGGTAATGTAATGTTTGGTGGTATATTCTTAGCTACCGACTTATTAAGTGAAAAATACGGAAAAAAGACTGCTTTAAAAAGTGTATATTATTCGATATTCGCTAATTTAGCATTCGTTGCAGTTATGGTGTTAGCTAGTTTATTCACAGCGTTTAATGCGGATGAGTTCACTACTAGCTTCAACGCTTCATTCCAAATGTTATTCAGTGCTAACAGTAATATGGTTAAAGCTGTTATCTTAGGTAACATCGTTTATTTCATTTCACAATCATTAGATGTTCGCTTGTATTCAAAAATCATGTCATGGTTGCCTGGTAATAAATACTTGTGGGTTAGAAATAATGGTTCTACAATCGTATCTCAAACTGTAGATACATTCTTGGTTACATTCTTCTTTGCATTAGCTGGTATCTTCCCGTTTGAATTTTTCTGGGGAGTAATCGTTTCTACTATGTTTGTTAAACTATTAGTAGCGTTACTAGATACTCCGTTCTTGTATTTAATGAATTACATAAAACCAAAAGCAGAGTAAGTAAAAGCCTAATCGAGATGATTAGGCTTTTTTTATTTTCTCAACCTATCTAATACTGTTGAATTTCTTTAATTACTTGAAGTTATATAAAAGAACTTGTTCTCCTTCATCAACCTTACCTGTGTCAATAAACCCATACTTAAGATAAAAATCATACGGACTAACTTCTCCCATATGACAAGAAGTAATCAATTCACCAAACCCTAAATCTTTACCCATTTCAACTATATGGTTCAAAGTCTCAACACCAAAATGTTTCCCCTGATGATCTCCAGCAATCATAAACCTCCAAAGGTAAAAATCCTTTTCGCCCTCTTTAATACTTTCCTCATTTGGAATAAACAACATAAAGAACCCTACAGGTTTATCACCTAAAAATATACCTCTATAATAAGCATTCGGATTTACCGAGCCTTCACCAATACTAAAAGCGTTGTGGGCAACACATTTTTGTTGTTCAGTAGTTAATGTTTTTGATAACTTAATAATATCGTAAAAATTTTCTTTAGATACTTCTCTATAATTTAGCATACTCATAAATCCCTCCTGTTTCTCGATTAAATTATACACTATTAAAAGGGAATCAAAAGTTACACTTTTGTCACTTTACAGAATATCATCCAAAAGAAAAGACCACTCGTGGTCTTTTAAATTGTTACTTATCTTTATCCAGTAAAACTCCGTACTCAGACTCATACTTACTGTAATCAAAGCTTTGTACATACTCGATAATGTCTTCAAGTGGCATTGGTCTTGCGAAGTAGAACCCTTGTACAAGGTCACACCCAGCGTTATGAGATATCCTCAATTGATCAATATTTTCAACACCTTCAACACATACTTTACTTTCAGTAGCTGATATTGCCTTTACAATTGTATTAAAACCTTTTAGTCTATGTCCGTCACTCAAATCACTAGGAAGCATAGACTTATCAGTCTTGATCGCAAGTAACTTACCTGATAAAACATCAGAAAGTTTAGATACTCCAGAACCAAAGTCATCAATGACAATATTGAATCCTTTTGACTGTATATAATTAATTGTATCTTCTGATATTAAACCTAGGTTAGTATCTTCAGATATTTCAAAGACTACTCTGTTATGAGGAATCTGTAAATTTTCAGTATAACTATCAAACTTCGAATTATTTCTTTCAAAGTCCTTAAGGATATCAGCAGATAAGTTGATTGAGAAATTGATATCAAGTACTTCTTCACAATTTTCTAAGAATATAGAATAATCACGTTGTAAGTTCTTAATCAAATTCTGGTCAACTCTTTCTATATATCTTATTCTTTTAACAATGTCTATAAACATCGATGCCGCAATAATTTCACCATTATGTTCCCATCTAGAAAGAACTTCAATAGAATCTATTCTCTTGTTAACCATATCAATTATCGGTTGATAATAAAGTAAGAATCTATCATTTTGAATGTCATCTATTAAAAACTGTTCTATTTTAGTTTGGGCATTATATTTCCCCATTAGTACTTTATCAACAATCGTAAGAATTCGTCTATTATTTTTCGCATCATACATTGCGTAATCTAAGTACATGAGCATATTCTCATAATCTAAATGAGAAGTAACTTTTTCAATCACCCCAACTGATAACGTTATATCAACTTCGTGTTTCAGTTCATCATGGAAAAATAAATACTCAAAGTTTTTAGTGTATATCAACATTTCCTTAACCGTCATTGGATCCTTAGAAACAAGGAAGAACTCATCCCCACTATTTCTATACACATGGAATTTACCAGTAGACTTAAACTCCTCAGATAAGATTCCAAGAACCCAATCTCCATATCTATGTCCCAAGGTATCATTCAAAATCTTAAACTTATTAATGTCCATAAATGCTACTAACTTATCTACAAAAGCACCTTTTTCAAAATCGTCTGTAAACTTTAATCTATTATAGTTCTCAGTTAACGAATCATGAGAGGCTTTATACTTAACTTCTCTGATAAGTTTTTCATTCTTTAATACGTAGTAAACAACGATGAGGATAACAGAAAGACCCATTAATCTTATTCCGTAGTTTATAACTACTTCCAAATTAGATACTGATAAATCATATACATTCATCTGCCAATTTGCATATTCATTCACAATGTACGTTTCAACACCAAAGTTATCAAATTCCTCTCCAATAATAATAAAGTTTTCTTCTCCTCTATTACCCATAGTAAGTTCAACATTATACAACTCCGCTTCAGAAGCTATTAAACCTTCAAATATATCTGCATCAATTACAGTTGAAGTATGACCATAGTAATCATTCCCAACAATAATGGGTATTCTTAATATAAACGCTCTTCCACCCTGAACCAATTCTAACGGTCCTTTAAACAGTGGTTCTCTAGATTCTTCTACCCTAGCTATATCATCCATCTGGCCAGGAACTTCACCTAGATCAATCCCGATAGAACCTTTGTTAGCTTCATACGGATAGTTAAATTTAATAATAGTTCCTTCGATGTAGGCGATATTCCTTATGTAATTCTCTTCATGAGATAATAAATGTGATAAAAATCCCTCAACTTCTAACCTACTCACGTCAGGTGATTCTTCAATATATGAAACGTATGCCTCAGAAATTGTATATACGTTTAAAAATACTTTTTCTACCTCAGACTGAATAGCATAAGACTTCCTGTAAAGTTCCTTTTCCTTGCTCTGCATCCAAAAAGCATTAGCTGCAAAAACAATAGATTCAAACAACATGAATATCAGTACGCAAGTCAAAAATATTTTCACTTTAAAACTACTTTTATTCAATCTCATAACATCACCTCTTACCATTCAAACTCTTAGCAAAGAAATCTTTCTAAAAAAGTATCCTTATATATTTAAGTATATCACAGCATTTCACCGGAAATTGACTCCAAGTAATTTATTTCTAACACAGAATATATTAAAACTCTATACTCAACTAATTACTATTTTCAGAAAAAAACTTCTACACCAATGTGTAGAAGTTTATTATATCTCATTATTATTCATCGAATGATCCGTTAGAAATTTGATTCGTGTCTTCAATAGCCATCTCTCCATCAAACTCTTTTAAGGAAATATTATCAAATATTACCTTCGAAATGGGAGTGATTCCAAGTTCAAAAACAAGTTTTCCTTGATCAATCGTCGAACTCTCGTCCATCGTAAAAATCAACTCATATGTGTTCATTTCATTAGAAAGTGTAAACGGTGTTTTCTCCACGTACTCAATGAACCAAGGCTCGTATTCTAACGCATCTCCAAATGCCATCATTATTTCTGTTTCGACATCAGCCATCGCATCAAAAGTTATTATATATTGTTTTCCATTTTCTACCTTATAACCTTCTTGATATACTTGCACTGACCATGTTTCAACTCCAACAGAACTCGTCTCCACAGTCATAACTCCATCACCAATATACATTTCAGATACAGCACCAGCTGCACCATCTACCCAACTTTCCCAACTTAATTCAATTTCTTCTACTTCCTTTTCAACTTCAACAATGTAAGATTTCTCAATCTTTACTTCTCTAATCCAAAACTTCGAGCCAGATGTTTCACCAAAGTCACCTAACATAAACACTAAGTCATAAATATCATCTTTCGATACCGTTACATTAATCTCATATGATTGCCATTCATCTGTTAAATCAATAACTTTATCAAATGATTCATCTGAACTAATTACATTTACACTAAACAATCTAGAAACGTCCCCCATTGCTTCAAAAGATATTCTATATTCTTCATTTTCCTCAAGCAATAAATCCTTATAGATAAGCTGGTTACTGTTCTCATTTTCCCCAATTTGGTTATACTCAAACACCAACCCTCCATCATCAATCAAGTTAGATGTAATACTTTGATCAGATATCTTACTCCAACCAAGAAGTGTTGCACTAGTAAAATCACCGTATACCACTTGATTTGTGCCGTCTATTGCATTTGATCCATCGTATTCCTCTAATCTCACATTATCGATCACTACCAGAGTAGTAGCGCCTTTTCCAAACTCAAACACTAATTTACCCTGATCATCCGTAGATGCCTCATTCATAGTGAAAATAAGTTCAAAACTTCTAAAGGACTCCGACAAAATGTACTTCGTTGTAGGCGCATATTCTGTAAAAAATGGGTCCTGTTCATATGCATCTCCGAAGGAAACATTTATTTCCTTTTCAACTCCAGACTTTGCATCAAATGAAATGATATACTGTTTTCCATTTTCAACTGAGAAGTTTTCTTGGAATAATTGTACATCCCAAGTCTCTACTCCTGCAGATTGAATATCGACAGATAACTCTCCATTTTCAATTTCTACAACACCCACTGCACCATTATAGTCCGCCTGCCAGAAAGTCCAACTATCTGCATTTTTTGAAGCAGATATAAGTTCAGTATCTTCCCAAGCAATTCCTTGAACTAACACTTCTCTTTTTATTTTTTGCATGTTTCCTGCTGAATCATAAACTGTGTACTCCAATTCATAAACACCGGGTTCATCAACATCAACAATCCCCGCCACTTCAATACTTTTTGATATGTCCCCGTCATAATTATCGGACGCAGTTATCCCAGCAAGAGCGTCAAAAATATTTCCTTGCTTTATATAAACTTCAGTAACACCTTCAATTAAAGGAGGTGTTTGATCTATTACTTCTACTGTAAAAGAAGTTTCGCTTATATCACCATCACTATCACTCACACTAATACTAATCAAATAAGAACCAGGTACATTCTCATCGAATGTACCTAATTCAAACATTTCTATACTAGGTTCAATAGTACCATCAATATCATCAGTAATATCAACTAACGTTAACCAGTTAGGTTCACTAAAAACGTCAATTACAATTACTTTGTCAACATCAATTTCAGGTGCAGTATTTTCCGTAACCTCAACAGTATCTTTTACAACTTCAGGTACTTCATTGTTTTCACACCCACCTAAAACGTAAGTTAGCAAAACAACAAATAAAATACTTACTATTTTTTTCATATTTACCTCAATTATGGTAATTCAATTAGTTGTATATCAGTAAAACTAAATGTTGTTAAAGTTCCATTACCAAATTCAAAAATAATCTCACTACCGGCTGTATCTTGCGTTCCACCAGTAAATGTCATTTCATAATACTGAATATCAGTTGTCAGACTCACTGTTTGAATTGCATATTGATCAAACCAAGGTGCTCCTGCCAACGTCTCACCAAACTTAATTACTACATCAGCATCAGCTTCAGCTTTAGCAAAGAAAGATAACTTGTAATCAGTTCCATTTACAATATTTAAATCATCTAAGAACACTTTTAAGTGATGGCTTGCCCAACCAGCATTATGTACTTCTAGTTGTAGGAATCCGTCTCCCGGTATAGATGACATAGTTCCATCGGCACCTGATCCATCCCATGGATCTTCATACAGTGTCCAACCTAATGCTGCATAGTCAACTATTTTATATTCTCCGAATACTGTAAATAATATTTCTCTTTCAACAACAATATCCTTAGCAAGCCCAGTGTCTTCTTTAGACAATGTTGCAGTTGCTTTCACAACAACTTCATCACCTAAAACACTTGCATAATGACCAACAGTCATTGTAGCAACACCCGAACCATCAATAGTAATAATATCTGTGTTTTCACTAGTCCAAACTACCTCAACATCAGAGTCTACAGTTGCAGCAAAATCACTTGTTTGCAAGAATAGATCAGCTAAATCCAGAGACCAAGTCGCTTGATCTGAATAATCTAAGAATGTACTCATAGGAGCAGCATATAAACTATTGAAGTTCGCCTCAACTCTTTCTTCAACTTCAGTCAAAGTAGCTGGTTGAACAAATACACTAAACGTCGTGCAATCAGATGTAAACTTGTATGTCCATGACCAATTAGAAGGATGGATAACTACACACGCTTCTAGTGGTAACTCAAATGATTCGTACCCTTTTGTAATAGTATAAAGGTCTGTATCACCTGGGTTATTATAATTAAATCCTACTTGTGGTATTGATGGGTTTTGCCAATCAATATAAGCACCAGCTACTGACCCTACATTGTTAGATAATGTGATAGAAGATTCAGTCCAGAATCCTGTAGGCACAACATCACCTAAATCTATTTCAGACATTAGTTTTTCAACATAATCAGCAGCAGAAAGAATCGAAATAGAATAATCTCTGCTTAACGATACATCGTCATCAGTACCATAAATACCATCATTCCCTTTATCAAATACGATATTAGCAGTTAACACATAATCATCAGCTGCTAAAGTAGATATATTAAATAATTTGACTTGGTCATCACTCCAACCATTGTCCGTCCCTACTTCAGTAAGGTTAACAGGGAACTCAGCTAATACACCGTCAGTAGTTAACTGCCAGAATATATAGTAATCATTACCTGTATGATATTTACTTGCTTGAGTAGCTGCTAAAGAATCAATACTAGTTCCTACTCCATGTAGAGAATTATTAAATGCTGTAGAGTTTGGTAACTCATAGTCCCATTCCCATCTTGCCACTAAACCATCAAGCGTGTTCAACTCTGTTGGATACGCTGTCCAATCGTTGATTCCAATGTGCTCCATACCGTTTATAGTATCGAATATAGCCGCCACATAAGAAGACATTCTTTTAACTTGATATTCTACATCAAATAAATACACAACGTCGTCATATTCAACTTCCATTGTTAATTTCACTAATTCAGATGCTTCTAAATCTTCTTCTGACTCGATCATAAGATCTCCAGTACCATAATCTAGTACATCGTCATTTGCAGTCATAAATTCATAATTAAATAAGTCCATTAACCTATCTTCTTCATCAGAACCTGCTGTTAAAGCGTCAATAATAGGATTATCCACAACTTCACCTGAATATAATATTCCAGTTTCAAACTCAGGGTTATTCATATGAACTTCACCTAAGGAATTAATAACTTCTGGTACTCTATTCATTAATGCTTCTTGTAATAATAACTCTGCTAATTGTTCCAACTCAGAACTGTATGCTGAGTCATAGTCATTAGACCACGAAGTAATTTCACCAAAATCACTACCTACTTGATAATCAAATGTTGAAATAGCTAATAGGTCATCTAACACACCGCCACTAGAAGGCTCAATGTCATTAATTATATCTTGTACATCTAAATATGCTTCTTCGTAGAAGTCATCGGTAGCTAGGTCATTACCTTTACTATCCACAGCTTCTGCATTTATATAATCATTGTCTTGCAACATATAAAGAGTAGTCAATTCACCATCTACAACTCTAGTACCATCAAACACAAAGTTAATCACTTTATGATCTTCAACAGTCATAAATGCAAAGAAAATTTCTCCTTTTGAGTTAGCTGGTAACTGAGCGAAGTACTCACCATTTGCTAATTCTATGTCTGAATCATTTCCTTCATTGTTTACTGAAGCTATTAACGGTGCATGTACCATGTCATCTTTTTTAGCTAACAGTAATGCTTTAACTAACAACTCTTGCATAGAAGCATCTTCAGAAGAGTATTCTTCACTTGTTCTATCAAAGTTGTATGGAGAATATTCATTTTTGAACATCTCAGAAAACTCTATTAATTCAGTCTCCCATGCTTCATCAACCATCATCATAGTTGTATTCCCAACTACAATTTCCAATGTAGCCATCTCATCAATACCATTTTCAGCATCTACATGGAATACTATATCTTTCCCAGCGTCTACATCTTCCTCAAAACCAACTTCGTTATCCAATGTATTAACTGCTATATAGTCTTCACCACTCAAGTAAACTAACACAGTTCTCGTTACTAATTCAGTACCTGTAGTAGGTACTCTTTGTTGAGAATACGTATACAACGGATAATCTACACCTTCAACAGTAATCATAGCTTGTTCAGTAGGCATAAATTTATCTACGTAAATCGACTGAATACTATTACCATATGCTCCACCAACGTATGCATATGGAGTTGGATTTAACGAATACTGAGGAACAGGTGATGACCAATTCCAGTCACCAATCGTTACATACATAAACATTCCTTCTTCATTTGATACAAAGAACGTTCCCTCTTCATATACGAAATCAGATGCCATAGCAATCGTTTTATCAACTATGCTTTTAGCATCAGAATCCAAGAACATTGTACTTTGGTTTTCAACAACTGAACTTAATTCAAAATCAGTCCCCATTGTGTCCGTTGCAAATACTCCAGCGATTTCACCATTACCATCTACAACAACAATACCTTGTTCTTGATAAACTAAATTATTATCTAAATCAACAATTCTGTCTGAGTTCTTCACATATACACCAGGAGTATATAATCCTAATGTCACTTCCAAATCAACATCATCTGTCAACATAGCTTCACCACTAAGAATTTCTTGAACCAAGCCTAACAGAACATCGATATTCGTTAACTTAACGTCTTTAACATTTGTAGCTGTTACTTCAGCTCCTGATAAAGAAGTTTGAACACCGTAAGTAGTCTGGTCTTCAATAATTTTGGCAGCCAGTAATTCTGACTCAGCAATCCAATCTAGACCTAAAGTTCTTGCACTTTCATAAGCAGTAACTTCAATCAACTTCGCAATTTCAGTATCATGAATACCTACAACCAAGTCTCTAGATATAATTGCATCATTAATAGTTGGAAACTCTGATCTTGCTTGATTTCCAGCAATAGCTCTCCACGTATCGTGAATCGAAACACCATCACCTTCGATGAAAACAAATAAATCTCCATCTGTATTTACTCTAAATTCAGAAAGGGTAGTAGTATCATCAAATGTTATACCAGCAATTGAACCAGCTCCATTAACGACAACAACCACTGTTGTTACAACACCTTCCTCATTAGCTTCAGTTTCATTAAAATAGACACCAGGGCTGTAAAAACGGTTATTCTCAACCATCCCAGGTACTATCACTTCAACTGGCACTTCTACTATCACTTCAACCGGTACTTCAACAATTACATCAACCGGCACTTCAACCGGCACCTCTACCGGTACTTCAACTATCACCTCGACTTCGACTTCTTTAATTACTTCGACTTCGATAATCTCAGGTTCTTGTGTACACGCAACTAGTGTAAACACCAATGCTACTGTAAACAAGAAAGTAAATAATTTCTTCATCCTTCTCCTCCTAATAATTTACATTTTACTTCTTATTTCAAACACAATAAGTTTTTTACTTAAACGTTTAAGTAAAATTCCCAAAAAAATACAATACCAAATCCCATCAGTATTATAGTGTTCTACATCTTTATAATCTAAAGATGTACTTCAGGTATGTTCCACCGAGTAATAAATTACAAAATATCACTTAAACGTTTAAGTGATATAAAAAAATAGATGACACCCCAAACGAGATGCTCAGTGTTTGTCCACAAGGTAAGCGGTTACACTTAGTATTATCTTACTTGATATAAAGATTTTTTTCAATAGTAAGTGTACTAAATAATTTCTGAATTCTTCATTTACATAATTGATCTACACAACTATTTCATATTTATGTAGTTTTCGGATCTTAGTTTATATCAACTTCCAACACATAGATTCTTATTACTCAACCATTATCATATAAAAAAGAAGCAGCGCTTTTTGGCTGCATCTTTAAATTAATGTCTTTATTAAATATCAATTAACTATTGGTGTACAGTTCCTGGAGCACATAATAAGCTTCTCTTGGAACTCATAAATATCCACTATACCCCAGTATTCTTCATTAAATACACTATCTGGATACGGTCCTCCTCCAGGTGCAAAACCACCATTATCTTGAGTATCTAGTGAACCAGATGGGTCTTTCCACCATTCATCACTAAAACTAAAGATCGTTCCTCCAATGGAAATATTATCAGGATAAACTAGTTGAGATTGACTTAATATCTCATCAGTTAGCTTTCTAGTGGCATACGCTTGTGACTCTTCATCAGTTGCATCTATAATTGAATTCCATGCATCCGCTCCATATTCTGATATGTACATCGGTTTATCACTGATTTTACCCCAGCTGCTGAATATGGTTCCAAAACTATCTCCGCTATAAACATTTAATCCCCATACATCTATGCTCGGCATCATATCTACTGTGTGCTTAGTAGGCATATTACCATACATAGTCGTAATTGGACGAGTTGAGTCAATTTCCTTAATTTTGGTAGCTACTTCATTTATCTTATTTCTCGAATCAATTAAACTTAAATCAGCGTAAAGTCCATTATAATTCCACTCATTGCCAAGAGCCCACATTAAAATCGCTTCATGTTCCTTCAATTTATCAACTCTATTAAGTACAGTATCAATGCTAGTTCCATATGAAGGGTATATTGTATTAATAACGTAAATGCCGTGCTCTAACAAAATATCAAGCACCTCAACATCAACGATTGGTTCATAAGTTCTTACAGTATTTATTCCAGCCTCCTGCATTAACTTAGCATCTTTTTCAACGTTACCCAAAAAGTCTAAATCAAAAGGATGTAGCCCTCCTATATTTACGGGGTTCCAGCAAACACCTTGAATAAAGAAAGGCTCTTCATCCAAATAAAGATTTGTCTCAACAATCAATATATTTGCAGAAACCGCTAATTCGCAATTATCACCGTCTAAAGTGTACCCCACAGCACAAATAATAGGGTCAGATTCGATTTCTTCCTTGCATAATCCATTTATGTTTTCATATCCATCGGCACATACAACCTGCTTATCCACAGTGTCACAACCGGTTAATGCGACCATGAAGATTAAAGTTATAAAAATTCTTTTCAAGTTTACACCTCATTTATAATGTCTTAAAAACATTCTATCACAAGTAAATCATACGATTCATAAATGATATCAATGATGTTTGGATCAAAAATTGTTAATCAATAATTCTTTCAAAAATAAAAAGTAATCCCCCTATACCTAATTAACCCCTTCATCTGTTGAAAAAAATATCAAAGGAAGGTATAATTTTTAAAAACAGAAATGGTGAAAATATGAGAATCGGAATTATCGGACCTATCGGAAGTGGAAAATCAACACTAGCACATTTATTAGCAGATTATTACAACGTACCCATGGTAAAAGAACCTGTAGCAGACAGTCCTTTCTTACCATTATTTTATGCAGAAAAAGAACGTTTTGCATTAATAAGTCAGAATTTCTTTTATGGAGAATTATTCTTATCCTACTGGAAAACAAAAGACGATCCATTTTTAATATGTGATTCAACAATGTTCTCTAATTTAGTATTTGCTGAACTTTTGAACAAAGAAAAAATAATGACTCCAGACGAAGTAGACCTTACATACAAAATAGCTGAAGCTCATATGAAATTATTACCAGACTTAGATATACACGTAGTCTTAATAAGAGATGAAGAAAGTCTATATGATAACGTTAGAAAAAGATCAAGAGTTATAGAAGAAGGACAACACGCTTATTTAAAATTTCATTATAAAAACTATATGGATGTACTTAAGTTCATCTTTGATAAATACGAAGTGCCGAAGCAAAAAATACTTTACTTAAAAGTAGATGATATGTTTAATCAACTTCATTTTAATCACCTAAAAGATCAAATTGAAGAACGTTACTCACAGCTTAAAAACAACCAACAATCATTAGACCTACCAGAATAGATAAAGACGTATTGAAATCAATACGTCTTTTTTTTATACTATAGATTTTTTCCTAATAAACCATACCCCTATAACAAAAGCGACAACTAGATTAGTTATTACCCACACCCAGTACCCCGGCTGAGGTACATCTTTTAAGAACAAAACAGGAAAGAAAGGCACAGACACATTACTCATAGTATGCATAACCCATGGTATTATCATCTTTCTTCCTGAAAGGTTGTACATTACCCCGATCACAACTGACCAACTAGTAGTAAATAACACGAAAGCAATGAACGGATAATATGAATGTCCTTCACCTGGTATAAGCCATAGAGGCGCATGCCAAAGCCCCCATATCAATCCGATAAGTAAACTAGCACTTATTATTCCCAATTTATTTTGAAGCGGTTCTTGAATAAACCCTCTCCAACCAAACTCTTCTTGACCTCCACCGACAAGAAATATCATTAAAACATACGGTATTAACAGCACTATCAAAGGTACTCCTGTATCATCTGGAATTAATGTACTTGGTAATGAATCTATGTTCGTAATAATAGAAAAATAATGTGCAAACACAGTAGTACCAAATGCTAATAAAGTACCAACTAAGTAATACTTCCAATTAGTCTTAAAATCCAAACACCTCTTTAAGTAACTTTTAACTTCTTTTCTCTTCCCAATTGAGTATGAAGTTATAACAGCAGCTATTAGTGGTCCAAAAGCTCCTAATATAATAGCCACAGTTAATAATCCTTCTAACTGTTCAGTCATTTCATAAACTCCAAACGTAGGTAGTAAAAACGGAGTCCACAATACCCATGACCATAAGAATGTAATTAGGAAGTACTTAAATATATATCTATTCTTCATAACTTAATCCTCCTTACAGTATTATCTTTAAGTTCATTGTAACATACCAAGAATTCAGTATTAATTCACAAAAAACAAAAGGGACTTATAATTGTCCCTTTTGCATTATCACTTCTTTATATTACTAGTAATTACCTAAGTTCAAGTAATTGAATTAGATTTCCACACGTATCATCAATAACTGCATATTTATAATCATCCATAGTTACTGGTTCTGTATGAAACTTCACGCCTTTTTGATGTAGGTCCTCAAATGTTTTAGTCAAATTTACAACTCCGAACATATTCAAAGGAATGCCGTCTTCATACATCTTAGTCTGATACTCTTTAGCCGCAGGATGTGCATTAGGCTCCAAAACAAGCTCTGTCCCAGAAGCCTCATCTTGAGAAACAAGAGTTAGCCATCTAAATTCTCCTAAAGGAATATCGTTCTTTACTACAAACCCAAGTTTTTCTGTATAGAAATCTAGAGCCTTCTGTTGATCATTTACAAATATACTTGTCGAAACTATTCTCATATTCTTCCTCCTTTAGTATTTTAATCACAACTAATTATATCAACCAAAAAGAGTTAATACTCGATATTTGAACTACTCAATCCAATCAGTTATATAATCTACTACAATATCTTGAATATCTTTATTTGATTTACTCGCAACTCCGTCACCTTTTTGTTCTCCGTAAAATCCAAAGTACGCATGGTTTCCACCATCTACTTCTTGAACCTCAACAAATGATGACACAGTGTTTTCATAGAACTTCTCATTCTCTAACAATTTCTCTTCACTACCAACTAATATAAGCGTGTTACTGCTACCAGTATCAGCAATAGGATAAGACCCCATTAAGATTATTTTGTCATAACTTAATTTACCAGCATTTAAAGACGCTACGACTCCACCCAAGCTGTGTCCCATAATAATATTTTCTATTCCATCTTCATACAAACGATTCGCTTGATAAGGAGAAAGAATCGCTAATTGGAAAGGAGTTTTGACAATAGATACTTTATAGCCTTCTAAAGCAATACTATATGCAAGATACTCATATGCCTCAGGCATCACTTTTCCCCCAGGCACTAGAATGATGTTTTTCTTATAATTACTAGTCTCATAAGTAATTGCATTAGAGTTTTCTGTTCTAGTTAAACTGTCTTCCACGATATAGTCGTACATCTGAGGTTCAGGGTGATAACTGCTCATTGTATATACAATCAAACTCGCATATATCGCTAAAATTACTATTATCACAATACCTAATAACTTTTTCATCCATCTTTTTAATGGGAGTTTGATCCAAAAATATATTAAGTAAACGAATAAGAATACAAGCCCATACTCAATGAATGGAATTCTTATTACTTCATTGATTTGATAAAACTCAAAATCAGTAAATAGTCCTGAATACGTCAAAAGTGCAACTACAAGAAATAAACCTTGTGAAATATGAATACTTCTTTTACTCAAACCTATACCGTAAATCTGTGTTACAAAGAATATAAGTGCAAATCCAAAGAAGAACATAGTCCATGGCGCATTACCAGAAAAAAGCGCTACAGAAGTACCATGGAATAACACCATCACTTCTAATGTAAGGTTATAGTATTTATTGTAATGTAGTTTCGTTCTCGCAAACGACATTTGAATAAACAGTAGGTACATATAAATAAACCCAACAATATGCCAAGGAGTATTTTCCATTGGATGATACCAAAAAGTAAAGATAACAGCCAGAGCAATATAAACACCGTGGTAACTTACAACTGTCTTGTAAGCTTCTTTTGGAACTGGCACTTTTTTACCAAAAAACAGTCCTCTTCTTTGATTCTCTAGTATCAATACTAGAACAAGCATAATTATTACACTTCCCTGACTACTCCATACAGGAGTATCTTGAGCCAACGCATCATACCAAACCCACGTATGGATATAGTGTAGTACAATGAAGAATGCGTTAAACAGTAACAGATATATATTGTAAACTGAATAACCCTTTGTACTTGTATCTTGATTCTCTTTTAGGCGTTTCAACAAAAACATTACACCAAAGAAGTGAATAAAGAAAAATGCCCAAGCAGTTACTTTCGCAATAATAGATTGGTCAATTGCTCTAAACTTCCATAAGTAATAATTAAAACCAGTATCATATATCTCTGGATTAGGGTAAAAATCATTTATTGATGTAGGCATAAAAAACAGAATTAAAGTTAATACACCTGCACCTATTAATGAATATATAAATAGTCTTTCTAACTTCATAAACAACACTCCTTTAGGTAGTCACTTTTTATAGTTTTATCTTCTTAATTATAACTAAATTAATTAAAAATCAAAAACGATACAGTTCAACCTAAAAAAAAAGGCCATATAAATGGCCCTTTATCTTATAAATATATTCTACATTCTCTTCAAAAAATCGTCATCAAGAAAATCAACATCATCAAAACTATATACAGTTTTAAAGTACTCAACAATACTAAAAACTGCATTATCAAAGTCAATACTTGTTCCTTTAATCTTTTCTATTGAAGTAACACCCATCTCTGTTAATCCACATGGAACTATGTATTTAAAGTGTTCTAATACAGTATTAAGGTTAAATGCAAACCCATGCATCGTAACTCCTCTTTTAACGGCTAGGCCAAGAGCAACTACTTTTTCCTCTCCATACCAAACACCCGCGTTACAAACATGTCTTCCTACTTCAACTTCATATGCATCTTTAATAAAGTTAATAAACACATTTTCTAAGTTCTCGATAAACAGTTTTATACTTCTTCCATGATTCTTTTTTAAATTAAAGATTGGATACCCAACCAATTGACCAGGTCCATGATACGTAACATCTCCACCACGGTTAATATTATATAATCCAATCCCTTTGATTTTGAGTTCTTCTTCGGTAAAAAGAACATTACTCTCAGTAGCATTTCTACCCAACGTAATCACAGGTGGATGTTCCACCAAAATAAGCGTATCATCTAACTCTTCGTTTTGAACCTTTTCTAGTAGCTTATACTGAATATCTAGTGCGTCCTTATAATCACATTTCCCTAAGTACAATACATTTAATTTCATATAACACCTCACGTACATCCATTTTATCTATTTTATTATAACACCTAACTCTCATATGAACTTAAATAACAATAGATTAAAACTCATAAAGACAAGTCAGGAACTCATAATTTTCATGAACCAGAAAAGAGCCAATATTTTCCAGTAACTACACATCATTTACGTGCTTTTTTCTATTAGAAGGCCATTCCTTTACTCGCGTGCTACAATTGATACATAGATGAGGTGATTTTATGAGTATGAACACAGAACGAAACCAAGCAACACTTTTTCAGATAAGTGCTTTTTCAGGTAACCACGCAGCAACAAGTTCATTGTCACTCATTTTCACCGGTTTCTTTTTAGCCTTTGGATCAAACGTCTACTCTATCAACACAGTACTCCTTGGAGCAATAATGATGTTCACTAGAGTTTTTGATGCATTCACGGATCCCTTGATCGGAGTATGGGTCGACAGAACAAATACTAGATTAGGTCGTTTTAGACCTTGGATTATTCTAGGTGCATTACTTATGAATACGTCATTTATTCTTATCTTTTGGGGAATAGATTTCGGAAGTCAATTAAAGAATATAATATGGATTACTTCATTATATATGGTGTGGGTAATAGGTTATACATTCCAGACCACTATAACAAAAGCAGGACAAAACGTATTATCTGATGTACCAAAACAAAGAACGTGGTACAGTGCATTATCTCAAATGTATACAATGCTCGTACTATTAACCGTCTACACATTACTAGAACCATTCATTGAGTACTTTGGAGGGTTCTCAAACCCTCTAGCATGGAGATACTTAGCATTCATCGCAGTCGGACTACAAATAGTTTTCACTGTATTAGCAGTAGCCGGTTTATGGACAAAAGATAGTGTCGAATTCTATGATAAAAACAAAGAAGACTACAAACCAAAAGTTAGAGATTACATCACTATGTTCAAGCAAAACAAAGCATTAACAATGTTAATCATCGCAGCTTCAACTAATAAACTAGCGAACACAATGGTTCAAGGGTTAATTATATTCTTCTACTTCTACGTAGCAAAGAATGTAAGTCTACTCGCCAGAGTCACTCCCTGGATGGGAGTAGCTACAGCCTTGGGTATTATTTATACAACTTATTTAACGAATCGTTTTGGTAGAAGAAAAACATTCATTAACGTATCTAAAGTTGCATTCATGTACGGTCCCTTAGCTGTTTTACTAATTATGTTTTCACCATCTCCACTACCATACGTAGTACTGGTGATAATGTTTACTATATTCGCATTTGTTACAGCCGGTACTGAACTTAATATCACACCAATGATCGGAGACACTGCAGACTATGAATTTGAACTATCATCTCAGTTCGTTCCAGGAATGATTGGTTCAGCATTTAGTTTAGTAGATAAATTTGTGAGTAGTTTTGCTGGATTGTTTAATGGACTTATTCTAGGCTTAATCGGCTACGTTAGTTTCGAAGAAACTATCCCAAATGAAACATTATTTTGGGGAATCTTGTTAGCGATCACTATGATTCCTACACTAGCTCATCTCGCTAGCATCATCGCAATAACGTTTTATCCCATTAAAGATGATAATAACTAAAAATGAAGTTTTAATGGACTACATAAAAAAAGGAACCCTTTTACTAGGTTCCTTTTATTTTACTTTGCTTGTTTTTCTTTTAATTTGAAAGCCTTAAGAATAAGTTCCATCGGGCAAAATCCTGTAGTAGCACTTAGGATTAACATAGTTCCTACGAATAATGTAAAGAAAAAGAAATTTTCGTGAACATACATTCCTAATAAAACACTACCTAAAATAAACAAACCTGCAAGAAGTCTAATCATAGACCCTTTTCCATTGATAACGTACATCGCATCCTCCTATAGTAATAAGTTAGTCAATTATATCATATAATTCGTACACGTATCAATTCTATTTGTACCTTAATTGAGAAAGTACTATCCTCTTTTATATAGAAACTAAACTTATTTTAGAATATAAGACTCCAAGATGTATCATCACAAAATTATGAAATTATAAACGCCTATAATAACTCTAGCCAATAACGATAATCCAACCAAACTTCCCATACCAATTAATATCCCAAGACCAAATTCTGATCTATTTTTAAAATAGAGTACAGCCCCTACAATAATAAGGATTACTAAGATAAGCCCCGTTAGCATAAACACTATTAAGAGTGCTTCTAGAGCTGCCCATCCACCTGATGAAGATAAGTCTACAAATAAAGTCGAGCCAATCCCAATAACGATAGACATAACAACAATTAAAATAGGAGTTAAAATACCTTTTAATTTCTTACTCATTCTATATTCTCCTTTTAACCAACTTTCTCTTAGTTGATTTTACCAAAATGGCGCTAGTTTAACATCAATGTGATGTGTAGTATCTTTTATATTTACAGTGTCTTCCGCAATGTTAAAAGAATACCCTACTTTGTCTTTATGAATATATCCTTTATATGGAGTTACTTTTACGTAACATACACTTTTTCTGTCTTCATTATTTACTTCCTTATACCAATTACTAAAAACTCTCATAAATACTTCACGAATGGACTTATTATTCTCATCTAATGGATGACCGGTAACTTCAGCATTACACCAAAATCTATTATGTCCTCCATCAGAGATCATCGCATGTTTATTACTTTGAATTTCTTTCACATAATTACAGCTCAGATCAGTTACAATCCAAAAAGATCCTTCATAATAAAAACTATCAACACTTCTTACAGTTGGAACATTCTCATTAGCAGTAGCGATTAACAGAATAGTATCCTCACTGTACTTCTCTTTCAGTATTTCTGTTACTGGACTTTCAATAAAACTTTTTTTCATAATCAAACTCACCTTTCCTGATACTTTTTATTTCAACACATAATTAAATCCTAAACTTTCTTATCGCCCATTTAATTAAAATGTAATTAATGTAGACCAAGAGCACTTATTACATTATTAAATACCTTTCCCCAATCAAAATGAGTACAGTCAATAACTTTATGTCTGAACTTAAGATTGTTCAATGCTCTTATCTCAACTGTTTTTCGGTTCTCATAATAATCTATTGAGTCTCTTGTACTCCATTTCGGTTTTGAACGAACCTTAGCAATTCGTCTTAACGATTCCTCAACACTATTGTGTGAAATATAATATAAGATTGGATTAAGCGGTACAAGAATTTCCGACAACTTCACCAAATAATCAATAATTTCTGAATCCGAAACATCTGGATACAATCTATTAATATCATGTATTTGATGTTGAAACAAAATACTCTCAAAGATAGTAAACGATTCACTATCCTCAACTTCTCTCACATATTTCTCGAATCGCCTATAGAAAACGCACTTAAAATCATCAAAAGAAACGACTGGAGTATGTGCATAACAGAACTCTTTTGATTTCAAATGATTAATCAACTCACCACTAAATGGTATATCTGCCCGATTCATATAGGGGACCAAAGAGTACTCACTCTCAATTATGGAGTTAATCATCACCCAGTTTCTATAATCAGGGTAGTCATGTAGCAAATTCTCAAACTCCCCCTTTTTCATGAAAGCATAAAAAGGTAAATCAAATGGATTTGTAGATCCTTCAATGAATAGTGTAGACTTAATGTCATTTTCAATAAAATACTGGTGTAATTTTTTTGAGGATGTTGTTTTACCTGACCCAGGAATTCCCTCAAATATGATTAGTCTATTATTTCTCATCTTTCATTCCTCAAGTAGTTTCATATAGTTGATGCCCTATTGCCTATCTATTTAAGATACGATTCATTTTATCATCTTTTAATTAGATTGTTGATATATTTCAGTAATTAGTAAAAAACCCTACTCATTGTTCTCAAGGTGGCGTCTTACGTGTAAAACTGTACCACTCACTTCCAAATTATTGAAAAAATAATTTCATAATGTATGATTAAGTAGACAAGTTAACTTGCAGGAGGTTTTATGAAAGTAAAAGTTAAATACGATGATCAATTTCAAGATAATGAAATTGAGTTAACAATATCCCCAAAAAACAATAATGTTAATAGTTATGTAAAGTTTCTTAACGGAGAGGATGTACGCTTAGTCACTGGAAAGAGAGATAATAAGTTATTTCTTATTGACCTTATAAATATTGAATCCTTTTATACACAAGCAGGAAAGGTATTGTTTTACTCAAATGGTGAAGAATACGAAGTCTCAGAGAAGTTATACGAACTTGACGCTAAGTATAGAAGTAAGTGTTTTATGAGGATATCAAAAGCGGTGATTGTTAACTTAAATAAGATAGAGTATCTTGAGCCAGCTTTTAATAGACAATTAATGTTGAAGTTAGAGAGTGGCCGTGAGGAGTACTCTAGTAGATTCTTTTATAAATCAATTAAGGAAAGGTTAGGAGTTTAATGAAGAGTATATTAAGAAGAACGTTAAAAATAACTGAAAAAACAGTTATTATTGTATTCATATTATTATCATTAGGAGCAATAGGAGAAATCGGAGCAGATTTCACAATTCAGTTTATCAGAATGGTGTTACTATACGGGATAGTAATAGGTGGCTTAATAGGATTTAGTTTAATAATCTTTGATATAGAGAGATGGAATATTAAAGTTAAATTAATTACCCATTTTACACTCAGTTTTATTATAATGAATGTCGCAGAGGGATTAGTATTTCAAAATAAGTTTCTCCCAACAAGTGACCCAGTAGCCATCTTATTGAAATTCCTTATTCTGTTAGTATCTTATGTAGTTGTAGCTTTACTAAATATTAAAAGCGAAAAAGTGGTAGCGGAAAAGTTAAATGAGAAGCTAAGAATATTAAAACAAGATAACTAAAAAAAAGAATGGAAGATACCCTCTTCTATTCTTTTATTTTTATTATTAAAGAGCTATCCCTTAGCAAGACGTACTTAAAAGTCTCTCTTAACTTCCGTTGCACCTACATCAAAGTAAGATACAAACCAAAACTCTCCTGACTCTGTTTCGAAGTTTTCATTTATGAAGGTATATTTAGATACAATTCTGTATTGCCCTTCACTCATATAAAACGTAAACATGTCTACGTAGTATGTTTTCCACATTTCTCCTTCGGTTAATGAATGTAGCGGAAGAATGAACTCACGATTAATACCATCATTTCTTTCGGCTAAACGCCATGCACCTTCTACCCATTTGTGTAGTTCAAATATCTCTCCATAACCAACAATTCCATCTGTGTTATTTATGATTTTAACGTTAACTTCCGTAACACCCAGAGGATAGACTTCATACTCACTCAACATTAACACGTCTACGTGAGTTAAATAGTTGTCGTTGATTACTGTCCAATCACTTTCGTTCACATCGAAGGAAAATTCTATCGGGATTCCACCAACCACCAACTCGCTCAGTACATATACTGCGCCATTGCCTAAATAATCTTCTAAAGAAACATAATCCTCATCAAGAACAAATATACTATCACTGCGAAATGAGTATTTAGAGTCCTCAAACTTGTACTCTAATAGTTCACCTTCTCCACTATCAAAATCATCTGATAAGTATATTTCAAATGACTCACCAAAAATCGTAGCAGAACCAAAGAATAACTTATCATTTTTTTCAAGTACTTTTGGAGGACTTACGGGTGTCTCATCGCTCTGTTCAAGTACTTTTGGAGGACTTACGGGTGTCTCATCGCCCTGTTCTACAGTACATCCTGTAACTAAAAAAAGTATAATCATAAAAAACTTTTTCATACATTCACCTCTTTGTTAAGTTAAAATAAATTCCCTTAAGTACAGACGTTACTCTATCATAGTTATTATTACTCTTGATCCCTCAATAGATTCTAATAACTCGACTATATCATTTAATTCTGTTGATACCGGTATATTCCTTAAAGTTACAATGCCTTCTTCATCTTTAAAATAATAAGTTTCGAATATTCCACTCTCAGCTAACTCTAGTTTTATTGGCAACTCGCAAGGAATCATTTCCAAAATAAGTCCTTCTTCTGTCTCAATATAGACTTCTTGGCATTCCTCTTTCACATATCCCATTATATGATAAGTCCTAGGTTCTTCTAGTATGGTTCTATTGTTGTCCATAACCTCAATAATTTTATTGTCATCAACTTCACCGATTACTCTGTAATAATCATCAAGTTCAGTGGAATAGTACTCATATCCTCTTAAGTTAGCTACAAACTTTGATTGACAACCTGCTAGTGCCAACGTTAGAACTAGTAGAACGAGATTCAATCTTTTCATAATCCCTCCTGGTAGGTAAGAAATATAGTTGTTTTCTTTACTTATCTTGTTTAACTTCTACATTATAATTATACCACCCTCAGTTGAAATGAACGGTTACAGATTTTTCACTTTTCAAACTGAAAGCAACCATTTACTCAAATAAAAATGCCATCTAAGATGGCATTGGTAAGTACTTTTATTTTCTTATATTACTCATCATTACAAAGTCACCCTTTTGGCAACCAATCTCTTTGGCTACTGGGATACACTTCGCTTGAAGTAAATAAAACATCGGTTTATTAGTGTAGTCATCAAGTGTTTCGAAGTTCGCTTGACCTTTACATATAATTACATCTGAATCATTTAACTCATCTATAAAATCCTGACTACAATACTCAAGATCTGCACCCTGTATTGCTGAACCAGTAGTGATTATTCTGGCAAGTTTATTTATCTGTACATACTCAGCATCTTCTTCAGTTGCGTCATTTACGATAGGTCCTCCCTTAACTACGTATGTCAGTTTCTCTGAATCAAAAAACTCAGCTAACAGTTTATCGAATACTATCTCTCCAGAGTTATCTCCTATTAACATAATCTTTGCTGCGTTTTGGGTTAGTTCTTTAAACAAGTCCATATCCATTCCAAATACATTCGTTTTTAAGCTAGTCTCTATCGCTTCTACTACATCCGTTTCATCAACATTATCTTTCGCACTAAAGTCTATTATATTACCTGCAATACTTAATCTTATCGCAGTTTCTAGTGGATCTTCACTATTATTGATTACATCTTTTAGTTTATATTTTTTTATAAGTTCCTCAGCTATATCATTGAATCGCATCTTCTCATATTTATATGGGTCAATCTCTCCTGATAATTCGGTACTTAAATCAAAAATATCTGCGGTTATCTTTGGAGTACTATTTTGAAAGGCCGTTTCCGATAAAGTCCTAATACCTCTTTCAATTATCTTTCTTTGAATAGCTGAGTCATCAGTTACTTTCTCAGCTAAAGTTACAGTTTGTCTCGATAGACAGGCAAAGCAATCATATTTCACTTTCATATAAAACCTCCATGTTGTATGTAAATGCACTAATAAAATTATACACTAAATAAAAGACTTATTTAATTGAAAGTTTCACACTCCTATCTAAGTATAAAGAAAAGCCCTCATGGGGCTTGTTTTAAACGTAGTGAGTACGTAAGAAATACTAATTAATCTTTTTTTAATACCCTTTATTTAATTTTTTTTAAATTGAAGTCTTCCGGGTCTTTCTCAATGCCTATTTCCACTAGACTAATCGTATATAACTCTAGTACCCAAAAATACAATCATAGTGAAGGCAAATACTAAACTACTTGGAACTTGAATCATTATAAATACATTTATTCTCTCAACAAGTTTTTCTCCTCTTTTACTTATCATATTCAGATATGCATACGTAGCACACACACTTATAACTACAAGGGTTATCGTTAGAACTAGCAAAAACACAACATCTACTAATATGCTATTCCTTAACAAGTAAGTTATTGTGACAGTAAAAAAATAGAATAGCTGCAGTTTAATTATATTCTGTAGCACTTGTTTACTTTTTTCAGTAATGTTCAATTTACTCTCCATTTTCTTCCTCCATAAAGAAATCTCTTATCTTTAACTATAATCAAATTAATAATACATAAAATATATACCTTTAAAAACGTAGTGTATTAATAACTCTCAAGTGTCACAATAAAATCTTCCCAATCTTCGTTACTTACAACTCTATATCTCATTCCATCAAACTTTATTAAACCATCTCTAGACACTACTAAAACATAATTCTTATCTCCTTGCTCTAATTCAAGAGAAAAACCCCAACCTCCCCTTGGTAATACAGTAAAGTATGGTCGATAAGAGAACTCACTCAGTTTGTTAATAACTAACATTTCAAATGACTCATTTATCTCAACACTATCACCTGACCCTGTTGTTATGGAGTTAATATGAGTGTCTGATACATCTAAGTTTCTTATTACTCCTAATGTTGATACATATGGTAAAAACCACAATAAGATAAGTAAAAAGAATACTATAGATACGGTGGAAAGAATCTTCTTCATAGCGAGCTTCCTTTCTTTTGCATATTAATTAATACAGATCAATTTACAGGTATTTCTATTTCTTGAAGAAGTATTATCTCAACAATAGTTCCACCTGAAAGTCTGTTGTATGAGGACGTAGTTAATCTACCCGCATATGACAACTCGATTATATATCCACCTTTTGCTACCCAATCACCATTTATGTTTATTGAAATATCCTTTGGTACATCGAACCAAGCAATTTCACCGGTCTCTAACTGAACACCAAGTACTCTAGAATCATTGTTATATGCATAAACTGTACCTTCTATTATAGTAGAAGGAATCACTTCTGATTCTACCTCATTATCATAGTCATAATAAGACTTTAAAGTATATGTTGACTCTACTTCTAATAATAGAGGATAATATCCCCATGTTACTTGCTTATGTGTTACTTTGTACCACTGACCTTCAATCAGCAGGAAATCACTTGCATTACCAACTTCTATTTCCATTTCAGTGAATGGCATCTCCATCACTAGAGAGTTACCATCATAGGATAATAACTTAGCCACAGAACTCCCCATCATAGTTGATTTACTAGTAAAGATCACGAAACCATAAAATAGTAAGAGACCAACTACTGAGACTACTCGAATGATAATTCTAGCTTTATTCATCAGTTTCACTCCTATCTACCCATCCCTGATTAAAAGGTATGTAGTATTCTCTTGCAGGTTTCTCATTTATTATTTCATAATATGACTCATCACCATTCTCATAAGTACCCATTCTTGTAACTTCAACTATATACTCATAAGAAAATTCTTCAGTATGAACTCTAAGAGTGATAGGATTTTCATCAACTAGTTCCAAAGAGTCAACACTAATTATACTTGGTAGAATCCATTTACAGATTAGCTCATCCTCTTCATAAACTGCAACACCAATCGCATCATAACCTTTATAAGCATCCTCAACCATAGATACACCCTCATAAATATAGTCACCAGTGTATATTTCATACGAGTAATCATTAATTACAGTGTATACAGGTTCTTCACTTTTCAAATTAATCCCTCTTACATCTTTGCCAAAGACACCACTTCTTATAGTAAACATAAACTCGCTAGGAACCTCATAATTACTCCACTTCGTCCTAATCCACCTTATACCTACTACTGATGGATCTAGGACTACTATTACACTAAACATAATCAAAGTAACAGTACCTAATCTAATAAGTTTCTTCTTAATAGACTTCCTAGAAGTTAAAACAAAAATAATTAATACAATAAAAAGAGGTATTCCAATAACACTATATAGCCACATTTCAAACTCCTCCTCTTGTCATACTTTCTAACTTAATTATATCATTTATACATTGGCTCAATAGTTACAGTTTTGTAACTTTTTGAGTTGAATTACTCATTAATAATGATCAAAAGTATCCATCTAATCATCTTCTTATATCTCATAACATTACACTAATCAATAATTGCTATGTTACCTTTTTATAACATATGTTATATTATAAAAAAAAGGAGGCATATAATGCTACATATTACATACTACGTCATTTCATTACTAGTATATATAATCTTCTCCTCAGTTGTGTGGAGTTTAGGTTTTATTTTACTGAGTAAAAAAATAAAGAGTCTAAAAATACTTACGGTGTCGTCTACGGTGTTAGTAATTATCTCAGTTACGGCACTAGCATACGTACTAGAGAATTTATTTTACGGTACTATATCAATGTACAGAGTTTTAATTACTACATCAGTTCACTACATCATCTTTTCTGTAATAATCAGTAAAACATTGTTTAAAAAACTTCCAGGACCTATTATTAAACAAGTAGTCCCAAGTGATACTAAGAGGATAAAACTTGAAACAGGATCAGAGATAGCCTATTGGCATTTCCAAGGTGATGCCCCTAGAAGAGACAAGACAATATTTTATGTACACGGTGGTCCAGGAGCTCATGTCAGAAACATAGACAGAGAATTCTTTAGAGAATACACATCCAAGGGATATGACGTTGTACTCTACGACCAAGCAGGTGGAGGTTTCTCAGGATATCTTAACTTAGACCAATACACTATGGACCGTTTCATTCAAGACCTTGAGTGTGTTAGAAAAGAAATAAAAGCAGATAAACTTATTTTAGTCGGTCAATCTTTTGGTGCTAGAATCTGTTCGTATTATGCTGCTAGTTATCCAAATAGAGTTGAGTCTATTGTATTTGCAGGACCAGCTGGATTAGCATCAAAATCTATTAAGCAAAATACAAAAGATGAAAAGAAACTAAAGAGGTCAAAAGTGGAACTTGCTGATGGTGGCGACAATACGTTCAAGCCTAAGTTTAGAGAACTTATTCGTTTCTCATTCGTTGTGGTAATGTCAAAAATCGGTGGAGAGAAAGTAGTTGACCAACTAGTAACTCAGGATGAGATTGTTCAATACTCAACTAGAATGATTCCGGATGCGATTGCTAAAGCCTACCATAAAAAATACCAAGACAGGGTACCTAATATAACAAGTGGTGGTATCAACGTAATCGTAAACGTTCTACTTCATAATGATTATGATAAAATAAGTCAAACAGTTATTTCTGACCTTATGCAAAGTGATATTCCCGTGCTTATCTTACGAGGAGCATACGATTATGTTCCATGGGAAGACACAAAGAGTTATAAGGAAGTGTTTAAGAACAATTACTTAGTATATATTGAAGAATCAGGACATATTGCCTGGTCGATAAATAAAGAGGATACATTCAATTCAATCTTAAACTTCGTTAATGGTGAAGTTGAAAGGCTTGAATGTTATAAAGGTGATAGTGATCCTCTATATTAAGGGGAGATACACATATGAAAACCAAAGTATTCACGAAAGATTGCATATTAGAAAATGCTATTTTGCTAGCTAGAGAAGTTGGATTTAAAAAACTATCAATGCGAGAATTAGCTAAACGAGTAGGATGTAGTGTTATGCCAATATACTCTGCCTACGATTCTAAAGAAATGTTAATTGAAGATATTTACCATTCGGTAGTGAGAGATTTATTATCTGTTAAAGGATATTTCGAAAGAAACGAACAGGTTCTTAAAACAGGTATCAAAAGCCCTGCCTTTCACAGAGACATGAGCAACCATCAACCAACAACATTAGATTTTGAGAAGTTGATAGGTGATACTCTCTCTCTAATGAGGGAAGAGGATAAATTAAAAGGGTTTAGTGAAAGAGAATGTAGTAGGCTACACTTTGATATTTCAGTCTACATCACCGGAATAGTGGAAAGACAATTAGACAAAAGACAACATTTTGATGATTTTGAGCAGTTTTGCGTAGATACTCTTCGCCAATTCACAGACACAATTATCTCAGGATATATGAGTCAGAAATAGAAAAAAGGCCCAAATGGGCCTTTTTAATTCTTTTTAAGTGAATCAACAATCAGTTTAGTTGTTGCTTCAACGTGATTTGAAAGTATGAATCCATTTTCAGAATGTCCCCAAGTAAATAATAATCCTAGAGTCATAGGAAACATCGACATTAGAAGATTGTCTAATGGAATATCATCTCTAAAGTAACCACCATCCACTCCTCTTCTAAGAATGTCTTTATATACTTTAGAAACAACTAACTCATCTGAAAAACTCATGTTAGAAGTCCCTTTTAACATGCTCGCTAAATAAATGGCGAACTGTTTGTTATTTATCTTCGCTTCTGTACCAATAAACATATAAGTAACAATAGCTGATAACAACGACGGAGGGTCCATAGTGTCCTTTATTTCATCATAATAATTCTCCACTTGTAAGTTCCCACTAATTAAAACCTCATAAACAAGTTCAAACATAGAATTAAAATGATAATAGAATTTACCCTTAGTAACACCAATTTCTTCTATTAGTTGATTTAATGTGTATTTGTTAGGTCCGTGATTCTCAAAAATCTCATTTGCCTTTGTTAGAATCATCTTCCTTGTCTCAATTGCTTTTGTTCCTTTTGTATACTTCATATTATCACCATTCTTATAATAACGTATTTTGAGTAAATTATCTAGATACTTAAATTCACCTCTTGATTGTAGGGTAGAATTTTGAATGAGTAATAATATTAATAAAAGTAATAGTTGGAACTATTATAACAATCCTCCATTACCGTAATGAGCAACTTCTTCCCTAGTTATTGGGTCTTTCGATAATACTCTATGTAATATTAGGTCAAGTGTTGTTTTCTCAGCGAATATAACACCTGCTGGTAGGCCAAGAATAGTCGTATTAGCATTATAAGCAATTAACGTCATAGAACCCGACAATACTGGCATTCCATAAGTTACTATATGACTACCAGTTTCCATGATTGCCGAAGGAGTGATATCAGAAGGATCAACACTCATTCCACCTGTACATATAATTACATCAACCTCTTGATCAAGGTATCCTTGAATCGCTGCTTTTACATCTTCAATTTCATCTTTAACAATGGTTTGACTAATAAAGTCAGTATTAAACGGCTCTAATTTACGTTCAATCACTTCTTTAAATCTATCTTTTATTCTTCCGTAATAGATTTCGTTTCCAGTAGTTACCATTGCAATCTTACAGTCTTCAATCGGCTTAACATTAATTATCGGATTTAAAATTAACTGTTCAGCGGTAATCAGTTTTTGTTCATCTATCAGTAATGGGATTACTCTTGTAGCAGCTATTACGTCCCCTTTTTTTACATATGCGTGATTCGGTTTTGTAGCTACAATTACCTCATCAATCATATTCATCTTGTACAACAGGTCAGTATTTATCTTTAAGGTTCCATCTACTTCGCTTATTAGGTTTATTTTACCCTCTTTCACTTCTGAAATAGATATGTTCCTTCCTCTTACTAAACGCTGTAATCTATCTGCAGCGTCATTCTCGTGAACCATACCTTCTATATCATCCCAGACGTATAGGACATCCTTACCTGCACTAAGTAATAGATCAATATCTTCTTCTCTTATAATATGACCTTTTCTAAAAAGTCTACCTTTAAACTCTCCAGGTACAATTTTAGTTACATCGTGACAAAGAACTTGTCCGACTGCTTTAGTAGTTTCTATAGTTGTTAATTTCATATGACTCTTCCCTCTTTTTAATAAGAGATTCCTCAAATGAGAAATCTCTTTTTTAGTTTCTTATTTTTCAGCTAATGCTTTTAATACCTTATCAGGCGTTATTGGTAAACTATTAATTCTTACACCAATGGCATCATACACTGCATTCGCAATTGCAGGTGCAGAGGCAATTAGCCCAGATTCCCCAATACTCTTTTGTCCATGCGACGCACTTGTTGAAGGTTCTTCAACAGCGATTGATACTATCTCAGGCATGTCCATAGCCGTTAATACTTTATAATTCGCTAAATCTCTGTTAACCATAATCCCTGTTTCAGGATCAATTACAGTTTCTTCAGTTAATGCATAACCAATACCATGGTGTGCTCCACCATCAATTTGACCATGAACATTTAAAGGATTTACTACAACACCAGTATCATGTGCTGCGACAAACTTAACAACACTAACTACACCAGTTTCCGTGTCCACTTCAACTTCTGCAAACTGAGCTGCATAAACAGGTGGATTCCCTTCTGGGTTTTCACTGGCAGTTCCGTATATTTGAGATCCATCTACTTTGAAGTGAGCCTCAAATGATACTTCAGCATGAGTTAAGAACTTACTCTCATCATTCTTCATAAAGATTTTACCGTCTCTAGCAGCCAAGTCTTCAGGAGAACATTCCATCATTCTAGCAGCTTCTACAAATAATTTCTTTTTAGCATCTAAACAAGCTTTCCAAACTGCATTACCACCAGAGTACATTTGTCTTGAAGCATGAGAACCTATATCAAATAATGTGTAGTTTGTATCAACTGCATCAGTTTCAGCAATAATGTCTTCAAACTTAACACCTAATGTTTCAGCTGCGATTTGAGCCAATGCAGTTGTTACACCTTGACCAATATCAGCATTTGCATTTACTAGATTTACAGTTCCGTCCTCATTCATTTTCACATGAGCACCAGCTAACTCTAACAGACCTGGTTTCGCACCACTTACGTGACATGAAATCGCCATACCAACTCCTCTAGGTTTAATATCTGTACCTAGGTTTTTACCGTGTTTCTCTTTATAACCAATAGCTTCTGCACCTTTATCGATACACTCATCTAATCCTTGGCTTTCTACTGGAAGACCGTGGCTCCATCCCCACATATCCTCAGCTTTATACGCATTCATCTTGCGCATTTCTAACTCGTCTAACCCTAATTTTCTCGCTGCTTCATCCATAGCATTTTCTATTGCCCATGCAGCTTGTGGGTTACCATACCCTCTATATGCGCCATTGAACATAGAGTTTGTTAATACTGCTTTCCCTAAGTAGTCAACATGCATCATTTTGTACATACCAAATGCCCAAGGACCAACAATACCAGCTATTGAAGGTGTATGAGTGGCATATGCTCCACCCTCTACTATATTAACCATCTTCATATACGTGATATGTCCATCTTTAGTAAATCCTAACTCTAAATCAATATCACAAGGATGTCTATGCTCAGAAAACGCCATTGCTTCTTCACGAGTGTAAATTAACTTAACCGGAGCACCAGCATGTTTCGCAAGTAAAGCAGCTATAGGTTCATTAACTAAACCTAACCTTGAACCAAATCCTCCACCAACGTGAGGTTTGATTACCCTTACATCTCCTACACGCATTTCCATAGCATGAGCTACAATTTTACGCGCTAGATGGGGCATCTGTGTAGGAGTGTAAAGAGTTAATATACCTGTTTCATTAAACATCGCAATTGCACCTGATGTAGGCTCAATTGTAGACTGATATACTTTTTGTGTTTTATAGTTATCTTTAACTACTAAATCAGTCATCCCTTTAATATCTTCTAACTCAAATGGCGCACCTGCCATTTGGGCAAAGTTCATTACTAATGGTGACTCATAAATAATATTAGACTTTTCTCCATCAAGATTAGTAAAAACCTTTGGAGCGTCTTCTTTCACTGCATCTTTAGCAAAGATAACATGTGGTAAAACTTCAAACTCTACTTTAATCAACTTAACTGCTTCTTCAGCTATTTCAGGTGAAGTAGCAGCTACAGCACAAATTGGATCTCCAACGTAAAGAGGTTCATCGGTTAAAATAACTTGATCCTCAACTAATGGAAACTCTGGAGAGTTCGGTGGGAACCCTGCCATGTTAAACTTCTGCTTTGGAGCATCTTTTGGAGTAATAATTGTATGTACTCCTTCTAATGCTTCTGCCTCGCTTACGTCAATACTAATCACTTTAGCATGAGGATGAGGACTTCTAAATATTTTTGCATGTAACATTCCTGGGAACTCTAAATCACCAATATATTTTGCAGTTCCTTTGGCTTTAGCAATTCCATCTAACTTTTTAATGTCTTTACCAATTACTGAAAAACTCATATTTTCCTCCTACTTATTCTCTGCTAACGATTGGATAGCATCTACTATTTTTACATAACCTGTACATCTACAAAGATTTCCAGAGATTCCTTCTCTGATTTCTTCTTCTGTAGGTTTGTCATATTTTTCTAAGATTGCTGTTGTTGAAACAATCATTCCTGGTGAACAGAATCCACATTGAATTGCACCGTGCTCAACAAACGCTTTTTGAATAGGATGAACATCTCCACTTTTAGGAGCCAACCCTTCTATTGTTAAAACTTCTTTACCTTCTAATTCCATAGCGAAAGACATACAAGAGTTTACACTCACACCGTCAACTAAAACAGTACAAGCTCCACACTCTCCGCTTCCACATCCTTTTTTAGTACCAGTAAGCTTTAAGTCTTCTCTTAAAACATCTAATAATGTTTTTTTAGGGTCTACCAAAATTGAATAGTCTTTATTGTTTACTTTTAAGTTTAGTGTCATCTTCATTATTCTGCCCCCTCCATTATTCTCATAATTAATCTTTTCAAAGAAATACCAGCCATTCTAACTCTATAGCTAGCAGTACCTCTAATATCATCAATAGGTGTCACTTCAGTTCTAACCATTTCAACAGCTTCTTGTAAATCAGCTTCACTGTTTACAGTAAGTCCATTTAATAACTGTTCAGTTTTAGGAGCCATCATTGGTGTAGGTCCAACAGAACCACAAGCAACTTTAGAATTTAAGATCTTATTACCTTCTAACTCTAAACTGATAGCCATACTCATAATTGAAATCTCTAATGCTTTTCTTTTACCAATTTTCGTAAATCCGCTCGCAACTTTTTTAACAGGTAAAATAACAGCAGTAACAATATCACCTAACTCTAAAACACTCTTACCAGGACCTACAAAAAAGTTTGATAACTCTACAACTCTCTTAGTCCCATTATTATAAATCTCAACTTTAGCATCATACACTAACAACGAAGGTGCAGTATCTGCAGCAGGTGATGCATTACAAATATTTCCTCCAATTGTTCCTTTGTTTCTAATTTGTGGTGATGCCATCTCCCTAGCAGCGTCACACAAAGCAGGGAATAATTCTAATAGTTCTTTAGATTCACTTATTTCTGTCAAAGTAGTTAATGCACCAATTCTTACCTCATCAGAAACAACTTGAATACCAACAAGTTCGCTGAGTTTATTTAAACTTACAACGTTGTTGATTTCCTTTCTTTCCATTTGTACCAAGACATCCGTAGAACCAGCTACTAACACTGCTTCCCCATTCATTGAAATAAGATACTCACTTGTTTCATTCAATGTCTCAAATACCTTGTAAGAAAAATCGTTTTTTATTTGCTCTTTCAAAATTCTGTTCCTCCCACTGTTCCTAAACTTTCAATTCTCCCTGTGCACAAAAATATAGTTCGTACACATACTTATAAAAAGATTAGCACATACACCTCTCTAATAAAAGCGCTTTCAACTCAGTAGGCATCAAGATCTACGTTCACGAAATAAAAAGAGTTGTATTTTCTATTAGTCGTTTTTTTTCTTATTTAAAGCGGTTATTCGTTTATCAAACAAAACAAACCGTAGTCTTTTTTGTTGTAGGTAAGCGAAAAAGACCGCAGTTTGTTTACTCTCAGTTTTTGTTTTTTTTGGAGGCTTAATTAATCTAATTTTTCCAGTATTTTGAAATTGGAACCAATAAATTCACATCTAAAAAAAAAATTGATAAATAGTATTTATTATGGCAATTTTGTTTTTTTTAGATACTGACGTATTCTTGTTCAACAAGAAAAGATGTCACCATAAAGTGACACTCTTAATCAATATTATTACTTTAGAGTTTTTGACTGTATAATTAATGTATTAAAGAAAAGTTTTTTGACATATAAAATTATTGCTAGTTTAAGAAAATAAGATTAATTATGGAGGAGCACATGAAAATGATTATTATAAAAACTATGGTAGTGTTATGTTTCATTTTGATGATATATATAAACTACTTGGCGAATGCAAAGCCACTAGGTGGTATTACTACTGGAGAAATATCTGATAAGTACGAAACTTTATTTACTCCAGCAGGGTTTACGTTTTCAATATGGGGTATTATATATTTGTTAGTTTCAGCGTTTGTTGTAACATTCGTTGTAGCTTCACCGGAATCAATAAAAAACATTGAGTTACTCGGAATCTTGTTTATTGTTTCTTGTTTTTTAAATGCTGGTTGGCTATTCAGTTGGCACTTTGACAGAATAATTCTCAGTACTATTATAATGGTTCTATTTTTAGTTACCTTATTGAGTATATTGAAATTTACAACACCAGAAGGTCTTACATATGCAACCTTCAGTATTTATGCAGGCTGGGTTAGTATTGCTCTAATAGCTAATATCTCTATTATGTTGTTTAAGTACGATATATCAATATTTATGAATAACCAGACCTTATGGTTCTACGGAGTTTTAATAACAGGTATTCTCATCGGTAGTTATATGGCAATAGTAGAAAAGAATTATTATTATGTTGGAGTATTCTTCTGGGCATATTTTGGGATATTGATGAAATACATTAACTAAATTAATCGGCACTCCTGATTTATTAAGGAGTGTTTTTTTTGTCTACTCAAAAGTCATTTTCTGAATGACACACCATCAATTATAATAGGTTGATGTAACAGGAGGACAATGAGATAAAAAATTATACAGAGTTTGAATTTCGAAATAAGAGATTATTCTTCGCATAATTTGTTATTATTAATATAATTTCAGTTATTGGAGTTGTCCAGAAAAACTTGATACTGATTATGCCAGCTTTGCGCCTTATGAATCAGTCTACCAAGATAGGCTAGATGAGGTGAACAAAGTAATAAACCAATTTGAACTTATGAAGATATTATATTCAAATACCCGTTTGAGAGATATACCAAACGACTTCGTATTAAATAATATAGACTCTTCTTTAATAAAGAATCCTAACAGTACTATTAAAGACTTAATCTTTTATGATGATAATATTGTAAGGTTGCTAGTGTTTCCAAGTGATCTAAACAATGAAACATTAGAGGTGATTGAAAATACTATCGATGAATTGGAGTTAGAAACAAATGTAACTGGTGTTTAGTATCTAATGAGGGACTTAAATGATTCAATATCGGAAACGCAGTTTAACAGTATCCTTATAGCATTAACAATTCATTTCAACTTAAGTTTATTAATGTGGACGAGTATGATTGTAAGTGTGGTATTGACATTAACACTATTACCAAATATTCTAAAAAAAATCAAAGAGCAAAAGAAATACCTAGTAAACTTTTATAACATAGTCATAAAAAAAACAGGGTTCTACACCCTGTTTTAATATATTATTTTAGTCAGAAATTATCTAACTGGAACAATATTCTCAGCTTGAGGACCTTTATCCCCTTGAGTTAAGTCAAAAGTTACTTTTTGACCTTCTTCTAAAGATTTATATCCATCTACTTCGATTTTTGAGAAATGTGCAAACACATCTTGTCCATCTTCACCAGTAATGAAACCAAATCCTTTATCTGAGTTAAACCATTTTACTGTACCATTCATAATAGTACCTCCTTATTGATGTCTTAATAAACTACCTTAACTAACATCAAAAGAATCTTTAATCTGTCCATAGTCAAATAATATTTTATTTAAGCATGTAATAGTATCACACTAACTCACAGAACACAATGAATGTGAGTCATAAATAGTCACTTATATTTTTTTTCAGCATTATATACACATCTCTAGCAATATCTCTCTCTAATATACATAATCTACAAAGGAATAATTGAATAAACCGCTATATTTGCATTTATCATCATTTTTAGAAGATCTGGTACCACTTGAATTGGAACACTTATAAGGACCGCATCATCGATAAATGTATACTCATTCTTATTCATAAAAGTTTCAAGAACTTTCAAACACTTATCTTTAATATCTATTCTTATCTTTTCATCAAAATAATTTGAAACTCCGCCAACCTGCATTAGGAATCTCACTTTTTTATCCGAATAATCCATTGTATTTATTTTTCTAACTGTATTATCATTATTCATTCAATTGCCTCCATATTTTTTTCTAGATGAATCAATTCCATGTCTTTCATTACTATATACGGCCAAACGAAATCAACTTTAAAATACCGAATTATTTATATAGGTAACGTAGGGTGTTATATATCTTAGAATAAACATAGGAATAGCTATATTTATTATAATACAAAAAATCTAAGTGGGCCTCTTTTGTCATCTCAAAAATACCCTTCATCACTGATCAAACCCTCGAACTTAGGGAAATCAACCATCACTAATGTTTGAACATTATTGTTAATTATTTGTGAGATGGTTCATCGTATCACTTTTAGTTTAAATATTAATATGCACCTTTTGAGTATGTAACTTCATAACTATGTGAGTATACTTCAAACACAATCCCAAATGGATCTTCTACGTAACACATTCTATATGGTTTTTCATTTGGATAATATTCTCTTATAGGCATTCTTTGTTTACCACCATGTGCGACTATCTTTTCCACCAATCCTTCTAAATCAGGATCTTGTACACTGAAATGAAATAATCCTGTTGGAACATGGTTAAAAACTGGTCTTTCCTCAGTGTTCTGTTTGAACTCAAACAGTTCAATCCCAATGCCATCTGATGTTACCATATGAGCAATTTTAAAGTCTTCGTATCCTTTACCAAATACATCTTGGCACATAATGCCGATTGCTGTGTGTGTTTCTTCTTTGACTGATGATGGCTCCATTACTACGTACCACCCCATTACTTCTTTATAAAATTCTACTGCTTTTTCAATACTTGGTACTGATAACCCTATATGTGAAAAACTTCTTGGATATGTCATAATATTTCCTCCTAAAAATGATCTACTATTACATCTTATACTAAAAAAAAAGCAAGTAAATAACTTACTTTTTTGTACGTATTACTCATGAACAATAATATTGTTCTTTATACCATAATCTTTTGTAAAATCACATAAAGAATCAATTATACCTTTAAGATCAGAATACTTACCATTTAGTGAATACTCTACATTAACCGGTTTATGTGAAACAACTGTTCTAATGATTAATTCACTCTCTTCTAATTCTTTTAACTGTGTAGTTAGCATCTTTTCCGTAATTTCTGGGATTGCTTTTTTAAGTAAAGAATATCTATTATCACCATACATGATATGCCATAATAATCTCATTTTCCATTTTCCACCCATTAAATCCATCGTTAGTAACAATGAGCAGCTATACTCTTCTTTTAACTTCTTCATAAAATCACCCCTAATAATTCATTGATAAGTCCATCATATGGGTTGATATTAACAAGGTTACTATTCATCACTTCCCCACAAAACAAATCTTCAAATTATTGTTAAATACAACTTACTATGTCTCTTGTCTCAAACTACGTTTTAGTTTTACCCATTACAATCCTCGGATCAAAGAATGGATGAATTAAATCTATTATTAAAGTCATGGCAATCCCAATTGTAGAGTACACCGCAACTACTAATGTTAACAATGGTATATCAATCCTAACTGAACCAGTTCCCATATAACCAGCTGATACAGACCAATATAAGAGTCTTGCTAATCCAGGAAAACCATAAATAACTTCAACAACAAATGACATTCCTAACGACATAAAGAACATTTCTCCTATTGTAGACAAGGTTACAAGCATTCCATTTTTTAATGTGTGTTTTCTAATCATTTGACTTCTCTTTAGCCCTTTTGCTCTAAGAAGTAGTGTGTAGTCAGAGTTAAGTTCTTCTACTAACTCTCCCCTAACCATCCTGAATATTCTTGATATCGGTATTAAAATTATTGTCAGAACAGGTACCACATAAGCTAGCATACCACCTTGAATCGTATCGTCTGCCCACTTAAATTGATATGGAACCAAGTCTAATCCATAACTAAGTGCGAATATTAAAATGTATATAACTATATAATTAGGTAATGATGCGAAAACTAAAGCTAACATTCCTGATATATAATCTATCCAACTGTCTTTGTAAAGAGCAGATATAATTCCTAAGAAAGTACCAATAAACACATATATAACTAGTGAAATAACGTTTAGTTTTAAAGTATTAAAAATCAATGTCTCCAATGTATACCATCTTAAAGTAATATCTCCAGCTGTACCCCAATCTCCATGTAAAATCACATTTGTCATGTACTGAACGTAATCTTTTAAAACAATTCCTATATAATCAAAAAATCCGTCAAATTCTCTCATACGATTGAATACGGTAATTCTACCCATTATATTGACAACTGAAACTATTACAAATAACGTTAATATAGCAATCGAAATTCTTTTTAGTATGTACTTCCACATATTGCCTCCCAGTTATTATTAATGACCTCATATATGTTAAACTTACTACTCTATCTTGTTTATTGAAGTTAACAAACTGTAATACACTTTATCTTCTAAATAAAATGGTACTAAACAATTCTATCATAGAGCTAATCTCTTGAAAACGTATTAATTATTTAGTTTATATATTTTTTTCAGTTAATATTAATAATCCTTAATGATATTTAACGTACTCCTGCCTTTAGAAGTATCGTAGTTAACAAATAGAGGCAACTCAAAAAAGGAGCGTTTAAACTATTCACCTATAAACACTTAATAATACAGAGACTCATTCCAAAATAGAAGGCCACTTAAAGTGGCCTTGTTACGTGTTATATATCATTGTTACAGTTATTTAAGATACAACTCTTTTTAACACAATTAATTATAAATCGTTAATGAAGTCCGTAAAGTTTCGGTAATTTCATCCTTTTGTATAAATCTCAATTCTAAAGATAGTTCCATTTAATATATCTCATAATATATACTTTAAATAACGTCACATAATAATCTTCGTTCTCTTGTGAATTTGCATCTCTACTAATTATCGGTCCACGAAGATACTTGTTTCTGATATCCAGTCCACAAGAGTATTCTCTGTGTGGTAAATAATATCTTACTTATATGATACATTGACCAAACATAACCCTTTTCCAGGAACAGTAAATCCTGCATCCTCACGATTTCCACTTTTAAGAACACTCTGAATTATATCAATATCTTTTTTGGACTGTGAAATCTCAATAAGTGTACCCACTATAATTCTAATCATGTTATATAAGAATCCTTCTCCATATATGTCAATAATAATCATAGACCCCTGAGTAGAGATTTCTATGTCATATATCTCCTTATTTGTATTCTTTTTTTTACTTTTAGTTGAGAAACCAATAAAATCATGTTTACCAACTAACAACTTAGCTGCTTCTTTCATTTTATCAATATCCAAAGAACCCTCGATCCAATAACTATTTTTCCTCTCAAAAACATTAGAATGAACTCCGTTCCATATTTTGTATTGATAGTGCTTTTTTGAAACATTAAATCGTGAGTGAAACTGCTCATCTGTTATTTCAATACTGTTTACAGCAATATCTTCAGGAAGATAATGATTCACATATTTATATATCTCATCAGTTGAATAAGTGTTGTCTGCGTGAAAGTTTGCTATTTGGCACATTGCATGTACTCCTGCATCAGTACGTCCTGAACCAATTATCTTCATATCACATTTATATAATTCAGATAACACTCTTTCAATCTTAAATTGAATCGATTTCTCATCATTCTTCAGTCGTTGCCATCCCCTATAACTTGTACCATCATACGAAATCATCATCTTATAGTTTCTTTTTTCAGTACTCATTTTCTCACTTCTTTCTATTTTATAAGTAAATATATCTATTCAAATTTTACCATATATAATTTAATAGATAGTTAGAACAGTACTGATAAAGACATGTTACGATAATCCTTAAGTTATTAAGGACACAGATTTTTCATCATTACTTAGTTCTAACATTGATTGATACTTTTTCCTTAGAAAACTCCTTTTTATGCTTTTAATATCATTGTTTACATCTATTTGTGATACGGTTCTTCACAACATACTACATTGCAAATGTTAGTAAATTGTTAATGAGTATGTATTATACTAAAGCTCATCTTTGTGTGCCTGATAATAATTTACTACAACACTAGTAATGATAGCCACAATAAACAATCCATATAGTCCTAAAATAACACTAAGTATTCTGCCTACAATTGTTACTACAATAATATCGCCGAAACCGATGGTTGTCACTACAGCAAATGTATACCACAGTCCATCTCCATAGGAAGTTATTCCTGGTTCTATTCTAACTAAAAAGAAAGCAAATATCATCATGCTAGATAAAAGACCCAGCAACTCCTCAATCACTTTTGTCTTTCTTACAATATTCCATAACTTACTTCTGTTCATAAGAGGTTCTCTCCCTTCCTATTAAATAAACTAAGAACTTTCAAAGTTTCATCTGTAACTAATTTGCACGATTCCTTCATTCCACCAAGTATCCACCTTGTTGTGATGCTTTCTATACCACCAATAATAAAGGACCTCTTGTACTCATTAATATAAGGGGATAACTCTAAATATTCTTGGAACAAAGTTCTACCATATGCAACAAACTCTCTAACGATATGTTCAGCCTCCTTGTTTGACAAAACTGCTTTCAAATACATATTTGCGGATATTTCTTGGTTCCTCATTTCAATTAGTTTTCCAATAGACTTCTCTTCAACTTTTGAGTATTTCTCTTTTATAGAGGCAACAATATTCATAATCAAATATTTAAGAATTTCATCCTTACTCTTAAAATGTCTATAAAGAGTCATTCTAGTTACCATTGACTTCTCCGCAATTTCTGACATAGATATTTCATTGTACGGCTTATTTTCAAGTATAGTAAAAAAACCATCTAGAATTAATTTTCTTGATTCCTCTATTTGCTTCTTCCTCATCTGTTACAACTCCTTCATTTCTGTATAAGTTAACTCGTAGCACTACATTTTTCTTGATTTTATACCCACTCTATTATACAATTCAATTATAAATGTTACAAGTGTAACACGAAAGGATGACTTTATGTTTACAAAGGAAAAAGCTCTAAAGATAGCAGTTATAACGTTATTTGTGGTTGCTGGTGTAGATATCCTTAGAGGATATATGCACACATTCAACGTATGGTGGGCATCAGAGTACATCGCACAAATGACGCAGACTGCAGATACAATGCATCTAATGATCACGTTCGGAATAAGTAACCTCTTAACAGGATTTATCTATATTTTGATTGGGTTAAAAGCAAAAGACATTGCACCATATGTTCTAGTATTAATCCCTATTTCTTATGTTTTAGGTATTATTAGCGGACACACTACTGGTGTGAATACGATGTCCTCAAACACTGCATGGAATGGAATGTACATGCTGTATGTATATTGGACGATAATCACAATAATCAGTGTTAATTACTTTGTAGCAGATTATAAAGAAAAAAGGAGTTTAAAATGAAAAGATTAATTAGTATAGTATTCCCTAAAACAATAGACAACAATTATAAAGGACTAAAAATTGCCCTATATATCTTTTATGTCCTTACTATAGTAACCTTATGGCGTAGTCAACATCATCTATTTGCAGCAGATGGTGGAGCAATGAGTATCGCATCAATTCCATTGGACACTTTCACAAGTGATGGAGAAATGGCTGTAATTGGAGTATTTAGTTTATGGGGATTATCCCAACTAATAATAGGATTTATATACCTTGCAGTGGCATTAAGATACAGAACTTTAATACCGTTTATGTATCTACTCATGTTCTTTGAATATATTATGAGAACAGTTTACATTGGTAATTTCAAACCAATACCTACACTAGAAACTGCTCCAGGAGCAATAGCAAATATTATACTGATTGTAGTAGTCCCAATACTATTTACTCTTTCAATTATCGAAAGAAAAACATCATAACTTACTCCAAAAAAAAGATAGTGCATTTAAGCACTATCTTTTATTCAACATTCTACAATATTTATTACTTCATCATTTATGATACGGCTCGTTATTGTTTATTCTAAATGATCTGTATATTTGCTCTAGCATTATTACTTTCATAAGTTGGTGTGGGAAAGTCATTTTTGAGAATGATAACTTAAGGTCCGCTTTCTTTAAAACATCACTTGATAGTCCAAGTGAACCTCCAATTATGAATGTTATATGTGAAGCATTATATGTTTGGATATCTTTTATTTTCTGTGCTAAATCCTCACTTGATAGTTGTTTCCCTTCAATAGCTAGTGCTACAGTAAAACTATCTTTAAGTTTAGAAAGAATTCTTTCACCTTCTTTATTTTTTATTATTTCCATATCCTTTTGGCTAAGGTTATCTGGTGCATGTTCGTCATTTACTTCTATATGTTCTAGTTTGCAGTATCTAGATAATCTTTTTGAATACTCAGTAATAGCTTCTTTTAAGTACTTCTCTTTTATCTTACCTACTGTTATAACTGTAATCTTCATATCATTCACACCCTTCTATATCATTATACAAAAAAAGGAGCGAATTAATCACTCCAATTTTCAAATTATATTTTGAAATTACTTATATTTACTATTACTCACGTAATAGTTCCTATTCATCTTTTGTTATTACTCTACTTAATCCACCGATAAAAGTATATTTCTTTTTATCAGCACTTTTATTCTTATACTTCTTATGTACTTTAGCCAAGTACTCACTTACTTCTTCAAACTCTTCTTTAGTAAGTTCAACTTGATTAGATACTATGAATCCTGTCTCAGAAGGATCCTGGCACTTCTTCTCTGCAGCTTTAGCTGATGACTTCATAAAGCTATCTTTGAAGTCTTCTATAACATTTGAAATTATCGTATGAACATGAGTTAAGTGACTCATTGAAGATTCATCTTCAGTTCCTTTTAATGAAATTGTAAAAGACTTTTTAGGCAGTTTATAATATTTCGCATTGATTCCATTAATAATTTCTACATGATCTAGAGTTAGAATCTCTATATCTAGTAGTTTCTTAACGTGATAGTGAATCTTTGCTGGTACTTCACCCATTATGTCTGCACACCCCTTAACAGTTAAAGGTTCATCACTTTGTTGAAACGTTCTAATAATCTTCATTCTATAAGGATCATTAAATACCTTCAACTCTTTTTCAGTTTTAATTACTCTAAAATTATCGCCCATAAAATCACTCCTAAAAATATTATAACACAGTTAAATTATTTAAAGAGTCTACTCCAGTTGACTCTTTAATAATGCATAAAGAGATTATTTACTTAATTTATGTTTTCTAATGTTAGCCATTGATTGAGTTATTAATTCTTTTTGTCTATCTCTAAGATTTTCAATTGCAGCGTAACTCATTGTTATATCGTTGTTATACATAGTTAGCTCCTTCCTTACAAAACGGTTAAGTTTCGTCATTGGATTTTCTTCTTAAAGTTACTTTGATAACCTTTAGAAGATTAGATTTGAATACGATAAATTAATTATTACGTTAAATATTATCTATCGTTAAATTAATTTTACCGTCTAAACGTTATTTTGTCAAGAATAACACTTTTATAAGCATCTTTCTTCTAAAAAAATTCATAACTATATTCACAACTAAAAAAGAGTGCGTAAACACTCTTTATAATTTCCATCCATAATAGATAGTAACAAAGTTAATTCCGAAACTAATAGCTAATAGTATTTGGTCAAAGGTTTTATAGCCTTTAATACCGACTAGATTCATTAAGAAAAAGAATAATGAAGCTACAATCGTAATCCACTTAGATATCCCAATTGGAACAAACAAACTTACAATAATCATTACGATAGGTATAACCATCATAAGTGCAGCTAATATCCACATTGAGTCTTTAACAGGTTCCCCATCAATCTCGCCAGGAACAAAAGCTCCCGCAAAGATTCTTAAAACATCCCCAAGTAGAAAAGTAAGCATTAGTGCTACCCATAAAAGGGCTAGAACTATTTTTTCATTCTCAATAACCATACTACAACTCCATCTCGAAGTAATTCAAGGTCATTCCCCAAAGATCAATAATGTCTCTGAGTTCATAACCTATCTTAAGTAGTACTTTATTAGAACCATAATTATAAGGGTCCGCTAATGCAACCACTTTGGTTAATCCAAAGTCATCTGCGATGTCTTTCATCTTATAAGCAGCCTCAGTTGCTAATCCTTTACCCCAATAATCCTCATGTAACCCGTACATGATCTCATTTAAATCAAACTCCTTCAAATATGCTACTCCTGCATATCCAAATAGTTTATCCGTCTCCTTATCAACAAGTGCATAAACCATATTAGGTTTTTCCTCGTCATAAGACTTAACAAAATGATTCAACCATTGTTGACATCTTTCCTTAGATACCGCTACTTTATCTGGTAGGTATCTTGTAACATTATCATTGTTCAAAATTTCAAATAGAGCATCAAAATCTTCTTGAGTAAACTTTCGGTATTTAATTCTATTCGATTCCATCAAATCACCCCTTAGATATATTATATCAAAAACATCCATTTCTTCCATTTATAGAGTTTTATTCATAAGGTGTATAATAAAGATGTAAGTCTTTAAAGAGGAGTGAGACTATGAAACTCAGAAAAATAATCAGTTTCATACTTGGATTAGGAATGATATTTTTAAGTCTAGCTTTAGGAGTTACTAACTCAAACATATCTAATACATTACTTGGAAACATAGTTTTGGTCTTAGGTGTAATTCTCGGTGCCATTCTCTTAGCTTTGTCTTCACCAAGAAAAAGACTATAAAAAAAGGAATCTTAAGATTCCTTTTTAATTTAGATTGCCTCATCATCCTCAGGTTCATCATCGTCATCTCTATCTCTACCTTTAGACTCTGGTTTACCTTTAACAATATCATTACTACCTGGTACTTTATAACGGTACGTTACTTCGCCAAATTCATCAACTTCTTCATGGATCATCACTTGTCCACGTTCTCCATTAATTCTATATTCCAGTTTATAAACTACACCGTCATCTTCAACATTTCTTTTAAATGTATACTCATCTTCGCCTTCTTTAACAGAAACCTTGTAATGATTCTCTTCTTGAACGATTTTCATTTCTTTTTCAGAATATACACCATTTACATCTGATTTAATCTCAAACTTAGTTGTAGATTCATCTTCTTTGTCTTCAACTTTATACTCAATTTCAATTGAGTCATCACCATTCGTTGCGATGAGTTTCATTTTAGTCTCTTGTTCCTCATCTTCATTATCAACCGCATCATCAGCTATTTTTTCTTCTAAATCTGCAATTTTCTCTTCTAGATCAGCTATATCCTCATCCAACTCTTCTTGTTCTTCATCGTCTTCTGTTACTGTTTCCAGCAATACTTCAAGTTCAGCTTGTAGTTCTAGTAGTTTTTCTTGTAATTCTGCTTCATCTTTAACAGCGTCCTTTAAATCATTTTCGCCATTAATTGTATATGTAACATCTTCAATAATTAAAATACCTTCTATTACCTCTGAACCATTATAGTAAAGAATGTAAACTTCTTCATTTACTACAAACGTTAGTTTAAACTCATATTCAACTCTGTCAGATACTTCTTCAGTAACATCTGCAAAATCTTTTGTACCATTTTCAATAAATGCTTTTAACTGGTCCATATAGATATTCACTTGTTCAATTTCTGACTCAAACTCTGTGTCGTTTACTCTAAACGACATGTTTTGAGTATTTGAGCCCGCGGTATCTAGCATTCCACCTGATAAATATGCAAGTGAAACTAAAGACTCCTGAGTTGATAACACTTCACTACTCTGTTCTTCTTCTGTGTCAGTACTACATGCTGCAAGTGCAAAAACTAATAATACTGCGCTTATTAATGATAGTAATCTCTTCATCAAAATCACTCCTTTACTTTTAGACACTTCTAAGTCGACATTTTATTGGAACATTCTTTAATTAATAATAACACTTCATTCACAACTAATACAAATAAAACAAAAACGGTCTAAGACCGTTTTACTTTACATCAAACTCACCAGAGAAATCCCAGCCCCCATTACCACTCATTCCGCTTGGGAACTTTATGTGTAATGATGATGGTAGTTCTTCTCCATTTATTATATAGTGGCTTGTGTGTGGATTAGTATCTAAGAATATATGACACTCATTACCCACTTTTCTTATTTCAATGTTCTTATACTCTGCAGGAGTACTGAAGAAACAGTGATTAAAGTATCTGTTTTCTGTCATATTTAAATAAATTGAATCTAGTCTGTAATAGTTATTCTCAGTATGAAGAGTGACAAGAATATATTCCGATCCAAAACTCTTTAAGGCAATAATACTCTCATCTGCCTTTACCTTGTTGGCTATCTCATTTGAGTTTGTTAGTTCAAGAAACTCTTTGGCAATTTCTTCTACCTCTAAATGTCTTTTAATAAAATCTTCTTTTGTAATATTTGTTTCTATTTCTAAGGGAAAGCTGTTTACTACATTTTCTTCAAATACTCTACTTCCAATTATGACTTCAGCTTCCGTTCCTTGATTTACATATGCAACTATCTTCTTATTAGTCTTCAATTCTTCAAACCTAATCATTACACATTCATTCTCTAAATACATTTCATCTATTCTTACTTTTGACTTAGGTAAGAAGAATATGCTTTCGTTAGTGAAATTACCTGATAATATATTTAGTTTTACTTCCCTTATTTCAGTATAAGTACCACTTTCGTCATCAATGTACACAATCAATCTAATATCACTATCTTTTTTTGAGAATACCTCACAGTTTTCAATTGAAGCAAGTACATCTCTTAATTCATTTTCATCATTACAGTTATTAAATACAGTGTTACATAAATCTGATACTCTATTTATTTTCATATAATTGTCTCCTCTAATTATTCTAGTGGGTGTAATATTAATATACATATGACCATTTCTATACTCTCTTGGAGTTACTGAGTATTCTTTCTTGAACAGATTACTCATGTATTTCGAGTTCGTAAACCCATAAATATCCGCAAGATACTCAATTGACTTAGTAGTCTGTTTCAAGTCGATTGCCAGTCTAGATAGTTTCCGCCTATTAATATAAGTCTTTATGTTCATACCAACTAAACTATTAAATTTTCTACTCAAGTAAAACTCTGAATAATGAAACTTACTAGCAAGTAGTTTTAGTGACATTGTATCTGAGATATTATCTTCAATATATTCTATTAAGTCATTCACTTCATTTATCATAATTACACTCCTTGTTGATCAACAATTACATTCTATACTGTATTCAATCTTATTAGGTACAATAACTTGTCATCATTGTAGCAAAAGAAAAAGCCTATAAATAGGCTTAACAACAACTTTCCTCTGACTCACTTCCACACCCACAGCTAGAACCACCACAACACTCACCAGGATTTGGGTCATTCACATATGCCTCAACTGCTTTTCTTCTTTCTACTTTTAACTCTTCAGTATCATAAATTATGCTCATACCATTCTGAATTTTAGAACAACATGCATATGCTTTTTCATTATTTATCTCAACAATACAAGCTTTACAGCACCCTAGCTGTTTCGTATTTCTATAACATGGAGCCGCAATATGAATTCCGTGTTTATCCATTTCTTTAACTAAGTTAGAACCTTCTTCTATTAAATACTTAACTCCATCAAATACAATCTCAATCAGTTTCATACTTTCTCCTTTAAATTTCAAATAGTTTTGTTGCCTTATGTTGGAATGAATACGTCATCTCATAATCAGCATAATTTTCCAGTATTTCCTTATGTTTAATCTTAGCGTCAAATGCTGTATTACATTCCTCAGATAAATGTATAAAGATACATCCCTTAGTTCTTTCTGTAAGTAACTCTTTTAATATAAGAGCAGTTTGTTCATTTGATAAATGTCCTTGATTACCAAGAATCCTTTGTTTTAAAAAGAATGGCCTTCTACTTTCAAGTAACATCTCAGGATCGTAATTAGATTCAAAGACGTAATAATCAGCATCCCTTAAGTCAGGATACAAAGCTCTTGGTAAATAGCCAGTATCCGCAATATGAACTATCTTTTGCCCGTCTTCTTCTAATATAAAACCTAAACTATCTGCAGAATCATGACTCGTTTTAACAGATGTTACCTTAAGGTCATTAATATAAGTCACTTCCTCAATGAAGTTAAGGTTATGTATATGAATACCACTTTTTTGATTTGCATGCATTTTCCCATATGCCTTACTTGATAAATATATATTAGTATCATGTTTCGATAATAAACTAGGGATACCTGAAACATGATCCGAATGTTCATGAGTGACAAAAAGCCCATCTAAATGTGATAACTCAACACCACAATCAGCAAGACGCCCCTTTACTTGTCTATAACTTATTCCACAATCAATTAATATCTTCGCACTTTTAGTTTCATAATAAGTACAATTCCCTTTTGAACCGCTCGCTAGCACTGTAAATTTCATATTATTTTCACTTCTACTTTTCATTTATTTAGTATAATTAATTCTATCAAATATCTAGCAATACTGAAAGTTGAATTTAAGCGCTATTTTTGATATGATTATAAGTGCGAAATTAACTATATGAACGAATTAGGAGTGGAATGTTTATGACAAAAAAACAGTTACTAATGAAAGTACTACCAATGCTATCGAGCTTAATAATTTTAGTGGTTATAGCCTTCAGTTGTAGTACCTTCGCAGGGAAGAACAATGTACCTGCAATTACAGATCCAAACGGTGAGTTTGTTACACTTGGGGACTTAGAAATTACCAACCAAGAAGTATACAACAAAATCATTGACCAGTTTGGTGCAAAAGAGTTAAGACAATACGTCGACAGAGACTTATTACAAAACGGTGAAGTAGATTATATCGAACTTGCCAAAAATGATCCAGAGTTCGACATCGACGAGATATTAGAAAGAACGATGTATAACGGGTTCTCATACAGTGAAGCTGTTAAAATCTATTCTGAAGAAACTATCGAAGATTTCGAATATGATTTCGAGCAAAGAATTATTTACAATGGGTATGCTGATTTAGATGCATACATTGAAGACCTTTACTTAGAACAAGCAAGAGGGCTTTACGCTAAAGCTATGATGTTAGAAAACCAAGATATTACATTACACGCTATAGCAAACGAATACAACAATAATTACTATAATGAAGTTACAGCTTTATTAATTAGAGTTGACTCATTAGAAGAAATGACTTCTTTATTAGAAGACCAAGGAATCTTAATAGATGAACAAGGTCTATTTATTGAAGAATACACTAACGAAGAAGTATTAGAAGCTTACGTTAACATCTATAACGTTGTTTATGGAGCTAGAACGAACCTTACTTACTTAGATGGTTCAATCGTTGAAACTGATTTGGAAGATTTACAATACAACTTCGAAGATACAATTGCTTCTGATTCATCATTAGCAAACCTATTATTCATTACATTAGATACAGAAGAAACATTTGATGCAGTTACTCTAACTCAAAACAAGACTTATTCAAGTCCTGTAGCGTTAAGCTCATCACCTGGTATCTACATTGCTTACAAATTCTCAGGAGATAACGCAAATGATTTCTCAAGTTTATTCCCTGAATTAACAACTGAGCAATATAATGGTTTATTAGCTACACCATACTCAGAAGTAGAAAAAACAGATTTAATTGATGAATTATTCCTAGACGTAGTAAACTCTAGAGCTGAACTTTATCAATTTGTATCTGAATACTTAAATGATTTAACAACTACTCAAGAGTTAACTATTTATGATCCGTACTTAAAATCAAACTTCGATGAAATTTACGGTGAAACATTAGAAAACGAAGGTTCAAAAGAAGTTGTATTCTCATACGTACAATACGACGGTACATTATTTGAAATGACTGCTGATATGTTCTTTGATTTAATAGATAACCACGCTGCACCTGTAGCAGTTAACTTATTAAACGCTGAAATGGCTGTTAAAGATGAAGATGTGTATGATGAACATGTAACAGATGAACTTGTCGCTGAATTAACTAACAGAGTTAATGAGTACAAAGTTGGATTCCAACAAAACCAATATGCAGAATATGGATTTGATAGTTCAGAAATGAACTGGAACGAATTCTTATATGCAGCATTCTCATACAGATCAGAACAAGAACTATTCGACATGTTACTAACAAGTACATTAGTTGAAGAATTCAAAATTGATTTAGTTACTAGTGAAGAAATCCAGTCTATTTACTTTGACCTAATGGTTGAAGCTTATGAAGAAGCATTTGAATTAGACGTTAAACACTTCTTAGTGTTCATCGATGAAGATTCAGACGGTGCTCCAGACTTAGTAAATGAACATAACTGGACCCCTGAACAAATGACTCTAGCTAATGACTTATTAAATGAACTTAGAATATTAGTTACAGCTATCGAAGATACTCAACAAGTATCAATCGAGAAACTACAAGAAATCGCAGATATTTATGCTAACGCATCATTCATCTCAGATGAGAGCGATGAAAACTATTCACAATGGGCAAGATACAAACAACTAGGTCTTAAATTAATCGTAGAAGATTTATCTACAGTTACTCCTGGTATGATGGTAGAAACATTTGAAACTGAATTATTTGATATGTTCAACTCAATGGTTGATGATGGATTATTCACATTAATCTCTCAAAACAATGTTGAAACGGACTTCGGTTATCACTTAATCTATTCTGATGCTTATTACGCTAAAGGTGATGCTTACCCAGAAGATGAAAAAGTTTATCCATCAAGAGTTGATATCGAAGAATTCAATAACGAAGAATTTGATAACATCTCAACTGAAACATTAGTGTTTATTGGAAAATACTATACTCCTGTTACAAACGAATATACTACTAAAAACGAATTAGTATTATTCGATAACGCAAGAGCTAGCTTAGGTACTGTTGAATTTACCAACCCAGAATTCTTAGAATTCTACAATAGAGTGGTTGAAATGAACAAAACTACTGCATTAAGATAATATAAAACACCTCTTAAACAGAGGTGTTTTTTTTATGCATCCTAATTAATAAATCCTGAGACAAGTTCTCATTAAAGAGTTCTTTTGATTCAACTGAGAGTCCTCCTACAATAGCACCAAACTCCAAACAGTCCTTAATAGAGTACTTATTCAAATACCCGCAAATGAACCCACTGAAGAATCCATCTCCTGCTCCGTTCGTATCAACTTGTTTACTTTTTATAGCTTCTACACTGTAACTAGTCCCGTCCATAAATGCTTCTGCCCCGGATGAACCCTTCGTACATACTAATAGCTCTGAGTTCTTTTTCAACTCTTCTATCACAGAGCTGTAATTACTCTTTATCTTATCAACTGAAATAAATATAACATCAGCTATTTCAATAAAGTCCTTGTGATATTCATTAGAACCATCATAATCATGCAAATCAGTCCAAACTTTGGCAGTAGACTCTTTTATCAAAGAAATATATTCCTTACAAAAGTTTGATATATTTAAAATAATAACATCAGCCTCTTTAATAGGCTTCCTATACTTCTCTAAATCTATTATCTCTTCACTAGAACCGTTATTAGTAAAAATACTTATCCTATCTCCATGGGAGTCCATCAGGTTAGTGTGTCTCACCGTAGATACAGGATCCTCATCAAAGAGGTAATTAACACCTTCTTCTTTTAGAAGCTCTTTAATCTTTAATCCACCCTCATCTAATGCAAATCTAGTTCCAAGTAGAAAATTGATTCCTAAACGGTTCATATTAAATGCCTTACCAGCACCTGAACCACCTATAGTAGTATATTCATCTGTCGCAAACAATGAATGAGGTTCTTTACTAGGAAACTCATTCAGATGAATGATGTGGTCATATGTCATATTTCCAAACATTACAATCTTCATAACCCCTCCTACTCAAAGAAAAATAATTCTTCAACATTACTATCAAATACTTTAGCGATATCCATCGCTAACTTTAGTGAAGGATTATATTTCCCTTTTTCTAAACTCGATATCGTTTCTCTTCTCACATGTACAAGTTTTGCTAAATCCGCTTGTGTAAGGTTTAGTCTGGCGCGGTTCTCTTTTAACTTAGTGATCAACATTAGAACCTTTACCATTTAAATAAGCATAATTAATTGCGAAGAGAACTGCCATACCTGCAAATCCAATTGTAACTGCCTCACTTTGAATATCGTAATAATAAGCTAATACCAACCATAAGTATAAAGAAGCATAAAAAGCTCTTGCTCCTGCTTTATTCCTCATACTTACACTCATTTCATCTTCTAATACTTCACCACTTTTATATGATTTAAATCTTTTAGATACAAATACTATTAGCCCTAAAGATAAAGTAAATAATATAATTGATTGCATATTTTCCATACCAGTCATTAATACATACATCGTTACACCAAGTAAATAACTAACTGTAAGCAATAGCATTAAAGTCATTTTCATTTTCGTACTCATAATACCCTCCTATTGATATAAATATATCTCATAATGTTATAAATATACCGCTTTATGTTTTAAATATACCTCATTATAACTAGTTTGTCAAAAAAAAAGAGGATTTCTCCTCTTAATTATGTTTATAAAAACTTCTTCCATCTAATACAGGGATACGCTTCGTCCATGATTTAGATTCAACATTTCCAAACTCTAACCTTAATGATTCAAACTTAGAGTCAATGTTATCAATGAAGTGAAGAGCTTCTGCTTCAGCGATTTGAGGTCTTTGTGGTGAACCCCATTCTTTTCTACCGTGATGAGACAGTACTAAATGTTGTAGTAACAATACTGCTTCTGATTCAATACCCAACTCACTTGCGACAGTTGAGATAATATTACTTCCCATTACTAAATGGCCCACTAATTTACCTTCTAAGGTATACTCAGGGTTTCTAGCCTCACTTAGTTCTACTACCTTCGCAAAGTCGTGCAGAATGATTCCTGCGTACAATAAGCTCTTATCTAAATAAGGGTATACAGTTAAGAAGTTATCAGCAAGTCTAAGCATAGTATGTGTATGATAACTCAGTCCATTTATATATGCATGATGGTTTTGAGTAGCTGCTGGGAAAGTAAAGTATGCATTCTCATATCTTGAAAGAATTTCTTTTACAATTAAACGAACATCATCATTCTCAATCGCATTCGCAAACTCTAGAATTTTGATCTTTGTTTCAGTAGCATCAGCTGGTGCTGATTTATAAAACATATTTATAATTGTATCGTCAGTTACTTCTACAAATTCAGTTACGATGTACTGAGGTTTATTATTGTATTCACTCAGCTCACCTTCGAATTCATACACCTTCCCAGAAAACAGTTCAATACCTACTGCCTCCCAGTATTTACAATTAATCATTCCTGTAGAATCTTCTACTTGAAACGATAGATAAGGACTACCTGTTTGTGTAGTCCCTTTATTAATGTTTTGAATTTTAGCTATCACTGTTTGTGGTCCGCTAGTTAACTCGTTTATTTTTATCATAATTTCTCCTTATGTAATCAGTAATGTCATCTATATTATTATCTAAACTACATTCAGCAATCTTACGTTCAACATCATTTAAAATGACTCCAACCATAACTCCTGAAAAACCTAGTTCTAGAATATCATTACCATTAATGATAATATCATTTTTGCTTCTTATAGGTAAAGTGTTTACAATCATTTGAATTGATTTTAAAACTTCTTCTCCCTCGTAATACTCAATTACTCTATAATAATCCTCAATACGAGGAATCTTATATAATAAGTAACAATTATAGTCACTATTTAATAAAGTAGATACATTGTTAATAAATGTCTTATCGTGATTCGAAAACTTCCAATCATTTACACTAAAACAATTATCCATATTAATGCATGAATACATCTCAGCCTCACTCATAGATTTTTTAGGATAACAAAAGTCTATTCTAGGAAAATTAATATCCTCAAGTAATCCCTTTGCCATAAAGTAATACTTACCTTCAAAAATCTTCTTAAGTTCTTGTCTAATTCTCTCTATCGATATCTTTCTTAAAAGATGTTTATTCTCATAAATTGCATCCAACGTCAAAATATCAATTTCAAAACCTAACTTAGACACAAATCGAATCGCTCGTAACATTCTAAGAGCATCCTCTTTGAACCTTCTACTCGGTCTACCAATTGTACGGATGATCTGTGCGTTTAAGTCATCTCTACCACCTAAGTGATCAATGATATTTAAATCAGCATCTAATAAGAATGAGTTAATAGTAAAATCTCTTCTAGATAAATCTTCTTTAATATCATGAGAATACTTAACGCTATCAGGTCTCCTATTGTCCTTATACTCTCCATCTGACCTGAATGTTGTGATCTCAATTAGTTTATTGTCTACAATTACAGTTACTGTTCCATGCTTAATACCAGTCGGAATAACTCTATCGAATATCTCCATAACTTCCTTAGGTGTTGCATTCGTAGTTATATCAATATCATCAGAATATTCCCCTAATAAAAAGTCGCGAACAAAACCGCCTACAATGTAGGCTTCATATCCATGACCTATCAATGTCTTTAAGACTTTAATCGCTGTATCTTTCATACCTTATTATATCAAAAAAAAAGGGCTTGTGCTTATAAAAAGCGCCACCCTATTCCAATTACTCCTCCACCAGTATGTGAACTTACAGCTGGTGTTAAACCTGTGATATGAGATTCTAGAACATTCTCTTGGTTTTTAAGTTCTTCAACCAAAGACGTTACCTCTTCTTTGTTATCTGTATAGAAACAGAATAACTTATGAGGTTTCCCCTCAGTTTTTTCATAATACATATCAAATATCATTTTAAGTGTTTTTTTCTTCGTACGGTTTTTATTCACTAAATCAACAGTTCCTTCAGGACTAATCTGTAATACAGGTTTGATTTTAAACACTTCACCAACCATACCAGCAGCACCTGAAATTCTTCCACCTTTAACTAAGAACTTTAATGAATCAACGTAGAAGAACACACCATCATTATCATACATTTTTAGTAGTGATTCTTTTATATAGTCAACTTCTCTACCTTCATCTATTAGTGAAGCTGCTTCTTTTACAGCGTCACCTAATAAATAAGCAGTCGTTAAAGAATCAATTAAATGTACATTCAAGTTCTCAAACTCATTTGAAGCAGTTACTATATTAGAATAAGAACCACTTAGTTTTGAAGAAATTGTCATAACGAAAATATCAGTATATCCTTCTTCTTCAAACTGTTCAAATATCCCTATTACATCAGCTACAGACCCCTGTGATGTACGAGGCAAATCTTTAGCCATATTCATCATGTCGTAGAAAGTATCTGGATCTAATTCACTTATCTTGTAATTCTCATTATCTAACGCAACCGCAAAATCAATTACTTTTACATGGTCATGTTCATATCCAACTAAATCTAGACTCGCAGTAGAGTCAGTAATTATACCTATTTTCATAATATACCTCTTTTAATTTTGTCCATATACATTATACTTATAATAGAAAGATATATCAATAAGGTGAAATTTTGAAAACAATAGCTGATGAAGTAAAAGTAGAAATAGTTATAGAAAGAAGCAGATTTATCTGCTATCTTAAGCGAATCAACTCCATTCAAGAAGGAACTGACTTTGTGAACTCTATAAAAAAAATACATTGGAACGCCAATCATAACTGTAGTGCGATGATTTATCATAATAACGCTAGATCAAGTGATGATGGTGAACCTAGTGGAACTGCTGGAGTACCTATGTTGAACGTACTAAAGCATAATGACCTTGATGAAGTAGTGGCAGTAGTTACTAGATACTTCGGTGGAATTAAACTTGGAGCAGGTGGACTTATTAGAGCTTACTCTAATTCAGTTAGTGATGCATTACAGAACTCTAAAATAGTTGAAGTAGTTGAGATGACTGTTATTGACGTAGTAGTTGATTATGCAAACGCAAATACAATCTCAAGTAAAGTTAGTCAACCAATTCAGAATACTGATTATAATCTTGATGTTACATTCACTTTCTACATAGACCCACTGGAAATAGATGTCTTTATTAAAGAGATAACAAACCTTACAAGCGCAAACTTCACACACGAAGTAAAACATAATATAATGCATATAAAAAACTAAACATAATTGTTTAGTTTTTATTTTCTACTATTATTCCATTTTTAAGTAATAAGTCAGCTGTTACACCGTTCCCATCTATAAGTACTTTAGAATGAGTCCCATCGTATATCTTATTCACACCACATGATGGTGATTTAGATTTAAGAATAGCTTTTTTAACTTTATTAGCAAGAGCTAACTCTAACGTTTTTTCTGCTCCTCTTTTAAACTCTAATGTAACATCTCTACCTTCTTTATCAATCACCAAGTCTCCTACTCTTTCAGCAGGAATCCTAGGTATAGTCATTCCACCCATGGTTTCAGGACAAACTGGTATCGCTTCTCCTTTTAACACAAGGTCTAATAATTCTTGATTTAAAGAATCTTTCCCGTCATATCTACATCCAATACCGATTAAACAAGCACTAACGAGTATCATATAAACACCTGCATCAGTTCTACTAACTCAGTTAAAGCATTGGCTAAAAGTTTTGCAGTTATTATTGTAAACACAATATAAACAACTTGTTTTTGCCAAATATACCCTCTCTTAAAAAACTTGTCTAAATCAAACGCATGGAATGCTCTAAAGATTACGGGAATCATAATAATAAAGATTCCAAAATTATACAATAATAAATATTTTTCTATTTCCATTAAGCTCGCCTTCTTTTTGCGATCCAAAGTCCAAATAACAGAATTGCCCAATAACCAAACAGTGCTAATAATATATATACCGCCGCAATAGGCCCCATATCAATTAAGGCCTCAGGCATAGCTAATATACCAAACAATGGTATTGCGAAGAACAACGCAGTACCTGCACCCATTACTAAGTCTTGCACAACTGGCTTTTCTAAGTTTGGATCTAACATTTTTACTAAAGCAATACCTGTTGAGATTGTACCAGTACCATTACCGTATAACCCAACTGTATATTCATGGTGATGTTTATCAAACTGCCATCTAGACATCGCTCTAAAGTAATAATATGATAATACACCAGCTACAGTAGTAGCTAATAGTATAAATGGTAAGTACTGTCTAACTGATGCACTTGAGATAATTAATACACTCGCTGTGATCATTAAGTTAAACAAGAAACTAGATATTGATTGTAAGATATAGTTATTAGTCATAAATCTAATATCTTTTCCTTTAGCAGTGATCTTCTTTTGAATCTTTTTAAATCCAAATGCTATGAAGATACCGATAAGGAAGTTAAGTCCATAGAATAAACCAGCAAACGTTTGACCTAATCCACCTAGTTTAGGTAGGAAGAACTCTGTACCTGTTAAAATAACAAATACTCCTCCGTACACAAGAAGCACTAAAACAATCTGTGTAGTAAGGGCATCAAAGAATGTTACTTTACTATGAGACTCTATTTCAATCGTTGTCTTAACGATTTCATGTTTTACATTTAATATCTTTAAGTTATGTTTTCTAGCATGATAGTTATTTACAATAACACCGAAAATACCACCCCATAAAAATCCAACTGCAGCAATCGCTACTCCAAGACCAGAACCTAAAGCTATTAATCCGCTCTCTTCCCATCCATGTCCTATATTGTAGGCTAAAGATGGTCCCTGGCTAAATCCTAATGCTACTAAGAATCCAGTACCAAGGAAGTATTTACTAAATAATAACGCCAATATAGCTGTACCAATAATCGCTTGGATTAAATATCCACTCGCAATAATTGCACCAGTTGTAAGTGGTCTCATCTCAGTTGATTCTTTCGCTGTCTTAAGTGCTAAAGCGATAAAACCAAGACCCATTGCGTTATAAATAATTACTTCTAAAAACTCTACATCTACAGTAAATAATCCTAATGCTTGATCAGATAAAATCCAACCAATGAACCCGGCTACTAGGGCACTTGGAATAATTACTTTGTTAAGAACGGGTACTTTTTCTTTAATAACCTTAGCGACTAATAAAAGACCAGCCACATAGATTAATTGAAGTACACCAACCCATTCTCCCATGTTTGTGTTGATAAACTCTGTCATATGATCCTCCTAATATTTACTTTGACATGCTCTTAAGAATGACATTGCAAATCGGTCTAAATAAATCATATAGGTTTTACCTTCATGATCAAAAGAGAGATTTCTTCGCATTGTCAGAACAGGATTTGTTATCTCACTTAATTTAAATTCCTCTACAACTTTTCCTTTTACAAAAATGCTACCGTCATGGTAAGCAACGCTTACTGACTGTGGCTTTGTACGTTCATTTGAAGCAGTGTCAACCACGATGATTTCAGCAGTAGATGAGAACTTACTACTTCTAAGTTCCTCAGCATACTCTTTTTGGAAATGATCCCATTCAACTAGGTTGTCATATTTGAATCCTTGAATAAATCCAAACTTATCTATATACCCATTAATTCCACAAGCAGTACAAATGACTCTATTCTTTGAAGCTTCAATTGAATTTAACGCTCCACAATCTGGGCATTTATATAGAATGGTGTCTAAACCCTCAGCTAGATTTTTTCCACCATATGGATGCATAACTTCTCTTTGCCATTCATAATCATTATTATAAAGTTCTTTTTTTAGAACTTCATAAATCTCATCCTCTGTCATATTAGGGATATCTTCTTTATGTATAGCTATCTTATAATGTAATTCGACGTATCTTTTTCTTCTTTTTCCAGTAGCCCATCTAGGTTTAGCTAATGAGCCACCTCTAAATAAACCTACCACAACATCTACCTTTAGCTTCTTAACTAACTTAGCAGTTGCTTCTTCAATATAACCTGTTTCACCAAAGTACGTTGAATCTCCTTCGGGCATAATCATAACAGGATAACCTTGTTTTACATTTCTGATTAGTCCTTTAGCAGTTCTTATATCAGCAGCTCCTTTTGATTTAGGAATTACTCTAGCTACATTGTTTAATAAGAACTTAAGTCCTTTCAGACTTAATAAAAACTCTGAAGCCACTATTGATGGAGTAATCTTCCAAGGAAATGCTAATGACACTACATCAAACATATAAACATGATTACCAAGTAATACGAAAGGTTCCTTTCGTTTGTAATCCACTTCAGTAGTTTTCTTCGTTGTAGTATCCATAAACATCCAAATACTCGCAAACGGTTTTAACATCTTCAAAATAATATCTGATTTTCTTCTTTTAACTTTCATTCGTCACTCCAATAGTTACTTGCTTAAACGCTTCATTATGTTTCTCAATTCTTAAAAAGTAATGTTCATCTTTATAATCAAAAGTTAAAACATTCATTTGTGTTAATCTAAAGTACTTCGTTTCATTTAGAGGAATTGTCTCATTAACTGCTCCTTCTAAAATTAACTTTCCAAGTTTATAGGTTAACTTAATCTTACCAATTCTTTTTGACTTATACTTCTCATAATACACATCATAAATAATAGCTGGTGACGAGAATGTTGAGTTAATTAAATCTTTCCTGTACTCGTTTTGATACAGATGCCAATCATACGCATTATCAAACTTAAGCCCTTTTATAAAGCCAAACTCATCTATCGTCCCTCGAGCATCACATTGAGTACAATATATATCATTCTTTTCAGACTCCATAGAGTTAATTGATTCACAGTTCGGACAAACATATACAAAGTGTTCTAACCCAAGTGCTCGTTTATTTCCTCCAACTGGAATCATATGTTCTCTTTGAAAATCATAATCATTAACAAATAATTTTTCTTTAATTTTACTGTAAACTTCTTCAACTGACATTTCTTTAAGTTCTTCTTTTGAGATTAGTTTTCTAAACTCAATAAAAACAAAACGATAATCTCTCAGTTTCGATGCCCATCTAGGAGTTGATACGTATCCTCCTCTAGATACAGCTGTGATGACATCAACTTTTAATTTCTTTGTAAGTTTTGCAATTGAATCATCAATCGGTAAAGACTGTCCAAAATATGATATCTCCCCTTCTGGTAATAAAAATAAAGGGTCTCCATCCTTTACAGTTTTAATCATTCTCTTAATAGAATGAATTTCTGGTTCACCTTGAGATTTAGGAATTCCAGAAGTCAGTATTTTAAACTTAAACTTCTTGTATGGAGTTACCATAAGTGATCTTGAAATAACAGCAATTGGTTTTCTTTTCCACGGAGTACCATATAGACCTGAATCCACCTCATACTGGTGATTCCCAATTAATAAAAATGGCTCTTTTCGCTTAAAATCGACACCATCACCTATATCATAGGTTACATTAGGCATCAATTTTCTAATGCGATAAACTCCGTATGGTCTAAGCAACCTGTACAGAAAGTCTTCTACTTTTCTTACATATGTTTTACCCATATTTTCAGTTCCTTTTTTATTTTCGTTACAATTATTATAACATAATTAAAGGGGTAAAAAAAACAGCCCAAATGGGCTGTTTTAGATAAGTTCTCCAGCTTTCGCCTTCTTTAAATTCTTCTGTAATTCAATTTCACTAATAGTGAAATCTTTTTGCATACGTTTGTTAGCTTCAACGGCACGTCTGTGCATATCTTCTAACAATTCATTAGCGTGAGTAATTGTGTCAGCCATTGCAGCTTCTTGTGCAATTACCGTAATTAAGTTGTTTGATTGTTCTACAATTCCACCAACCATAGCCACAAATGATTCAACACCATTTTTACGTATTTTTACATACCCTTTATCCACAGCTGAAACAACTGGAATATGGTCTTTTAGGATTGCATATTCACCTAAACTAGATCTTACTAAGAAGAAATCTACTTCGTCTGAATATATTTCACCTGTTGGAGTTGCAATTGATACTTTAACCATTTCAATTACCTCCTATTTCATGCTTTCAGCTTTTTTGATTACATCCTCAATAGTACCTTCTGAACGGAATGCTTCTTCTGGTAAGTGATCGTATTCACCATCAAGAATCGCTTTGAATCCTTTAATAGTGTCTTTAACAGTTACATACGAACCTGGTTGACCAGTAAACTGTTCAGCAATGTGCGTGTTTTGAGATAAGAATAATCTAGTTCTTCTTGCTCTATGCACTAATAATTTATCATCTTCACTTAACTCATCCATACCTAAGATTGCGATGATATCAAGTAATTCGTTATATCTTTGGATTGTTTCCTGTACTCTACGCGCGATTTCAAAGTGTTCAGCACCTACAATTTCAGGAGCTAATGCTCTTGAAGTTGATGCTAATGGGTCTACTGCAGGATAGATTCCTTCAGAAGCCAATTTTCTTGAAAGGTTTGTAGTTGCATCTAAATGGTTGAATGTAGTCGCTGGTGCTGGATCTGTATAGTCATCAGCTGGTACATAAACCGCTTGGATTGATGTGATTGAACCTTTTTTAGTTGATGTAATTCTTTCTTGTAATTTACCCATTTCTGTTGCAAGCGTTGGTTGGTAACCTACCGCACTTGGCATACGCCCTAATAGTGCTGATACTTCACTACCTGCTTGAGTGAAACGGAAGATGTTATCAATAAAGAATAACACGTCTTGACCTTGGTCATCACGGAAGTGTTCAGCCATTGTTAAACCAGTTAAGGCAACACGCATACGCGCACCTGGTGGTTCATTCATCTGACCGAATACCATGGCAGTTTTTTCAATTACACCTGAGTCTGACATTTCATGATACAAGTCATTCCCCTCACGTGTTCTTTCTCCTACACCGGCAAATACTGAGATACCACCGTGTTGTTGTGCAACGTTATGAATTAATTCCTGAATCATAACTGTTTTACCAACTCCGGCACCACCGAATAAACCGATTTTACCACCTTTAATATATGGTGCAAGTAAATCTACTACTTTTACACCTGTTTCTAATATTTCTATTTCACTTGAAAGTTCAGCTAATTTAGGTGCTGGACGGTGAATAGCTGATCTTGGTGCGTCACTAGGTACGTCTTCTTTACCATCAATAGGATTCCCCATTACGTTAAAGATTCTTCCTAATGTAACTTTACCAACTGGTGCCATAATTGTAGCGCCAGTATCAACTACGTCCATTCCACGTACTAAACCATCTGTTGAATCAAGTGCAATTGTTCTTACTACATTATCTCCTAAGTGAAGAGAAACTTCTAAACTTAAGTCTACCTGAACTCCTGATGAAGTCTTCGAGTTAATGCGTAAGGCGTTATTAATTTCTGGAAGATGTTTTTCGAATTTAACATCTACTACAGGTCCTAAAACCTGAACAACGTGTCCAATGTTCATTTTAACCTCCTTATTCAACAGCGTTTGCTCCACCGATTATATCAGTTAACTCTAATGTAATCGAAGCTTGTCTCGCTCTATTGTAATATAACTGTAACGTATCTATAATATCTAACGCGTTATCAGTCGCGGATTGCATTGCTGTCATTCTTGAAGCATGCTCACTCGCCTTAGCATCTAATATGATACCGTAAATAATATTTTCTATATAAAGTGGTAGTACACTGTCAATAATTGTTTGTGCTCCACCTTCAAAATCATATAAATTCCCAGATTTTTCATCATGAGTCTCTACAGGTAATAAGACTTTTGTTTTAACTTCTTGAGTTAATGTATTAACGTAATGACTATAGTAAATAACAATTTTATCTACTTCACCACTAACGTATAACTGTACTAACTCATGAGCGATAACCTTAATATTGTGGAACGTCACTTCATCTTTGTTTTGAATCATGTGTTCATTTACTAGGTTATAACCTTTGTTTTTAGCAAAACTATGTGCCTTTTTACCAATAGTGTATACAGCTGCTTCGCATTCATCCATTAAACAGTCTGCTGCAAATTGCTTTAATACACTAGAATTATATGCACCTGCTAAACCTCTATCAGAGGTAATCAGTACATATGCTACCTTTTCTACGTCCCTTGTCAAAAGCAACGGATGGTATACATCTGCATCTGAACTAGATACAACGTTTGTAACAACCTCTTCTATCTTTTCCATAAAGTGAGAGAATTGTTTAATCGCCTTTTCAGCGCGTTTCATTTTACTCGCTGAAACCATGTTCATCGCTTTTGTTATTTGAGAAGTTTTTTTAGTAGCATCAATTCTAGCTTTAATATCCTTCATTGAGGCTGCCATTATCTCACCTCTCCCCTAAGCAAAAGTTTTCATAAACGCTTCTAAACAAGCATTCATCTCATCTTTTCCTACTGGATTTCCTGTAGCTTTAATATGATCAGAGATTCTTTTAGCCTCAGCATTAGTATTCATATAATCATATAATTCGTTTTCGAATCGTTTGATTTCAGATACTTCTACTCTGTCTACGAATCCTTCTCCTAAAGCTGATAGGATGAAAGTTTGTTGTGCAACACTTAAATGAACGTGTAACCCTTGTTTTAATACTTCTACAGTACGTTTACCACGCTCTAATGAAGCTTTTGTTGCATCATCTAAGTCCGAACCAAACTGTGTGAATGCCTCTAATTCACGGTAAGAAGCTAAGTCTAAACGTAAACTACCAGAAACTTTCTTAACTGCTTTAGTTTGTGCTGCTCCTCCTACACGTGATACTGATAATCCGGCATCAATCGCTGGGCGTACACCACTATGGAATAAACTTGATTGTAAGAATATTTGACCATCTGTAATTGAAATTACATTCGTTGGAATATAAGCACTGATATCACCAGCTTGAGTTTCAATAATTGGTAATGCAGTGATTGATCCTCCACCTAATTCATCATTCAATTTAGATGCACGTTCTAATAATCTACTATGTAAATAGAATACGTCACCAGGGTACGCTTCACGTCCTGGAGGTCTTCTTAATAATAATGATAACTCACGGTATGCTACCGCATGTTTCGTTAAATCATCATATACTACTAATACATGTTTTCCACTATACATAAATTCCTCAGCCATAGTAACACCTGCATACGGTGCTAAGTATAGTAAAGGAGATGGTTGAGAAGCAGATGCAGTAACAACGATTGTATAATCCATTGCTCCAGCTTTTTCTAATGTCTCAACTACGTTAGCTACAGTAGACTCTTTTTGTCCTACAGCCACATAAATACAAATTACATCTTGATCCTTTTGGTTAATAATTGTATCTATTGTAATCGCTGTTTTCCCTGTTTGGCGGTCACCGATGATTAACTCACGTTGTCCACGTCCGATAGGTACTAATGCGTCTAATACTTTAATTCCTGTTTGTAAAGGTTCATGAACCGATTTTCTCGCCATTACACCAGAAGCTTTTCTTTCAACTTCACGTGTTTTCTTCGTACTGATTGGTCCTTTACCGTCAACTGGTAATCCTAATGGATTAACAACGCGACCTATTAATTCTTGTCCTACTGGAACCTCTAAGATTCTACCAGTACACTTAACTTGGTCACCTTCTTTAATGTCAGTTGACTCATCTAAAAGAATCGCACCTACGTGATCCTTTTCAAGGTTTAATACCATACCAAATACGTCATTCGGGAATTCTAACAGCTCACCACTCATCGCATCGTCTAAACCGTGTACAAGGGCAATACCATCCCCAACACGAATAACCGTACCGACAGAATCAGTTTTTAATTCTTTTGAGTATCCTTTAATCTGTTCTTTAATCAGAGAACTAATCTCTTCTGCTCTTATTTTCGACATATTTATCACCCCGATCTATATCAAATTTGATTTAAGATCGTCTAAATTTGTTTTTAAAGTACTATCCAATACTTTACCATTAAATTCTAAACGAACTCCGCCTAGTACATTTTCATCTACATTTGCGACAATCTCTATTTTTTTATTATACTTCTGCTCTAACTCATTTGTTAACATAGCTATGTGTTTATCAGATAGTTTCACCGAACTAGTCGCATTTACTATCATAATGTTTTTATTCTTCTTAATTAACAAAACATATTGTTCATATATTTCTTCTAAATGTTCAAATCTTCCATTATCTATTAACACAAAGCAAAAGTTTTGTAAGTCAGTATCAAATGACACTATAACTTTCCCAACTATTTCCTTTTTCTCAGTTGCAGATAACTTTGGATGAGCAATCATACTCATAAATTCTGGTTCTGCTGAAATAGATTCAACTAACAAACCAAACTCACTTCTTATTTCTTCAACTTTACCTAAATCATTACCATATTGATAAAACGCTAAAGCATATTCTTTACTAAGCATCGTATCTACCTTCTAAAACAGATTCAACAGTTTTATTGTGAACCTTAGAATCAACTTCTTTTTCAACAATTTTTTCAGCTACTTCAAAAGCAACATCAACAATTTCCTGTTTTAGGTTTTGTCTTGCTACAGATACTTCTCTTAAGATTTCATCTTCCGCTTTTTTCATTCTTGCGATAGCTTCTTTCTCAGCATCCTCAACAATTCTAACTCTTTCATTTTCTCCACGTTCACGTGAAGTTTCGATAATGAATTTGGCTTCAGTTTTAGCATCTTGCATTTTTTCTTCTAATTCTTCTTTAATTTTGTGAGCATCTTCATTTACTTTTTTAGCGTCATTAAGATCATTATTAATAATTTCTCTTCTTTCCTCTAAAAGAGTTGTAACAGGTTTCCATAAAAACTTATACACAACGAAGAATAGGACAGCTGTAGCGATTAATTGTACTAGGATAGAACCTAAATCAATCCCTAGCCCCTGTTCAACAAATATAGGAATTAGCTTTAAAAAATCTTCCATATAAAGCCTCCTCTAGTTTTATTTACCCATTAAAATGAATGCGATAACTAATGCATAAAGACCAGTTGTCTCAGCCATTGCTTGTCCAACGATCATTGTAGTCATGATTTTACCTTGTGCTTCAGGTTGTCTACCAACAGCTTCAGCAGCTCTACCTGCAGCATGCCCTTGACCAATACCAGCACCAATACCAGCGATCATTGCGATCCCTGCACCTAATGCAGCCATACCTGTAACGAAAAACTCGTTGTATTCACCAGCTAATAATAATAAATTCATAATTTAATTCCTCCTAATTAATTTTCTTCAAGGTCTAATTGACCAGAAATAAATATTGTAGATAATAATACAAATACGATAGCTTGGATTATTCCAAAGAATAAATCAAAGATACCGTGAAGTGCAGGTGTAACAATAACGGCATAATTGCCAAGTACCCCGTACACTAACCCTGTGATGATTAATCCAGAGAATATGTTACCAAACAGACGTAAACTTAGCGCGATTGGAATCGCAAATTCTCCAATGATGTTAAGTGGTAACATAAATGCAATTGGTTCTAAAAACCCCTTTGCATACTCTTTTACTCCCTTAGTCATAATTCCACTAATATGTATTAGTAAGAATGTAATAATTGCTAAGGCTGCAGTAACACTTACGCTCGCAGTAGGTGGTCTTAAACCAAATAAACCACTTGTGTTACTTACAACTAAGAATAAACCAAGAGTAAGAATATAAGGCGCATAGAACTTCCAATACTTTCCAAAGTTTTCTCTACAAAAACCATTAATAAAATCAACAGTCATCTCAAGGAACATTAACATTCCTTTAGGCGGATCTGTAGGTTTTAGTTTTCGAATTCTTAAACCAAAAATAATAATCACTATACTAAGTATTGCTGTAATTAATATAGATGAGTATATTGATGGCGAAAATATTTCTTCAAACACTGTTATTTTCACTCATCCTCCTCCTTCTTAAGTAATATATAAACAAACATAACTATTTTAACAGAGAGCATTCCTATAAACGTTAATATAATTTCAATATTATCTACGAATGCTGCTCCTAATAAAATACCAAAATAAACTGTGAACCTCAACATTTGTTGAGACATCACATATTTAAGCCTCGTCCCTTCAGGACGCTCTAAAGATCTACGGACTGAAAGAGTCATTAATCTATAATTAAATGCACTCGTCGCAAACCCAAGCAAAAAACTCATTGCCCAGTAACCATTGCCAAACAAGTACACTAAGATTACAATCACACTTCCATATAGATATAACCATTTAGTATAAGTTCTATCGTTCTCCATTTTTCTTTCCTAACTTATATACGTATAACCCAAAATATCCTAATCCAACTACAACTCCAACAATACCTAAAATACCACTCCAAGTCGTACCTGTATCAAACCTTGCATCAAGTTTAGATCCTGCGTAAATCCCAACTACTACAAGTGCAAATGTCTGTAATAGAAACTGAGTTACAATCGCATATAGCCTAAAACCTTTTCGTAATTTCATTACTTCGTACCGAATAACCTATCTCCACAATCTCCAAGACCTGGTACAATATATCCTACTTCATTTAATTTTTCATCTAAAGCAGCTAAATAAATATCAACATCTGGATGATCTTTTTTAAGTCTTTCAACACCCTCTGGGCATCCAACTAAACCAACAAACTTAATATCCTTTGCTCCTCTTTTTTTCACTGCCTCAATTGCCATAGAAGCACTACCACCTGTTGCAAGCATTGGGTCTACTACCAATACACTACTTTCAGGTAACTCCTCAGGGAACTTCGCATAATACTCATGTGGTTCAAGAGTTTCTTCATCTCTATACATTCCAATATGACCAACTTTTGCAGTTGGGATAATATTGTGAATACCGTCAACCATACCAATACCAGCTCTTAAGATTGGTACAATAACAACCTCTTTCGCTAATACTCTACATGTAGTTTCCTGAATAGGTGTTTCTACAATTACATCTTTAGCAGGCAAATCTCTAGTGATCTCATATGCCATTAATCCACCAACTTCATTTACTGCTAATCTGAAGTTAGTTGTTCCAGTATTCTTATCTCTAATGATAGATAACTTATGGTTAATTAACGGATGATCTAATACAACAACTTTACTCATTTCTTAGTCCTCCTCAATCATATTGATTCTTCTTGTGTGTCTTCCACCTTCAAACTCAGTAGACAACCAAATTTTAGTAATCTCCAGAGCTAAATCATGATCAACTATTCTACCACCCATTGCTAGAACATTTGAATCATTATGCTGTCTTGTTAATGCAGCACTCTCTTTATCATGAACTAGAGCACATCTAATTCCTGCTACTTTATTAGCAGCGATAGAAATTCCAATTCCTGTACCACAAATAAGAATTCCAAGATTATGAACTCCATCAGCAACACTGTGTGCCACTTTCTTTGCAAATTCAGGATAATCAACACTCTCTTCAGAGTAACATCCAAAATCTTCAAAATCATAATTACTTTCTTGTAAAAAGACTTTGATTTTCTCTTTTAATTCGTAACCACCATGGTCACTTCCAATTGCTATTTTCATATTATCACCTTTAAAATTCTACCATACAAAGGTAGCTTATTCAATAATAATTAGTTCGTATTTTAACTAATTTTTATAGTTTTCATAATTAAAAAGCCCACCGAAAATGGACTCTATTTAAGGTCTTTAAACACAGTAACCAAATCACCTTTTGTTACTGAACCTTCTCTTAATATTTTATTGTTCTGTAAATCTACCACAGTTGATGCAACATTTGATCCACTTGGTCCCTTTACAATATAGTCAATATCAAATTGAACAACTTCTTCATACGAAGTAGCACTAGGTTGGCCAGAAAGGTTTACACTAGTCACAGCCATCGGTCCTAGCTCTCTTAGAACTGCTCTAGCAATCTCAGAGTCAGGAATACGAATTCCAACTGTTTCATACTGACTTACTAAATCAGAAATGTTTAGCTTCTTAAATATAAAAGTAATAGCTCCAGGCCAGAAAACAGAAGCCTTTTTGACAGCCTCAAAATCAGCAACTAAGCCTTCGATTTGATCAATATCAGCAACCAACACTGCAAGAGGCTTTGAATAATCTCTTTGCTTTAATTCATACACCTTATGGATTGCTTCATCATCGTTTAATAAAGCACCAACACCGTAAACTGTATCTGTTGGAAATGCCAAAGTTTTACCTTTAAGTGAAACTTTCTTCAACTTATCTACATCAATTAACATATCTTCATACCTTCAAATTATATTTCAAAATCATTATTATCAGAAATAAACATATCTCTGTCTTTTCTTGATTTCTTCTTTTTACTCCTGTACTTCTCTTTTTCAATCACTTCAGGATCTTGATTCATCTTATTCAGGAACTCAGGTTTTTCTTTATCCTCAAAGCGATGTTGATACTTTGCTCTGCTAGAACCTAGTGAAGATGAAACCGTAGAAACTGTAACAACCACAATCACAAGAATAACTACGAATACAATTGTACTCACTATAAATTTCTCACGTCATACTCATCGTCACTTACTAACCCTGAGTCTTTCATATTTTTTCTTCTGTCCTTTTGTTCTTTTCTTTCTTTATCATAATGTCTGAAACTGTGGTTTACCTCATTCTGTCTACCTGAATGATTCATTTTATTCTGATCACTTGGTTTTCTAGCTGAAGTGTAATTCTTAGCTATCATAACCCATACTATTATCATAATAATCCATACAATTCCGATAATATTCATACATCACCTATTGATGACTATAGTCATTCTATCCTTCCCTTGTAGATCTTTTAGTAATCTAACTTCAGCATCCGGAAAGTGAGTTTTTGCTAACTCAATCATCTCTTGACCTTTGTCATAGGCATGTTCAAATGCTAAGAAGTTTGGTTTATTCAAGTATTTATGTGCGTTCTCTAATAAAATCCTATAAAAATAAAGTCCGTCGTTTCCACCAAATAGGGCAACGTGCGGTTCATTATCATATACAAGTGAATCAACTTCTTCTTTTGCTGGAATGTAAGGCGGATTTGATACGAAAATATCAAACTTCTTACCTTCCAGTGGTGCTAACATATCTCCTTGTAAAAACTCAACATTAGCATTTAACTTTTTATTATTGGATTTAGCTATTAACAAAGCCTCTTCACTAATATCAGTCGCCATAACATTCATGTTAGGTTCTTCTAAATCTAGAGTAATAGCAATCGCTCCACTACCTGTACCTACATCAACTACTTGAACTTTTTTCTCAGAAAACAGTTCATCATAAGTCATAAGAATGTTATTAACTAATTCCTCAGTTTCAAACCTTGGAATTAATACATCTTCACTTACGTTAAACTCAAATCCAAAGAAATACTCAACTCCAGTCAAATGTTGAACAGGGATATTGTCATAGACGTATTTATTCATAAGACTATTAAACTCAGTAACAACAAACTCTGGGGCTTCTTCATTTAATTTCGCAATTAAAATATGAGACTCCAATTTAGTTACATGTAGAAGTAGGAGCTTCGCAGCTCCATCCTCTTTATTTTGTTTATGACACAATTCAGTTGCTTCATTAAGCAATTCGAAATATTTCATATTAACCTCTTAAGCATCACCTTTTAATTTTCTTGCTTGCTCTTCAGCTTGTAACGCTTCAATTACTGGTGCTAATTTTCCTTCCACTACTCTATCTAACTGTTGAATTGTAAATCCAATTCTATGATCAGTTACTCTATTTTGCGGATAGTTATACGTTCTTATTTTTTCAGAACGATCTCCGGTACCGATTTTATCTCTTCTTTCAGCACCTTCTTTTTCTAGTTTTTCTTGTAATACTGCATCATACAGTCTTGTACGTAAAATTCTTAAAGCACTAGCTTTATTCTCATGTTGAGATTTTCCATCCTGACAACTCGCTACAATACCAGTAGGCTCATGTGTTACACGAACTGCTGACTTAGTAGTATTAACTGATTGTCCACCTGGTCCACTTGAGCAGAATGTATCAATACGTACATCACTCATGTTTAACTCAACTTCAACTTCCTCAGCCTCTGGCATAACTAATACAGTTGCTGTAGAAGTATGAATTCTACCTTGTGATTCAGTCTGTGGTACACGTTGTACACGATGTGCACCTGATTCATATTTCATTTGTGAATATACTCTATCTCCTGAAATTAAGAATTCAATCTTACTAAATCCACCTGTTCCAGCTTCCTCAGCAGTCATAATCTCAAACTTCCATCCTAAATGTTCTCCGTACTTCACATACATTCTGTATAAATCACCAGCAAAGATATTGGCTTCATCTCCACCAGCAGCTCCACGAATCTCCACAATAACGTTTTTCTCGTCATTAGGATCTTTTGGTATCAATAATAGTTCTAGTTTTTCTTCTAATTGAGCAGGAATGTCTTTGATGTCAGCAAGTTCCATCTCAGCCATTTCTCTGATCTCTTCATCATCATCTTTACTCATTTCAGTTAAAGATTCGATTTCTTCTAAAGTACTTTTGTACTTTCTAAATATTTCCACAGTTTCCTCAATAGAACGTTGTTCTTTTGAAAGTTCTGTAAGTCTTTTTATATCTGAAACAACGTCAGGGCTCATCAATAAACTATTGATTTCTTCATAACGTTCTTCTATAGCATTTAATCTTTCAATCATGATTCTACCTCCACATTATATTGTATCATATCTCTGTCTTTTCATGGTAATAATCCACCATCCAGCAAGTATAGTTCCTTTCAGTACACTAGACAGTGAAACTGCCCACCAAATACCGTTAATTCCATAGAATCTCGCTAGTATAATTGCACCAGGAATACGCAGTGCATTGAACACTACTCCAATAATAGAAGGAGGTGTATTTTTACCTGCTCCATTGAAGGCTCCTTGAGTCGCAATTTCCACAACCATGAATAGTTGAGACATACTTAAAATCTTTAAATAATCCGTACCGAGCATCAATACTTCTGCTGTTGGATTAAATATACTGTATAGTGCTCCTGCACCAAAGAATAATAGAGCATTGATAATTAATCCATACACTAATAATGGTCCCAATACTTTAAAATATCCTTCTTTAATTCTTGAATATAGTTTCGCACCTAGATTCTGGCCAACGAATGCCGCTAACGCAACTCTAAACCCTCCTGCAACCATCCATGCAAGAGATTCAATTTGAGTACCAATTCTCTGTGTTGCTAAAGCACCTGGCCCGAATGATGCAACAAGTACACCTATGTATACACTTATTAAAGTAAATACTAAGGACTGAATTGACATTGGATAACTAACTTTCATTATCCTCTTCATTGCTGAAATACTTACGTCCTTGATTCTCAAAGTAATCGGTCTAAACCTTGATGAGAATATTAGGATGAATATCGCAGTAACTGTAAACTGAGATATAATAGTAGCTATCGCAGCTCCCTGTACCCCTTTACCTAGTACTAAGATAAATACTGGATCTAAGATGATATTCATCACAATCCCAATAGTATTCACAATTAAAGGTACTATGCTTTTCCCCAGTCCATTAAAGACTGCTGAAAACGTTGGGTTTAAGAAATGGAAGTATACAAACAATGAAATAACAGATAAATACTGTACTGCATACTTAACTACCAAAGGATCATCCACATTAAAAATAGATATTAACTCTTCTCTAAAGAAGAACCCAAACATACTATATAGAAATGCAATTCCTAATGTTAGTATCAATCCACTTACTACATACCTATTTAAAGACTTTTCATCATTTCTACCTGCAGCTTGAGGTACGAATGCATCAAGTCCAATTTGGGTTAGTAAAATAAACCCGTACCCTAACCATAAGTAATAGCCGGCAGTACCAACTGCGGCTAAGGCTTTTGTATTATCTATTCCAATGTTCGTAACTCTAGATATCCAAAACATATCTGTTAAGTTATACGTCATTTGAACCAACGAAGTAAGTACTGCAGGTATCGCTACTATAAGTATCTTTTTTACAATACTTCCCTCGGTTAAATCTGTTTTTCTCATGTTACACCTAATCGTAAATCGACTCTGACCTACGTTCTTCTTTTTTCATATTTCTAAATAGACCAATTTCTTTTGCGAACAACACTTCGAACTTCGTTGTTGACCCTGATCTATTCTTCGCCAATGCAATTTCTACTACACCTGGCGCATCTGATTCTTCATTATAGTAATCATCCCTGTACATGAACATAACGATATCGGCATCCTGCTCAATTGAACCAGATTCTCTTAAGTCAGCCATGTTAGGTCTTTTATCTTGTCTATTTTCAACTCCACGTGATAACTGTGAAAGAGCCAGTACTGGTACTTTCAAGTCACGAGCTAAGTTTTTAAGTTTTCTTGAAATCTCTGATACCTCAGTTACCCTGTTCCCTGAATAATTTCCAGTTCCAGATAACAACTGTAAGTAGTCAATTACTACGAAATCAAGTTTACCTTCTTGTGATAACTGTCTACACTTAGCATAAACATCAGAAATACTCGTACCTGACTGATCATCGAAGTAAATATTTTTCTTACCAAGCATAGCCGCAGCATACTCTATCTGTTGCCATTCTTTTGAGTTAATATTACCACTTTGAATCTTCATCGAGTTTATCCCTGAAACACTACTAAGCAGTCTTGTTACGATTTGTTCAGCACTCATTTCTAAAGAGAAAATCGCAACGTTTTGTCCTTTTTCAGCTACATTATAAGCGATATTAATCGCATAAGCAGACTTACCTACCGCAGGACGCGCAGCTAATATAATCAATGCACCTGGCTGCAACCCCAAAGTTGCATCATCAAAATCAATAAACCCAGAAGAAAGCCCTGTAACATGACCTTTATTGTTTCTATGTTTTTCTATTCCTGAAATTACTTCAGAAACAACATTAGATATTTTTCTAAAGTCAGCAGAACGTCGTTTCTTCGTTACCTCATAAACTTGTTCCTCAGTCATTTCAATCAACTCATCAGTTGACTTAGTTCCTAAATACGATGCCTCCGCAATATTTGTAGCCATCTGAATAACTTGTCTTGCTAAAGACTTATCTTTTACGATATTAATATAACTATCAACATTTTCTGCTGTAGGTAATATATTACTTAACTCAATTAAGTAATCAATTCCTCCAACTTCACCATCTAAACTCTTAGATGTCAAAGCATCTAAAAGAGTCGTATAATCAATATCATTACCATTGGCATCAATATCAATCATCGATTCGTAGATGTGCTTATGAGATAATTTATAAAAATCTTCAATTTCTAACCGAGGCGCAACTTTTTTAATCGTATTTTGATCAATTAATATTGCTCCTAAAACACATTGTTCAGCTTCGGGGCTATAAGGCATCTTCTTCATATCTATTCCTCTACTTTAACGTCTAATTTAGCGATTACTTGTTTATGTAATTCGATTTCTAATATATATGTTCCTAACGTATTTATAGTCTCTTTTGTCTTAATCTTCTTTTTATCAATTTTAACATCATACTTCTTAAGGTATTCAGATACAATTTGCTTCGTTGAAACAGTACCAAATACTCTTCCTTTATCACCAGTTTTTACTTTGATTGAGATAGGATTCTTTTCAATAAATTCCTTAACCTCTCTCATCTTATCAACTAATGCTTCTTCTTGTTCAATTAATGCAATTCTTTCATTATTTAACTCTTCTACTGCATCCTCAGTAGCTGGTCTTGCAGATTTATTTCTTATTAAGAAATTAGCATGACCGTTTGGAAGTTCGATGATATCACCTAATTTTCCTTTACCTTTTACATCTTTAGTTAATATTACTTTCATACTTAGTCCTCTTTATCTATATTCTTAAGTTCCTTCTTAATAGCATCATATACATCATTAACATTACCTTGTACTTGAGCAGCAGCATTGTTTAAATGACCACCACCACCAATTGACTCCATTAATACTTGAACATTTACATCTCCAAAACTTCTAGCAGACACACCTATTAAACCGTCTTCCAATTCACCAACGACTACACTTGCATCCACATTATCAATCATTAATAACCTATCACTTAACTTAGCTAATCTTACTCTGTCTAGAACTTCATCGGCTTTAATAACACCGAATCTATCTAAGAATACTTCACTCGTTGATAATAACCTACTCTGAGTTAAGTAATATTCATAATCTTCTCTTAAATACTTCTTAATATCAGTAAGGTTTGCACCAAACAACCTTAGGAAACTAGCTGCATCAAATGTTCTAGAACCCGTTCTCCAAGAGAAGTTATTCGTATCTACAATAATACCTACTAACATTAATGTCGCCTCAGTCTGACTCAACATAATATCATTTTCATAAAATTGCATTAGCTCAACAACTAACTCAACACTACTAGATGCATACGGTTCAACATATGAAAGATCTGCATCTACAAAGTTAATCCCACGTCTGTGGTGATCAATTACTACTTTTCTACAGTTATACTTCGCAACATCCCCGTACACTATAGAACCATTGTTAACATCCACTACAATGATTAATGACTCATCTCCAATTAATGGATCCACTTCATTTGTAAACATTTTAGTAAACGTCTCATCATCCTCACTAAGAGAATTATATATTTTCTTTACACTAGAATCACAGTTCGTGTAATCAAAGTATAAATCAACTTTTTTATCTAAAAATTCAACAAACTTCTTAACACCAATCATTGCACCTAGTGCATCATGATCAGGACTCTTATGCGTCATAATAACAACGTTAGAAGCCTCTGTAATATACTGAATTAACTGTCCCGAAACCATTCTAGCTTTAACTCTAGAACGTTTCTCAACTGTCTCAGACTTACCACCAAAGTACTTCATCTGTTCGCCTTGAACATCAACTACTGCTTGATCCCCACCTCTATCGAAAGCGATAGACTGAGCATCATTTACTCGTTCACCTAAATCAACAACAGCTTCGTCGTAACAAGCTAATCCTATTGATGCTGATATTTGGAAATTCTCTTGTTTTGATATCTGTCTTATTTCAGATAATATTGAAAACTCATCTTCAATAACTTTAGTTAACTTTTCATAATCCATCAGGATTTGGAATTTTTCACTAGAAAGACCTTTTACGTAAATCTCATTACGTTCAGCCCATTCACCTACTTGTGAAAAGAAACTTCCTTGAACTTTAATTCTTTCCTGAACATCCATATTCGCTAATGTTTCATCAAGGTTATCTAATGTTAAATAACCCATCGTAAGTCTTCTGTTAGTATATTGGTTAGATAAATCAGATATTTCTGATAAATCTTGTATATATAATACGTTAAATTCTTCATTGAACTCTACATTCAAAGTAAAATGTTCTAAATGAAGAATAAATGAACTATTACTCATCTCTAAATTAGGGATAATTTCATCACTTAACTCTTCTAAACTACTATTAACAAATGATCTACCAAATAATTGTTTAATGAAATTATTACTCCACTTAACAACATACTCCTTATCAAAAAGTAAAACTCCAAATGGGAAGTCATTAATTGACACTTCTCCAACCTTTTTAATATCATACGTTATTTGATTCATCTGATCTAGTTTATTCTCAAGCCACTTGAGTTCAGTTTGTCTTTTAGATGCACCTATACTATAAAGAACATACCAAAGAACACCTACGAATAGGGTTGCCGCTGAATAATAATAGATAAAATCATTAATATTAATAAAAATAATAGCACCTGCGTTAATTATCACAATGATTAATAAAACTAATAAAAAGTACCATAATCTTCTAGCCATAAACACACCTCACTAACTCTTATTATTATATCATATAATATTCTTTACAAAATAAAATGATTTCCTAAGAAGAAAATCATTTATCATTTGTTATTGTTGTGCAAATGGTAAGAATGCCATATGTCTAGCTCTCTTAATTGCAGTAGCTAATTTACGTTGGTACTTAGCAGTAGTTCCAGTTACTCTTCTAGGTAAGATTTTACCTCTATCTGAAATATACTTTTTAAGTAAATCAACATCTTTATAATCAATATGCTTTACATTATTTTTTGTAAAATAACATTCTTTTCTTCTTCTTTTACGAAAGTTACCTCTACGTTCCATAACTTAATACCTCCTTAAAATGGTAATTCATCATCGCCAATCTCAATTGAACTTGCACTTGAGAATGGATCTTCGTTTTGTTCTTTAACAGAATCAAACGGATTAAACTTATTTTGCTCGAAATCATTTGGTTTCGAATATTGTCTTGTTTCGCCAGCTTGTGATTCTCCACGTGATTCTAAGAATCTAACGTTTTCACAAACTACTTCGGTAATATAGCGACGAGTTCCGTCTTGTGCTTCATAGTTTCTAGTTTGAATTCTACCATCAACACCTACTAAGCTACCTTTACGTACGTATTTACCTACGTTCTCTGCAGTCTTTCTCCAAGCAACACATTGAATGAAATCAGCTTCGTTCTTTCCATCTTGAGATGAGAAATTACGATTAACTGCTAACGTAAACGTTACTACAGCGATATTTGATGCTGTAAATCTTAATTCAGGGTCTTTTGTCAGACGTCCTACTAATACAACACGATTAATCATCTAATCACCTACTGTTCTGCATCTTTTACGATCATGAATCTAATAACATCTTCTTTAATTCTACAAAGACGTTCAAATTCTTCTATTTGATCACCATTAGCTTCAACTTTAGCTAATACATAGTAACCACTAGTGTGTTTAAGGATTTCATAAGCTAACTTACGCATACCCATTTCTTCAACTTCATTAACTGTTTCGAATGTACCTGTTAATTCAGCAATTAAGCTTTTTCTAGTTTCTTCTTCACAGTTAGGTTGAACGATAAACATTGCTTCATACTTCATATCATTTTCCTCCTTTTGGTCTATGGCCCCTCTATACCGAAGAGCAAGGTCGAGTCCGAAAACTCGCTTAAACATATTAACATAATTCCCCTTATAAGTAAAGGGAAAAAGCGTGTGCTTTCCCCTTAAATATTAATTGATTCAATTGTTTACACATTAAATCTAAAGTGTAATACATCTCCATCTTTTACTAAGTACTCTTTTCCTTCTAGACGCATCTTACCAGCTTCTTTAGCAGCTTTCTCGCTACCTGTCTCTAAAAGGTCATCATAACCAATCGTTTCAGCTCTAATAAATCCTTTTTCAAAGTCAGTATGAATAATCCCTGCACATTGTTTAGCAGTCATACCTTCTCTATAAGTCCAGGCTCTTACTTCTTGAACTCCAGCTGTAAAGTATGTTTTTAATCCTAGTAATGAATATGCTTCACGTATCATGATTTGTAATCCTGATTCACTAGCACCTAAGTCTTCTAGGAAAATCGCTTTTTCCTCATCTTCTAACTCAGATAACTCAGCTTCGATTTGAGCACTTACCATTACGACTTTATCATTATACTTACTAGCATATTCCTCAATCGTTTTGATATGTTCATTACCTTCACTAATCTCTTCTTCACTTACATTCGCAACATACATCATAGGTTTTAGAGTTAAGAAACTAAAGTGTTTAACAATCTTTAATTCATTTTCATTTAAGTCTACACTTCTTGCAGGTAACTCTTGCTCTAGAGCTGCTTGTATTTTAACTAAAACTTCATATTCACGAACAATTTCCTTATCCGCTTTAAGTTTCGCTTTTTTCTCAATTTTAGGTAGTCTTTTATCAACCATTTCCATATCAGCTAAAATTAACTCTAAGTTAATTGTTTCGATATCTCTTAAAGGATCAATTCCTCCATCAACGTGAGTAATGTTTTCATCCTCAAAACAACGTACTACTTGTGCTATTGCATCTACTTCTCTGATGTGAGATAAGAATTGGTTTCCTAACCCTTCACCTTTCGAAGCTCCTTTTACAAGTCCAGCAATATCAGTAAACTCAAATAAAGTCGCGATTGTCTTTTTCGGTATAAACATAGTCGTTAATACTTCAAGTCTTGAATCCGGCACTTCCACTGTTCCTACATTTGGTTCAATTGTAGCAAACGGATAGTTCGCTGCTAACGCATTGTTTTTTGTAAGAGCATTAAATAATGTTGATTTCCCTACATTAGGTAATCCAACAATTCCACATGTTAAAGCCATTTTATACACCTCTTTTTCATCCTGAATAATTATACAGTATTTTTGCTTTGAAAGAAAGAAAAAACCTAGTCAAACGACTAAGTTTAGATCTCATTATCCACAACTACTTGTTCTGGTGGTACTAGTAACGCTCTTGGATTGGCAATATACTTAACCGTTTGTCTAATAGCCTTAGCTGAATAGAAACCATCTACAATACGTTCATCATAAACACATTTAAGTTCAATATATCTTTTTACCGTTTTATTTCCATTAGCATCAACTTCAAATTCCTTCATCTTTTTACCCATCGCAATAAACCAAGATACAGTTCCTAGTTCATACAAGTGATGATAAACTGGGTTGATTCTTAATGAACCTAAGTTCGTTAAGAAAAAACTAGCATGAAACGGACTTAACTCCCTAATAAATTTAGGCAAAATTCTCATTCTATCCATAAGCTTGATTAAACCAATTATAGAACTAATTAAAAAATCAGGCATAAGATTTAATACTTTCGTAAAACCATCTTGATCATTACTTGACTCTAACCCCTTATTCTCCTCAATACCTTTTCTAATTCGTTTACATACATCTACTAACGTGTCAGTAGGCTCATATGTAATCTTCATTTCAGTAGTCTCTGCATCTTCACTCATTTGTTTCTTAATAGCTACTGATGAAGAAATATCATTCCTAGCATAAATCTTTTTACCAAAAACAAACCTATTCACTTTAGGTTTTTGAGAGATGGTGCGAACAAATGCCGCCATTACAACGTCCATCACCCCTGCATTGATTTGATGCTCTTTATTTACTTCTCTTAATACTTCCAGTGCTTCATCGATGTTGATAATCTCACTGTAATGTACCGTTGAGTTCATCCTCTTCGTCATAACAAATGGAATAATGCGATTGTAATGACTTAACTTTTTTAGATGTTTTCCATCTGGTCTATCAAATAGTCTCATTTCGCGCTCCCTCTATGTGTTATTTATATAATAACAAAAAAAAAGAGAAATAATAAATTATTTCTCTCCTAATACAACTGTAGTAACGTAATACTCACCATCTCTGTAGTATTCCACTTCAACTTCATCCCCTGGATAGAATTGGAACAACACATCTTTCAAGTGGTATAAACCTTCAATAGGTTCCCCACCAAATGTAACTATTACATCTTCTGCTTCTAGTTCTGATGTTAAATCAACAGGTCCACCAGGAATTACTTCAGAGATTACTGCTCCAGCACTAATTCCTTCGGGAGGATTTTCGTAGTATCTAATATCCCCTACAAAAATTCCAAGTACTGCTTTTCTAACGTGCCCGTACACTTCAACATCTTGAATTACTCTTAAAGTAATGTCATTAGGAATACTGAATCCCATTCCTTCAATATCATCACTTACTATTTTAATCGTGTTGATACCTATGATTTCTCCTTTTAAGTTAAACAATGGCCCACCACTGTTCCCTGGATTAATCGCCGCATCATGCTGTAACATTTTAGTGAATACGTCATCAATTCCATCACCATCAGTATCTTGAACACCAACGTATCTGTCAATTCCTGATATTATTCCAAACGTAGATGAATTAAAATAAGTCAATCCACCTGGAGAACCAAGAGCTATAACCATCTGTCCTCTCTCAAGGTCATCAACATTCCCAAAATCACATACACCAAGTGGTGTTTCTGATTGGAACTTAATAACAGCCACATCAGTATCAGGATCCGTACCTACTAACTCCGCGTCTAAGAATGAATGATCCTCAAAATACACTCTCAACGAATATGAATCCTCTACAACGTGATTATTAGTCACTGCATAGTAATAATCATCCTCAAACTTGTAAATAACAGCACTACCAGTACTCTCAACATTCTCAATATCATTTACATTTCCAACTAACACAACACTGTTTTCAACACTAGCTACCAACTCAACTAAAAGATCATTTAAGTCATTGATATTTATGTTTACATCAATTTCAGTGTTTTCCATGTATTCTCCAACGTGTTCAGATAAGTAAGCATCCACTCCAGCATCTACTAAATCGTCTAGATATTCATCTAAATATACTTGAACAGCTGCATCTACCTCAACCTCAGTTGGTTGTGCAGGCTGACACCCCGCTAAAAACAATATACCTATTAGTAATAATTTCTTCATATAAATCACTCCAGTCCAAATAATTTCATTGCATTATTATATGTTTCGTTTTCAACACTCTCAGACTCAATCCCTTTTAGTTCAGCTATTGCGTCTATCACGTACGTTACATAATACGCTCTATTTTCTTTCCCTCTAAATGGAGTAGGTGCTAAATACGGACAATCCGTCTCCACCAACAACCTATCTAAAGGAACAGAAACAGCCACTTCTTTTGGAACCTTAGCATTCTTAAATGTAACAGGTCCAGCCAATGATATATGCAATCCTAAACTTGTAAACATCGGTGCCATCTCACTAGAACCGCTGTAGCAATGCATTATCCCCTTTAAAGGTGCATGTTTCTTTAACTGCTTATACGTTGCCTCCAATGCATCTCTTGAATGAACAATAATTGGCAAATCATACTTTTTACCTAACTCAATCTGAGCATCAAAAGACATTTCTTGGATATCTTTAGGACATGAATCCCAGTAATAATCTAAACCACATTCACCAATAGCTATTACCTTTTCGTGTTGAAGCATCTCTTCAAGTTCATTCATTATTTCCATAGAATAAATAGAAGAGTCACTAGGATGTAAACCAACACTCGCATATACACCTTCAAACTCCTCCGCTATTTGAATAGCCCTTTTACTCATTTCTAAATTGTATCCAACAATTAACAATTTCATCCCCATACTAAGCGACTTTTCAATCACCTCAGCGTAGTTCTCTTTAAACTTATCATCATTAAGATGAGTATGTGTATTAAATATCATTATTTCACCACTTCTATTATATGATTTACAGCCTCAAAAACAGACTGAAGCCTTACATCACTTCTCTTACCTTCAAAGATATGCTCGAAAACATAACTATTACCATAAGATACCGATATGTATACCAATCCCACAGGTTTAAGTTTGGTCCCTCCGGTTGGTCCAGCAATTCCAGTTATTGAAACACCTATATCAGAGTTTGCTAAACGTTTAATACCTTTTGCCATTTCAAGAGCAGTTTCTTTACTAACTGCACCGAACTCATCCAACGTTTCTTTTAAAACACCTAAATACTTCATTTTAGCCTCATTAGAGTAAGTCACAACAGACTCGCTAAAAACATCAGATGCTCCACTTACATTTACTAACTCTGAAGATAACATTCCTCCAGTACAACTCTCAGCAAACGAAATTGTTAAGTTTTTCTTCTTTAATAATTTAACTAATTCTTTCATAAAATCACCTAAACTAATTATAGCAAAAAAATCACCATTAATTATGTTACTTTTGTGAATAAAAAAAGAACCCTTTTAAAAGAGTTCTTTACTGAATTATGCTACTGGTACTTCATGAGCTTCAATACGCCCATCATTCACCATTTCTTCATGTAAGATTTCAGCAAGTCTTAAATAATTATCCCAAGCTGAATTACGTTTTGTAAATCCAGTTAAGGCATAACTTCCTGTATCTCCAGTTGCTGGTAAATCATTAATATCAAACATAGATCCACCTGCTAATAAATGAACTTCTAAAGCATCAAAGCTTGTATTGAAACCAATTCTAGCTGGTTCTTCAAATGTAACTGATTGATATTTAGATTGACGATAGAACTTTTGTAAACTTCCATCAGCAATTTCTTCTGGGTTATCAGCGAAAATTTCATCATAGTAAGAATCAATGATATTTCCTTCACCATCAACTACTAATCTTAAAAGAGCAGTTAAACCTTCTTCTTCACCAGTTAATTTTTCTGCATATTGATAGAAATACTCACCAGTTGGAACATCTCTTTCAGTATCAATTCTTTCAGATAATAAAACCATTGACTGTTGGATACTATTAGAAGCTCCAGCCACCACGTCTAAACCTAAATATTTTAGTCTATTTGGCTCATCATATTGTTTAGCCAATGACGCATCGTAATCAGGATTGATTTCAAATGTTAACTTATCATTTGCTACCATTAACTCTTCCATCAATCTAGTTGATTGAATCCAAGCAGCACCTTTTTTAGCACCCATTGCGAAGTTATACTCACTCATACGTTTAGGAACATCTTGATAGAATCTAGTATAGTAGTTCTCTCTACCTGTTTCATTGAACTCTACTAACACTAATTTACCTTCATCATCAGTAACAACAATTAATGAACCGATATGACCTTGACGGAATTTCTCTTCATCATAGAAGTAGTTACCTTTAGTTAAACCTAATTCAGGTTGAACACTCCACACTAAATCGAATGTGTCTTCTGATCCATCGCTTGAACCTACCTGAACAAACTCAGGAGTTGATTCATCAACTCTAGGAACAGCGTTTATAGCTTCTAAAATACCGTTAGAAGAGTAAGTAGCACCTGTTACTGCATCAATACCCTCATGACCATTAAGCTCAATTACATCACTAAATACTGCGATTGCATTTAAATATAAAGACTCAGTTTCATTATTAGAAACAGAATCAATTGAAGTAATCATTCCGTTTAGAACAGTTACGTCTAAAACAATTTCTCCAAATTTACCCTCACCAGTTACAGTATGTACCCCATCTACATACTTACCAATCATGTTTGTAGTAACAATTTCGCTACCTTCAACAACAATAGTAAAATCACTACCATTGAATGATACGTTATACGTACCATCTGCTAAACCTTCGTTTACAGTCTCTTGCGTACATCCAACTAATGTGAATGCCATAAGTAAAGCAAGAGTTAACACCAATACTTTTTTCATTTTTTTCCCCTTTTTAATGATATTTCGTCATTTTTCAGACATTGAAATAGTATCAAGAAACAACTCCACTATCTACTAAATACAGAGACTTTATAAATAAGAAATAGTAAGAATCAAAAGGTCAAACAAGGTGTTTTATTTTGGCACTATTTAAGGCTTTTTATAGGCGGATAAAATTCTAAAACCATCACTGAAAAGTAGTTATTTATAAACCGTAACATAAGTAACTAACAAGTTATAATACAAACCTTTAATAAAAAAAAGACCCACAAAGTGAGTCTTTTAAATTAATAACTATTCAATGATTTCTGAAACGTTACCAGCACCAACTGTACGTCCACCCTCACGGATAGAGAACTTAGTACCTTGCTCGATAGCGATTGGGTTGATTAAATCTACGATCATATCAACGTTATCACCAGGCATTACCATTTCAACACCTTGAGGTAACTCGATTACACCAGTTACGTCAGTAGTTCTGAAATAGAATTGAGGTCTATAGTTTGAGAAGAATGGAGTATGACGTCCACCTTCTTCTTTGCTTAGTACGTATACTTGAGCTTGGAATTTTTTATGTGGATTAACTGAACCTGGTTTAACAATTACTTGTCCACGTTCGATATCTTCACGCTTAACACCACGTAATAATACTCCAACGTTTTCTCCAGCATCAGCGTAATCTAATAATTTACGGAACATTTCTACACCAGTAACAGTTGTAGTTTGAGTTTCTTTGATACCAACGATTTCACATTGATCTCCAACAGAAATTCTACCACGTTCAACTCTACCAGTTGCAACTGTACCACGTCCTGTGATTGAGAATACGTCCTCTACAGGTAACATGAATGGTTTGTCAACGTCACGTTCTGGAGTAGGGATATACTCATCTACTGCAGCCATTAAGTCATAAATTTTTTGTTCGTGATCAGGGTTACCTTGTAATGCTAATAAAGCAGAACCCATAATTACAGGAATATCATCACCAGGGAAATCGTACTCAGTTAATAAATCTCTGATTTCCATTTCTACTAATTCTAATAATTCCTCATCATCAACTTGGTCAGTTTTGTTCATGAATACTACTAATTTTGGAACACCTACTTGACGTGATAATAAGATATGCTCTCTAGTTTGAGGCATTGGTCCATCAGCAGCAGATACTACTAAGATAGCACCATCCATTTGCGCAGCACCTGTGATCATGTTTTTAACGTAATCGGCATGTCCTGGGCAGTCTACGTGAGCGTAGTGACGTGTTTCAGTTTCATACTCAACGTGAGCAGTATTGATTGTGATTCCTCTTTCTCTTTCTTCTGGAGCACCATCAATTTCATCGTATGCTTTTACTTCAGCACCAGTTTTTTTAGATAATGCTAATGTAATAGCAGCAGTTAAAGTAGTTTTTCCGTGGTCAACGTGACCAATAGTCCCAACATTTACATGGGGCTTACTTCTATCGAATTTCTCTTTAGCCATTTTAAAAAATCCTCCTAAATGTTTTCA
>PPCM01000141.1_pt1 | contig 107992 bp, 95 predicted proteins | sample 1555541 | NCBI WGS metagenome assembly PPCM01 (sample SAMN05284479, study PRJNA326546) | Marine sediment metagenome, whole genome shotgun sequencing project. | isolation source: marine sediment | place: Germany: Wadden Sea | collected 2012-09-05
GATGTACCACCATCTACATTTGCAATAGCATCAAAGCTGGTAATCTCCACATCTGGTGGCGTCGAAATAACGACCTCAACCGTCGCTGTATGATTGCCTGTATTGGCATAGCCCGATGGAACCGCACCCAGTGTTGCCGTAAAGGTATAAGATCCTGGGACTGATGGTTTATAAGTATCGGTATCAACCCAAGTCGTTACCGGTACAGTGACAGCATTGCTATTTGCTGTTGCAGTCGCTGGCAGTGCGGAAATGACTGCCGCTGCGTCTGCGTATGTGGCACTGGCAGATGTACCACCATCTACATTTGCAATAGCATCAAAGCTGGTAATCTCCACATCTGCAGCTCGTCTTAACAATCGAATGTCATAGTTATCATTATCTGAACTATCGTTAATTAAGAATGATATATTACCGTCATAATCCTTAAATGGAAATGTCATCGCCCAATCACCACCTACTGCTGGTAGGTTAGATTTGTAATCTGCTATAAAAGCCCCATCATTTCCATAGTATTCAAAATAAGATTGTGGTGTAACATTGTCATTATACGAATATGAAAGTATAAATCCTCCATCTACAACAATAGGATCGTCAATTGATCCCCATGAATGAAGCTGTCTTATAATAGTTTCATCGCCTACTGGTGTTCCATCGGCATTATAAATTCTAAAAGCAATACTTCTATTACTGGTGCCAGTAGTTGGTATCTTTCTATATACAGTCAAAAACTTACCATTCGATAAAAGTTTTACCATTATTCTATTATCTGCCTCACCTCTGTCTGAAATGACAAAGACATTCTGCCCAGATACTTGAGTAGGAGCTGCTGATCTATTATTAAAAACCATCCCCCTATAGAAATGATCATATTTAGACATAACAATCATAAATTGACCATCATTATTTGCTGCTATTTTATGGCTATATTGTGATCCATCTAAACCCGCTAGACTCGTAATTGATAATTGAGATGCATCTATAGGTGCTACTACTGCACCACTAACAGAAAATCTTCTTAGAGCATAATTTGAACCGTCCGTAGCCCAAACAAAAGCTAAGTCCCCATTGGAGAGCTCTGCAAATTCAGTAAATCTATTTAATGAGCCTGCTTCTGAATTAATTTTTGTAGCCGATACAATTTCTTGTCCACTTTGATCAACTATTTTGAAATATGTATCTGTAAAACCCTTTGATGATGATGAACTATACCAACAGACTAATATGTTGCCATTTGATAAGCCCTTGTACAAAATAGTATCCGAAGCATCGTCCGTTCTAGGTGAAATAGGCACATCTAGATTTGGACTTACACTCCCATCAACGTCAACTATTTTGGTAAAAGTTGAATAGCTTGCCCAATCATCATTTGTAGCATCCCATGACACGATAACTTTATTGCCTACAAGTTCTGGTCCATAATATGTAGACGAGTTGTAAGTCGCACCAACTTCTAAGTCCGTCTGTACTGTTCCAAATTCAAGTGCAGATACAATACCGGTTTGTAATACTAACAGCAAAAAAACCATACTAAAAGAAACTAGTATTTTTTTAAACTGCTTCCTCTGTAAATTATGAAAAATATACCCCTTCTTCATTCTCCATCTCCTTATCGTTATTTCGTATTTAAGTTTTTTAACAATTTAAATTATATCATAAAGGCGTATAGCCGAATGGTAAAAGAAGGAAAAAATACCAGATAAAATTCTCCATATAACTTAATTTAATACTTCACATCTAATTATAATACTTGTGTTTACACGACCCTCTGCAAAACGAATAAAAAAAACAAGTCTATCTCATAAATTAATTTGAGGTAGACTTGCTATGACATAACCAAATCTAGGATAGTATCCTTCGTGACCTATAAGAACAATTGCTTCATACCCAAGTGTTCCAGCAACTTCATGTCCTGCCTTTATTAGTTTAGCACCTATTCCTAAACCTTGACAATTAGGTGAAACAGACACAGAAGCAAGTGCTCGTGCTATTTCTCCACCAATAGTTATCTTAGAAATACTAAGGGATTCATCTCAATAAATTAGAGCCTTCCGCTTAGGACCAAGCTCAATGTACTTACTTTTTTCATAAAATATTCCGCGTGAACACGTCTGTCTCAAAGCTTGGATACAACAATGAGCAATTATAAGCCCATCGCTTTAAATAACTGATAAAATATACGCCTTGATTTCATCTATTATTGTTGAATCATGTTTGATAAAATCAACTTTTTCAATAATGGAACTTCCTTTAAACTGGGTATTTACAAGTGCCTCTTCTAATCTCTTAAGCGCTATGATATCCAATGAATCAGAGTTTATTTGACAATTTATAATCAATCCATTCTTAACTTGGAAATCTAACAATAGATTTCCCCATTCGAAATCATTCTCAAATTGTATGGAAAATGATGGCGACTGTGAAAAATTCCAGTTCCATTCATCATATTTTGCTTTATCGACAATCATCTTAACGCTTTCTTCATCATGAGAATCCATGGTAGTATTAAAGTTGTATTCATCTTTAAATGCTTTTACCAGTTCCTGCTTTAGAATTTCAATTGTCAAACCTTTATTAATTTCAGTTAAATTTATTACTTTAGATCTTACAGATTCTACACCTTTGGATTGAATTTTCAGTTTTGGTTTACTTAAATATCTCTCAAGTAAATCCAAATCAGAGTCTACAAGTAATGTGCCGTGATGTAAACTCTTCGCTTTTTTATTAATATAAGAAGTGCCTGAAAACTTTCGTCCTTCTGCTAACAAATCATTTCTCGAACTACATTCTGCATTTATTCCCAATGCTTTAAGCGCCCTAAGAATAACCTTGGTTTGTCTAGTTGTATCGTATATATCTTTATGGGCAATGAAAGTAAAATTCAAGTTTCCGAGATCATGATATACCGTTCCACCGCCAGAAAGTCTGCGAATAAGTTGAACATTTTCATTTTTCATTAGATCCAACCTACATTCTTTCCAAGGATTCTGATTTCTTCCTATAACTATAGAATTCATGTTTTGCCATAAATACATGATGACAGTATCCTCATCAGCATTTTCCAATAACCATTCTTCAAATGATAAGTTGTAAGCCGGATCTATTGAATCTGATAATACGATGTGTAATTTATACTCTTTCAATTTTATACTCCTCTGATGATTATAATATTTTCAAATCTTAGTATAGCTTTTTACAATACACCTTACAAGATGAACCTAATCCCAAACTCTCGGCTAGCAGTAAAGTTTGTCGGAATGCACCTTTTCGAAAGTGAGGTTTAGATTTCATATTTTCTTTACAATTTCGTATAGTGGAAGAACCCTTGGATAATGAAAATTTACGATAATCATTATTCGATCGTAATACATTCAATGACCCTATCCACCAATGTATTCCAGGGTCTTGACTCTACTATATTAACGCCACATCTATCACAATCCATTTTCAGTCGGTTTCCATACTCCGCACTTATACTAGCTCGGAATGCTTGTGGCTCTCCGCCTTCTCTATCTAAATAATTACGCATAATTTGTGTCTGAGCAGGTTCGTATATAAAAACTGCTTGAACCTTTGGATCATTAAACGATGCAGCACATTCAGCGGATATAAAATCACCTTCAATAATAACTGGAAAATCATTTTCAATATGATTATCTATTATTGCTTTTATTCCATGACGTAATTCACTACTAACTTCATATAATTTATCTACATTTTCAGTAACACTTATGCTTGTCCAATCTATATCGCTAATCCAATAGTGTATCGCTGGGTATGCATCGGCAGTTGTCACTGCTTTTACAACGTCACATACATCATCCGCTTTAATTACTTTTGCCTTATATATTTTTGCAAGTTCTTTGGTCAAACGTGTTTTTCCAATACCAGATGAACCACCAACCAACAATACGCTCCAATTTTGCTTATCCATCTGTTCCCCCTTATTTAGACAACTAAATATCTATCCTATTACTTAATAGTTGCATCCTCATTTTGTGGCTGCCTACTTTATGCTGATCTCGCAAGAATATGCTATGAGTCAACACCTCTTGATGAGAAAGCGAACATATTTTTTCTATAAATAATAACATAAATAAAGAGATACATCGCTGTATCTCCAAAAATAACTGGTATGACTAAATTATATTTTTAATAAGTTACATTCTTATTAAGGTTTCATCCTCTTGAATACGTCTCTCTACATCCCTAAGTAATTGCTGTGCATTTCCTTGTTCTCTCAACTCTCTAATTCTCATTTCCTCTGTATGTGAGAAAATATGACGATCAATTTCTGTATTTCCACAGGCAACTTCAAGGATTTTCTTTTCTTCCTTCAATTGGATGATTTCATCTAAAAGGTCCTTTCTCATGATCTCACCTCCTAGTGTACTCAACTTATCTCTCTATGTCATATATACCCATTATTTGCGTACTTCACACGCCAATCTCTAGTCTATTATTTATTTTTTTTTTATACATTCTACGTATCATTTATCTCATCATCTCAATTACTTAAGTAACTTACTATGACTGTCCCGCCAGTCATACTGAAAATAGCTGTCTACAGTTTCTGATGAAACATCGGATAACTTGTTTGGCTTCCATACAGGTTTTCTATCCTTATCGATTAGAACCGCTCTTATACCTTCGTAGAGGTCATGATATTTCATAAAACTCATGCTCAAGTCTAAATCCATTTGTAAGCATGCTTTTATATCCATGGATTCCCCTCTTTTTAACTGCTCCAAAGTCACTTTCATAGAAGTTGGTGGCAGTTTTGATAATGTTTCAAGGGTCACCCTTGCCCAATCATCTTTATTTTCTACTGCTTTCAGGGAGCGCATGATGCCTTCAACACTGTCATTGGAAAAATGTTTATCAATTTTTTCATATGATAAGGCGGGCGACAACATATCATGCTCCGTTTCCTTAAATTTATTCATAATCATTCGCAACTGATTGTCAACATAAGGTGGCATCCACTTAATTTTTTCCAGCAAGGCTTTAAAATCATTGATTTTATCATGTTCCATAAAGTAATCGCCAGCCTTAATTTTCATGACATCTCCTGCAGTGATGATAGAAGCAGTCAGTGCTAGATAACGTCCTGCAAAACCTGGTGCACGATTCAAGAAATAGCTGGCACCTACGTCTGGAAAATAGCCAATACTCAGTTCCGGCATGGCCCATTTGGTTTTCTCTGTCACAATCTTATAATCAGCAACAGAACTAATGCCACATCCACTTCCCATAACATAACCATCTAAAATCACAACAACTGGCTTAGGATATTCAGAAATCAATAGATTCATCTTATACTCCTCACCATATGCATATTCCGCGAAGTTATGTACATCACTCGATCCTAATTCATAGATATAGCGCATGTCACCACCTGCACAAAAGGCCTTGTCACCTGCGCCCTCAATTACAACTGCTATTATAAGGTCATCTACCGCCCACTCTTTCAATTTCTTAAACATCTGCACACCCATATCACCAGAAAAGGCATTATAGGCTTTCGGACGGTTGAGCATGATCCAACCGATCTGGTTGCGTACATTAAATAATATTTCAGCACTCTTATTCATACGCTTTCACTTCTTCCTCACCACTTAAATCCCAATAATTCGACATACGTCCTCCCCCTTTTTTACTTCTCCAGTGTATATATTGTTTATTCACAGATATACATAAAGCTAAAGCAACTGCTCGTTCAAACAGTTGCTTTATTGATGTCTACATCATTCCTGGCATTCCGCTCATAGGTGGCATAGTCGGAACAGGATTCTCTTTGACCACTTCTACAACCGCTGCTTCTGTCGTCAAGAACATAGACGAAATAGAAGCTGCATTTTGAAGTGCCGAACGTGTTACTTTAGTCGGATCGACAATCCCCTCTTTAATCATATTGACATATTGATTGTTAAGGGCATCATATCCAATGCCTTTTTCAGCTTTTTTAACGTAATCCACTACGATTGAGCCTTCAATGCCTGCATTGGTCGCAATTTGTCTAACCGGTTCTTCCAATGCGCGAAGTATAATTTTTGCGCCTGTTTTCTCATCGCCTGACAAAGTTTCAACCAAGGTCTCCACCGCTGGAATCACTGATAATAAGGCCGTACCACCACCTGGTACAATCCCCTCTTCCACCGCTGCTCTTGTTGCATTAAGGGCATCTTCTATACGTAATTTTTTTTCTTTCATCTCGGTTTCTGTTGCTGCACCAACTTGTATAACAGCAACACCACCGGCAAGTTTCGCCAAGCGTTCTTGTAACTTCTCTCTATCAAACTCTGAAGTTGATTCTTCCAACTGCTTTTTGATTAATTGGATGCGTTCTTGAATCAATTCGTGTTGTCCTAAACCGTCTACAATAATTGTGTTTTCTTTTGAAACTTTGATCATTTTAGCACGACCAAGCATATTGATGTCAATAGATCGAAGGTCATATCCCAACTCATCTGATATTAAGACACCACCCGTTACAGTTGCAATATCCTCTAATAAAGACCTTCTTCGCTCTCCAAATCCCGGTGCTTTAACCGCAACCACTTCAAATGTGCCTCTCATTTTGTTAAGGACAATTGTAGTCATCGCTTCACCTTCAATATCTTCAGCGATGATCAACAGCTTCTTCCCTTGTTTCACAATTTGCTCCAGGACAGGTAGGATTTCCTGTAAATTCACTATTTTTTTATCGGTTATCAAAATATACGGCCGATCCAAATTCGCTTCCATCTTATCTGGATCTGTAATCATGTAGGGTGACATATAGCCTCTGTCAAATTGCATTCCTTCAACAACCTCTAATTGTGTGCTCATGGTCTTAGACTCATCAATACTGATGACCCCTTCTTTTCCGACACGCTCCATGGCTTCGGAAATCAGCTCACCAACGGTGACATCTGCTGCAGAAATTGCAGCGACATGGGCAATATCCTCTTTGTTTTCAATTAATTTACTCATCATTCGAATTTCTTTGACAGCTACTTCTGTTGCCTTAGAAATACCATGTCTCAGAATCATTGGGTTTGCGCCTGCTGCCACATTCTTGATGCCTTCACGAATAATTGACTGTGCCAATAATGTTGCAGTAGTCGTGCCATCTCCTGCAATATCATTGGTCTTGTTTGCAACTTCCTTAACCAGTTGGGCACCCATATTTTCGTAAAGGTCTTCTAAATCTATTTCCCTGGCAATACTAACACCGTCATTTGTAATGAGGGGGCCACCAAATGCCTTTTCTAAAATTACATTTCTTCCTTTAGGTCCAAGGGTAACTTTGACAGTATTTGCTAATTTGTCTACACCAGCTTCTAATTTTTTTCGAGCATCTTCTCCGTATTTGATCTCTTTTGCCATATATATTCCTCCTAATAATTCATCAGTAATTAGTCTACAATTGCCAAAATATCTTCTTGCTTAATAATAATATATTTTAAAGCGTCGGCGCTCACTTCTGTACCAGAGAACTTTTCAATAATCACTTGATCGCCTACGGATACTTGCATTTTTATTTCTCTTCCATCTACAATACCACCTTGCCCAACAGCAACAACTTCTGCTATCTGTGGTTGTTCCTTCGCCTGCCCGGGAAGTATGATACCGCTTTTCGTCTTTTCCACTGCCTCTGCCATTCTAATCAATACTCTTTCACCTAATGGTCTAATAATCATTATAATGTCTCCTCTTAATAAACTTTAGTATTATTATAGAAAGTACTTATTCACACCTTACCAATTCAATAGTGTCTTTATTCCATTGAAGAGATAAGATATGAATAAGTACCTAAGTTCTTTCAGCTAAAATACATTCCGAAAAAGCGCATAATTTTCAAACATTATTATTTGGTAGCGCCTTATATCTGACGACTCTCAGGGTGGAGATTCATTGATTACTAGCCAATAAAAACATGAAAAATGGCCCTCCAAATGCTTAATCAGAATTCTTCATCTTAACTGTTAATACGCTGTCTCATTCAGGCATTATCATATTGCGCATTAGGTTTGTTATTGGACGACTCGATCGATTATCTTTGTCGTATCCAACATAAACGCTTTCACCTGTAACAAGCAAATCGTCTTCGCCTTGTCGATAGATCTCAAAGGCCAATGTAAAACTTTTGTTTCCTATTTTCGGAAAATGCAATCCAACTTCTAAAATGTCGCTTTCAAATGCGCTGGAAAGAAATTCGATTGTATTTTTTCTGTGACATATTTCTGATCCATACTCACTCGCAAGTTCCTTATAGGTGTATCCCTTTGACCGAAAAAAATCTGATAGTGCAAAATCAACATATGCCGTATAATTCCCGTTATATACAATACCTTGAGGGTCTAATTCTCCATATCGTACATGAATGGGACAAAAGAAAACACAATCACTTCTCATTTTTCTCACCTTTTTCTTGAATTCTTGTATATCTTTTTAATGCTGCGCGGGAACTGGACGATCCCTTCCTTACCTTATGGTAGAGCGCATTAAATACACAAACATCCACACAATAGCCACAATTTATACAGAGTTTGAATGCACTTCTGGTGGGTTTTGGAAATCCATTATTTGGTGTTTCAATAACACGCATTGGGCAAACCACCTTACATTTACCACATTTTGTGCATTTTGTAGTATCTGCATAGATCAGTTGCATAATTACACTCTTTTCTTAGAAACTAACATGTTCAAATGTTGTGAAGATAATTCACTAAACATTAATCCACTTGATGAATTGCGCCACTGCTAAGCAATTCTTCAATTTTTTCACCGTTATACCCTAAACGGATAAGTACTTCTCTACTGTGTGCACCTGGAAAACTCGGCGCCTCAGCATTTGAGACAATAGATGTTTTACTGAATTTTATCGGTGTATCAACAGCTATATATTCTCCGACACCTGGTTGATCCACCTTTGTAATGGCATTGATTTCTTTTGTTTGCTTACTGTTAGTAAACTCTGCAACTGTTTGTACAGCTGCAGCCGCAACACCAATACCCACTAATTTTTCTTCAATTTCATATCTACCCATTGTTGTGGTAACGTTTTCCACTTCCTCAATTAAAGACGCTCTGTTCATCAGACGCAGTTCATTTGTGCTAAAGCGTTGGTCTCGACCTAAGGACGGCTTGTCAAAAGCTGAACAAATTGCAGACCAATCCTCGTCTTTTGTTGCAGCAATAACCACATTACCATCTTTTGTAGCGAATTGACCATGAGGTGCAAATTTCGAATCATGGTTACCTGTTCTCTTTTTAAACTCTCCCGTAACCGAATGTTCTAACACTGCCCCTTCACACATATAGAATGCACAATCTAACATGGCAATATCTACACGTAATCCTTTACCAGTCCTCTGCTTTTCCAACAAAGCCATGGACAGTCCACGTAACATATTCAACCCTGCCCAGGTATCACATAATGAAAATCCTGGTTTAATCGGTGATTGTCCCTCTAGACCTGTCTGGGCAACTAAACCACTTCTTGCTGCTGCAATAATATCCATACATGGCAAGTGAGACAATGGACCATATGTCCCAAATCCTGACACAGACCCATAGATCAACTGTGGATTGACTTTAATCATTTGGTCATAACCAAGGCCGAGTCTGTCGAGGGTTCCAGCTTTGAAGTTTTCAATAACAACATCTACTTCAGCAACAAGATCCATCACAACTTTTTTACCTTCTTCAGAACGCATGTCTATTGCGATACCTTTTTTCCCTCTGTTGTATTGGCAAAAGTACAAACTGATATCATTTACAAAAGGACCATATTCACGAGAAAAATCACCCGTACCTGGTCGTTCAATTTTTATAACTTCTGCTCCTAAATCAGCAAGTAACATACCACAGTAAGGTGCAGCTAAAACTTGGGAAAAATCGAGTACTTTTATTCCTTCAAGAGGTCTCTTATTCATATTTATACTTCCTCTCATTAATTGTATTCTATGACTTTATCTAATCTCGATTAGATAACACCTTCATTTTTCAACTGCTCCAATTTGGCTGAGACTAGATTAAGCGTTTTGTACACTTCCTCATTGTGCTCACCCAAGGTAGGTGCTACCCCAAATGCTTCTTCTTCCATACCTACAAATTTTACAGGGCGACCTGGCATATTAAGCTTGCCGATTGTATCATTTTCCACCGTAACAATCATATTTCTTTCATACAATTGTGGTTCTTCTAAAGCTTCCTTTGTTGTACTACACATTGTTCCCGGAATTAAGACTTCATCACATATAGATGATATTTCCTGCATTGTGTATTCTGCAAACATCTCTTCTATCTTGACTCTTAAGTCTCCAAAATAGTGATAACCACGCTTGGCATTGGTTGCATATTTTTCAATTTCTGTCCATTCGACACGATTAAAAGCCTTACAGAATTTAATCCACTGATCATCTGAGGAGATACCCATCGCCACATAACCATTTTTACACTTTAATATGTCATAAGGATTGATCATTGGATGGGCGTTTCCTGTACGCATAGGATCCACATCTGTCGCTCCATAATTAATTACTTTATCTTCTGTAATAGCCGCAATTGTGCCGACTAGTGATGTTTCAACCAGCTGACCTTCACCTGTCGCTCTCGCATTGTAAAGCGCCATGCAAATACCCGCTGAAAGAAAACTTGCAGTATAATGTTCCGCTATTGAAAAGCCGATTCTCGTTGGAGGATTTTCTGGAAATCCAGTAACGTGCATACCGCCACCTTTTGCTTGAGCTACTATCTCAGATTGAGGAAGTGATGCTCCATCACCAGTTGATCCGTATGCAGAAATTCTTCCATAGATAATGGATGGCTTTAGTTTTGATATGTCTTCATAGCCAAGCCCTAATTCTTCTAATGTACCAATTGGGAAATTCTCTATAACAGCATCTGAAGTTAAGACGAGTTCTTTAAAAAGCTTTTGACCTTCGGCTTTCCAAATGTCTAGTGTTATACTTTTCTTCCCACGGTCACGAAACATTTGATGTGGACTTACACCATTTTTCATCGGTTCTAACATTCTAAGACCATCGCCACCATTTGGTGATTCTACTTTTATGACTTCTGCTCCATAATCTGCAAGTTCCATACCACAGTATCCAGAAAGTGTTGTTAAATCCAGAATTCTTGTCCCCTTCAAAGGCAACATATAAAAACCCCTTTCCTCATGAGTTACAAAATCTCACGGTTATTATTTAAATAGTTATCCTACCATCCTGTATAAATATCTAAACCACGTTTTTTAATCTGTCCTGCGATAATAACACGTTGAATTTCTGATGTACCTTCCCAGATACGGTCTACACGTGTATCTCTCCATAAACGTTCTACTGGATTCTCTCTCATGTAACCACGGCCACCTAAGATCTGTACAGCCTTGTCACATACACGACCAACCATTTCCGAACAGTATAGTTTGATCGCCGCTGCTCTAGCATGTTTCATCTTACGGTCGTAACCCTCTTGGGACATTTCCCAACATACACGATACAGCATGCTCTTAGCTGACATAATGTCCATTGCCATATCTGCAATCATAAATTCAATTGCTTGGAAATCTCTTACCGGCTGTCCAAACATGATTCGACCTGCCGCAAATTCATTGGCTACATTTAAAGCACGCGTCGCACCACCAACACAACGAGCTGCAATACCGAGTCTGGCTTCAACGAACCAATCTTTGGTTAAGTTAAATCCATCACCAACATTACCTAAGATTTTTGTTTCATCTACAACCACATCTTCAAATGTGAATTCAGGATGCTTGAATGCAAAGTGATGTGTGAATTGTGGTGTTCTCTTAATGCTTACACCCGGTGCGTCTTTTTCTACAAAGAATACCGTCGCCTTGTCTGCATCACCATCCACATGTGCATGTACCAATAAGAAATCCGCTACATCACCAACTGTTACATACCACTTTTCACCATTGATTTTATAACCGCCATCACACTTGTCCGCTCTTGTTACACATTGTGTTGGGTCTGATCCTGCGTCCGCTTCCGTAATTGCATAAGCATCACGACGCTTGTTTTGGCATGTAGGAATCAAATACTCTTCAATTTGATCCTGTGAACCAAACTTCATTGGATAAGATGGTTGTGGCACCGCATCCCAAATCGCGCCTGTCGATTGACCTAATTGTTCACTGACAAGCATTTGCTCAAATAAAGTCATCCCTTGACCGCCATGCTCTTTGGTATGGTTGGTTGCATTAAGTCCCCAATCCATTACCTTTTGGTTGATAATCGCATGCGTCTCCGGTGTAAGACCGTCATTCTCTTCACATTCCATTTCGTGCGGAAATAGAACTTCCTCAGTAAATGCTCTAGCCTTTTCTTGTAGTTCTAGATGTTCTTTGCTTAAATTGAAATCCATAAAACTTACTCCCTCCTGTTTTTTATATTGCCCATGTTTACATGAGGCCTCTTGTGAAAAAAAGAAAAGTGCTCTTTTATGAAAATATGTATCGTGTGTATCGTAAGTAACACATGTCCTTTTAGTCACAATTGAATTATACAACACAGTTGAAACTTAAGCAACACTTGTTTATTTACTTTTTTTTTGATACACTCGAATAACTTGGAGGTGTTTTATGAGAAGAACAATTGCTCATCTATTTCTTTTCGGATCTAGTTTTATTTGGGGCATCAACTTTATCAGCATGAAGTATTTGACAGACGCAATTCCTGCATTCAGCTTATTGTTCCTGCGATTTTTAATTGCGACACTCTTCCTACAATGTTCCCTTTTCTATCAAAAGAAAAAAAATGGTGCCATTATAGCGTTGCAGAAAAAAGACTACATAGAAATGTTCGCCACATGTTTTATTGGTTACTTGTTGTTTTATGGATTCCAAGTATTTTCGTTCCAATTTCTAACGGCAAATATCATTGCTCTTTTGTGCGCCTTAGTCCCTATATTCTCATTATTCGCAGAAACCATTGTCTATCGAAAAAAAAATCATCCAGTCCTTTATCTACTCTCATTAGCTTCAACCATTGGTGTTTACTTGGTACTGGACATGGAGTGGTCTGAAGTCATGGCTTCAGGAACTGGATGGGGAATACTTCTTATGTGCCTATCCAATATTTGTTGGGTCATTTTCACAATAATGGCAAGCAATATGCAAAATAAATACGGTACTTTGGCATCCATTACTTATCAAAGTACAGTGGCAACTATCTTGATGGGGCTTGTAGCACTCAGCGATTATCGACTTACTCTTATGTCATTATCACATCATACAGACATCGGTATTGTTCTTATGAATCTTTTGTTCATAGGTGTTTTTAGTTCAGGGGTCGGGTATTTACTGTATATAGATGGCATGCAGCAAATTGGTATTCAACTTGCATCTCTTTATATGAATATCATCCCGATTATCACAGCCATCGCCAGCTTTCTTCTATTCAAAGAAATGCTGTCCGTCACTCAAACACTTGGTATCGCAATCGTAATTCTGACACTTTTTCTGATTAATTATCTTCACCAAAAAAGCCAAACTGATAAGCCTTATTCAGAGACCAATTTAGTGAAATCACCAGAATAACTGACACTTTTAATAATAAATTAAAAAAACACATATATTAAGACTTGTATTTATTTAATTCCTTAAATGTCTTTTTCTAGATTATGCCTGTGTTAATGTAATAATTACATTTTCAATACCGACAACGAATAATTATGATATAATGTATTTCAAATGGAATGAAAAGAAAGGAAAAATGGTATTGGTTCTGGAAATACCGTTAAATAAATAATCATGAAAGAGAAAATTGACTTAAGAGTACAACGAACTCAAAAAAACTTAAAAAATGCTTTAATCTCATTAATTGATGAAAAGAAAATCAAAGATATCACCGTTACGGAACTTGCTGAAAAAGCTGAAATAAATAGAAAAACATTTTATTCTCACTACCCATCAATAGAAGAACTCGTTTATGACATTTTAGAGGATCACTCCTCGAATTTCAATAATACGATATCAACATATGATTTCTTTTCTGCTGATTTTGACATTGAGCATTTTATTGATTCAATGAATCAAAACTTCGTCAATAATATTAAACTTTACCGTTCACTGGTTTGTACAAGTTATATGTATTTATTTGACCAAGAAAAGTATATATTTAAAAAATGTTTGATGAAAAAATTTCCACAAAGAGAAAACTTACCGGACACCCTTGTTAGAACATACTGTAATTACATAGCAGGTGGTGTATATACTGCATACTACGAACTACTCATACTTAGGGATGATAAAACACTAGATGACATCGCAAATGTAATAGAGATCGTATTAAGTGAACATTTAGGATCTATACGTGAAAAATATGCATTATAATGACAACATTCATAAAATTGCTTAGATGGATAATTAACTATTATCCATCTTTTTTTTTGCCGAAGCACCTTATTAGGTATCAATGTCTTCGCTATATTTTTATTCCTCCCCCCACATTAAACTCAATATAAGTGTTCTTTAGTAAAGAATGCCATTTAAATTCCCCATAAAAGAACATTGAATCCTACCAAAACCTGTGGTATCATACCATTGGATGATATCTTTTAGAGTCATACCTGCTGTAATATAAAAATATTAATACCAATCTGCTTTGAGCTAAGGACAAAGACGGATGAACTTGAGGTTTAAGTCTTATTTACAGATTAATGATATTTATCCAAAGCAGGTGTAGAGGGCCGTACCAGCCTATATCTACATCTTTTTTATTTAGGCAAAAGTGATTATCTTTTGCAAGTAATCCGACTGACCAGGTGCCAGGAGGAACTTATTGCCTTATTTATCAAAACTTAAGGGGTGGATTATGAATTTCAAAGAAAAAAACAGGCAAATTAATAAAGAAGCAAAAATAACTGTCGGATTATATGTGTTCTTTTTCATATGGTGGTTTGCATTTGCTTACGGAATCGGTTTAAAGGACGTGTCAGAGTATCAATACATACTGGGGTTCCCTACTTGGTTCTTCTATAGCTGTATACTGGGCTATGTGATGATTTCAGTACTACTGGCAGTTGTAGTAAAAAAATACTTCAAAGATATTGAGTTTGAAGACAATGAAGAGGAGGCAAAATAATGGGGAATCCAATGATCCTAATACCAATGATCATATATCTTGTATTAATGTTCGCAATTGCTATTTATACAAATAGATCGTCTTCTGGCAGTGGCAGTTTTATGGAGGAATACTTTATCGGCGGTCGGTCCATGGGCGGATTTGTCCTTGCAATGACCCTTATAGCTACATATTCTAGCGCCTCTAGTTTCGTTGGCGGACCTGGAGTCGCTTATTCCTTAGGGTATGGGTGGATACTTCTAGCCATGATTCAGGTGCCTACTGCATTCCTTACCCTTGGGGTTTTAGGAAAGAAATTTGCAATTATTTCAAGAAAAATAGGTGCCGTTACTGTTACGGATTATTTAAAGGCCAGATACAATAATAAATTTATCGTCGTTTCTACTTCTATCGCCATGATTATTTTCTTTGCTGCTGCAATGGTGGCTCAGTTTATTGGTGGCGCAAAGTTATTTGAAGCTGTTACTGGATACTCATATGTTATGGGTCTGGTGATATTTGGAATTGCGGTCGTCGTCTATACGACAATAGGTGGCTTTAAGGCCGTTGCAATTACAGATGCAATTCAGGGTGTTGTCATGGTCCTTGCAACGACATTCCTGCTTGTTGCAATCGTCAGTGCAGGTGGCGGCATGGAAGCGATTACAGCTAAGATGATTGAAACGAATCCTAGTGCCCTTACGCCTACAGCAGGTGGAAAAATTCCAATTCCGTTTATTCTGTCTTTCTGGGTGCTTGTTGGATTCGCTGTACTCGGATTACCCCAGACTACAGTAAGATGTATGGGTTTTAAGGATTCTAAATCACTCCACAGAGCCATGGTAATCGGTACAGTAGTGGTAGGATTCCTCATGCTTGGTATGCATCTTGTTGGCGCTTTAGGCGCATATGTAGTACCGAATTTGGCTGGAGACGGCGCAATCCCTGGAATTACCGTACAGGTATTGCCACCTGTTCTTGCCGGTATATTTATTGCAGGCCCCTTGGCTGCCATCATGTCAACCGTTGACTCAATGCTTATCCTTGCATCAGCATCTATCATCAAGGACCTTTATTTGAACTATGGAAAAGGCCATATTGATGAAAAGAGCCTGAATAGAATCAGTTTTATGACGACTGGCATAATTGGTATCATCGTATTTCTTTTTGCGATTAAACCACCATCAATTATTGTATGGATTAACCTTTTCGCCTTTGGTGGTCTTGAAGCAGCCTTCCTATGGCCTACAATTCTAGGGCTTTACTGGAAAAAGGCAAATGCTGCTGGCGCGACACTGTCAATAGTTATGGGTCTTGGATCATTTTTTATCTTTAGTATCTACAAGATAAAACCCTTTGGCATGCACCAGATCGTACCAACACTGGCAGTTGCCTTAATTGCTTTTATAATCGGATCCCTGTTTGGTAGAAAAAATGATGAAGAAACAATAAAATTATTCTTTGGTGAGTTATAGTATATACCATATTTTTTCACCTACAACTTCAATGCATACAAAAAGAGCCCATCATAAGATGGACTCTTTTTTATCGCCTATAATTCATCCAGACATCACAAATGTGAAATGGACTCATTGGCAAGTGCCTTCAATTTTTCCTCATCAGCAATTATGTATTTCCTACCTTCTTTCCGCAGTATTTCTTTATCACATAAGCCAGATAAGACTCTATGTAAATGTCGGTAACTCGTGGCCATTTGCTCCGCCAAATAGGTAAGATTTTCATGAAAACAATTCTCTTTAGCTGAGAGCAATATATAGGTAGCTACTCTTGTTTCTAATGAATAGAGCATGTTAAAAGACACGCTCTGATTATTTTTCAATACAATCCGCGCCAGCGATTTTGCCATATAAGATGTAAAGACTTGATCATTCAAAAGAATCTCTCTGTAGTCATCTAAACATAAGCCAATACAATATGTCTCTTTCAGCGCAATAACATCATTGACGTAGTCCATATCTGCGAAAACTTCAATATCCCCTAACATATCAAATGCATTGACAATACATATGAGTTTCGATTTACCATTTTCCTGTACACTGTTTACCTTGACACTACCGCTTACGACAAAATATAAGATGTCCACACAATCACCGGCGTTTTGAATAACCTCACCCCGCGTAAACTTAACCAGAAATACATCTTCTTTAATATCTCTAGAAAAATACTCATTTATCTTATATTCCTTATAGAATGCATCTAATAAGTTACTGTCATCTATTCTTTGCATTTTAACCGCCTTTTTCCATAAATAATTCAACATATTCCAGTACGAAAGAATCTCCCTTTACATGCGTCTGCTATTACACAATTTTAATATAACATAGTCCAAATGTATAAAGTATGACATATGTCCTTAAACGCATAAACATATAAGATATTGATTAATTTCCACGAACCGCTATACTAAAGATATTGTTAATTAAAGGTTAGTGAGGTCATATGAATAATAAAGACATATTAGAATTAAAAAAACGATTTAAAAAACAAGAGTGCACGTTCACAAAAGTAAGTGGGTGTTATGTAAATAGTGAAAAAGAGACGCTGCTAAAGTTCCAAGAAACCTTCTTGAATTTACCCGATGAGGAGCTATTTAAATACTTGGAAATTGCTAAGAAATCACTCTCTGGTAAAATCGGTAATAATCTGTTGCCATTAAACTTTCCACTTGATGAGAATCATGCAAATGAAAAGCAACAACTTTTGATGATGCTTGCCAAAAGTGGGTTGAAAGAAGAGGCAATCCTTTCACACTTTTATGAGTCAATCATTGATACTTATGAGTGTTCAGAAAACTATTTGATCCTTGTTTTCCATGATGTCTATGATGTTATGACAAAGACGTCGGACAATCGAAAGTTGGATGAATCGGAAGAAGTCTATGAGTATATTATTTGTGCTATTTGCCCTGTGTCTTTATCTAAGGCAGGACTTGGTTACTTTAATGATGAGAATAAAATTAAGTCTAGAATTAGAGATTGGGTGGTTGGCGTCCCTACAATAGGATTCACCTACCCTGGTTTTATTGATCGTGGGAGCGATGTCGACACCCTTATGTATTATACGAAAAATACCAAAGAACCGCATTCAGAAATAATGGAAAATGCATTAGGCTGCTTCCCAAAACAGACTGCAACCAATCAATTGGAGACGTTTGAGACAATCGTCAAAAGTACCGTCAGTACCAATGACGATATTTCTGACAAGGTCTTTGCAGACATTCAAGATAACCTAAATACCATGATTGAAGAGCACAATGAGACTTATGAAGATACCGATCAAGAGCCAATCACCCTATCCAAAGAAAAGGTTAAAACTTTACTAATGGATAGCGGCGTTTCTGAAGAAATCACAATTAAAATTGAATCATCATATGAAGAACAATTTGGTGAGGAACCTCCTCTTGCAGAAAACTTAGTCGATACAAAATTAATCAAAAAAAATGCTCAAAAGAAAAAGGAAGAGCAACTCATGACACAAATTGAAGCACTCGAATCCAAACTTGAGCAAGTGGAGAAAGCCACTGTAATCGATGAGGCAACTGAAGAGCTCAATGAGATTATTGAAATAGATGACACTGAAGATATTACACTAGACGTTCAAGACGATCAACCATCACGAGAATATGATGTTGTCTTGCATGTTAAGCCAGAAAAACTCCATACCATCAAGACGGAGTTAATCAATGGACAGCGTTGCATTGTCGTTCCAATCGATGACGATGAACAAGCGACTATAAATGGCATTGAGGATTTACTCTAGAATATGTACTCTATCCACATAAAAGCCCTAAAGTCTTTCACTGACTTTAGGGCTTTCTAGATATATTATTCGTTTCAGCCTAAAACTCTTTCTTATTCAACAAGTCCAGGTTATAAACAAGGGCACCTTCATCTCTGAATATGGCCGCTCTAGTCATTCGAATTGCTAAAACAACGCAATTTTCATCATTTTCATTGTTGGCATGTTCATACCAATTGCTAAATGCCTTGCGTAATTTCTTCCTTATCTCTGCATTCTGTGGGTCTAAAATCCATCCGAGGTTTTCGCCAACACCACTTCCAGAAATCCCCTCCTGGCATACAACAAATCCAACGTCTTTGTTCTTGGCTATTTGAATCATCTTATTGGACTTTCCCCAAGTGGTCACATAAAACACACCCTCTTCATAATATGCATCTACTTCACGGACATAGGGATGCGTATTTCCATCAGCATTTTGATCCACAGCAATTGTTGCAAGCGCAATAATGTTATCTTTTCCGTTACCACAACTTTCTTCTATCAATTTTAATCCTTCTTCATACCTGTTCATCTTAATCCCCTCCTGATAAGTGCTGACCACCATCGAGGTGGTCACCCTCTTAAGCACGTCCAGTAGGGCGCGCCTGCAAATAAGCGGCACCGACCATCGAGGTCGGATGCCCTCTTAAGCACGTCCAGTAGGGCGCGCCTGCAAATAAAATGACTCAATCTTATTAAGTAACTTTTCTTTTATTTTACAGAACATACGTTCTTTTGTCAACGTATAGGTTCATTTTTTTATATTTCTTAAGATTAGGCATATTCTCAGCAGTCCAATCAGTCGGTCCTTTACCTGTAGGAACAAACCTTCTCCAGTACTTACCTGTTTTTGTGTCTAATAGAATTATGTCGTTTTCCTTAGCCGATATCATTTTATCCTCCTTGTCTCACCGTTAATATGATTTTAAGGGAGCAATGTGTGTTTTGTATGTGGTTGCGCACAAGAGTTGACACCATTCCACAGCATTTTTAAAATTGTGTTCAAAAAAAAGATAGACGATGTGCATAAACACCGTCTATCTTTAATAACTGCTCAATTTCTTAGATTGTTAAATCAATTTCCAACAGTGTTGGCGTATGATCTTGTCTCTCACCTGAGTCAACCATCTCAGATTTAACAACCTTATCAGCCACTCTATCACTCACTAGCCAATAATCAATCCTCCAGCCAGAGTTATTGATTTTACTTGTTTTCACCCTTTGCGCCCACCAGGAATACATGCCTGTCACATCACCATGAATATGTCTGAAAGTATCCGTAAATCCTTTACCTAGCAGGTTTGTAAAACCTTCACGTTCTTCATCTGTAAAGCCTGCTGACCTACGATTATTATCAGGATTTGCTAAGTCTATCTCTTTATGAGCGACATTATAGTCACCAGTCGCTAAAACTGGTTTCTCTTTATCTAATCCTTCAAGATACTCAGCATACTTGACGTCCCAGATTTGTCTTTCTTTTAATCTTTTAAGTCCATCACCTGCATTTGGTGTATAAACTTGCGTCAGATAAAACTCTCCAAAATCCAAAGTAATAATTCTACCTTCTAAATCCATGGTGTCTGGTGCACCGATCTCAGGACAAGATACTTCAGGCGTAAACTTTTCTTTGTATAAAAACATGGTCCCAGCATAGCCTTTTCTAGCGGGTTCCTGAGAACTTCTCCATTGATAAGCATAGCCTTTGAAAAACTCCGCTAAATGCTCGATATGTTTCTTACTCGGTCCTTTAGCAGGTAATTTGGTTTCTTGTAATGCAATAACATCTGGATCGTTTTCCAAAATCGTATCAATCACTTTTCTTGTCAGTACCGCCCTGTTTGAATCGCTTGTTAAAGCTGCGTTTAATGAATCAATATTCCATGATATAAATTTCATCTTAATCCTCCTCCGTCGTTTTTAATACATAATTTAAATAGTTGCCATTCTCTTGAAGAGATAATCTATAGACTATTGAATTGCCTTCTTGATCCGCTTGGGATTTAATTTTAATACGCTTATTAGCAATTAAAGCTTTTGCAGCTTTGCTGGTTAAAACAATATTATTATCCATTAGGATTTTATCCTCTTTCCATAAGGCATAAGTACATTTGGGTTTACACTTCCACCCAGAACATGAAAATGATTTGGCATTTTCATATATATTTCTATTGCAGCGGGGGCAACTGCCTAAAACTTCACGGCTATCATTGCCTGTACCTTCAAATTTTATAGCACTGTTTATCTCTACGTCAATTATTTTTCGAACCTGATCTTTTATGCCATTCATAAAGGCCATCAAGTCCCCTTCACCTCGGGCAATCTGATTCAGTTTGAACTCCCACTCGCCTGTAACCTCTGGCGACTTTAAGTCATCAGGAATGACCGATACTGTTTGTATCCCCTTATTAGTCGGTAAAATATTATTCTTTTCTCTTTTTATATAGCCAACTTTTAGTAATTTTTCTATAATACTGGCTCTCGTTGCTGGTGTGCCGAGACCTTTGTCTTTAAGTTGCTCTTTTAAGACTTCATCCTCAATGGTTCTGCCAATGTTAGCCATTGCAGAAACCAGTGTCCCCTCAGTAAAGTACTTTTTTGGCTTAGATGTCTTATCTACTTTATTATACTCTATAACAGCGACTTCTTGTTTTAGTTCTAACGGCGGAAATATCACTTCTTTAGTGTCTTTGACTGTCTCAATTTGGCGCCATCCTAAATTAATGACAGAGTTCCCTTTTGAATAAAACCGATGATCGTCAACAAGGGTTGTTACCTTTGTTTCATTATACTCGTATTTTGGCATAAAGACAGCCACGAATCTATCAATAATCATATTGTAGATATTCCGTTCCTGTTCAGTCATTGTCTTAACATTTGCTATTTTTTCAGTTGGAATTATAGCATGGTGATCTGTTATCTTTTTATTATCGACAATTCGTTTTGTGATGGTTAACTTTTTTTCTAGTATTTTAGACACATGCCCCTTTAGATCTTCTCGCTGAATATTGGCCAAGAGCGGTTTTAATGTAGGGATCATATCATCTGAAATATGTCTTGAATCTGTTCTTGGATAAGTTGTCACCTTATGCTTTTCGTATAAAGACTGGGCGATATCCAGGGTTTCTTTAATGGAATAACCATATTTCTTATTGGCTTGTACCTGTAGTTCTGTTAAGTCGTAAAGTAATGGGCACGCTTTTGATTTCTTGCTTGTTTCCAAATCTTCAACAAAAGCAGGTTTATCTTTTAAGGCCTCAATTAAATCAAGGACATCATTTTCATTTTTAAATTTTGAACCTTTGTCGTTTTTCCATGTGCCTTTATAGCCTTCAAATACACCCTCAAGTTCATAATAAACTTCAGGCACAAAATTCACAATTGCATCATATCGATCGACTATCATCGCCAAGGTTGGGGTCTGAACCCTCCCTACTGATAACATGGTATCATACTGAACAGAAAAATAACGTGTGGCGTTTATGCCTATTAACCAATCTGCAACCGCTCTGGATATTGCACTTTTAAAGAGTGGATCATAATCTGTCCCTTGTTTTAAATTCTCAAATCCTTCTAAAATCGCCTGGTCCGTTTGAGAACTAATCCATAATCGTTCAAAAGATTTTTTAGTCTTTGACATCCTATAAACCAACCTAAATATCAATTCACCTTCACGCCCAGAGTCGGTCGCACAGATTAATGATTCAGTTGCCTCATCATTAATTAAATTATTAATAATTTCAAATTGATCTCTTGTCCCAGGAAGGACTTGGTATTGCATTTTTTTAGGGATAATTGGCAAGGTATCTACCCGCCAAGTTCTAAGTTTCCCATCATAATCTGCAGGATAGGAAAGGCCGACTAAATGGCCGACACACCATGTTATCTTATAACCATCCCCTTCGAAATAGCCATTTTTTCTTTTATTTATGCCAAGCACCTTCGCAATATCTTTAGCGACGCTTGGTTTCTCAGTTATTATTAATTTGTAACTCATTTAAAACCCCTTAGAAGTATCTCGGATTATTTATATAAAGCATTAACTTAACTATTTTACCACATTTGATTCCAATTAAATAATACAAAAAACGCCCTATAAAACTTTGGGCGTTTCAACAAAAAAATGATTTGATTTAATGTTGAGATTTAAAGTTGTATATTGGCTTGAGAACCGCTTTTATTTCTACCGTTTCACCAATACTCTTAAGAATGTCTTCAATAGATTTATAAGCCATCGGAGATTCATCGATGGTTTTTCGGGTCACTGATGTTGAATAAATACCCTTCATTTCTTCTTTAAAATCCTTAAAATCAATGGTTTTAAACGCCTTGGTTCTTGACATCAGCCTACCGGCACCGTGGGGCGCGGAACAGTTCCAATCATTGTTGCCCTTACCAACAGCTAAAATAGAACCATCTCGCATATTGATCGGAATTAATACTTCTCGACCTTTATCTGCTTTTATTGCACCTTTTCTAACAATATTATCATCAAAATCAATATAGTTATGGGTCGTGTGAAAGCTTTCAAATCCATAGTGTCCAAACAAATGCGTCAGAATTTTGTTCGCTATCACTTGACGATTCAGCGCCGCAAATTCTTGACAAATAGACATATCGTGAAGATAGTCTTCTCTTCTTTCCCCTTCCAAATAACACATAGCGTCTGGTAGTTTTTTTTCAAACTCGTCGTTATGTCCAGATTGATAGTCTATGGCTAGCTTTTGATAATATGTCGCCACAACATGTCCTAAGTTTCTTGATCCAGAATGAACCACAAGGTATTTATTATCCTCTTCATCAATATTGACTTCTATGAAATGATTCCCGCCTCCTAGTGAACCAATCGCCCTAACCCATTTTTTCAAATCTTGTCTCGAGTTTTTATGGAGTTTCAATGTCTCTAGTACAGATAAAAATTCAACTTGTTTGTGTTGGTTTATAGAGTTCCCGTTCGGTATATGATTTCTAATAAATGTGTCCAGCTGTTCAAAATTCACTGCCACTTTTCCTAGCTTCACGGTTAACATACCGCACCCAATATCCACACCGACGACATTAGGGATGACTTTCTCTCCTAAATTCGCCGTGAATCCAATTACACAGCCTATTCCTACGTGGACATCTGGCATTATTCTAATCTTCGAATTAGCAAAGGCCTCTATATCACAAAGATCTTTTATCTGCTTTAGAGCACCCTCTTCAATCACCTCTGTATATACAATGGCTTCACTATATCTTCCCTTAATAATCATTTTATCCGACCTTTCTCCATCGTTCTACTACCATTATACCCACTGGTAGTACAGATAAAGTGTTTAATAAACAGTACTTAGGATTTATGGACAAATAGTATCTTCAATTTCTGTTTCTCTAGAGTGATGCCTACCTAATGGCTTGATATCCAATTCAATCACAAGAACAGCAATGAAAATCAGACCAAAGCCAATTATTATATTGCTTGTCATAGTCTCTCCAAGTAACACGACACCGAGAATTGCAGCAAACACAGATTCCATGGACATAATTATAGAGGCATGACTAGAGGAAGTGTATTTTTGAGCAACCGTTTGAATGGTAAAACAGACAAAGGTTGAAAATACGCCAAGAAATAATAAGGAGTACCAGACTCTACCAGTCATCATGGCTGGAATTGGTTCTGTTATAAAGGCCGTCAGCAGCGACCATACAAGTGCCACCAAAATCTGCACAAAAGCCAATTTAAAGACGTTCATGTTCTTCGTAAAATGCTCAATGGACAAGATATGTACACCAAATAAAAAAGCGCCGACAAGTGTTAATGCGTCACCTAATTCTAAGGATAATGAGCCTTGCATAGAGATTATATAAATCGCAGCAATAGTAATTACACTCCCTACAAAAGCTTTTAATCGAGGCCGTTTCTTGTGAACAAGCCAGTATAAAAATGGTACCATCACAACATATGTAGATAATAGAAATCCTTGTTTTGAAGCAGTTGTAAATAACAAGCCATAAGTTTGTGCAGCAAATGCAGAAAAAAGCACCGTACCAACTGCCGTTCCTTTGACAACATCTTCCTTAGATAGTTTTCCAATCCTCTTGCTGAGAAATCCATAAAAGAAAAGTGTTGCAATCCCAAATCGATAGGCTAATAGAAACATTGGTGTTATAGACACCAATGCATCTTTACCTGCAACAAAAGCAGCCCCTTGTAAAACCGCAAAGGCAACAAGACTTATGTCAGCTAGATACCTTTTCTTACTATCAGTTAATACCATAAAGATCACCCTTTCACCGTTATATGACTTACAATATCAAAACTACTACAGGTTGTGCCCATCCAATGATAAGCTTTTTACCCATCCAAAATATAAGTTTCTCTTGTTGATTCATAATGCATCTGATTCCATATGAAGCGTTTCATCCAAAGTCAAGTTTTTGAAATCAATGCTCTTAATCATACCTATTATTTATGGTAGAATATAGAAAATAACTCATATTTAAGTAGAACGGCTTTAAGGGGGACTCATGGATTATAGGTTTAATTTTAAGCGATTTATTAAAGAAAATTTCATCACATTGATCTTTGTCATTCTGACTTTGATCAGCCTTATTACAACGAATCAGGATGGCATTATAATTATTGAAAACCTTATAAATAAGGTTATGGGCTTTGCCCTTATCACCGTAGCACTTATCATACCAATTAATGCGGGGATGGGCTTCAATTTTAGTGTTGGAGTAGGCGCAATAGCCACACAATTTGCCATTATTATTGCAGTAAGTTTACAGTTGTCCGGTTTCATAGGGATTCTTTTCACAGTTATTCTTGCAACAATTCTCGCTTTAACGTTTGGTTACATTACAGGATTACTCTTGAATAATGCAAAAGGACATGAAATGATTACATCATTATTCATTGGCTATACCGCCAATGGTATCTATCAATACATCTTGCTCTTCCTCTTCGGCAGTAAAATACCAGTGAAGGCTTCAGAACTGATATTGTCGAGTGGTACAGGAATAAGAAATACCATTGATTTGAAAAGCACGCTTTTTAAGTCCCTTAATGGGATGCTAGAAGTACCAGTTTTTTTCTTGCTCTTTGTAACAAGTATTGGCTATCTTATATTTCTGGTTATCAAACTGAGAAGCGACAAATCAAGTATAAGCATTCCTGGTATTCTATTATCCCCTCTGTGTCTAATCACGAGTGGCATAATCATGTACACAAACTGGCTACCATATAAGACGGCACATTTAAAATCGCTCAAATTATCGGTCGTTTCGATAATTATTATTTTGGCACTAATTCTATGTTATAAGTTTTTTATTGAGGATAAAATTTCACCTGCAAATATTGACACAAACATTGAACGCTGGTCTTCTAAAAAATTGAGAGTTACGTCTATTACTTTGTCGACGATTTTAGCTGCATGGGGTCAACTCATCTTTCTGCATAACCTCGGCATCCTTAATACATACGGCGCCCATGTAAGTATCAGTTTATTGGGTATCTGTGCTCTGATAATTGGTGGTGCCACACTTAAGCGTGCTACTGTTAAACATGGCATAAGAGGCTTAGTTCTTATCCAAGCATTTTTAATCATTACATTGCCACAGTTAGATGGGAACGTATCAAGCGTCCTACAGGTAATCATCTTAAATAGTGTTTATGTGTACGTTTTTACTAAAAAATATTCTAAATCGACTCCTTTAGAGCCAAATGCTTAATAAAACAATCTACGACCATCGAAAAAGCAGGGAAATATCTTCCCTGCTTTTTCTTAATTAACCTATTCTTTTCAACGCCATCAAGGACGTATCAAGGTACAATATGTTTCGTCATAGATCATAACTGCATAGTATTGAGTTCCAATAGGACCGAAAAACTCAATTTGAGCAGTGGACTCTTTTCCTTCGAACCTAATATTAAAATCTTCAGCAGCTAGCTGTGTTATGAGGCCGTCACCAGTAACTGATCGTTCTGTTTTTTTAAATTCACCATCGGCATAAGTGAGTGTCCATTGAATCCCTTGAATATCATCCGGCGTTGTGCCATCTATTTCAGAATTCTCAGCGGATACAAGTACGGAAACGCTAAACTCTCTGTCAGGTACAGCAGACATGACGGCAAGTAGGATCTCGGATTCTTCGTTTGTTTTTGGATTACTCCCTGCCGCGACACTAATTTCAGTTATAGTATGAAAAGCTGGAATATTACCTTCTTGATTAGGTGTTCCATCCGAAATCATAAATGTAAATCTCTCAGGTTCTGGCTCTTCACCAATAAAATACCCTAACTCAGATGCCCCCAGAAGTTCTTCTGAAACTGCTTCTGGACTCCCTTCTGAAGGTGACTGTTCAGAGGATTCATCATCAGATGACAAAGTGATTTCTTCTTCCATGGTTTGAGAAACCTCAGTAGTCTGTTCCACGTCCTCCTGAGGTTTTCCACCTGAAGAACTGTCCGCGTTTATAAAAAACATCACCACAATGCCGATTATTATAAGAAGTATGCCTAAAAGAATCAAAAGCGTTGCTCGTCTTTTGCGGCTGTTAGGGTCTGACCTTAAGCTTCTTCCTGTCATTATCGACACCCCGCTTCCAATTCGGCAAGTCTGTTAAGCGCTCTAGAAAGACGTCCTCTGTATATCCTTTCATATTGTCGAATCTGTTGTTGTGCCTGAGCCCATGTCAGCGCACGCCGCTTCGTCATACGTCCACGACTTTTACTTATCAATGTCAGTGTAAAGCGTGATCTATCTTTAATCCATTGTCCGTTACGACAAACCCATATTTCAACGCACTCGACACTGAATACATGATTTACGATTGTTGCCGAAACATCACAGTCAGGCAATCTTCTCTCCTGAAGTTCCGGTACTTTCCCTATAATGACACTTGATATCTTTCCTAAAATTGAAAGAGTATCAACCGCCAGCTGTCCTGGAGAGGTAGGCACTGGCATGTCAAGGCCCTGACCCGCTGCCGGAGGTGTAGCCGATCCTAGGAGCGACCATCCCACACCATCCCGTACTAGGGTGCCACCGATTCCTTTAATGTCCATCAGCTTACTGATCCAACCTAGGGCTTCTGAAGCATCAGCAAGTTGTCCACTAATGTCATTAGCGACAACAGCTGCCTCATGAGCACCGCCACCTTCAAGCGTAACCTCCAACTTTACAGGGATACTAACTCTACCTAAGTTCCTGCGATTACGTTCCTGTGGCGGATCACTTTCTTTACAGCAAGGACTTTCAGCTCCATCATCAGCAATACTTGGACCACCTAGTGGAGGGCCATCTGTCGTACCAGGCGTTGTACCTGTATCTGGATTCGATGGGGCTAATGCCGCTTTCATACACGCTTCATATGCACGGCGGGCTTCCTCTGCCTTCTTGATTGCCTGCTCTTCCGCTTTCTTTGCACTTTTGGCCGCTTCAACAGCTTCATTTTCTGTTTCTTTTGCCGCTTTAATTGCCTCTTCAAGGGCCTTTGCCTCTTCATCAAGCTCGCGACGTTCTTCTTCAGACGCATGCAATGCCGATTCCTTCCAGTCTTCTTCAAGCTCAGCTGCGGACTTTGGAGTCGGATCGCTACGATATTCATCCCAGGCAGCACGCTCTGCCTCGCGTCTCATGGCAACATCACGGCTTGTTATGCGGCGACCGTCCATCTCAATCCAAGCTTCCTCTCCACCAGTTTTTCCAGCACTTGGATATGTTTTTCTTATATCGTTCAGCTCTTCCTCAAGCTGTTCTCTTTTTTCCGATAATATTTCAGCAGCCTCTTCAGCCCGCCTTGCCGCATTACTGGCTGTGGCGGCACGCATAGTTGCAGCTAGCCAAGCCTTTCGCTCCTTCTCACATTTCCCTTTTAAAAGAATTACTATTCCAATCGAAACAAACAGTAGCCCCACAACAACAATAAGCAAAGGCCACCATACCGTCTCATCTGACACCTCGGTAACCGGCTGAGGGCTTTTGACTGTTGTTTCCGGTGTTACGGTTACTTCAGTCTCGGGGGACTCTTCGGTTACTTTAGTCTCAGGGATCTCTTCGATTACATCAGGACTTTCATCGACCTCTTCTCTTGGAGGCGATACGGCAAGGGATTCAGAATCGCATACCGGTTCTGATGCATCGACAACCACGTCATTTTGAAAAACCACAACACTGCTGCTATCCTTAACAGTGACGTCATATGTGCCGTAGGAATATAAAGGAAATACAAAGAATAACTGTCCATTGGCATCTAATGCATCGCTTGTTGTAACGGTGTTACCGTTACTGGTAAGTTGGCCTAGAAATTCTGCCCCTTGGTCGTAGTATTCCAATGGCATCGTCAAGCCGATCTTCAAATAACTGTAACCATCCCCCGCATACGACTCATCAAATGGAGGATGGTCCACACTGATACAAGCATCTAGAGGTTCTACCGAGTCGGCCATTACGCTTTTAGTTGATACAGTCATCAGAATAAGTACTGAAAAAAATACTGCTGTCAATAGAATCCTGTGCGATGAAAATCGTTTTAATAAATACTTTCCGTACATAGAATCAACTCCCCAATATAATTTAAAATGCCAATGTATCGCTTCATTATTCTTTATGACCGGATCGCTTATGACGCTCCAGCTCTTTTAATTCCAAAGAAAGCTGATTCCCCTGAAGCAATCCACCAACACCTGTGATTTTATGAGTGCCTTCTTTACACTCTTGACAGTCACATTCTGACCTATATGATTTCGGCTCGGTGTAGGTCGTGATAACACCTTCATAGTTTCTCAACACAACGCGTTTGGCTGATTCCGATATCAAATACTGAGGCATAACAGGAATTTTGCCACCACCTCCAGGTGCATCCACAATAAATGTCGGCACACAAAGTCCAGAAGTATGCCCCCTTAGACCTTCCATGATTTCTATGCCATCGGATACAGGTGTTCTAAAATGTTCGATTCCAAGGGACAGATCGCACTGATAAATATAATACGGTCGTATTCTCATCTTAACAAGATCATGAACCAAGTGCCGCATAACATGCACACAGTCGTTTATGCCTCTTAGGAGTACTGATTGATTGCCAAGCGGTATCCCTGCATCAGCCAAGCGCCTACACGACTCCTCTGTTTCAGGCGTTACTTCCTTGGAGTGATTGAACTGTAGATTCAACCAGACTGGATGATACTTCTTCAACATCTCCACCAACTCCGGTGTAATCCTTTGAGGCAATGTAACTGGTGTTCTCGACCCCAGTCTTATAATCTCAACATGAGGAATCTCCCTCAACTTTTTGATAATATATTCCAATCGCTCATCAGGTACCAGTAGAGCATCGCCCCCTGAAAGCAAGACATCACGCACGACAGGTGTACGCCTTATGTATTCAATGGATTTATCAATACGGTCAAGTGTCGCCATAGCATCTTGCGTACCGGCGAATCGTCTTCTTGTACAATGTCTGCAGTACATGCCGCATTGGTCAGTAACAAGAAACAATACTCTATCTGGGTACCTATGTGTCAGTCCTGGTACAGGAGAATCTATATCCTCGTGAAGAGGATCTTCCATATCGGCTGAACTCCTATAGGTTTCATAAATCGTTGGTACCGATTGTTTTCTTATTGGACACGATGGATTATCTTTATCCATCAGCAGTGCATAGTACGGCGTTATAGCCATTCTGAACATCTTTAAAGATTCATGAATGCCGTCTTCTTCCTCTTGCGTCAAGTTGATAATCTTTTTCAAGTCCTCAACAGATGTAACCCTGTTACTAACTTGCCATTTCCAATTGTTCCACTCTTCGTCTGTTACATCTTTCCAAATTTCTACATCAGTGTAATATCTCAAGTAACTCCCTCCTCTGAGCAATACAAGCTTTGGTGTTCAATCTTCTTGTTGCCTACATAAACAATCCCCTTACTTTTCATTGTCCCTGGGGCAGAATTTGTAATATGTTACTTTTACCCTTGAGGAATGGAATCAAACTTCAACCCACCGACACCTTTATCGACACCTTTTAGGAGATTATACTTCCAAAGCTTCGCAAACAATCTAGAATGGACAATAAATTTCACTAACAGATGTTTAAGAGATGGTCTAATGTGATAAAATAGTATAGAGAACGAGTTTAGTTTCAGACAATTGAGTATTAGAGAATAGCATTACTTGAGGCATAGAATTCCAGTACATTTTAAATGAATGAGGATAAGTATGGAAAATTATCAAGTATCAGACAATTCAATATCTATACGAAAATTGCGTTTCGTATACTCTTTGATCTATACAGTAATCCTGCTATTGGTTTTAATTGGATCACTTGTACTGATATATAGGTTTAATCAAAGAATCAACAATGTAGAGCTGGCAGATGAACAGTTTTCAGAACTCGATGTTATGGAAACTGAAATCTTGACGAGTCTCGAACTTTCTCTTGTTCCAATCAATCTATTTGATTCTGGTGAAGTTGTAGAAGCATTTTTCTTAGATCCATCCGGTCAAATGTGTTTCCACTTGGAATTGTTTTTTGAGAACTTTATTAAAAACTATAGCCAGTTTAATCAAGTGCGGTTTTTAGATGCATCCGGACAGGAGATATTAAGAGTAGATAATATTGATGGCTTTGCAAAAATTGTGGCGTTGGAGAACATGCAGTATAAAGGTGACAGGTACTACTTTTCCGATGCTATGGAAGTAGATGTAGATACCATCTACGTCAGTCAGTTTGATTTGAACATTGAAAATAGCGTAGTAGAAGAGCCCCATCGACCTATGATTAGACTTGCTAAAAAAATCATGTCAAAAGAAAATGAAATATTGGGTGTTCTTATTGTTAATTTCCAAGGCTCTGAATTACTTGACGCTATAGAAAGTAAGAACCAACATGAAGGAGATGAAGTATTTATTGTTAACTCAGATGGTTATAACCTCTTGAGTCCTTCCAAAGAATCAGATTTTGCTTTCATGTTCACAGATAAAATGGACGAAGGCTTTTTCAATCAGCAGAAAGCTGTATGGGACCAAATAAAAAATGGCGAGAATGAAATTATTACCGATGCCGGTAATTATTATATCAGACCCTTCAATTTACTCGATAAGGAAGTCGTGAAAAATACAAGTGAGACACTTTATCTGATTATGAAGGTGCCTCCTGAGAACCTCAATAATAAAAGTAAGGGTCTAAATACGTCCATAAAATATGCAACTGTCATATTTCTTCCACTCTTCTTGTTCATCGGTGTCCAACTCGGCTTTGCACACGCTAATAAGAAGTGGTTTCAAAATGAACTCCTGAAAAATGCTTCTATAGATGCCATGACAGGACTATTCAATCGTAGGAGTATATTTTATTTCTTAAACCACCACATTGAACAACAAAAAAGAACTCATTACAATATTGCAGTGGTCTTCATAGACATTAATAATCTTAAAATAATGAATGACAAATATGGGCATGATAAAGGCGATGAAATGATTATCAGTTTTTCTGACATCATTAAAAATAATTTCAGAAAATCTGATCTACTTAGCCGTATTGGTGGAGATGAGTTCCTTATTATCTTCCTTGACAGTTCAGAAGAAGGATTTAGACAGTCATTAGAGAATGCTTTTGAGCAGTTCAAGAAAAAGGGCATTGAAAATGTTGGTATACCGTATGAGTTTAGTTATGGCATCACATCATACATCAAAGGAGAATCGATAGACAAACTTATCGACCGGGCAGACAGTTTGATGTATATAGATAAACGGAAAAAGAAAAACAAACCTCCAGAGTAATCTGAAGGTTTGTTATTTTTTTGCTATAATTTTTATAATTCAATAATAAATATCAAACTAAAGACTTCTAGTTAGCTTGTTTAGAAGTAGCTAATTTTATGTCGCTACTTTCATTTGTTTCAACACGTAAATCTTTATCCAATAAGTAATCTACACCGGCAATAACAATACCACCACCAATGAAGTTTCCTACTGTTACAACAGCAAAGCTTGTTAAGATTCCCGGTACCGTAATAGCTGCTCCATTAAAGAAGGCCATCATAAGGTAGAACATATTTGCAACAATATGCTCCGTACCACTTAATACGAATAAAGCAATTGGGAACCAAATAGCAAATATTTTACCAACAACATCTTTTGCACTGTATGCCATCATAACACCACCACAAACGATAATATTACAAAGAACCGCACTAATAAACATTTGTCCAATTGGCATAGTAGTTTTCTTAACTGCTGCACCAGCAACAATTTCAAGCATATGACCACTGAAAATTCCAGCACCTGTACTTAAAAGTGCCATGATAATTGCACCAACTAGGTTTGCAATCAAAACTGTAGTAAGCATCTTCATGAAGCTACCCAATTTAGTCTTACCTTTATAAACGCTTAGAATAGCCATACAATCACTTGTAAATAATTCAACGCCTAATAATAAAATAGCGATGATTCCTGTTGGGAATATAAGTGCACCCAAGAATTTTCCAAGGCCCGGATCTGTTGTATAAGCTACTAATCTAAAGTAACCGATAGCACCCATTGCAATAAACATTCCTGCTAAAATTCCCTGTAATACTAATGCTCTTGTTTTCTTCTCAGTCTTGCCTTTCCCCGCTGCGACAATATAGTCGACAATTTCAATAAAAGATTTCATACCTTCCCCCGTTAAAAAATAATATTAAACATAAAGCCCTATCGATGTTATCATATTTTGAAGAAATGTACAACTTTTTTTTCGATCATTACATAATTTTCATTATTTTTTGTCTTTATAATGATATCATTCAATGACAAAGGTCACTGTGCCTATTAATCCCTCTAGAGTTCCAAGTTTTTCTACTATATAAATATTTAAAGTGTATTCTCCAGACTGAAGATCCTTCGTCTTTAAATTGTATTGATAGGTTAATCCATCTTCTGATAATGTGAATTCTACTTGAGAATGAGCAGCTGATACTTTGTTCGTTCTGACGACTTCAATAATTTCTGTATCTTTAAGAAGTTCAAGTTCAAAGGATAAATCCTCTGCATGCATTTGCATTGGATTCCCAAAGGCATCAAGTAGTTGAAGTTTAATTGGCACCGTTCTATTTTTTTTGAAACTTCTATTGGATTCCATTGGTTCAAGCATTGAAACAAGATCATTCATGCTGACGACATGATAATCGAATACAATTATCGATTCATTGCTTGCCCTGTCATCAATACCAAGACTGACTACCTTATTGAACCCAGCAACGTCAGTAGGGATATTGATGACTTCACCAGGTTTAAGCAATTCTCCTGTATCGACATACCCACTTAGATTATCCAAATAGGTATAGGTCACATTTTTATCGAATCCTGTACTGATATAGCCAAGGGCTATATGCTCTCCATTGTAATAAAGTACAGTTCCTATATCGATCCAAGGATTTGTTTCATCGATCGTCACGGTAAATGAACCGGATGTCTCGTTGCTATTACTATCAACAGCTGTATACGGTATCGTAGTCGACCCTTCTGAAGTAACGTCTATAACAGCAATCGAAGTGCTACCAGTATATCGCTCAACGCCATCAACCATGAAACTCGATAAATTGTCATCAGTTGCCTCAAAAGTAACAGCAACCGTTTGATTTGTCCAATCCCCCTCACTATAGATTGATGCATCATTATTCACTGCAGATACCTCAACAGTCGGTGACTCAGTATCTCCTTGAGCGAGAGACAGCGCATAAAGGAATAAATCATTAAAAGCTCTTCGTGGGACAGTATCCGTTCCCAGGCTACCATAGAACATTTCCCAATCAATACCTGACACAATGATATGTCCATCACCATATGGATATTCCGCAAGACATGGCACTGGCGTAACTGCAGGATTATCTGATTTATTATTAATTACCACATTCACGTCACTTGGCAAATAAGAAAACTGTTTGCTGATAATCCATTGCCCTGTATATGGCGCATCATTCGTTAATGGCGGATAAGAAGTATATGGAGGATCCGCACTTAGTTCCCCCGTTACTATTGGATGACTGTAATCGACTATTTCAATTCTTTTGGCAGCGCCTGTGGATGCAACGACACCATTAGGTAACAAGTAGGATGGAAATGTAAAATAAACATGAGCCATACCATAAATAATAACCCCACCATTATCGGCATAGTCTTTTAGATGATCTTGTTGGGCTTCTTGATTCATTGCATTAACGAAATCAGGAAATTGTTTGTTGACTACATATATAAAATCATACTCGGCTAAATCTAAACTTAACAACGCCTCTGCATCAGCAACATCATAGCCCTCTAAATCGCCTGCATTTATTATTTCCTGAAGTACATTCTTATGCGTCCGGTAACGAAGCGGATCTTGGTCTTGAACTAACAATACTTTTGATGGTCCAGAGCCCTCAGCTAAAACTGTCGTTGGAAATAGTGAAAACACTAATAATACCACTAGGAGCATAGAAACTATCTTTGAATTTTCAATCAAAACATTAGGCATCATCATCAACTCCTTTCTCTGTACTACAATTACGCTATTCTACCTATGAAACTAACACTCTAAGTATCTCCCCCCCTCAAAACAAAAAACTGCCATATTCATGGCAGTTTGACGATCCTGGTGATAGCATCACATTAGACTCAAAACTCTGCGCACCTAACTGTCATTAGGGTTGCTTTTTACACCTTTATTTACTTATTGTTTACATACTATTTATACCCAAAATCGCATAATATTAACCATCAAGGGCTTCACTTCTATGAGTATAACAAATTCGTTAAAAGGAACATTATATGGGTAAAAATGAGTATCTTCAACTATATGAAAGGAGTTCTTATGTTCCTCAAAATTCTGCCTGAAAAATATAATTTAAAATGGTTACTGGTGTGGCTTATTTCCTCTGTTATTCATTTAATTGCAATGACCCTTTCACTCTTGGTGGGTGCGTCTTTTGGTGCTGTGGTCGGTGGTGCTGTAATTGTTCCTTACATCACAATTATGATACTCAACGCACTCATTTGCATCATTGGATTTTTCGGTCCAAAATACTGGTTTGCCATCAATGAGATGGGGCTATTTGCCACTGGAATCATCAGTATTCTTATAGCTCTTGTCGATGTAGCTGGTTGGGAAGCCCTCGTTGTCGTATACATTCAATTTTTCATTTTTATCATTATTGGCGCTCTTGGCATCATCGTCCAAGTTCTTGTATACCTAAAACGAAATAATCCCATTTCTCCCTTTACTACAAGAATACTGTGGCTAGTTTACTGTTTTTTACTCGTAGCTGCTACGATCATAACGCTTTTTTCTCTTGATTTTGAACAGCATATCAAACCTGATGAAAAAGCACTTCTACCTATACTGCATAGCGCAATCAATCAGATTCAAGAACAAGAGGTTAATTAATTGAACTCATTCCCGAAACACTCGTGAATGAGGATTATAAAACATCAAGAATTTCTACTGTCAAAGCTCTAGACATCACTTCCAACATAAGTTCCAATGAGTCCAAAAAATCGAGTAGGAGGTAATTAATTAATTTAATTACCGTCCTCTCACACCACCGTGCGTACCGTTCGGTACACGGCGGTTCGATAGATTAACTTACTTTTGCATATACCTCAGATAAGGATATTAATCCAGCTTTCTTTAGAAGTGCATTTGTGATTGACATGTTAAGTACAGGGCTATTGGATATTCTCCAGTAGCCTTTCCTTGTGTTCCCAAACTCAAACGCTTTGCTCTCATCTATTCCAAGTCTCCTGAGATTCTTGAATTTTGTAGAAGGCTTCTTCCATTGTTTCCAGTAAGCCATTCGAATGCGTCGTCTCAGCCATTCATCGATTTCTTTCAGCTTCGTTTTTACCCTAGCCAATTTAAAGTAATTCACCCAACCAATGATAATCTGCTTAAGTCTTGCAAAAGTAATTTTGATGTTGCCAATTCTACTTCTGCCAGTTAGGTACTTCAGCTTCGATTTTAAATTCTTGATTGATTTCTCATGCACTCTGAGCTCTACGCTCCCCCTTGAATTGTAAAAGGAGTAGCCTAGAAATTTTAGCTTCGTTGGTTTACACACCGAACTTTTCTCTTCATTTACTTCAAGCTTGAGTTTGCCTTCAATGAAGTTCGTAATGCTTGCCATCACTCTATGCGCAGCTCTTTCACTTTTCACATAGATGTTACAGTCGTCTGCGTATCTTACGAAACACAAACCTCTCTGCTCCAACTCTTTATCAAGAACATCAAGCATAATGTTTGATAGCAGTGGACTAAGCGGACCACCTTGCGGTACGCCCTTTTGTGATTTTGTAATCACGCCTTTCTCCATAACACCTGCTTGAAGGTATTTCCTAATTAAAGTAATGGCCCTCTTGTCCTTGACTTCCTTATAGACTAGACCCATTAGTATGTCATGATTAAGTGTATCAAAGTATGATTTTAGATCTAAGTCTACAGCAAACATGTTACCATCGTTCATAAATCTTTTACTTTGCTGGAGTGCATCATGAGCACTTCGTTTTGGCCTAAATCCATAACTGTTATCCGAGAATCTCTTCTCAAATATTGGAGTTAGCACTTGGAGCATTGACTGTTGGATGACTCTATCAACTACAGTTGGTATGCCAAGTTTCCTTTTCTGACCGTTATCTTTCGGAATCTCTACTCGTCTAACGGCTTTGGGGGAATATTTCCCCGATAGTATTTCCTCTCGAAGTTCTGCACCATGTTCTTTTAAATACTCTAGAAGTTCATCTATAGTTAATTTATCAATCCCATGGCTTCCTTTGTTTCTTCTGACATTCTTATATGCTAAATTCATATTTTCTTTGTCTAGAATCTTCTCAAGAAGCATACTATCATATGCTTTTCGGTCGTCTTGTTTCTGTTCAGCCGTCAAAGAATCACTAGGCACTTCTATGGTATCCTCAAGTTCCACTCTACTTTCCCATTGACAGCCTTCTTTATGAAGTTTTCTGCTTTCATCATAATTCTTTGTGACTTTCACCTCCACAAAACCTCCATCGTTCAGTCCTTCCTGTTTCGTCTATAGCCGAAACAGTACTATGACGTCTGCTGACTTCTGATAGTTCAGCCATACATCACTGCATGGGTTGTCATTTAGAAATCCATCATCATGACATATCCATCAGACCTCCCCAGGTAAGAACACAATCTTCCTCTCTATCTATCTGCCACATTTACACCACCTGTTTTCGAGTAGTTATCGGGCTTTAGTTTGTTAGGCAACCTTACCCACAGATGTATGCCTTATATGTGATTTCTGTTCGTCAGACCAGAGATTTGCCCACGGACTTCCTTCAGATTCCACCTCGCGATGGACACCCTTGTCTTAGGCTATGCGCTTTCCACTACCAGGATGCGCTCGGGACTTTAACCCGTTAGATTGTACCCATGCTGGGCACACCTAAAAAAGCCTCCCATAATCTGAGAGGCTTGATCAATCTAATCCATTCTATAGGGACTCTACAATTTTAGCATTTGTCGTAATCATTCCCATCCAGCAAGTTACTCTTAACTCTCCAATTTCTGTCGGTGTAAATTCCATAATAGGATTGTTTGTCTGTAAATCAACTTCAATACCTGCCTTGGGAATAAGGATTGGCGAATTACATCTTGTGATGCTTTCTATATCCAACTCAATTCTCGCAGGTATTCCTGCAACAAGCGGGCTGCTTAAAACATATCTATTGGATGTCACTGTCATTTTTACAACTTGAACCCCATCAATAATTTGATACGGTACGGATTCCGTTGCTTCCGCTACTTCCGACACCTCTATCTCTTCAGCTGTCGTTTCAACAACCGTCTCAGCTTCAGTTTCCAGTACACTTATATTCGAGTCAAATGACACACCATTTCCGCCAAGTAATAAACCTCTGTTGATCATAATTAAACCCAACAAAAGGACAACTACAGCACTCGCCTGAATGAATTTCCGCCCACCATTTTTACTTAATAGACCCGTAAATAGGCCTAAGCCAAGCATCATCGGCACTGTACCAAGTGCAAAGAAGAACATAGCGGAAAATCCGCCCATCATCGTTCCAGTTCCTAGGGCGTAGAGTTGCATTGTTTGAAGTGGTCCGCAAGGCATAAAGCCATTGGCCAATCCTACATAAAATGGACCATCTTCTGATTCTTTTTTTATATTCGATTGTTTGGTGAAAAGTTTCGGCAATTTAAATTTTGTTAATCCGAGCATATTAAGGCTTAATACAATCATAAACAATCCGGCAATTATTGACACGATCCCTCTAAAAGAACCGCCAACCGATACAACTGAACCAATGGCACCAATGACACCACCCAGTATTGAATAGGATATAACACGTCCAACATTATATTTTGCCGCTCTTATTAAATGTCTATTTCTGCTGGTCTCCAAAGTGATTGATTGAGACAAGGCGATACCACCACACATGGCGATACAATGAAAAGATGTTAAAACACCTGCAAGAAATAGCATGGAGTAACTCATTTTATCACTGAATTTGGGATTAATATTAAATCCTAATTGTCTAAAAACGAGTAACAATGCAAGAATCAGCATTATAGATCCTACTGCAACCACACTCTTATGACCTGGTGTATCCTCACCTAACAGGTAACCATGACCTTCAAGAATCAGATTTAATTGTCCAATAGACAAGTCTTTGCCCTTCTTGAACTCTATAGACATAGTCTTGTCATCATAGCTAACATCCACCATAAGAACATTCGGTTGTTTCTTCAATACACGTTCGATTCCATCTGCACAATTGTCACAGACCATGCCTTTAACAGAAAATGTTTTTATCAATACACGTTACCCCTCTAAATGAAATTAATAATCATTATACATAGATACATTATAACATATCACTAGGTGTTTTAAGAAAAATTTTACGAAATCATCTGAATAATCAAAAGGACATTGACTATATTGTCAATGTCCCCTCTTCCCTACATGCTAAATTTCTTAGTTTCCGTCTCCAAAGCTTTATTAAGTTCAACCAAAGCGTCTACTTGACTAAGTATTTCCTCCATGAAATCAGCTATTTCTTCAACTGCAGCATTGGTCTCTTCAGTACTTGCAGCACTTTCTTCAGCCACGCTGGATAAGGTGGTCATAATCGCCAATATGCCCTCTTTACGGTGACTCATTTCTTGACTACTCGATAATGTATTTCTGACATTCCCCTCGAAATCAGATAAAGCTTCTTGTATTTCATAGAATCTATCTCGCGTCAAATCAACAGCGTCCATTTGCTTTCCGATTGCACTCGAAGCTTTTTCAGCATTTTCTACAGACAACTTTGAATTCACCTTTAGCTCATTGATAAGCTCTTGTATCTGTCCATTACTTGACTGAGATTGTTCAGCGAGCTTTCTTATTTCATCGGCAACGACGGCAAACCCTTTACCATGTTCCCCGGCCCTTGCCGCTTCAATTGAAGCATTCAAAGCTAATAAATTAGTTTGACTTGAAATCGACTCAATCAACTCAGAGGCCACTAATATTTTCTCAGTACTAATATTGGTATTGTGAACGCCATCGACAATTTTGCCCTGTGCATCTCTTACTGTATGTGTTGCTTCTTCCAACGTTTCGACAGTTGATACGCCACTTTTGACAACATCAATGATTCCTTGAGATGTCTGACACATCTTTTCATTGACTGAAGTATTGACATCAATAATACCACCAAGCTCAATTGTATTGTTACTACCACGTTCAACCTCTTCAGCTTGTTGTGTTGCACCACGAGAAACTTCATCCATGGCCGAGACAATATCATTTGTTGATTTGCTTACTGTATCCAACGTCCCCTTTATATCTGAGGAGACCATAACGGTTTTCTCTGAGGACGCCTGTATTGAAGCAATCAATGTCCTAAGATTTTGATGCATGCTTGTAATAGAAACTGCCACATCACCAATTTCTGTTTTGTTATCTAGATATTTTTGTTCCATTATAACGTTTAGATTGCCAGCGGCAATGCTTTCAGTAAATCCTTTCATAGCAATCATCGGATTTGCAATGAGATTCCCTACAATAAATGAGAATGCCACTGCAATTATTATAATGATTGCGACCGCTGCTAACAGAATCTTCAACATCGCAGTCGACTCTCTCTCAGCGATATGATTCACCACCTTGGTCTTGACCCCAACAAATATGATTCCAATGGTCTCACCACCGCTAACAATTGGTTGATATGCCGTAAGATATTCCTCTCCAAGAATATCAGCCTTTCCGAAATAGGTTACACCTCTAACTACATCATCATATGCCGCACTATCTTTACCTAACATTGTATCAACGGCACGCCCGCCACTTTCAGACACAATACTTGTTGTAACCCGTCTGTAATTGCTACCATCTTTTGAAAATATGGTAACTGCGACATCCAGCTTATTACTTACACCATCTACAAAATCATGATTCTTCGAAATGTCTCGACCCGATGCGGTAAACAATGTGTTCTTTTCTAGTGAAAGGTCACCAAAAATGTCATCCATTTCTTTTTCAACGAAGGCCACATCATTATCTACTTGATTCATCAAGAATTCACTTGCAACAGTCTCAATTGAGTTTCTACCGACTGTAAATGAGATTACCGTCAATAGTGATGCAAATAGAAACACTAACAGACCATAAGTTATCCCCAACTTAAATTTTATGCTTTTCATCATATCCTCTCCTAGTAAAATAGAATTTAGTACACTCTAGAAATCATTTTAGCACATCCAATTGAGAATTGTTATCAATTTGAAAATGTTTTATAAATCAAATTATTCAAACAATTGCAAAAGTAAAAAAACCTCCACATATGTGGAGGCTTTACTACAAAACTCATCAATAATCGTTTTCTATTCAGCAGATTCAACAACTGATGATATTTTTTCTTTTTTGATATAGTTCGTATAAATCATGCCTGCAAATAAGATAAAACCCATATAACCAGTAAGTGGGTATACAATTCCTACCATTCTACCAAATTGTAACTGACCGCCAAAGAAAGAGATAATAATAATGATTACTGCGGAAATCTTATATTTTGTGCTTTTTTCGTCGTTTGTTATTCTGTTACACGCCGTCCATAACATTGGTACTGCTGTTGTATAAATGCCCGCCAATAATAATATAGCAAAGATAGTCGCGACAATCGGAACGATGCTACTTGCAACAACCAGTGAAGGAATTTGTTTGTCATATACATCTGTAATATTTGCTAAAAGTCCTGCATTTAAAATCATTGCGCCCAGCATAAATGCTACACCGCCAAAGACACCACCCCATAGTGTATCCGTCTTACTACGTGCTTGTTTACCGATTCCAGCGATAAAGGGCATCAACCCGACAACTGCGAACGATCCATAAAGCAATCCTGAAAATATCCAATTAGAAGACGCACTCGGTACCTCTAATGTCTTGATGATTTCACTGGATGCCAAAACGCCTTGTGGATTCTTGAAAATACTGACAATCCCCATACCAATTGTAAATACAACAATGACCGGTCCTATGTATCCAATGATTCGAACAAGTTTCTTAAGACCTAATAATACTGTTAATAACGTCATGATCGCCATACCAATGCGACCATAATTCGCGTTAATAGCAAAGTGTTCTACAACGGTCGCCCCTGCACCGGCAATCATGATGGATACCACTAAAAATAGCAGTGCTGGAACAAACCATTCAAAGAATTTCCCGATGGTCTTTCCACAATAATGCGCAAATATAGCATTAGGATCTTCTAGTTGAAGCTTTCTACCATCTTCCATGATGACAGCACTAAACCATGAAAAAACGACCATAGCAATCAACATTGCACCCATGCTGCCCCAAAACCCAAAATTCGTAAAGAACTGTAATACCTCTTGTCCAGACGCAAATCCTGCTCCAATCATAAATGCCATAATAGCGCCACCAAATGCAATAATATCATTAATATTCGCTTTCTCTTTCATATTCATCCCCCTATGTTAGATACTTGACTCAATTACCTTGATTCTTTCAATTAATGCCTTAGACTCCCTAGGAGTTGTTGCTTAAAGTCCTCAAAAGGAACAATCAATTAGACTTTGTTGACTGTTCTCTTCTACTTTTAGATAATCCAACTTCTTGAGTATTTTCAAATGTTGTCTTATCTTGTAGCCAAATTCCATACTTGCACCTCCCATCTACATTGCACCTACAAACTTCCACCAGGGCACATAAATACACAAGACTGTAATTAGTGTAATAGCCGTCAAAATAAGTCCAAATTTAATTACATGTCTATTGTCAAAATAGTCATTTCCATACCCGAGCATTATAGTGACATGGTGGAAGGGCATTAGATAATGAAAACAAACAGATACAGTGGTTAAGAGCACAATGCTTTCAGATGAAACGATGCCTGTCGTCAATGTAATCAATGTGGGGATCAACACTGACAATGCCGTTATCAAACTCCCCATCATCGTATGAAGTCCCATGATGATGACAATCAAAAATGGCAAGAGATAAACACTTTCTGCCGAAGGCATAAAACCCGACAGACTCTCTCCCATCTTTGCAGCAATACCACTTCCTACCAAAACTTTTCCAATGGCAAACTCAGCCGTCAAGAAAATCAACAAACTAATGTTAATGGCTTTCATGTCTTTAAAAGCAATGATGCCACTAAGAAACATCAACAACACGCCGATCATCGCTGTTTGTGAAGATGTTATTGAATGAATAGATTCCGTCAACCACATCATAACAACAAAAGCTGTTATGAACAGTGCTGTTTTCCCATTTTTCCCGATATCAGATTCAACATCATTTTCTTTCCAATGAAGAACAGATATTAGTTGTTTCTTAAACACTGTTGTATATGCAATCGCAACGATAGCAGTCGTCATTAGTGAAGGCAGTGTCATAAGTCGTATCCACCGGGTATAAGAAATACTCACGTTACCAAAACCTTGCACTGCATTATTGATGATGACATCTCCATTTAAAAATATTAGAGACGTCACTGTCGCTGCCACAAACACACTAAATATCACTATTTTACGTTCACTTGCTTCCATCTGTGTCTGTTTCACAAAACTCATATAAATGCTCGACAATAGTATCACCCTTGGAAAAGGTTGAGGTATGATGAATATCAATCCTATCCCCAATACAAAAGACATATATACCAGTTTCACACTGCTATCACAGTACTTCTTCAACACAACTTCCGTAAACTGATCCGCTACTTTTGAATTAACAATACCTTGAGAAAGTAAATAAGAAGCAACGACTAATATAATATTGTTTGACAAGGGAAAATAGAATATCTTATCAAGTGGTGTGCCGCCAAACATGACAAATATCACAATAAGAAAGATTGACGCTACATTCTTGTGTACAAAGCCTGTTCCCCACCAAATGATGACAAGAAACAAAGATCCTAGTACCATACACTGATTAAACCCCATTCCTAACGGCTTCAAGAAAACAATTGCTATCAACACCATTAAACTCATTAAGGTCTGCCATTCATAATTTTTCTTTATCACATACATAGGACTTCATACCTTTCACCTACTAAATTTCTATGCCACAGTATTCACTTTATCCTCATAAGCTTCATACTTCTTTTCTTCCATGATATTTAAAATCCGTTCAACCATTTCATATACATCTTCATAACTTACATACAATGGTGCTGGTGCCAAACGAATGACATTCGGGAATCTGAAATCAGGTACAACATTTGCCACTTTCAATGCCTCGTTAATACGTAATGCATCATCATGTTCTAGCGCAAGATGTCCACCTCTGATGCTGTCTTCAGTCGGTGACCCAACAGTAAATCCATATTGTGTCAACTTATCCTTGATTAAGAATCTCATATACGCCGTTAGGTTCAATGATTTTTCACGAATATTTTCAATACCAGCTTCAGCATACATCTTAAGTGATCCTTCAAGTGGTGCCATACTTAGGATTGACTGTGTACCTGACTGCCAACCACCTGCATAACTCGCTTTTTCAAACTCATGCTTTAATTCAAACTGCGTTTCGTTGATATTCCCATGCCATCCTGGTAATCCTGATGGCCTGTCGAAATGTCGTTTGTTGATGTATAGGCCAGCCAATGATCCCGGGCCACCGTTCAAGTACTTATAAGTACACCAAACAGCAAAATCTGGGTCGATATCCTTGAAATCATGTGCCACTGCACCGATGGAATGACATAAATCCCAACCAACAATAATATCTTTTTTATGCGCTTCTTCTGTTATGTACTTCATATTCACCAATTGACCACTTCTGTATAAAACTGACGGTAATAAAATCAGAGCAACATCATCTGTCATTGCTTCTACAAAATCATCTTCAGTAATCATTTTGCCATCACGACTTTTTACAACCTTCACACACTTCTCAGGATCTAATCCTTTCAGTCTCAATTGCCCATCAATAGCGTGTCTATCTGTAGGAAAATTGATATCATCTACTAAAATCTTGTATTTTGTTTCCGTTGGTTCATAGAACGTTCCGATTGCCGAGTGAATATTGATTGTCGTATTAGTATGCACCGTTACTTCATCAGGCTCTGCACCTACTAGCGGTGCCATTAATTCACCTAAATGATCATGGTATAGGAATCGTGATGGTTCTGTTTTTGTCCACATGTTAATGCCCATAGTCTTCCAATCATGTAATGCACGCATCAATGATTCTTCAGCATCTTTTGAACATAGTCCCAATGAATTACCATCCATATAGATTTCACCTTCATTTAAGTAAAATCTGTCTCTAAAGTTTTTTAACTTGTCTTGTTCATCCATTTGTCTCGCAAATGACAATCCATTTTCAAACGAATATTTCATTGTATATCCTCCTTAAACTCCATTTATTTAGCTATCTAAATATTAGCTAGCTAAATAGTACTATGCAATAAACAGAATTGTCAAACATTTTCGACTATTCAATATCGGCAATATGTCTCAATGTATGGTATAGTAAGAGTAAGAGCAATTATAATTTTTTCGATAAAGAGAGGATAACATGCCAAACGAGTTCAAAAAAAATCTTGGAACAGATATGTCCAAGACCTTAATGGGTTATTACATAGATACACTATATAAAATTGAAAAGACGTACTTTGATGTGGAATTTGAAAAAATTGATATTACATACTCACAGTTCAAAGTCCTAAATTGGCTTTGGCGACACAGTGAGCTGACACAAAAAGAAATTCATAACTACGTTAATATCAAACCTTCATCATTAACGAAAATGTTGGATATCCTTATCAAAAAAGGACTGATAGAGCGTCGTATTGATGCTGATGATGCCCGAATTAAAAAAGTACGCATAACTGAAAAAGCAGGTGCACTAGAACATCAGGCATGGCAAATCGTTGAAAACTTTGACAACAAAATCAGAGCAATACTAACCGACGAGGAGTATCAAGTGACCATTAATAGCTTGAAAAAGCTAACAGAAGCTTTATAATAATTATTACACGATATTACAAAGACCATTGAAATTAATCAATGGTCTTTTATAGTGTTCATTATTCTATTCGACAACACTCGATGAAATATTTAAATATGCTTTGTTGCGCGTCGTCGTGTGCTAACATCTCAGGATGCCACTGCACGCCCATTATAAACCTGTCATCAATGGCTTCAATGCATTCAATAATGCCGTCTTCAGCTCTTGCGACAGCCTTTAAGTTATGCCCAACCGCCTTTACAGCTTGATGATGAATGGAGTTAATACCGAACTGTTCTTTCTTAATTATCTTGTATAGTCTACTGTCCTTCTCAATCACTATCTTATGAGAGATATCATTCCACTTATCAATATCCGTATGCTCATGTTCCGAGGCTTCTTGCATGATAATATCCTGATACACACTACCGCCCATGGCAACATTGATCACCTGATTGCCTCTACAAATACCCAATACGGGAATACTCTTATCATACGCCTTCTGTACTAAAGCTATTTCCATTTCATCTCTCCGCTCAGAGAATTTCGCGAAAAAACCTGCATCCTCATCTGATAGCGTCGCTAAATCTCCAAGTAATCCCTTAGAATACTGGTCCTCTTCATTGTAATGTTTAGGATCAACATCATATCCACCTGTGATAAGAATACCACTCACCACATTAAGAATTGCTTCTAGGTTTTCCAACTTGTCACTTGCAGGAATTATAAGCGGGATACCTCCAGCAGCTTCAATTGCTCTTAAATCATTTTCAAAGACCAATTGAACACTATGGTTAAAACTGTAAATGGCTCTAATACTTGCGCTCTCATCAACCAGTTTTTTATACTCTGCCCGTTGGTCGCTGTTTCCTTTTTCAAGTTTAGGCAAAATACTGTTCAAAGTACATGCTGTAACGCCGATTATTGGTTTCATATGTCCTCCTTGTATAATGACATTGCTACAATACTATTTTAAGAATATCCCATATTCCTTGACTTTGTTATAAAGCTGTCGACTACTTATTTCCAGCACCTTAGCCGAACTATCCATATCATATTCATTATCCTGAAGCACTGTTCTAATATGCTTCTTTTCAGCCTCTGCACGAACCGATTTTAGGCTCATGTGGTTGCTGGCCATTTGATTTGATTCAAAAACGCTATAATGGGCGATGTCTTCATACGTCAGTTCCTCGCCACCAGCAAGAACAACAAGTCGCTCAACAATATTCTTTAGCTCTCTGATATTACCAGGATAATCGTAGTTCAACAGAACATTCGTCAATTCATCTGATATGCCATTAATAGTTTTGCCCATATCATCTTGAGCTTTGTTAAAAAAATGCTCCAACAACATCGGCAGATCTTCTTTTCTTTCTCTTAATGGTGGCACTTCTATAATAACGGTGCTGATGCGATAAAACAGATCTTGTCGAAATCTTTTTTCTTGAATTTCTTGTTGTAAATTTTTGTTGGTCGCAGTAATCAACCTGAAATCCGTTCGAATAGTTTTATTGCTGCCAATCCGCTCAATTTCCTTGTTTTCTATATTGCGTAAAATTTTCGTTTGGGTCGTCATCGGTATATCACCAACCTCATCCAAGAACAATGTGCCATTGGTAGCTGCTTCAAACCGCCCTCTTCTCAGCTCTTTCGATCCAGTAAAAGCACCTTTTTCATGGCCGTATAATTCGGATTCCAACAGTGATTCAGAAAAGGAATAGCAATTCACCGGCATAAACACTTGACCACTACGCTGGCTGCAATTATGAATGTAGCGTGCCAGGACTTCTTTACCAACACCCGACTCGCCAAGTATCAAGACATTGGAGTCCGTCTCTGCTACTTTTTCAACCAGCGTCAACGTCTTTTCAAAGTTCTTTGAATTGGTCCGCAGCACAAAATCATTGAATTTATGCGATTTTTTAAGGCGTTGATTTTCATCAGACAAGTCACGAATTTTTTGTACCTTTTTAATGTCAAATATCAGTTCTTCAGGATTATTACTCTTGATAAAATAAGAGAATGCCCCCTCTTTCATGGCATCTACTGCATTTTCAACGCTTGCATGTGCTGTAATGATAATACATTCAGTCTCACACTCTTTGTCTTTAATATGCTTTAATACATCCAGACCATTAAGACCATCCATCAACATATCCGTCAATACGATGTCATACTGATTTTTATCGATGAGACCAGTGGCAACCTCGCCATTTTCTGCAAGATCCACTTCATACCCCTGCTTCTTTAAAATGATTTTCAATAAGGTTCGAAATTCCGGTTCGTCATCTACGACCAATAATTTCAGTCTATTTTCCATGTCCATGACTCCTTTGCTTGAACAACAGATTGAATGTCGTCCCCTCTCCAAGGGTACTTTCCACTTTCAATGTTGCACCAATTTTTTCTGCTTCTGAATAAACGATGTAGAGCCCAAGCCCTGTCCCTTTTCCAACAGGTTTTGTCGTAAAAAATGGATCAAATATTTTCTCCAGTAACCCCTCATCTATTCCCATTCCACTGTCCTTTACATAGAATAGCATACCTTCTTTCGTATGATCGCATCCAATCGTTATGTCACCACCCTCTGGCATGGCATCAACCGCATTGGAAATCAAATTGATCAAGATATGTTTAAATGCTTCAGTATTCACTGCAAGTCTACACGTTTCCGAGCAAGTCACCCGCAGTTGAATTTTATTTTCATCAAATTGCTTTTTAAATAAATGGGTCGTTTCATCAATGAAGTCCCGTAATAATATCTCCTCAACTTTATCGCTACTCAACCGAGAAAAATTTAATAGGTTATCAATGATTTTGCGAGACCGATTGACTGAATTATCAATAGCATTTAGCGCCACTCGACGTTCATCCTCTTCCAAAGAGTCGATGTCCTGTAAAATAAAACTTGAATTACGAATCACCCCTAACGGATTACGGAGCTCATGGGCCACCCCTGACGCCAACTGTCCAATTGCCGCCATCTTGTTGGCATGTAACATTTTTTGTTCTTCGATTCTTTCAAGTGTTCTGTCTTCCAATATGATTAAGAGCTGAGTCGTCTCATCTCCATCTGGCTGTAAGGGGTAAATGTCTATTTCGTAAATATCCCCACCATACCATGCAAACTCCTTTTGGTGACACCCCTCATCCTTACATACACCTAAAAAGTCAAAACCTTCTCTAAATAAATTGCCAATTTCATTATTGAGAACGTTAAATATTTCAAAATCCTCAAAGGCTTGTCCTATAACCTCTGACGTTCCTTTATCCAAAAACTGAAGGCAAGCACTATTGATATTCGCAATCATCCCCTGTTTATCTAGCACCACTAAAAATGTTTTCATCCCATCAAAGGTGATTTGTAATTCGTTTTTTATACTTTCCAGTTCCCGAGTTCGTATCGCTACAAGTCGTTTGAGACTGGTGTTCCATAAATAAACAAAATAACCTGCAACTACGACAAGCATCATCACTAGGATACTACCTAGCTGCACATAAGCTAATTTGTTGTCCTCATAGAAGGATGAGGATAGACCACTCCACTTATGATGTATTTGGTCAAGAATCCCTTTCTTTTGTAATCTTAAAATCGCCTTATTCAAAATCCGTACGAGCTCAGGTTTATCCCTAGGAACGGCAATTGCACCAACTTCATCATAGAGAGGTTCTTCTAGTAATCTATAAAAATCCCTATTCGACAATTCGTTCATGTAATAAAGAATTACTGGTTCATCACCTAGAACGGCCTCGACTTGACCTTGTCTAAGGAGCAACATGGCCTCATCTAGATTATCAGTCAAGACGAAATCCACATCCAATCCATACTCCTCGGCTTTTTCGATGGCGTAATCTCCCCGCTGAACACCGATGCGTTTCCTATTTATATCTTCTAATGTATGTATATCCGGACTATTGATATCCGTCACTGCAATCCCTCTTAAGTGATAGAGCGGCACAGTGAAATAAAAGTGCTTTTGACGTTCCTCAGAGGGAATCATGTCACACATATCAGTTTCTGATGCAGTAAGTGCCTCTAGTGCCTCTTCCCAGACCATAGGTCGAGACTCAATAGGTGTATTTATCTCCAAGGCAATGGCATTGATGTAATCCACTACCAATCCAACATAAGCACCAGTTGATTCATCATAAATCCCTAAAGGAGGCTCATTCATATTACCACCATATACGAGAGGTTTATGACTCTTTAAATACTGACGTTCTCCATCTGTCAGTCCTTGAGATAGACCGTAATACTCACCTATATTGATATTGTACTTAAGTCTTAAAATTCGGTTCAAACTCGTGCCCGCAATAAGTGTCAGCAGAATTAGTAATAATAACAATCTTTTTTTCATGATTTCTCCTAAAGTCAGGTCAGGTGGCCTCTTAAGCATGCCAGTAGGCCGTGCCGGCAAATAAGCGCTGACCACCATCGAGGATGGTCAGCCTCTTAGGCACGTCCGGTAGGGCGCGCCATCAAAAAATGGAATTAGGTAGCCCTAATTCCATTATCATTTACTCCAGTTAATAATTCAAGAAGATTTATGATGCCTGGATTGCTTCACCATCATCTTCTGTAGTTTTTTCATCTTTTAAATAGGCTACGGTCACACCAACAAAGCTCAGTGCAATGACAACTAGCGGCGTCACATAATTGAACACTGCCCATTTAGCATACAAGGCTGTCGGTACACCTAAAACACCATATAGGAAAGCACCACATGTATTCCATGGAACAAGAGACGACGTTAAAGTCCCTGACGATTCAAGTGCGTTGGATAATGTTTTCGGATGCAAGCCTTTATCCGCATATGCTTTTGCATACATTCTTCCTGGTACAACAATGGAAATGTATTGTTCTGGCATAGTCATATTACTACCAACACATGTTGCAACTGTTAACGCCACAAGACCTTGAGCAGATTTCACCCCTCTTAGAAGGCGTTCTACTATAACTTCTAACTGTCCTGTTTTTTCCATGATCCCACCAAACATCATTGCAATGATTGTAAGAGAAATAGAATACATCATGTTCATCAACCCACCAGACGATAACAGACTGTCGATTGATTCAACCCCTGTTTCACTGACATAACCACCGTATCCTGCACTTAAAATGTCCCCTAGGTTAGCCCCTTGCATCAATGGCGCCAATACTGCCCCTAAGACGATACCAAGGAAAATTCCCGGGATGGCAGGCATTTTCTTAGCGATAGAAACAATAACGACAATTGGCGGAATTAGCAGAAGCGGTGAAATGTTAAAGGCAGATTCCAATCCACTTTTCATTGCTTCAATTGCTGAAAAATCTACATTACTACTGTTGAACTGCATACCCACCGTGGCAAATACACCAAGAGTTATGATATAAGATATAACCGTTGGTTTGATCATAAACTTTACATGAGTAAATACATCAGTACCTGCCATTGCAGGTGCTAAGTTTGTCGTATCTGATAAAGGTGACATTTTATCACCAAAATAAGATCCTGAAATAATGGCACCAGCTGCGATTGGCGCAGGTACACCTAATCCGTGTGCAATACCCATCAGTGCAATACCGATCGTACCTGCCGTACCCCAAGCAGTACCTGTCGCTAAAGAAGTAATCGAACAAATAAGAACAGTGGCCACTAAGAATATCTTTGGTGTCAATATTTTAAGACCATAATAAATCATCGACGGTACAACACCTGATAACAACCAAACACCGATTAACACACCGATGATTGCCAAAATAACAATCGCTTGAAGAGCCTGACGAATACCATCAAACATACTTTCTTCAACAGACTTCCACTTAAAACCAATCTTCATGGACATAACAGCTGCAAAAGCCGTTCCGATCAACATCGGGATATGTGGGTCCGCACCATAAACGGCGATCCCTATTCCCATTACAATAATTAAAAAGCCAAATGATATAAGTGCTTCATAAATATAAGGTTTTCTACCTTCCATTACCTATTCCCCCTTAGAATCTGTAAACTCACTACTGACAACAATAACTTACAAGCTTGTGTCTACATATATAGCAAGGGGGATGCCAAGATAGAAGAATACCCAAAAATTTATTTCAACCCCTGTAATTGCAAGGGGTTTATAAAAGGCAACAAAAAAACGCCGTCCATATAAACAATGGACGGCATGTGTAGTTTGCAACTTATTGCAAGGGTTTTTGAAATTTATTTCAATTCCGCTCCCCAATGATGATCCCGCGTCAGCGCTCGGGCAACGCCGATTAAATCAGCTGATCCCTCTTCCAACAAGTCCTCTGCTGACGAGACTTCCGTGATGCCACCTGTCAGCATCACTGGTATTGATAATACGTCTTTCAGTGGTATTGTCAACTCCTTAAAATATCCTTGACCTGTCGACCCATTGCCAGTGTAACCACAAAATCCACCCGAGACATCCAGAGCGTCCAATCCTAACTGCTCAAATATTTTACAAGCACCGATACTATCCTTTATAGTAGTTCCTGATGGATCATAATCCGATGCACCAATCCGAAGGAATAAAGCAAAATCTAATCCTACTTTAGCCCTTACAGCTTTTATAATATCCGTATGAATTCTTATTCTTTTTTCAAGGGACCCACCATAATCATCTACTCTCTTATTTGATAACGGTGATAAAAACTGATTCAAGAAATAGCCATGGGCAGAATGAATTTCAACACCATCAAATCCCGCTAACTTAGCACGAAGAGCAGCGTCGGCAAACTTTTGCACAATGGTTTCTATGTCAGAAATGCTCATTTCATTTGGTGTACCACCTTTTCTAGGATTGGCCACCGCTGATGGTCCTATGGCATCGTACCCAGTAATCTCTCTATTCGTCGCACTACCAGCATGGCTTATCTGCAAAATAACCTTGCTGCCATTCCCATGAATGACATCAACAATTCTCTTCAGACCAGAAATGCTTTCGTCATCTGCTACGGAAATCTGACGCGGACTAGCCTTCCCTTCTGCCGATATATAACTATGCTCAAGAATGAATAATCCTACTTGTCCTAGCGATGAGAGTTGCTTATAAAAATCAATATGGTCATCTGTTACTCGACCCTCTAATGTCGCCTTTTCTGATGCCACAGGGGCCATAACCAATCTATTGCTAATCGTCATTCCATTGATTGTCATTGTTTCTTTCAGTAACATGTTTATCACATCCTAACCTTTTAGTTAGATTCTAACACATTAACCGGATTCCTGTGAACCACTACGCCCATTCCATTGACCGTCAGATATAAGGCACCTAGGGCAAAGGCTAGAGATATTGCAGGATGTAGACCGAGGCCCGCTGGAATGAATCCAAAAATAATCGACGCAATTGCAACCGTCATGGCATAAGGAATCTGCGTCTTAACATGGGCAATATGGTCACAGCCCGAAGCCATCGATGACATAATAGTCGTATCTGAAACAGGTGACAAATGGTCGCCCATAACAGCACCGGTTAAAACAGCGCCAATCGTTGGTATAAGTAATTCTACACCACCTGTTTGAAAGGCCAAATCAATGGCAATTGGCATAACAATGGCATTGGTACCCCACGACGTCCCTGTTGAAAAGGCAACGATTGCCGGAAGCAAAAACATAATCGTCGGTAGCATGAATGACGGGAAATGACTGCCTATCTTATCCACCATCCAAGTCGCCGTTCCAAGGTCACTGTTAATAGCCCCCAAAGTCCAAGCAAGGGAAAGGATCATCGCTGGTACAGCCATGGACTTGACGCCATCGACAAAGGCCTCTGAAATGCCCGTTACAGTCAAACTGCCACTGACAAGAGACTGAATCCACGCGATACCGATACCGACAAATGATGCCCATAACAAGACAACACTAGCATCTGCATTGGAAAAAGCTTCTCTCCCTGTTGCACCATCAAAACCACCACCATTTTGGAATAAGCCGACAACAGTTACAATCAGTACGGTAACCAGCGGAACCACAGCATTGTACCATTTATCCGATAGCACCTCATCCTCTGTGTCCCTAGTTTTATAATCCTTCTTGAGGGCATTTAACTCAGCATGTTTCATTGGACCGAAGTCTTTGCCCGTAAAAATAATAATGAGTACAAATACCAGGGCCAGCAAACTATAAAATCGATAAGGGATACTCCGTAAAAACACATCATAGGCCCCTAACTCCAATCCCAATTTATCTATACCGTTTTGAATAAGACCAAGTTCCATGCCAACCCAAGTTGAGATCAAAGCCATAGAAGATATTGGGGCTGCAGTGGAATCGACGATATAAGCCAGCTTCTCCCTCGAAACGCCTAACCGATCAGTGATACTTCTCATAGAATTCCCTACGATTAATGAATTGGCGTAATCATCAAAGAATATCGCTACGCCAAGTAACCACGTCGTAAAGAGAGCAGACTTTACAGTCATGGCCCTTTTTACAAGCAAACCGGCAATTCCCTGAGTGCCACCATTTTTATCAATGATACCAATAAGCCCACCAATACTTAAACAAAAGATCAAGATGGATACATTCCAGCTGTCTGTCAGTGCACCTACCAGATAGGTGTTCAAAAAACCTTTGAAGCCATCGACAGGATTCCCCATTACAAGACTTGCGCCAGCCAACACGGCCACCACTAAAGACATTAATACTTCCTTTGTTACAACTGCCAATACAATTGCGATTAACGGCGGTAAAATCGCCATCCAGTTCATTTCCATTTCATTCGCTCCTTCTGATCATTAATAATTATGAATTAATAGAGCATCAATACTTATTGCATATGTTCAGTAGAATAGCCTCTAACCCTTCCAGCGGGCTACCGCTCACTAAAAGAGAATAGCCTCTAACCCTTCGGGTTAGGCGGCTCGCTTGGCGAGCCTAATGCTGGTGGCATCATACCAAGAGGAAGGAGAATGCATTCTCCTTCCTCTTGGTATGATGCCACCAGCGCTATTCACTCTTTTCACGAAAAAAAGAAAGACACCTGACCTAAGTCAAGTGCCTGAATTTATTTCATGCAAAAAAACATTCTGTCATCCCTAAGTAAGATAGCTCAACAATAGAACGCTTACTACGTTCTATTGACAGTCCTGCACCTGTTCGATACAGACCCAGCATTGAATTTGGTCTTCAACACTTCGGCGATGATTCCTTTTAACTCAGTTCACAGACTTCCGGTCTCTCTGAATTTACTCTTAAGCATCGCGCCTCTACCTCATCATTGGATGAGGTAATCTTATATTCAATTTTGTCGACAGTTGTTATCTTAGCATGGTTTATAATCGTGGTCAATAAGAATTTTATCTTAATGACTAAAGGTTTCTGCGATAAGGCTCATTAGCTTGACGGCATTGATCATATCCCCCTCGCCAAAATCAAAGGCGCCGTTATGATGTGGCGCTGCAATATCACTCCCCATTAGTATGTAACAAGCTTTTCCACCATTTGATTGAACGCGCTTCATCATTTCCGTAAAATCCTCGCTTCCACCAAAATCATCAAGGCAAGGCTTTACTATTAAATCGTCCAGTTTAGCCGCACTATTTTCCACGATCTTTATCAGTTCTTCGTCACTGCCACCGCCATCTGCATGACCGACCGCCTCAATTTCATATTCAACCTGGTATAGTGCCGCTACAGATTGAACAATACGCTGCATTTCATTCACCATATAATCGTTAACTTCAGACGTACTGCCCCGTGTTTCCACCATCATATAAGCTTGATCAGCAATAATATTCCGACCACTCCCCGCTTCCAGTCGACCTACGTTGATACGGCTAAGACCACCACTATGTCTTGGTATGCCGTGTAATTGCAGTGCAATTGCCGCCCCTGCAAGTAGCGCATTTCTTCCGTTTTCAGGGTGTGTTCCAGCATGGCTCGATACGCCATTTAAGCGAATGTCAAATTTCGATGTGGCATAAAAGCCAGACACCCCTGCATATAGAGATCCGCTTCCTTCTTCCTTGATACCAAGATGTAATCCAAGCAGTATATCGATATCATCCAAGATACCAGATCCAACCATGGCACGGGCACCTCTCACTCCTTCTTCAGCAGGTTGAAAAATCAACTTAATTGTGCCCTTAAAATTTGATTTCATTGAGGATAACACCGTGGCTACACCAAGACCAACAGCCGTATGTCCATCATGCCCACAAGCATGCATCAAACCATCATTTTGTGAGGCAAATCCCTTTTGAAATGGCTTATGACTCGATACATGCTCTTCACTAACCGGCAACGCGTCCATATCAAACCGCATACCGATTGTAGGTCCATCACCACAATCCAAAATTCCTACCACACCGGTGAATCCATCTTTCAAAGACTCAGCAAACTCAACGTCTGCTCCCTGAGACAGCGCCCTTTCATATGCTGCATCTAATACCTTCTGAGAGGGCAATCCCATGCGCTCGTTCTCCGCAATAACTTCGCGACCTTTTAGAACATCGAACCCCAAATTTTTCAATGTTCGCGCCACTAGTGAAGCCGTTCTAATTTCCGTCCACCCAACTTCAGGGTATTGATGAAAAGAATGCCTCCACTCAATAATATCTTGTTCGATTTCATTAATCTTGTTGATGATATCGTTCACAGGCAATGTCCTCCTTTGCTTTCATATGTATTTTCCTATCAGATGCCTCTCACTTAAAAACACCAACACTATTTCCACCTAATTCTACCATAAAATAATTATTTAAAATGATATAATAGAAAGACAACAAGAATCTCATACATACAAAGGATGTGACAATATGTTAGGTGTACTCTATTCAGTAGTCGCTGGTTTTTTTATTACATTACAAGGGGTATTCAGTACCCGCTTAGGAGATAAAATTGGACCCTTGGAGACAACGTTAGTTGTTCATTTTGTTGGACTAATAGCGGCCATCATAGCAGTGTATTTCATCGGCGAAGGCAATCTAAAAAAGGTTACCGATGTTAACAAGCTCTATCTCATTGGCGGTGTATTTGGTGTTATCATCATCTATAGCGTCGTCCGCAGTTTCTCCATGTTGGGGCCTGCTTACGCCGTTTCCATTTTATTGTTTACTCAATTACTAGTCGGACTCGCCATCGACACCTTCGGATTATTTGGCACAGACAAAATCCAACTGGTTGCAACAAAACCCATTGGTATTCTAATTATGCTTGTAGGTATTATTGTTTTTCAGATGAAGTAAGACTCTATCCCAATAATTTAAGTCGTTCGACAAACAGGTGCTTGATGCGCCTGTTTTTTTATTGACATCAAAACAAATATATTGTATTCTTACACCATAGGTTGGTTAGTTGAGTAACTAACCACATAACCAAGGCGGTGACTTTATGATACTAAATCCAAACTCCCCCGAGCCAATTTTCAACCAAATAGCGACCCTCATTAAGGATCAAATTCTAGATGGTGCATATTCCGTCGGGGAACAAGTGCCTTCAACAAACGAACTGTCCAAACTTTTGCAGATTAATCCTGCGACGGCTAGGAAGGGCTTATCACTTTTAGTGGATGAGGAAATACTGTATAAGAAAAGGGGTATCGGTATGTTTGTTTGTGACAACGCACCACAACTGATCAGAGCAGAAAAAAGCGCACACTTTCAGAAAGACTATCTGGACAACATGCTGCGCGAAGCAAAGAAAATTGGATTGACCAAGAACGATATTATTCGAATGATTCAAACCAGTGAAATGGAGGACTAACATGAACCATCAAATACAAATTAAAGGGCTGTATAGGGAATATGCCCACAAAAAACAGATTACACATGCCCTAAAAAACATTAACTTAACAATCCCCCACCACCGCATCGTTGGACTTATCGGCCCTAATGGTGCAGGTAAAACAACCTTGCTGAAAACAATAGCCGGTCAACTGTTTCCAACAACAGGCACACTGACGGTTGCAGACACTAACATACATAAGGCGCCAGAATCCTATCAAGTCTGTTTGGTAAATGATTACGAACCACTCTACACCTTACATAGAATCCATACGATTTTAGACATTGGCCGTTTACACTATCCCAATTGGGACAATGATTATGCCGTGGACTTAATGGATAGCTTCCAACTAAATCCCTCAAAGAAATACAACCAACTGTCAAAAGGTCAAAGAGGACTGGTGGGCATCATCATCGCTCTTGCCAGCAAAGCGCCAATAACCATATTTGATGAAACACATATTTCTCTGGATGTCATCATGCGTCAAAAATTCTTTGATCTGTTACTTGAGGAATATACAGACTCCACACGTACCTTCATAATTTCTACCCACTACATGAATGAAGCCAGCAATCTCTTCGAGGATGTTATTATGATGAATAACGGAGAGATACTCTTACACGAAGAAAAAGACACCCTTGACCATAAGATCTGGACAATTACTGGGGACGGCAGCATCGGTAGAAGCTTACTTGAAGAAGACAGTATTCTGAAGGAAAATTCCTTTGGCAAAACAAGCGAGTTCCATTATTACGGCACCCTTTCAGAAAATGTTAAAGCGGCACTGACAGGTTACGATTTTCATATCACACGGTCTTCACTGGAAACATTTTTCTTAAACACCATTCACAAGGAGGCAACCAATGAACAGCATCAATAGAATCATCAAAGAATCTAAAACCGTTTATTTGATACTCTGTATCGTCTGTCTGGCTTCAGTCGTAACAAGTCTATCAAATTCAGCCGTAACGAATATACAACCTTTAGGAACAGGACTTTTTACAGGATTCCTTCTTACCATCTGTGTTAGTCATCTTACCATTGGCATCAACCTTGTTAACAGTTTTCGTTTATCCATACTCTTTAATAGAAGTCGTAAAAATAGCAGTTTGGATCTGTTCAAGTATATTGGGTTCATCAGTTTCATGGCGAGCATGGTCATTAATCTTATTGGACTTGTACTCCACTATTTACCTGAAAATCCCCTTGTACCAATGATTTTTGGAATGAACTTCAACATCTTTAGTGGCATCATCATGCGACTCCCTATAATAGCACTCATTTTTTTTACAATAGGTATTATAGGCTTATGGTTTGCAACACTCTTCACTGTGGAGGGCATTATTATCGGAATATCAGCGATTATTTTTTCCGTTACGATTATACTGTCTTTGGCAATGCGAATAATCAACGCCATCCTTTGGCGAGAATCACTGATAATGTTGTTGTTTATACTGCTTGTCATTGTCACGGCTACGGTAAAAAACACCTATGACCTATTGCAAAAGTTAGAAATTCGCTAGGAGGTACACATGAAAAAATATATATTGCTTATTACAAGCATCCTAATACTTGCCTTCGTATCCTTTGGGCAGTCAGAAGAATTAAATATCATCAGCTACTCCGTTTCCAAATCTTCAGGACACTTTGCTTCGGATGAAATTGAAAACGACCAAATCCCCTTCAGTCAAGACTATTCCTTCGAAGAGGATCAGTTCTTACAGTGTAAAATTGTATCCGTGGCTGGTGGCAAAGGTTTACAACTTCTTGTGACCAATACCGATACCAATACTGCCATCGTTGATAAAACCGAAAAAAACCTTACTTACTTGAATCAACTGAAATTACCCAAAGGGAATTATAGGATACAAATTCTAAGCCATACCGATCACGCAACTTTCGACTATTCTTTTTTATTAAAACCCTTTGCTTCTTTACAACTGGAGAAACAGGAACAATATCAATAGAAACTCGTTATAATGGAAATTTTAAAAGCCTCCACTATTTGAAGTGGAGGTTTTCTCTATTCATTAATACTTCTAATCTCTCCCTAGGGATTTATCCGTCACTTAACATAAATCTCATTTATCTACAACCGTGTTTTTTCAATACTCCACCCTTACTTATAAAGAATTTCTATACCCCTATAAATTCTATTGATATATATGGATTTCACTATTAGAATAGGAACAGACAACAATAAACAAGGGGGAAACAAAATGAAAAAATCAATGGTATTATTATTAGCAGCTGTAATGACTGTAGGGTTACTGGCTGGGTGCAAAGCAGATGCTGCATTGAATACTGTAGGTACATCTGTAGACGGAAACGAATTAAAAATCGAGGCTGCTGCAGTAAAACTTGTTAATGCAGTGCAAAACGGCGGTTACCAGTTAACAGCAACAGATGAATTGAAAACATGGTTAGACGAAGGTAAAGAAGTCATTATTATCGATACGATGCCAGCTGAATTTTACAGCAAAGGACATATCCCTACTGCTCTTAACGCAGTGATGCCTAAAACAGGTCTTGCAGATGCAACTGACGATGAAAAGGCAGCATTTAAAGCAGTTCTAGGCGACGATAAAGATGCACTGATCGTAATCTACTGTGGCTTCACAGCATGTGGTAGAAGTGATGCTGGTGCGACATATGCAGTTCAAGAAGGCTATACGAACGTGTACCGTCAACCAGGTGGTATAATCGCTTGGAGAAACGCAGGCTATGAAGACGAGAAGTAGGTTCAAGACGATAGTACTTTTGCTCATTCCCATAGTCCTTCTGACAAGTCTCTTCTTAGGGTACAAACATATAAAACGTCAAGCGATTCGAGACTATCATAACGAACAAATCGCTGTTGGTCAGATCAAGCTTTGGATGTCAGAAAAAGAAGTCTTCGAGACCATTGATACACGGCCTGAAGAAGAAATGTGCGTTTATGGATATGAGTTTAATGTTGAAACCTTAGATATTAATCTAGGCTTTCGAATGGATGACCATAGCTTACGACGGATTACAGTCAGAAATATGACGGATAGTCTGTATGGTATTCACAACGGTATGCCCATTGGGACAGCTGAAAAAATTCTGCTTGCTTATGGTTTTAACGAAGATACTCAAAAAAACAGATATCATATAGGCGATATCTATTTCACATTAGGCTCTAAAAAAGGCGATATGGTCAATTTCATGATAGTCGAAATCATCGATGACGCTATATTGAATTATGCACAGTAAAACGAAGCTAGCTTGTCATCAAGCTAGCTTTTTATTTAGTACGCACATGTTCAAACATGTACTTTTTCACATCAAATATTTTGTCCCTCTCCCAACAAGTCAATCCTTACGGGATAGCCAACATCCAGCGCGCAACTTAAGCTGTCCCTAGAAAATCGTTGAGCAATGAGGTCTCCGTATTGAGTTGTCACGCATACCTGTTCAAGACCTCCAAGATGTTCTATCCATTTAACAAGACCTTCATGTTTCCCAGTTGAGGACAATACTATCTGTTCAGGTCGAAACAAGCGCTTCTCTCCATTTACTTCAATCATATTACTGACGCCCATAAATTCTGCCACAAATTCATTTTTGGGTTGATGATACACTTCCCTAGGCGTACCAATTTGCTGTATACGTCCCTCATTCATCACTACGATTCGATCAGCAATTGCCATGGCTTCTTCTTGATCATGGGTGACGTAAACACTGGATATACCACTTTCTTTTTGGAGCAGTCGGATTTCTCTACGCATATTGATTCTCAGTTTCTCGTCTAAATTACTGAGGGGCTCATCAAATAAAAGAACATCCGGTTTTAAGACAAGAGCCCTAGCCAATGCCACCCGTTGCTGTTGTCCACCACTTAGCTCCTGTACCATCCTATTATCAAGATCTACCAACTGTACTTTTTGAAGCGTACACTTCACCAAAGAATGGATGTCTGCCTTTTTATGCCCTTTGGCCTTTAGACCATATGCAACATTTTCTGCAACCGACAAATGAGGAAACAAGGCATAGCTTTGAAACACCATGGCTGTGTTACGCTTCTGAGGCGACCAGTTTGTGATATCCCTCTCCCCGTAAAACAAGTGTCCCTGCTGCATTGGCAACAATCCTGCCATAATGCGTAGGAGGGTGGTTTTACCACATCCTGAAGGTCCAAGCAAAGCAATCAACTCACCTGATTGAATTTGTAGGTCTAAGTCGCTTAACGCATTCACCCCATCATAAGAATAATTAATCTTCTTGCACGTTATATTCATCCCTTCAACCTCCTTAAGCTTGCGTAAATTCTCTTATGTCGGATCACCCCATAAAACACCAGTAGCAACAGCCCCATCAAAGTTGACAACGACAGAGACATAGCAGCCGCTATGCCAATTTCACTACTCGTAATAATTTGAAAAATCTGCTGTACAGCAACTTTATTGCTCGGTAGAAGCAAAAATATAATTGCCCCTAATGTCGTCATTGTCGATGTAAAATTCTTTACAAAGGCAATACGAAATGCTGGCTGCAAAAGAGGAATACTCACCGTCCATAACGTTCTCATCCGCCCAGCACCAAGCGTATAGGCGGCACTTTCAATATTGGGGTCTTGATGTTCCAACAAACTAAGTCCCGCCCGCAATCCGACATTCAGATATCTAAAAATACAAATGATATAAATAATAAGACCTGTACCCAAGAGAACGATCCTAGGCCCACCCGACCAGTACAATTGTCCAGCGCCAAACAGCGGATATTTAAAAGTTACCAAGTACCCAATACCAAACAAGATGCCAGGCACTGCCGCAGGTAAAGTGCCAATCATCTCCAAGACCTTGACACTCTTAGTCCGCCCATGATGTACTACGTAAGCAGTTAAAATCCCCAGCAAAGAACTTATACTCCCAACACCCACTGCTAATTTCACACTATTCATAAAAGGAGTCCACTCTCTATTTGACATAGCCATAAAATGCTCTAATGTCAGGGTATAATCGTGGCCCCAGTTTTTCGTAAAAGCACCAATTATAATAAAACCGTACTTCAGCACAATAACACCTTGGAATAAAAAACAAAAGCCAATTAGGCCACAACGTACAAGCGAATGTACTCTTGGATAGGCCAAGGCATCCTTTTGAATATCCTTTCCATAGTACTTCCTCATTTTTACGACTTTGCGCTGACCTATAAATGCAATGAGGCAGGGCACTAGGAGTACCGCACCAGAGATAGCTGCGCCAGTCATATCGTATAGGCCGGTAATCTGTATATAAAGGTCCGAGCTCAATGTTTGAAAAGGACCACCAATGATAAGTGGTGTCCCAAAATCAGCCATGGACGCTAAAAAAATAAGCAAAGCCCCTCCAAGAATTTCTGGTTTTAACATAGGCAGTGTCACCGTCCTAAATATACGCCATTCCGACGCCCCACTAGTTCTAGCCGCCTCTTCGTAAATAGTCTGCATACTCCTTACCCCGCTACTGATAAAGAGATAAGCAAGAGTTGTTAAGCCTATTACCTGCATGACAAGGACCCCCCAGTAGCCAAAAGGACTTACCGTCAATCCCAAAAGCGCATGGGTTATCAGTCCCCTTTTACCAAAGAGCATGATAAAAGAGATACTCCCTACAAATGGGGGATTTAACAGCGGTGCAAGGGCCATAGCCCTTGAAAAGCCTCTCCCTATAAAGTCTATCCGCCAAAGGGTTATACTGAGTACAGTGGCAAAGACTGTCGCTATAAGCGTCACCGGGACTGACAACAGGAGACTTTTTCCAAGATAGGTCATTGCATGTGACACATAATATGTAAATGACCGATTGCCTTCACTACCAATACCATAAACAACGACAGCGATAATTGGCAGTAGGGTTCCATATAGGGTTGCAATCATCCATAAATGATAAAGAAAAGTCGACATCACTGCCGACTTTTTTTTGTTTATTTGTTTTCTACGTGTTTGACCCATTCTTCCAAAATCCCTTCACGATTTTTGGCATTTGCTTGGAAATCCGTCACAAATAGATTGAGTGTTGAAATATCTACAATGCCTTCCGGTATTTCTACATCCGTTCTTGCAACTGCTGCATTTCTAGAATCTGCAATTACTTTCATGCCACGCTTAGAAAGTAACCAATCGACAAAGACTTTTGCTGCCTCTTCGTTTTTGGTCCCTTTTACAATAGCTACAGGTTGTGGCCACCAGCCAGTTCCATCAGTCGGATACACAAGGGCAATATGCGGATTATTGATTTCCAACTCCCTGTCGCCATTACTGGCATTGATCCCAACGATGGCTTCACCAGCAACAACATTTTTCTTAGGATCACTACCACGAGCTGTAAAATAAGGCACTTGTTCGATCAGTCCATCAAGATATGCCCAGCCTTCTTCTTGTCCTTTTGTTTCAAGGACTGCACTCACTACATTATAAGCTGTACCAGATGACGCCGGATTTGACATCGATACTTCGCCTTTTAGACCTTCCTGCAGCAAATCATCCCACTTTTTAGGCATTTTTAAGCCTTTTTCTTCAATAAGATCTTTATTGACTACCCAGTTTACCAGTGTCAGCGACGTCCCATGCCAGTACCCTTGAGCATCTTTCATTTTTACATCCAGACCTTCACCACTTGGTGACTTATAAGAAATCAACAAATCGCTTTGTGAAGCCTCGATAAATGTATCCGCACCACCTGTAAACCATAAATCTGCAATGGCAACGCCTGCGTCTGCTTCATTGGTCAATCGTTGAAGAATCTCACCATTTTTCATGGTCAAATGTTCTACTCGAATCCCTGTGTCCGCCTCAAATGCATCCAACACAGGTCTTACTTTATCCGTAACACCATATAAATTCATAACCGTTCCAGTCATGTCCTCATTATAAAATGCAGACGACCAACCTTCTCCTTCATACACGGCAACATCTTCAACCAATTCCACAAGGTCTGCGACCTCTGCTGAAGTGTCACTTGTTTGTTCAGTGCTTTCGGCATTTCCCGTACAGCCTACAAGTAGTAATACCAGGGCAATGCTCAGCAACAATACAATATGTTTTTTCATTTCCTATTCCTCCTAATCAATATGTAACAGGACGATTTTAACATATCAAAAATAAGAAGGAAGACCCTTATAAATAATTAAAATGAAATGGTATTTATTATTAATTTAATTGATATTCTTAACCAAAGAAAGTATAGACCTTTTTATCTTATTTCCCCATCTATTGACCAAGAAGACACAATTGTATAGAATTAACATAGTCTGTAAATAAGGAGATAATATGTATAATTTTTATATTTTTGAGGATGAATCATCCTATTCAGATAAAATAGTTGCTATTTTAAAAGAGTTTGAAAAGAACACGACTGATTTTAATATCAGCAAGTGTATCACTGTAAATCGCTCTTTTTGGGAAGCATTTCAATCGAATGAAATGACCATGGACAGGAAAAATATTTACATCCTTGATATCACATTAGATGATACGGTCAACGGTTTTCAAATCGCACAAAAGATTAGAACCTTTGACGCTGATGGATATATAATTTTCATGACCTCCCGAGCTGAGTTGACAGGAAATGTTTTTGAGTACCATCTAAAACCACTGAATTTTATAATAAAGTTTTCAAGTAACTTCAAGGAACAACTCTATGAGTCCTTAAAGCAAATTGTGTTTGAGCAAACATTGTTAGAAGAAAGAATCCATAACGCTAATACCAATACACCAGTCGAATCACTCAGCTATTCATATAAAAATATGCTCTATAAGATTAATTATGACGATATATTATATATCGAAACCCACGGACTTAAGCGTTATTTAAACATTCACACCACTAGAGACATTTACAACTGTCCAATGTCATTAAAAGAGATGTTGAATGTATTACCGGAACACTTTATGCGGTGTCATAAATCATACATACTCAACACCACGCATATTACCAAGTTAGATCTTTCACCTCCACAGTGCAATGCCTATTTAAGCGAAAATAAGCAATGTCCTGTTTCGAAAGTCTACGTAAGACCTATACTTGAAACACTCTAATTTTGTTATCACAAGGGGTAAACAAATGTTAATCAACCAGTTGAAATTAAAGACAGTGGCATTTTTCATGCCCTTTTTTATTCTTTTTTTTATGAATTCTATTGATAGTACACTACTTGCTAATGGGCTCAGCGAGCGTGGTTTCTTAGACGATTACCCTGCCTTATGGGTATTGCTTTATGGAGTACCAGTATTAAGTCGTCTCAACAGAAACTACTCTACTCTACTCCGAGAAATACTACAATCAACTTGTCCAGCGCTTATGCTTCAAATCTCTTCTTTTAAAATGAAGATACTGCTTGCATCGGCAAAGGTATTTACTTTATTGCTGTCGTTAAAAATCAACAGTATCTGGATTTGCTCTCAACTCAATAACAATGTTTTCAATTGGAGCACCTTGAATGGTGTAATCAAACCATTGATATTTCAAACGACTGAAGCCTTTAACCTGCAAGGCCTTATTTATGCCTTCGTTTGTCTCTATTTTTGGTATCTTTTCCTATGGATTGCATGGCAGTTCATCGTTTCAGTTATTCTTTTTATTCTAAAGAATCAAAGCAGTACAGTCGTAAAGACCTTTTTTAATTGTACATCGACCTTTGTCTTCTCATTAACCTTTTACTATATCAGTTTGGGGTTCAATGATGTGGTGATTGAAGGCTTTGATACTTTTCATCTGCACCCGGATAGATTTGCCCTATTAGCTGTATCCTTAGTATTTTTGCTTGTGTATTATATGATCACCACAGTATTGATCAACCGCAATAACACAAATAATTCAGCAGATGAAAAACAACAGCAAAAACCACTATTCCTATACAATGTGATGTTACCTATTTTTGCATTCACCTGTTATTTTTTCATCTTGAACTTTGTGTTTAAAGGACAGTCCTATGAAGTGAAACTTGGCTTCTCATTTGGCGTTTTCAGTATTCTTACACCGATTATTGCCTGGTCAATCTACTCCTCTTATACACAATCCGTCATACTGGATCACACACAAAATCAAAACACGATATTAGAGAATTACGCCAACTCCATGGACCAGCTTTACAATGAGTCAAAATGTTATCGACATGATCTTTACAACATGTTGCTGGGATTCAAGTCACTGATCGATGACAAGAATATGGATGGCATCACAACTTACTATGATGAACTCATCAATACAACACCAGGTAACAATTCCGGGTATAAATTGCTGTCTGATTTATCAATGATTAAAATACCTCAGCTCAAAGGATCACTATTAATGAAACTGGGGAATTTAGATCAATCAAAGATCAATCTAAAGCTTGAAGTCATCGATTTTCATAACGACTTGCATCTATCTACTGCAACTTTAACCAGAACAGTCGGCATTCTGATTGACAACGCCATAGAAGCAGCAATGACAACAGACCAAAAGGACTTGCTGATCACATTTACAATTAAAGATAAGGCCTCTGTCATCACAATCGGAAATCGTTATGAAGGCATCACCGATATAGAAAAAATGATGTCACCAGACTACTCCACAAAGGGTGCTCATCGAGGTATCGGATTACACTCACTCAATAAGCTTTTATCAAAAGAAGCAAGTGTGTCACTCAATACATCTGTTGATAAGGAGTGGTTTGTTCAGGAACTCAGAATTGATTAGGTTTAATCAATCCTAATGCAATCATTTCTTTCCTGTCGTCTGTATAGGCGTTAAGCTGCCGTGTGACAGTTCGAATTCTTAAATTCTTTATTTTAGGATCAAGTTCCTTGTAACCATCATCTTCATAACCCTCTATAGCAAAATATAATTCCCGCTCAGCGCCCTTGATATAGTCATCAATGCTTTTTATATAGAAGGCATTATACTTTTCATTCGAATTTTTAGCCGTCAGGTGTTTCTCAATCTCATCTTTTTTCCGCACGTTCTGTATTACTTGCTTTTTATTTATCAGATAATAAAAAATACCATACCATATTGGTAATTGAACAAGGAATATCCTTGTACCCAGTCCTTCATATACATCAAATCCCGCGCAAAATCCAATCAAAACGGACAAAACCACTGCACACCAAAGTGGCAACATATATTTATTTTCATGATTTTCCACCTTAGTCCCTCCTTTATAAAACTCTTTTTCCCAACCTATTGTTAATAGTTATTTCTATTACAGTATATGGTAATAATCTCTTGTTTTAAAAAAAATTCATGTAAAAAATAATGTGTTTTATGTAAATATCATGTGAAATTTAATAAAGACTAAAAAAACGCGTCCTGTTTTCATAACATGACGCGTTACTTGTATGAATCGTTTTCAACTCTGATGATCTGTGCCTTCAATCGTATAAACCTTCACCATATCGGATTTCCCTCTAATCGTCGTTTGACCCATGTATCTTGTAGCATGATAAGGTAACCGGAATACCAAACACCTATATAAAAAAATCCCTCACATGAATCCACCTTAAGCATCGAGCAACCCTATATAAATTTTTTCACCCCACTTTCACACGCACCTTTTGTGAAAGTGGGTATATAGATTATCCTTTGTTATGCCCTAGTTAGACTCCTCTGAATACGCCACATCACTACCAACGGTTTCCTCATTTTCATCTAGCAATGTCGCTGGTGTCGATAATATCCCAATAGAGACAATCGTTCCAATGGCACCTATAATCATGATGACACTTGTTTTACCAAAGGTATAATGAAGAGAGGCGCCTGTAACTACCATAGCATTAAACAAAAATAGTAATGCAAGCATAAGGACTCTTCCACGGATTCCAAAATATTTCTTATCCAATTTATTTGCTTCATTCATCATGCTGGCCACGCTCCTAACTTACTCAATACAAAAGTGATAAATACCATATTTAAAATACTAAGCGTTACACAAATTCCAATATTAAAGAATCGACTTTTAATAATTTTGTTTCCTAAAAACCGCTGGTCATTTCCTAATAAGTACCACGAGTTCCCGCTTACCCAGTTAAGGCAACTTTGCATTGCCGCTACAAAAATAACGACAGCAACAGGTTTCCCAAAGTACGCCCCCATTACACCAACGTGTGGTGCCATTAATAGGGCCTTATAATACCATTTTGTTGAATCCTGGGGCAGGCCCGTCGATTGACAAAACGAGCTGACGCATAAGATACTCAGCCCAATCATCGTTGTAATAATAAGTGAAACAACCCCAACATAGAAGCCAACCTTAATCCATATGCTTGGAACAATTGTCATTAGTGCACTGGCCAACTCACTGGACGTTGTAGGCGCAGAAGGATTCCCTGAAAAAGCTTCAGCAAATGCTATCGATACCAGTGACAGCACCAGTGCAACTGGAATCAATCCCCCAAATACAGCATCAAATCGCCCAAGTGTTTCATGCTCCTCAGAATACCCTCTGTTAAACATACCGTTATTAAACAACACCCAGTCCATAACGCCAAGTACCGCCGTTAATGAGGCAATCATCATGATAATACCATCAATGCCACTTGGTAGCGTTGGAATCAGTATGCCTCTAGTAGCAGCTGGTATATTGATACCCGTTGTCCCTACAACAAGGGCGAACACTGCAATCATCAAAACAATAAGTGACTTCATTATGTTTTCTACGATTTTAACAAACTTTGCGCCATCGCCACCTCTACTATAAAGCAAGGACAGTGGTGCAGAAATGCCTAGTATCAGCATCCACCCGCTTCCCTTCGGTATCCCATAGCCTATGGTCGTGAATATTTGCTCAACAGCATCTGCCCCCAAGGCATACTGTCCAAACGAGTAGATAACACACCCTAGAAAACAAGCAACAATCCCTGTTGAGAAGCTACCAAAAAACTTTCCGTGATACTTGTCTTGGGCAACGATAATTGGCATTTCGCTTCCTGTCACAAATCTAGTCGCCAAAGCCAACATAAATAATCCAAATGCAAAGGAATAGATTGGAATCCAGAGCATTGTATAACCATAAGAAGCACCTAAGACAATGGAGCTGGCAAAAGAGCCTGCACCAAGTGTCATTGCAGCCCCCAAAAATCCTGGACCAGATAATTTCACATAACTTGCAGTCTTTTTCAAAAACGGTTTCTTATTAATAGCCGATAGCATTTTTTTCTCTTTTATTGCGCCTTCAGTATAGCGTGCCGGATTGGTATATGTAGTTCCCTCTTTGTAATTCGTTTCCATAATGCTCCCCCTCCTCTTAAATAATCTCCACAATCATTTCACAATGCCCCTCATCATTAGAATCAAAAAGTTTTGGTCTTGTAAACTCCACTTGTCCAAAATAGCCTGCCATGATAGCGTAATCTACTTCGCAATAATACTTACCGATGTGTCCTAAATTCATGGATTGCCACTTCTTTGCCATTGGACAATACTCAGTATATTCCCATAGCCGATTCTCATCATGATGTGAATTACATATCCATCCATCATTATCAGGAATATCATGATATCGTTCAAAGTTTTCAAATGTTATCTGCTGCCCTTCACTCAGTACAGTTTCCCTTATAGACCGCCCTCTTTCGTAACCAAATCGAAAAACGGCCTTTTTAATGATTTTTTCGCCTTCAATGTCACCACAGTTTTCTATGATTGTGTCACCAGTAACAGCAAACAACATGGCTAATAACTCACTCATTTGAGCGATTGGATCACTTGGATTGTGCATCCTACTACCTCCTTTAGATAAAATTCATTTACAGGAAGTGACTTTATATTCTATTTATTCAATAATATGTAATTTACAAGTACTAAAAAGGCCCAATGATCACGCTATATCACAACATGTTTCCGATATATCTCTTCATTGAACAGCCAACTGCATGTCTAGATTGATTTCTTATTATGTCTATTCTTATGTTTAATCAGATTGATAGGGATACTGTCACTCCTACTATTTATAAAAACTTTTCCCCTCCTTACCTACAAGTTAATTGCTATCTATAGGTATAGCAAATTGCATGCCAATTATATGAAACCAACGAATATTTATGCGCAATAACCACCAACCTATTCATTTTACAGAAAATTCAGAATAGCAAAACAAGATAATGAACCATTTATTATTGTATTTCTTTTTGACTCTGTGCCACATATGACAACTTGCTGACAATACATCTCATTTCTTGACAATTTTTTAGGTTAGGCAGTCAAAGCAAAAACTAAAAAGCTCACCATGCATTTTTACTATTGACTTTATCCAAAATAATTGTATAATAATAAAAATGGTTGTATATCCATACACCTAGCAATTCAATTCTAGACAAAGGAGGAATCACATGAACAGTTATTTATTACTTGAAAACGGCGTAACTTACGATTGTACAGTAACAGCAGAGTCTAAAAACATTCTTGGCTCATTAATTCAAACAGAAGCAGGTGTCAAGATTAGATGCGCAACAACTGGAGAGGTTATATTGATTTCTTCTGACGCTGGTAACTATCAATTAAGTCCAACATGTATCAACAAGTTGGCTTATCACACAAAAGACGAGATTAATGCGAAAATCGTTACCGACACTCTACCGATCGAGTACCATTTATATGATTTAAAGAGTACTTTCAATTAAACAAACACATCAAAAGGCCATGATTTAAACAACTTGTTTAAATCACGGCCTTTTTTTCGTCCTACTTTTCCGACCAACCTGGATTAAAGCGATACACCTTAGACGGTCGATAGGCTCCATCTTTTTTCACTTCATCAGTCATGGTCACCATTGGTCCGATCTTCCGCCTGAAGTTAGCCTTTAGGAGGTCTTTGTCCAGAATGGTTTCGTAGGTCTTTTGAAGTTCTGTTAAGGTAAAGCCGAGGGGCATCATCTGAAAGACAATATCCGTATACGCCACCTTACTTCTCAACCGTTCAAGTCCATCACTAATAATCATGCCGTGGTCAAAAGCCAATCCTTCACATTCTAAAAGCGTGCACTCATAGGATATCACTCTGCCACGTATGCTTCGTGTCCGTTTTATGGTCGCCTTAAGCATGATATCGTCATGCTTAAGCGTCAGCTCCAGAAAGGTATGCTCGTCAACACCATCTTCAAGGACTATCCGTTCTTCTCGAACCGTCTTTTGACTTAAGTCAAACCACTTCGCATCACTTGCATCTGTACCCGCCGACAAATGAATACTGGCTTTGTCGATCAAAGCCATATAAGCATTGCTGATAATACGTCCCCTGGGATCACGATCAACATCACCGTAAGTGGCCAACTGTTCCAGATACATGCCCTCTGCACTTGTCTCCTCTTTCAACTCCCGATAAGCTGCCGCTTCAATGGATTCATCCATATGAATAAAGCCACCCGGCAGTGCCCAGTAATCAATAAAGGGGTGTTCATTCCTTTTGATGAGCAATACTTCTAATGATTTCTCACTGACTTTCCTCTGATTTTCTTCACCTTTATCATCAACAGTCATCAGAACAATGTCAACTGTAACCGAAGGCTGTTCAAATGATTTCATATCATAGGCATCCAAGTATTCTTTTTCTGTCAATCCCGCTGGATTATGAATTCGACTCATGGTGTCCTCCCTTTAAATGCTCATGATGCACAATCACTGTTTTTCCCTTTGCATGTCCCTTCAAAAGACCTGAAAATGCTTTTGTCACCTCTGTAAAATCATAAGTGGCTTCAATGGGACAGGTAAGTTTCTTTTCAACAAGCCAAGCCATAATCCGTTCAATGTCTTCACTATTAGGACTTGCTGATCCTAAGCTCATAAGACGCTTGTCTCCTTTTGAATGGGCTTTGCCCATAATTTCAGCCGCCAAGATTTGTTTCATCTCCCCACCGACCATCACATAGGTGCCTTTGTCTTTAAGCCACGATCCATAGGTCTTTAACGACCGGTAGCCATTGATACCCAGTATGACATCAAAGCGTCCTAAAAAGGTATTGGTGTCAAAGTTTGTATAATCAATAACTTCATCTGCACCTAAGGTTCTTGCTTGGTCTATATGTCGTGTACTGCATAAGGCCGTTACATGGCCACCAACTATTTTTGCTAGTTGAAGGGCATAAGAGCCTACACCACCTGATGCCCCATGGATCAAAACCTTATCGCCCTCTTTCACTCCAGCTTTGCCTACCGCCTGTAGGGCAACGACTGCCGCCATTGGACTTGCTACCGCTTCTTCAAATGGAATGCTCTTAGGTTTTAAAGCCAAATGGGTCTCGGGTGCCACTACATAGTCTGCCAATCCGCCAAAGCCGTCGTTGGATAGGTCGCCGACAACTTGGTCGCCTGATTTGAACCGCGTCACAGCTTGTCCCACACTGACAACCAGCCCTGTTACAGCCGATCCCAGCCGAGGATATTTGGGTGTGAAAAGTGCCATACCATCAAGACGAGTCAGGTAAGGCTTTCCTGAAAACATAATCATATCCGCTCGATTCAATGCACAGGCCATCACTTTAATCATAACTTGGTCATCCTTTACTTGCGGCTCTTCCACTTCAACGGTTTTTAAAGACTCTAGATCGCCGTATCTACTAAATTCAATGGCTTTCATGAATACCACTCTCCTCCTCGATCATTTGGACGACAATCTTACCGACGAAGTCATTACGTTCAAATTTCTCCATGGCTTGACGCATCTCCCTAAAAGGATAGATACAGTCAACAACTGGTTTCACTTGTCCTGCTTCATGCAAGCTTAAAAGCGCCTCTAAACTTTCCTTATCATTGAATTTCCCTAATAGAAGACCAATATGTTGAGACCGGTCTTTGCTTAAGCGTCGACCACTCACAAAAGCACTGAAAATGGCTTTTAGTGGCCCACCTATGGTTAGGTGAAGCCCACTTTCATTCAATACCTTCAAATGTGCCTTTGCAGAAAAATGTGCCTGGCAATCTATAATACGATCAAAGGTCTCCTTTAAGTCAATGTAGTTGACACTCCTATAATCATAAACTTCATCAGCCCCTAGTGCCTTGACTTGTTCCAATTTTTTCTTACTATCAATGGCCGTTACACGTGCGCCTGCCATCTTTGCCAGTTGTAACACAATGGTCCCCATGCCACCACCGGCCCCATTGATTAAAACATTGTCCCCTTTATGGATTTCACGGGTGTGAACACAAGCTTGGTAGGCAATAACGCCTGCCGAAGCCAGTGCGGCCGCATCTGTAAAGCTGATACTTTCGGGCTTTAGTGTCAGTGCTGCTGCATCTACTAGACAGTACTCAGCAAAAGCACCAAAGCCTTCCTCGGTCAGATCCGCTAGCACAGCATCGCCCGGTGCAAATGTCGTAACTGAATCGCCAACCGCTTCTACCACACCTGCAATATCAGACCCTAATACTCTAAAGCCCAATTTAAACGGATGGCCTATCCTCGCAAAGATACTGCCGTGTAACTGATCAAAATCTGCCGAGTTTAAGGAAGTGGCATGAATTCTAACCAGGACTTGATTGCCTTTTGCCACTGGCTTAGGCCGTTCTACAATGGTCACACCACTGGCCTTGCCATAACGGTCTCGACTGGCAATTAACATTTTATGAGGTGACATACTAGACCTCCTCATCCATGGTAATAATTAAGTTGCCGATCTTTTTACCTGCATCCACATACCGGTGGGCTTCTACCATCTGACTGAGAGGCATTTCCCTATCTATATAAACCTGATAACGATTGTGTTCTACTTCCGTCTTCATATAAGTGAGCGCTTGCCTAGAGGGATGGGAAAACCTCGCCTCAATCCTAACACCAGTCATCAAGCGAACCAAGAAAGCCCTTACTCCATGAAAAGGCTTAGGATTGGCTAGAAGATAGGCACCACCTTTTTTGAGAACCTTGGTTGCAGGGATCATGTCTGCTTTTCCAACAATGTCAAAGATGATGTCGTATGCTTTTCCTTCTTCGGTAAAGTTCTGTTTTCTATAATCCACTACCTCATCTGCACCTAAAGATTTTAAAGCATCCAGTTTTTCACTTGAGTCCACTGCTGTGACAAGAGCCCCTCTATTTTTTGCAATCTGTATGGCTGCTGTACCAATACTGCCGCCTGCACCATTCATCAAGATCTCTGTGCCCTTTGTAATGACCACCTTGTCTAAAAAATTCTGTGCCTCTATGCCACCGACAACAAGTCCCGCTGCATGTTCTAAAGGGATATTTTCAGGCACAGTTTCAATGGCGATATTCTTGGAATCAACTGCTAGGGCAATGTACTCGGCATAAGCACCAAACTTGAGGCCCGTGTTACCAAATACTTTCTGGCCAATTTGATAGCCTGTAACTTCAGCGCCTACCGCTTCAATTGTGCCTGAGAACTCCTGACCCAGTATGATGTCCTTGGGTCTGACAATGCCAAAATATAGTCTGAGTGCCAATGCAATCATTGGATTCAGCTTTAAGGACCGTATCTCACAGTCGCCAGCAAAAACACTGGCCCCAGCTACTTTTATCAGTACTTCATTAGATTTGACACTTGGTTTGTCGACCTCTCTATAATCCAGGCCTTCCGGTCCACCATACTTCGTCCATACAACAGCTTTCATCATTTCTCGCCTCCGTTCACACATATTATCGTTTTGATAATTACTAGTTAGTATTATTTTAATACTATGTGTGGCATTTGTCAAATATTGATTTTTTTCTATTCGTTTATATCAAGCATTTTCTCAACACTTGAAATCTTTGTATAAACCCCCTTAAAAACATGTTTTCCCTTTGTGCCATCCTCATTGATGTAATGGCCATCAATACTTTCCTTATCACTCTATGTCTTCATTATCACAATTGCAAATAAAAGGCAGTCTATTTATGGTAATATATAGGAGTATGATTAAGCAGCATTCATACAATACATATTACATAATTGGAGGCATCATGAAAAAATTCTTAAAAGCCATTCCCTATCTACTGGTCATGGCACTACTGTTAATCAATCTTCAAACCTTAAATCGTATCAAGCAGTTAGAACACAACTTACGTAATTATAACCATCAAGTTACAGGATTCACCAGTCAACTCCACAGCATTCGATCTATGATTCGTGAAGATCTTGAAGAGGACGATTTACTGGATAGATTTGATTACACTGTTACAGACTTAACACATGACACTGCCACTGTGAACATGGAAATAGACTTAAACCAGTTCGAAAAAGATGCCAAGTTTTACTTATCTTATAAAGAAGTTGAGCGACCTGTTTATTATGACGATGTTACCATCAACGTTGACAAGAAACCCTCTGACGAAGTAAAGCGCATTGAACTTCAAGGCAATGCTGAAGCCACTTTTATGGGTTCTTTTGATATCAATAAATACTTGGCTTATGACCTCAGACTTATTGTGGAAAATAAAGAAACGATTCAATCCGTCAACCTAACGACAATTGAACTCTTTGAGAAATTCTATCCGGACGTTGACATCTCTTTAAATCCTGACACCTTCCATTCGAGTGGACGTATAGAAGCAAGTTATGATTTAGCCATCTTCAATCCAAAGGATGTAAAAGTCACCTCAGCACTTTGTAATTTAAAGTACAAAAATAAAATCTATGACACTTTTGACCTCCTAAAAGAAGGAACAGCAGAATCTTTTGGAGATGAACCACTCACCTCTTATTATAAAAGACGTGATATCACAGTCGATATGGATCAAGGCGCTGAACCAGACTTTAATGAAGTGATTATGGAAATGATTGTTACAACCGATGCTGGGATTACTTATAGAAAAGTATGGCCTGAAGAGTATCATTGATAAATGGTTAATAAGTAGCACCGACCATCGAGGTCGGATGCCCTCTTAAGCACGCCCAGTAGGCGCACTGGCAAATAAAAGCAGGTCGCATCGAGCGACCATGCACTTTACTCATTTTCTTCGAAAACTCGACCTAAAAAATACTGATAGGCTATAGCCTATCAGTATCAAAACAATCTTTTCTTTCTATTGAAAGCTAATTTTATTAAATGTTAAACTCACCCACTGATTCTTTCAGTTGTTGCATCATTTCTTCTAAACCATGGATAGTTGCAGCTATTTCTTCTACAGAAGCGGTTTGTTCTTCAGTGGATGCAGCTACTTCCTCGGCATTCGACGCTGATGTTTCTGATGCTTCTTCAACCTTGGAAATCTGATGTTTAACTTCATCTACTGCATTATTAATATGATTTGTTTTTTCTTTTAAGTCCATCATATTGTCTTTGGTAAGGGTTACACCACTTTCGATATCATTAAAAGAATCCGATACTTCTATAAGAATCTGACTCCCTCGTTGCGACTCGTCATGACCCTCTTTAATTGCATCAAGGGCTTGAGTCGAACTTAATTGTGTTTTCTCAATAAGTAAGCGGATATTTTCTGTAGAAGTTCTAGATTCTTCAGCAAGCTTTCTTATTTCATCAGCAACAACAGCAAATCCACGACCATGTTCACCAGCTCTTGCCGCTTCAATCGATGCATTCAAGGCCAATAGGTTCGTTTGTTCAGCTATCCCATTAATGATATCTATAATAGAACCAATTTGATTGGCAATTTGACCAAGCTCTTGCATTTGAATTGAGGCTCCCTCTACACTGGCTTGAATTTTTTCCATTTGTTGAGCCATGTGTTGAACTTTTACTTGAGCCTCTTGTACAGTGTCAAAATTACTGTTTGACCCTTGTAAAACGTTGTCTGATGCCACTTGAACAAGCCCAACGTTTGAAAGAACCTTATCTAAATTTTGTGATGCATCATTGATATATTGAACTTGAGTATCTGCTCCTTGAGCTACCTCTTGAGTTGCTAGGGCTATTTGCTCTGTTACTTGAGTGACCTGGGTAGCCGTATCAGCTAGAGATGCTGTCGATTGGAACACATCACCACTAATTTTATTGATATCTGCAATCATGGACCGTAAGCTTGCGATCATGTCCTTGAAAGACTGTGACATTTGGCCAACTTCGTCACCTGATTTAACAGGAATCGACTGATTTAAATCGCCAGAAGCAGCTTGCTTGGCAATACCCGATAATTGGTTCAATGGCTTAATTGCAATATGAATCGATATATAGACGATTACTGCCGAAAGCAATGTTAAGAAAAGTGCAGTCATCGCCGCTTGCATAACCATTGCCTTAACATCCTCGTCTAACTGCTCAAGTGATATACCGGCATTAATGACCCCGACAAATTCATCATCAATAAACAAAGGGACCAAGCAGTCATATGTACGAATCAACTCATCCTCATATTTCCAATCAAATTCTGACGACGTCGGTTGTTGGGTCTCAAGAACTTTCTGAACATTATCATCATCTGATAAATCTAGACCTACACGATCAACAATGTTATGAGCAATAGCTGTTGAATTGAGATCTATAATAAGGGCATAGTTAATTGATTCATCCGTAATACTTTGATTGATGACAGCCTGATAATTGGTACTGGCTCTTAACTCCTCAATAACACTGGCATGAATACCGACTTGAACCACGTAACCATTATCTAAGCGTGCACCGCCGTATTTATATTCTTTGTTATCAACACTACTTACGCGAATAGGTTCTGACACAAAATTTTTATCCCCTCTAAAAACAGAGGCAAGAGCGTGATCCGAAGGGTACACATAATCCAGATTACCCGCCATATTTGAGTACACAATCTTTCTTGAAGGATCTGCTACATTTATTTCAGAAATATTGAGTTTATTCGATATATCCATTAAATAGTCTGATGTAATCGTTTCTTTTTGTCCAATAAGATAGGAAATACTCGTTACTTTATCTGATAGGACAGCATCCGTAATGGCTTCAAATTCTTGACTAAAATTAATTTGATCCGAAATTTCATGAACCTTTCCTATACCAGCTGTTTTCGCTTCGTCAATAAGCCTCTCTCGTGCTTGTCTCACAATCACAGTTGTTAAGGACACTGACACCACTGATAAGATACAAATAATTATCAAGGCCAGCTTGACTTTTAAAGACATGTTTCTTTGTTTAGATTTCATTTTCATACTTTCCACTCCACTCCATTTTTTTGCATAATAAAAACCCTCAAGGTAACTGGCTGCCATTTTACAGGCCCTCTAGCTTTGCGTCCCAATCTTTCAATTGGTTTGCCTTGTATCTATAAGAGTTTTAGATGTTTTAAGATAATTAATATCTCTGCTATTGTTCAGATGACCTACTAACATTCTTATGTTACAATCTGTTAATATTGTCATTGCGATAAAGTATATCATAAAAAAGAAAATAATCAATATATTCCCATGGTATTTTTGGTAAAAATGCACGCTACAACTAAATAATCACATGCTCAAATTACTATTTCTCCCCCTTCTTCTTCTTTCTCTGCATACTCACCAGCTCACTATCCATCCATAGTTTTAACTCGTTCCTGCTATCAAGCAAGGATTCATCGAGAGATTTGCGCACTTGTAATCTTTGTCGTTGAATTCTTATTAAGGGATCTTTTGAGGCTCAGCTTGTCCCAGTCCTGTATCACCAGTGAATCCCCTGTCTCGGACAAGATGCCATACTGACCGATATTGGCTAGTATACTTCTAATGGTGTTTATAAATGGAAACTCAACGATCAACGTTGTTTCGTCCGAAAACTTTTTCTTGCCTTTTTTGGGGATCGCAGACAACCCCTCATCATTAATCAATCCATCACACAATCGATGAAGAAAACCTCTGAAAGTAAGGATACCCTGCCATATCTACTCTTCATTGGCAACCTCAACAAACATAGGATCAATCATATAGGTATCCGGAATATTGACTGGGATGAGCTGTTTCATAAACCTGGCCATATCCCCCATTGTTATTTCCATAAGAACTGCTCCTTTCGACTTACTTCTTCGTCACTCTTATATAAGTAATCTAATTTTTATATTTGCTCATAAAAAACGACCTCCTAAAGTTAGATTTTACATCTAATTTTTAGAGGTCCGTTCAATTTCTCAATAACTTCTCGCTTTTGATTACACTACTTCACATACAATTCAATCATTATTTTTCTATATGCAACTACATCATCTAAATGTCTTTTGATAATGTTTTCTACAATATCAATATTCACTGCTTGATAATCATGGACTGCAATATTTCTAAAACCAACCATATTCATCATATTATGTGCCAGCTTTTGTTCAAGTATCCCTTGATCCATCAATATCTGAAAAGCATCTCGACTGTTTTGCGGAACACCATAGTGATTGATAGCAATTACATGCATGGCCATATCAATAGTCGCTTCACACATTCGCTGTATATTCAAAATAATAGCATCTTGCTTTGTGAAGTTCTCAAGATTACGATAATCATCATTGTATTCATCATGAATTCTTTTGATACAACGCATAATTGTTTCTGATTTGTTGAGAATAACATCACTCATATTTCGAAGCTCTTCTTTGACTGCATCGATTACAACTTTTCTCCGCTCATTTAGTATTGCATAATCCTTATAACATTTTACACGATAGTCATCATGTTCATTTTCATCATCTATAAAAATTGGTAGACCTCCATGGAAAATCTGTACCCGAAAAACCTCACTGGCATCCTTAAATGAAACCAAATCTATTTCCCGACCAATTGAACGTACCAGTTCTTCTTTAATCAAAAATAAATCATATGACGATATGGTCTCTTCTAGATACACTGCAATATCAATATCACTATCCGCTCGAAAGTTTCCTTTCACCGCTGAACCAAATATATAAATGAATTTTGGAGATAGCTTCTCCAACAGATATTCTTTTATTAATTCAATTTGTTCTTGGCTTACATGCATTTCAAACACCTCACACTAATTATAACATATGTTCAATTGCAAATAGAAGCGCAGTAACTTATCAAAACAAATCCTACTTTTCCTTGTTCAAGGACAATAACCACACTGCCCCTAATATTATGGCAAGGGCTCTTATCCCAAATAGTATTTTTTTCAATGTCTCTCCGCCGGTCTCCACTGTATAGCCTGTACTGTCAAAAACATGTTTCCCCTTTGTGCCATCTTCATTGATGTAATAGCCATCAATAATTTCATCTACCTTCATACTTAAATGCCAATTTTGCGACTTAATAAAGGCCATTAATTTATTGTAGAAAACCTCATAAGTTATATGGTCTTCCACAGATATGCAGCCATCTATTTCAAATTCTTTTCTTGCTTTTCTTTCATGCAGTCCACCACCAAAATACCAGCTGTTCTGTTCTACAAAGTCAATAATAAAGGTGTCCCAAAATTCATCCTCAGACATCTCTTGTGATACCGAGATAAAGGCTTGTACAGAATACTCTCTTTCCATCCTATGTCCTCCTTGGTCAATGTTCATATGTATTCCAATTGCATTTCTATATGTAAATTCTTTCCTTTATAATTTTACGCCTTCATTATGGTAATTGCAAATTAAAAGAACCAGTTAAGATAAGATCGCGCCTACATAACTGGTTCCATTATTATTTCTTAAAGACTTAAGTAATCACATGCTTCAGAAAAGCTGCCGTTCTTTCATGTTTGGGTCTGTCGAAAACTTCTTCTGGCGAACCTTCTTCCACAATGACCCCATCCGACATAAAGACGACACGATCGGCAATCTGCTTGGCAAATCCCATTTCATGGGTGACGATGACCATGGTCATATGTTTCATAGCCAATTCTTTTATGACTTCCAACACTTCACCGACCAGTTCAGGATCTAAGGCAGAGGTAGGCTCATCAAAGAGTATGACTTTTGGCATGGCAGCGATGGACCGCGCAATGCCCACACGCTGTTGCTGACCACCTGATAACTGGGATGGATAATTATTTTTCTTATCCATTAATCCGACACGTTCTAATAGTCTCACTCCGACGTCCTCCGCATCCTTGGCAGAATACTTCTGCACCGTAAGGAGAGGTTCCATAATATTTTGCAAGGCGGTTTTGTTTTTAAACAAATTATAATGTTGAAAGACCATAGAGGTGGATTTTCTTAAGCGGTAGATTTCTTTCTTCTTTATGCTTTGGTAATCCGTAGCAAGATTATCTAAAACCACTTGTCCACTGTCTGGCGCTTCCAGATAGTTAATACACCGCAGTAAAGTGGATTTACCTGATCCCGATGGTCCAATGACCACTACCACCTCGCCCTTTTTCACTGAAAAATCTATGCCCTTTAGAACTTCCAAAGAACCAAACGATTTATGTAAACGATTAATTTTTAGCATCGGTCCTCCCTAATACTTACTGTTCATATAGAGTTCAAGTCGTTTCTGACCAAGGCCCACACTTGAAATCAAGAGCCAATAAAGAAGAATGACCGCTGTAAAAGCTTCCAAAAATCTATAGGCAGAAGCCCCTTCCATTTGGGCTGTGGCCATAATCTCTGTAACGCCAATGGTAAAGGCTAGAGCTGATCCCTTTACAATGTCCACGAAGTTATTGGACAGTGACGGTATGGCCACCCTTGCGGCTTGTGGCAGGATGATACGGCCCATTGCTTGAATGGGGGTCATCCCTATGGATAAACAAGCTTCCATCTGCCCTTTATCAATGGCGCCAATGGCTCCGCGTATGGTCTCTGACATATAAGCGGAGGCGTTTAAGGCCAGTCCTATGACAGAAGCCGTGTAAGCACTGACATCCGTCAAAATGGGAAATAATTGAACCGATCCGAAATAAAGAAAAAACAATTGGGCCACAAGAGGTGTCCCCCTAAAAAAAGACACATAGATCTTGGCAAGTGGACAAGCGACTTTGATCTCCATCTGTATGATTGTGGAGATGATAATGCCAAGCACAAAGCCAATGACCAAGGCAAAAAAGGAGATGCTGATGGTCACTGGCAAGTACTTGAGCATTATAGGAATCAATCGAAAAAAGAAATCGACATCAAAAATACTCATCATCTCTTCCTACTATTATTCAGGCTTCATTGTGGTATCCAAGTTAAACCACTTGTTTGACAGCTCTGTTAAAGTTCCGTCTTCACGCATGTCTATCACTGCCCCAGTTACAGCTTCACGCATGTCATCCTTGTCGCTGTTCTTTACAAAAGGATAAGCATTGATTTCAGTACCAATCTCAGTTTGTGCCTTCATCAAGTGTACTTTTAGCGCCCCTGCGTCAATGGCCGCTTGAGACTTAACAGCCCCTTGCCAGCAAGCATCCAGTCGGTCAATTTCAACTTCTTTTTCAAGTGGCGTACCATCATAGAATTTCATATCCAGCTCAAGGTTGTATGCTTCATTGATGGCTCTTAAAGTCTTCTCGCCGTTACCACCTAACCAAGCACCAACTTTTTTGCCTTTTAAATCCTCAATTTTTTCGTATGTAGAACCGTCTTTTACAATAAAATCATAATTGCTATAAGCATAAGGCTCTGTGAAATCGTACTTTTCCAGACGGTCTGGTCTAATAGACAATTGATGGGCTACAGTATCGATTTTGCCTGCATCCAACTGACCCACTAAGCCACTGAACTTGCCAACTGAAAATTCAATGTCATAACCCGTTCTCACACCGATTTCATTCCAAACATCAATTTCGAATCCCTTAAGGACATCATTTTCTTTGTAGCACCAAGGATTGTAAGCACCACCTGTACCAACGCGGATTACCTGTGCTTGCTCTGGCGTTACTTCCGCCACCGTTTCTTCAGCTGCTGCTAGGTCTTGTGTTTCCTCCGCTTTGGCAGAACACCCCGTCACCATAGCCAAGCTCAGCACCATTACCATCACAATCATCATTAACTTCTTCGTTTTTAACATTTCATTTCCTCCTCTAAATAGCATGTTACACCCTTTTTCAATCGACCCAATCCCTCTTCTAGGACCGGTCTAGGACATGCAACATTTATCCTTATGTAATCACTACTTTGTCTGCCATAGGCCTTTCCACCATTAAGGACCAACTTGGCATGTTCAAACAAAAACCGCTTGACTGTTTGGTCGTCAAAATTAAGGGCTTCAACATTCAACCAAACTAAAAAAGTCCCTTGGGCAGGCGTTACCCGTATTTGTGGCATATTGTCTTCAATATAGCCCTTTAAATACTTATAGTTGTCTTCTATGTAAGCGGTCACGTCGTTAAGCCAGCCCTCACCACCAGTATAGGCACCAATAGCCGCCGCTAAACCAAGGGCATTGGGACGGACAAGACCACGCCGGTCTCGTTCTTCAACAAATCGCCTACGCATAGACTCACTTGGTATAACAATATTCGACATCTCCAATCCCGCCATATTAAAAGACTTGCTTGGGGACATACAAAGGATGCAGCGGTCTTGCATAGCTGTAGAAATAGACCCAAAACACCTATGTTTATAGCCTGCGTACACGATATCCGCGTGAATTTCATCAGACACAAGCATCACATCATACTTGATGCAGAGTTCCGCTACTCGAGACAATTCCTCTTCAGACCATACCCTGCCAACTGGATTATGAGGACTACAAAGAAGCAATAGAGTCGCACCCTCACCCATCTTTTGCTCCAAGTCTTCAAAATCCATCTCATAGGAACCGTCTATCTCCTTCAAGGTATTTTCCACAAGTGTTCGTCCATTCTTCTCAACCACATCAAAAAACGGTGGATAGACCGGGGGCTGAATAATAATCTTATCGCCTAGCCCAGTAAATCCGTTGACGATATGGTGTAATGCTTTAACAACACCATCAGAAAAAACAATCCAGTCTGACTCCACTTCCCATCCATGACGTCTCGTAATCCACTCAGCGGCGACTTGCTGAAAGTGTCCATAATCCGCAACATACCCAAACACACCGTGGTCCACTCGCTCATGGAGTGCTGATATAATTGCAGGCGACACTTTGAAATCCATATCCGCAACCCACATAGGGAGCAGGTCATCATCTGAGACGCCAAAGCGTTCTTCAATCCCATCCCATTTTAGACAATGTGTTTCGCGCCTATTGATGACTTCATCGAAAATACAGTTTGTTTTCATCATAACCTCCCTCTCAGTAGAATGCCTTACAGAATCCATCATAACGAATATTAATTTTAAACACCAATTCATTATTTTTATTTTTAGAAATATACTATTTGTTTATTTAATAGTAAAAAAAATCCATCCATGCAATCTTTGGATTGCAATGGATGGATATTGGATACACATTATTATTCATTTGATTTTCTTCAATTTTTTTGAAACTATCATTATAAAGTTTATTCCCTATTAGTAATATATTCATACAACATCTGATCCACTGGTTGCTTCATCGCCATTTGTATTTTCACAACAGAAACGGTTTTATTATTCCCCGCTGGCATTCTCAGCTCTTCAAATGAATCCTCAATCGGTTCAATATCACCTAGGAAATAAAATTCATCACCTTCATCATTGTGCTTCTTAATAAATAATGGTATTCGCATTGACCCTTTTCCAGTTTTTATCTTTTGTACATCGTTGCTCTTCATGCTTCTATTGGATTTCGACATCCATTGAAATTGATGTTGAGAAATAAACTTATCTTCGTATTTTATTGTTTCACTAATATCATCTTCCTTATGGTAATTAACAAAGGCAGGACAATTTGTACTATCTGGACTTATTATATAACCTCCTACGTTTTGGGCAACCGGATTATTATCCCAACACAATATTCTAAAGACATCTTTTCTCGAATATTTCCTATAAAGGATGAATCCATCAATATTGTCTTCTAAGTGTAAGTCCTTGTTGTAGCTGTACAAACCATATTCAATGCTATCAACAATGAAGGATTTAAAAATATCACACTGTATAAAAGTGCTGAACTCTTTTGTAAATCTGATTGTTCCCTTTTCTAACAAATCATCATCTATCATTGAAATATCATACTTTTCCCCAATTGGTATAAGCTTCTTATTCTCTTTTTCGTTAACAAATCTAAAATTCAAGTTATTGATAGCAGAACTTAATAGCTCCGGTTTGAGCCCAATTGAGTTCACATTTAATATACCTTCTTGTAAAAGGCGCTTTAAAATAAGCAGTTCCTCTGGTCTTTTGCCATCTGCGACATGGAGTGCAATATACTCTAATATCTTTATTTGCTTTTCATTCAAAACGCACTCAAAATCATCTTCAGCTTTTACTAAGTAATTAAAAAAAGACTTTGAATAATTCACATAAAGCTTAGGATCTCGTGAACCATGTTCTACAAAATCCATCATCATTGGCACTCTACCTAACTTGTACTTCAATAATTTATAATCATTATCTAAGTCTTTTTTTAGACTCATTCGCGCCGAATCAATCGACTGATAGATACGCTCTTTAGCAACTCTATCGAAGTTAACCGTAGAACATCCTGGTATCTCAATGCTACCACCTGCTATAAACTTTCTTAAATTATCTTTTGAGTAGCTCAAATCACCATATAGTGCTATAGGAATTAAAAAGTTGTTGTTATAGTTTCCAATAAAATCAATTACAGTAAGATACTCTTTATCCTCTGTTTTTCTTAATCCTCTACCAAGTTGTTGAACAAAAATGATTGCTGACTTCGTTGGACGTAACATAATAATTTGATTAACTTTAGGAATATCAATCCCTTCGTTAAATATATCAACTGTAAAAATATAATCAAGCTTACTTGTTGAATAGGTTGACTCGAGATTACGAATCGCATTTTCACGCTCAGTCTCACTACTTTCCCCAGTCAGTGCTACAGTTTTATAGCCCTTAGCGTTAAACTTTTTCGATAATTCAATACAAGTTGTCTTCTTATCACAGAACACCAACCCTCTTACATCACCAGAATCCGTTCCATAAAATGCTGCTCTTTCGAGAATATGGTCTACTCGTGCATCATTGGTCAGCGAATTAAAACTTAGCTCCTCTTGCTCCTTATCCTCAACATATAAATCTGTTATGCCGTAATAATGAAATGGACAAAGCATTTCTCCATCGATTGCCTCATTCAGTCTTATTTCATATGCAATATTATGGTCAAATGTTTTAAATATATCATATCCATCCGTTCTTTCTGGCGTCGCTGTCATACCAAGCAAAAACTCTGGCTCAAAATATGAAATGATTTTTTGATAAGTTTCTGCTCCAGCTCTATGAGTTTCATCAATAACAATATAGTCAAATGTATCAGGATCAAACTGCCTTAAGTTATCCTCTTTTGCCAATGTTTGTATTGTACAGAATACAAAATCCTTATCCACTTCCTTGCGATTCCCAGAAAACACACCCATTGTTCTCGTACTGCCAAAGACTGTTTTATAACTATCCATGGCCGCATTAGCAATGGTTTTTCTATGTACGACAAATAACATTCTTTTGGGATTAACATTTTGCACATCAAAAACAGACAAATACGTCTTCCCCGTCCCTGTTGCAGATATAATCAGTGCCTTGTCCTGAGGTTTAGATGTTTCCGATCCATTTCTTAATAAGTCCAAGCTTCTCATCGCATCGACTTGCATCTCATTGGGGTTGACTAAAGGCAGTCCATACTCGCCTTCGGCCTCAGGCTCTACCGCTATTTTTATATAGCCTTGATGTTTATAAATTCGTTCATAATACTTTATGTATGCTTCGTCAACTGCTTGTGCTCTATTATATTCCTCGTAAAAAGTACGTAAAGATTCCTGAATAATCTTTGAGTCTGAAAGTGCACAAACATATAAGTTCCATTCCTTGTTTTTTGTTAATGCCGGCGCCGTCAAATTGCTACTCCCGACGATCATCGTATAATGCGTTGCATGTTTAAAGAAATAACCTTTTGCATGAAAATCACCTTTTGTCACAATTCGTAACTCGATGTTTTTAAACTTCATCATCGTCTTAAGGGCTTCTGGTTGTGTGAAATTCAAATACTGCGACACGAGAATTTTACCCTTTACACCTTTTTCCTCTAGACCTTCGAGGGTATTAATCAAGGTCGCCACACCACTTCGAGACAAAAAAGCAACTGAGAAGATAAACTCTTCACAGCTGTTTAACTCTTGGATAATCGTCGTTAATATTTTCTTCTTATATGTTTTGTTATTCGTAATTAATTTAGGCTGATATAAAAAGTTAGATGGATGTAATCTATCTAGAAAACCTGTTTCCAAAGACTCTCTTAACATACTAATCATTATAAGTCTCCTTCAACCTTTCTATAATTGGAATATCGGCAGCTGCCCAATCTAACGAGTCCAACTCATTAACTGATAGCCATTTATATTCTATATGCTCATTTAATATAGGTTCATCCTCACCCATTTCACAAATAAATGAATGCATTACAACATTGAAATCTGGATACTCGTGATCAACTGTCATAAAATACTCTTTTACATGAATATCGATGCTTAATTCCTCCATAATTTCACGACAAAGTGCTTCTTCATTCATTTCGCCTTCTTCAACTTTACCGCCTGGAAACTCATATTTATAAGAAATATAGTCGTATTTCCCATTATTTCTCTGTGTACACAAAAAAAGATTCTCTCGTTTTATGATCGCTGCTACAACTTCGACCTGTTTCATTTTATACACCTCTGCACATTGATTTTAGTTGGTTTTATTATAGCATATAGTATTATACTCTATGCTATATTTAACCACACCGGTTCAGTCCTTCGAAAATATTTATCTAAGAATTTTCATATACTTTTAATGTGTAATCAAACAAGTAAAGCTAAAAATATAGAGAACTTCTACAACCATTGTTATTGCTTAGTTGCAGAGGTTCTCTTAACTGATATTGGTGCTTAATTTTATGCTCATGATACTATAGAGATACTATAGACTAACCCATATTGCGTTTCTTATCCATGACTTGAGATAGTAATGAGACCGCTTCTCTGAGATCGTCCATGTCAACATGGGCGTAAATATCCAAGGTGGTCACTACAGTAGAATGACCTAAGAGATCTCTTATCTTTTCATGACCGACACCTAGCTTTAGTAGCAGTGTTGCATAGGTATGGCGCAGGTCGTGCAAGCGGACGTGCCGAAGGCCATGTGCCTTCAATGTGGCCCTAAAGTCACCTGAATAGGTATTGGGATTAACATAGTTGCCATCCTGGTCACAGAAGACCATATTTTCAGAATTGTAGTTGACGCAACCAATGGATAAGCCATTTGCTTTTTGCTTCGTCCTATGCTCTTTCAAGACAGCGACGACAAAATCGTCAATAGGTACGGTTCTTTTTGACTTTGCGGTTTTGGTATTCTTTAATACAAGCTTTCGCTTTTTATCATTCTTATTCTCTTTAATATGAGCTACAGACTTCCTCACCTTCAAGTATTTTGCATCTAAGTCGATATCAGACCATCTCAGACCCAGGACTTCTCCTCTTCTAAGACCGGTCATTGCACTAACTACATAAGCTGCATAAAAGCGATCATCTTTTGTTACTTGGAGCATTTTATACAATTCATCCGCTGAATATGGAAAAGTTTCAAACTTTTCACACTTTCTTCTTTCAACTTCTCTTGCAACATTAACTGAAATTTTACGCGTTTTGACTGCGTGACTGAGTGCCATACTAATAATGACATGGATTCTCTGTACTGTTGAAGGACTCAAACCACGATCCTCTTTTAGATGTCCATGGTCATATAAGTCACCATAAAACATTTCAAGATGTTCATAAGTTAAATCTGATAATTTAATACGACCAAGAGCTGGTATCACATGATTATTAACATTGCTTCGATAGTTATCTACCGTCGTAATTTCAGCAGTATTAGCCTTCACATTTTCAATATAATGAGTTATCCATTCACCAAAAGTCAAATTGCTCGTCGTTTTTATTAAACCAAAATCCCGTTCATAAAGTGCCTTACGCAAGCCCTTGATAGCTTCTTCTTCTGTATCAAAGCTGGCAGTCTTTCTCTTTTGTTTACCTGTTTTAGGGTCTCTTCCAATGGTATAGTTTATGATCCACTTGTTACGTTTTTCATGAAACTTATACCCACCTTCACCATTCCCTCTTCTTTTCTTCCTTTTCGCCATAAGTTAATCCTCCTTTAAAGAAAACAACAAGTGCCGAAGCACCTGTTACATGTCCTCTGTCTTAGAAATATCATCAATGAATCTCTCTAACACAACCTTAGGAATCATAATCTTGTGGCCAATCTTCTTTGATTTTAGTTGTTCACTGTAAATCAGTTTATAGACCGTTGGTCTCGACAATCCTAATAGTTTTGATACATCAGCAACACTATACAATAGTTTTTCAACTGGCATCTTTCTTCTCCCTTCATAGTAATAAATGAATTTGGAGATTTATTTCTCCCTATCGTTTTGACTAAAATCTAGTCTAAGGGGAAGGAGTCGCCCCTCATTGGATTGCCTACTACTATTGTACAACACACTTTTTATCATTTCAAGATTTTATTTAGTTTTATTCACTACATTGTTGCGATAATGTATACATTTTACCGAAGTTGTGTTAAACTGATGCTGAGGTGATCAAGTTGAATATAGGTAAAAATATAGCTGCAATGAGAAAACATAAGAAATTGTCCCAAGAAGATTTAGCCACGAAGATTGGCATTCACAGAGTTGGTATGTCTAATATTGAGAGAGGAGAAACATCTGTTTCATTTGACAGAGTCGTTGAGATTTGCACACAATTGAACTGTTCTTTAGATGAGCTTATTCATTTTGAAGATCCGGTGTCTTCACAAGACAAGAAGGATCATATATCCCCTACTGAAGATGTAGTAAAAGACATCACTGAAACATTTCAATATAACATGCAAAAGATTTACTTAAATAGGTTAATAGAAATCACTCCTTTCTGTACTAAAAAAGCCATGAATGCGACCACAAAAAAACTGACTCTAGATGTTAATTTCATCTTCCAAAATACTGATTTAAGTGAACTAGCCAAAGACCAAATTGAAGTACTGTGGAAGAATGTGAACCAACACTACGCCAACGTGTTAAAAAACAACACCCATGAGTTTACAAAAGCCTTTGTTGAACTCATTGAAAAAGAGTTTTAGGCTCCTTTATTGCATTAAAAAAAGCCCTATCCACACGGATTTGGGCTTAACTTCTGCTTAATATTTTATTCATTTACTTCACTACTGATATAGTCAAATAATAATGGTACATTTGTTGCTCGTTTTAGAGAATTATTATCTGAAATTATATGGGTCCAAGTCTCATTGTGCTTAGCGGCATAATCATCTGCTGCCATCTCAATCATAAATTGACTTAACCAAACTTCTAAATCTTCAGCTAAACCATTAACAAAGTCATTGACTTCACTTACTTTAGACTCTTTACTAGGATTAGCCACATTGAAGACAACATGTTCTAAATGTCTAGAGAAATAATAAAGCTGGTAATTCACCTTATGATGACCTATACTAATATCATTTAGTGGCCTCATAACCTCTGTATTGTCTCTTTTAGATCGATTCCTTCCCTTTATGTTGCTCTTTTGCATTTCAGAGTTCACAGTAATAGCATCATCATTGTAAAGAGTATTTTCTTGCTGGTTATCATCGATGACAATGGCATCATCACTTATATAGCAACCATCCATATCTGTAATATGAACAACACATAAAATGTCTTCAACCTTAAATTTAGCGACTGATACGGCACTTCTAATCTGCCTATTAATATTCTCCTTAATCGTAGTCGTTTTAGATCTAGTAAATACATCTCTTCCTACAACCTTAAAATTTATATCATAGTCTTCAAAATACTCTTCCAACCTATCCGTCATGAGGGATTTATCACTGGTCCCTTCAACAATTACCACAACCACCTTAGCTTCTGACATCACGATCACCTGCCATTCTAAAGGCTTTCTTCATCTTAAATGCCTTAGTCTTTTGATATACTTCTTCATTTTGACCGCCAAGTTGCACTGCTCTTAAATAAATATCTCTAGCATTACTCAAGCTCTTAACGCCAACAAGTTGAATATATCTATTTTCCTGATTCGACGTTGTAAACCAAAGGTTCTTATGATTAAGTACTTCTAACACTCTTAAATTATGAGACGTGAAGAATAATTGACCTCTACCGTTGTCTGAAATAACTTCTAACATTTCGCCAAGTAGAAATTCAAATACACCTGAATCTAATTCATCAATCACAACACAAGCATTGGGATTGTTGTAAACTGAAATAAGTGTCGATAGAATGGAGATGATCTTTAAGGCTCCTGCCGATTCACACCTGATCGGTAATGGCGTCTTGGTCTTATGAGTTAGAAATTCAACCCTAACCCCTTCATCACCGCTTTCAGTCGTTTCACTATGGAGTTTTCTCGGTTCTATTTCCAAACCAGGTATAACTGTTTTAAGTACTACATTAATTTGCTCTATTGTCGTTCTAACAGCCTCAAAGGCCTCTACTGGCATAACCGAAACCTCAGTTAAAGAATAAGGAATTTTACCTCTCTGATTAGCAATGTTAATACTCAGTGGCATGATTAAGTTACCAAGAACTAAACCGTTATGAACGCTGTCTATAACATGTAAATCTCTTGAAAAATCAAAGACAAGGTTCTTATATATTTCCTTTTCAATTTCATTGAAGTATTCGTCAAATAACTTAGCTGCTCCTCGATCCAAAATAAAACTATGAGCATTTGTTGAAGTAAGGGACTGAAGAACTCTTAGGTCTACCCTCTTATTTTCATCAAGGTCCTTAAAGTGAGTATTTCTTATAAAGTTCTCATCGATATCATTTAAAACCAATCTCTTAGGCTTCTTTCTATATGCATTTTCTCTATACCACAGTTCTTCTTTGAGAGGTGTTAAAAGCTTCTTACCATCTGATGTAAGCGCTTTTTCATTATAACCAAGTTCTACCTTATAGTTTAATTCAAATTCACCAAACTGATTTACTAGCAAGAATTCGAAGTCTAAAGATACTGTTTCCTTGTCATCCATAATCAAGTATTGGTCTTCTGTTGGTAACGCTTGTTTTCTAAGTAGATTATTTAATATCTTGAATGCTTCAACTAAAGCAGTTTTACCAGATCCATTCTGACCATATACGCCAATGACATTTCCTTCAGTCAAATTATCGAATGTTACATTTGTTTTTATTGTGCCATTCCCAACATTTTTGAAATTGTTTAATGTGACACGTTTAACTTTTATAATAGCCATAATATCGTCCTTTCTTTTTATACTATAATGTTACCACATATCAAATCATCTTAAAACCTTAATCGTAAATTATTTTCGATTTCTAGTTTAACTTTCGATATAGAACTTTTATTGTAACTTCACCAAATTGAGTTTATAATTAAGAAGAGGCATTCAAAGTTAATTGAACACCTCGTAATTGAATATCGGTGGAGACATCAAAGCCAATTGATTATTTTTCTCCACTAAAAAAAGCCCTTATCAACTGCCAATTGATTTGGGCTCTTCATTTGCTCATATTCATTTTTAACATCATTCACATCCCTTCCTTAGATCAGTACATATTCAAAGTTTAATCCGTAGTATTTATGGCCATGACCTACCACATCAGCGTCCAAAATTATTAGTTGACGACCTCTATCAATTTGAGCTGAATAGGCAGCTGCAAGTTCCTTGGACAGGTAACCGACTTGATCAACTTGGCCATCATTAAAGTGTACATATATACCAATTGCATTATCATCATAACTGTTATTGTAGTGTCTTACGGTGAACAAAGAAAATTGGTAGCTCTTGCAATTACTTAGTCTACAAATTGTTCTCTGTCTTAAATCATAACTTACACCTCTTACTTTTGTATGATGAAGCCTTGTTTTTCCTCTGATCAACATCCAAGATATTCTTAAAGCACTAGATAAACTCAAACGGCCTTTTCTTACTAAGCGCCATGTTTGCATCATAACAAAGTGGCACATCTTCCTTCTTGTAATTTCCTTTTCAGACATAAAATCAACTCCTCTCTACATCAATTCATTTTCTTTAAACGAATAGTATTCATTGCCTGATATTACAATATGATCCAAACAACAAATTCCAATTATGTTACCAACCTCGACTAATCTTTCCGTTATTTTTATATCCTCAACACTTGGCTCTGGATGGTCAAAACTGGGATGATTGTGGCAAATTATTATAGCATTCGCCATTTTCCTAACAGCTAAATTGTAGACCTCTCTAGGATGAACAATTGAAGCTTTGATACTACCAATTGACATTGTTTCTATAGCTATAACTTCATTTTTTGTTGATAGAAGTAATACCTTGAAATATTCCTTAGCCTTAAATTTTAGCTCTGGTGCTATTAGATTATAAACGTCTTCAGGGCTACTAATTTTTGCTCTCTTAAGTCTATACTCACTATTTAGACGCCTGTATAGTTCTTGTACAGCAATTATAACTCCTGCATCTTCCTTGTTAATTGAATATAGCTCTGTTAACTCCTCATAAGTGCAATCAAAGAATATACCAGGCACATCTTTTTCATCTAATAAATTGGTCACGACATCCTCATTCTCACTTTCTCTAATCAGTTGATTGAGCAAATCTTTATTTGTCATCATTTTCATACTTTCTAAATATTCCATAGTTCTCCTCCTTAATTTGTAATTGAATGTACATCTATAACAAAGGCATATTTCTCTTCGTTAATCACTCTTGTCTTAAGATTAAAATCCTCAGATTTAAAACTTGTTGCACCTCTACTTATAAACTGCATAGACAATAAGGCAATAACTTGCGTAACACTTATAAAACTACTACCATTCTTTTCATTAACCGATGGATAAAAGACCCAGCAGCAAACCACTGGATTAATACCTGAAACTTTAAATCTTGCAATCTTCATAATAATCATCCTTTCATAATTCAAAATTCCACCAAAGTAATACTCTAAGTGACTAGTACATAACTGGTCATGTTGATCAGTCGTCGGTTGCTTTTTTGCACCCAATTAAACGACGACAAATTGACCTCACTTCATTTACACCGCCTACTTCATCTAAAACACCTCCATTCAAAAACCAAAAAAGACCCTAGGGGCTTGAAACGCTCCAAAAGGTCTTTCACATACTATCTTATTAGATAGGGAGTGTGACATAAAAATTCCCTACCATAAGTTTTCCATATCATTATTCAATTGTTTTCATGATTGCTCATATATATGTGTGTAATTTTTTCTTCCTATAAGTGAATTACATTTAGACATTATTTAATCTATATAGAGGATAGTACGATTGGAATATTGATAACTCTCATTCAAGTTAATATTATTAACTTAATACCGTTAATAAGCATATTTATCGCATGAGAAGCTGGTGTAAAGAGGAAAAGACACATTTCCTGCATGAATTGCTCTATGTGTCATTATAATTATTCGATTAATTCTACGACATTATTTTCTTCACATATGAAAACATATGGTTCTGAAAAATTACCGAACTCATTACAATAAGCATCTTTTTCTCTCTCAAATTCTGCATGATCAATATTTTCCATTGGCTCATCATCGAAAATGATTTCTTCTTCATCGTATTCAATATGTGGATGCTCATCATAAAAATAAAAATCATCTACTATATTTCTAACTCCTACTCCTAAGTAATAATTTCTTCTATCTTTTGTTGGTGTTCCAACTTTAAGAGTTGAATAATGTGCTAGAAGATACTTTTTTATCTTTTGTGGTGTGAGTTGTTTCCCACCACTTATGTTACACTCATCGATTACTATTTTATGCAAATCTGATGTTAAAATTTTATTATTGGGGTTTAATTCAAGTTTAGAGTTCATTAACTCGTGTATAACCTCGTGATGATCAGCAACCTCTACTAAGTTACTTATATCATGATTATTAACAGTCAAAGTATAGTTGTTCACTCTTAATCTAGGTAAGGCTTCTAAAGCCCAGTTTAGGATACCAGAAACTTCTTTTAATAACTTGTTTGCTAAATGTACATTACGTTTGCTTTTGGGCACTTTATTCTTGAAAACAATATATTGAAGCCTTTCTTTTATAGCATCAGATTCTTCTGAAAAGGTTAACAAATAATTTGATACACCAATAATAGTTGCATAATTATCGAAACTTACATTTTTCCCATATTTCACATTACTATGAATGGTGTCACCACCTGTTAGAGCTTTTATAACACTTGCTTTCTTGATTACAACATTAGGCATATCATGAGCTATATTGGCTAGCTTATGCATTATATTTTCTGCATTAAACTTCTCTGATATTTCATCCATAGGGATATTCGACACATTATTTTGACCTAACATTTTCTCTAAAACTTTTGCTATAACGCTTTTCCCCGATCTCGATTTACCATACAAAATCACAATTTGATCTAAACGTGTTTTTGTAAGAGCGGCACAAAAGGTTTCTTGCAATCTCAATCGATCTAAAGGTTCTTCAATAGCAGAATTAACTAAATTTTTAAAATTCGGACAAGTTGCTCCAGGTACATAATCCACATTTACTTGCATCATTGATTTCATATGCACTGAATGCGGATGTAAATAACCCGTTTTTAAATCTAATACACCATTTCTAAAATTAATTAAATGCTCTGGTAAAGTCATTTCTTCATATGATCTTCTAACCCTTAGATCGTTTTTCCACAATAGAATTATTTCTTTTATCTCACTGGATTTAATCTTAAAACTTGGTATTCTTGTTTTAACAATTCCATACAAATAATTGTCATTTTCAGGCACATATAACCCTTTAAAATTGTAGGCAACGATTTGATTATTTACTACATGTATAATTTCTTCATTTATTAAACTTTCAGCAATAGCTACTTTATCAGTCATAACATCCTCCTTTGTCTTTATGTCAAAATGTAAAATGTCGTTTTTTACACTTTTAAATTAACAGATATTTTATAAATGTACAATACCTATTTTTACAATTGTACATTTTGTTCGGTAGTGTTACACTGTTTATAGGAGGAATCACATCATGAAAATCGGAGAAAAAATAAGAGTTTTAAGAACCTCAAGGAATTACAATCAACAACATCTAGCATCATTAATAAATGTGTCACGAGCAACAATAATATCTTATGAAAAAAGCAATACTAAACCAAACATGCAAACACTTATATTACTAGCAAAGTCGCTCGAAGTTGATCTGTCAGAATTTACAGATTTAGAAGATAGCTTTGTGAACGACAGCAAAAAATTAATCATTCCTATAGAGCGAATGGAATCATTTATTCCACCTGTCATACAACAACATTATAATGGCATTGCTAATACACTTCACCTTGTATATAGAGATTATTTTATCAATCTTTTACCAAGTATTATTGATGAAGCAAAGTTGATTGCAACCAATAAGATTGAAGAAAATCATAGAAATGATATATATGCCGATGTATCAAAAGATCCATTAGAAATTTCAAGAAAAATCAATAATGATTATGAGGCTTATTTTTCAGAAGAGCTTAAGCATTTACTCATAAAAAAAGCGTAGACAGAATGAACTGTTTACGCTTCAATAATTCGAGTATATTTCGCACGCTAATTTTTGCAATCAACATCTTTCGTTAATATTTCCTTGAGTAGAGTAAAAAGAGTAAAAAAATCCAGATATCATTCTTCTATGAGTAAAAAGAGTAGAAATATCTTAAAACTTTTGCAATTAAACAACCTTAATCCTGATAATCACATTAATTATATAATGAAATCTTACTCTTTGTACTCATAACAGATGTCTCTCAAGGAGAAGTAGTTCTTACTGACCTAAACATGCATTTTTTGAATCACAGTTTTTCAATCCATTTCTCGAACCCTTCTTTCGGTTTACATATCAAGAATTCTATAAGCTTCTCCTTCTCATCCTTACTCAACATAATAACCTTACACATTTTCTAATACACTGTGTCCCAATAAAGCACATCATATTTCGGCTCTCCTCTGTATTCCAACTGATAAAAATCAAAGAAACCCAAATAGTGCTATACCTTTTAAATTTATAAACTCAAACAAGATTCTTAATAAATTAGTATCAATCAATTCATGGACATTACAATACAAAGCTGCTATAATTTCTTTAGGTAACTTGAATTAAACTATTTAAAATTTATCTTGAAATGGAGTATTATGAAGAAACTACAAACAATAGACTTATTTGCTGGGGCAGGCGGCCTTAGTTATGGTTTTTTACAAACAAAAAAATGCGAAGTAAAACTAGCTGTTGAGTTTGACAAAAATGCTCAACTTACATATAAAGAGAATCACCCTAACGTTGATATGCTTGATGATATAAATACTATTAATTTTAAAATGCTAAGAAGAGAATACAATAACGTTGATTTAATCATTGGCGGTCCGCCATGCCAAGGCTTTTCCAACGCAAATAGACAACGAAATTATATAATTTCTCCCAAAAATCAACTAGTAAAAAAATATATAGAAGCTGTTGATACACTTAATCCAAATATATTTGTGATGGAAAATGTTAAAACCATCGCTTCAGATAAACACAAATTTATATATTCTAAAAATGATGAATTAACTATTCAAAAACTAAACGTAAAACTTCATGACGAGAATATTCTTGTTGGATCTGCACCACTTCACCCAGAAGTATTTTTAAATTTCATTATAGAAAACGTAGATAATTTTAACACCGATTTTCTTATTCCTGATAAAATCGATTCAATCTACAAACAACTTCTGAAAAAAAGCTCTTCCGAGGAGACCTTCAAAGAATACTTCGACAAAAAAATCTCTTCAATTAGAAGAACATTAGCGAAATGGACTATTGATGAGCAAGAATTTTGGCATAACTCCTTTGCTGAAATCAATAGAAGTTTGTACTTAGCATTAACCGAAGAGGACAAAAATGTGGAATTTGATATGGTTAAAACCTATCTTGAAATAATTACAGAAACAAACAAAACGTTGAAAAAAACTTCAGATATTAAGCATTATGAGCTAAATTATACTAATCTAAGATATGAGAATAAAAGTATTTACTTCAGTGCTAAATCCTATAATATTATTGAATATATTGAAAAGAAGTTTACAAAAAAAGGATACAGAATCGTTTCAGGCATTATGAACGCTGCCGATTATGGCGTTCCACAATTGAGAGAACGTTTCATAATGATAGGAATCAAAAAAACACTTTTACAAAAAGAACTCACTATGCCATCACCATTAATTTGCAAGGACCAATACATAACTATTGGTGATGCAATTTTGGATCTTCAGGAATTGTCACCAACAACAGAACTTGACGATTATGAACCTATAAAACGAAAAAATCCAGAGATGAAATCTACAAAATACTTAAACTGGATTGCTGATTCAGACACCATTTTCAATCATATTACCACTGCAACTAGAGAAACTGCAATTAAAAGGTTTAAAGCATTAAAACAAGGTCAGAATTTCCATTCTTTAGCCGATGACCTAAAAACAACATATACATCACCGGAAAAGACACAGAATACAATCTATAAAAGATTGGAGATTGATAAACCTTCAGATACTGTAGTAAACGTACGTAAATCGATGTGGATTCATCCAAATCTTGATCGTGCAATTAGCATACGTGAAGCTGCGCGGTTACAATCATTTCCTGATAGTTTTGTTTTTCATGGGAAAAAGGATGCACAATATCAACAAATCGGCAATGCCGTACCACCTTTATTGGGTAAAGCAATTGCCGATCATATATTCAATATTATTGATATTTCAAACTAGGATGCCTAATCCATCTGCTTTAAGGTAGATATCATACAATATCTTAGACTGCTTTTCAGAAGGGGGCATTAGCCTTCCTTCTGACATGCTCTTAAGAATTCCTCGTTGGGTTCCTGACAGTTCTCTAATATTCTCAGGTCGAGTAAAGAATCCATTCATTTTCCCCCAATTTTGAAATTCCACTTCTTTTATTACGAACATTTGCATCTCTATCCCACGATCTAGTTTCTTAATTTTTCGCTCTTCTTTCTTAATATATGTCACTTCTTCATTATTGAGCAAAAACCTAGCAGGAATATTAACATTAACTTTAATTTTTTTCACACTTTCCCAGCATCTTTCTTGCTTACACCATTGTGTAACATTTCCATAACCTTCTGGTGGATTTGAAATGCAATCACTAACTTCTTCTGTAATGATTTCAAGACAATTAAGCAAATCATCTGATATTGACTGTGTTTCCCATATTTCACTAAAATCAAAGTGTTTGGACTGTTCACTAACTAAGTAGGACAAGTAAGCAATTGAATAGGTTACAATTTGAGCTCTAAAGCCACCATTATACCAATCTGCGCCAGAAACCAACTTCTCAACTTTCCTGAACAATATTACTCTAGATATTGCATCCTTAAAGTACTTTTCGGTTATGGCTAGATTATTCTTTTCTAACTCATCTGTTGTCTTTTCAGCAAAAAATGAAAAACTAAACTGTGCACCTTTTGCAACTATATTTGGTAATTGTTTCCACGAATTTTCACTCTTTGCTAAAAATGTTTTATCCACAAGTTGATCTTTTGGGTGTTCTAACTTAAACTTACGTTTTTCAGCTGGTGTCAAGAATGTTTGCTTATTCAAATACCCACCCCTAACACGCTCATAAAACCAATGTGTTCTTCTTTGTGATCCACCTGTAGCAGCAACCCAAATTCTACTAGCATAATCTTTAAATTCCTTATGGAATGGACTATTCGAGAAGAAGTCAGACTTATTAACTTTATTCTGAGTATTCGCATATTCTGATATTTTTGAAACCGCTTGATTCTTTTCTTCATTATCCTTAATGACAGATAATTTCATTTGTACAAATACATCATCAATATCTAACTTGTGGTTCTTTTTTGCCGCATAAATGGCCGAAGTTGTTTGGGCACCATTAACTATCTGAAAGTCTATTATTTTAGTCAAATTTCCATTCTCATTCGTTTCAACTTCACTGGCGGTTGCCGTTAATCCATTATTATATGCAAAAAATTGCTTAGGATTATATTCTATCGTTGTACGTAGTCCTTTATTAACCTTTCCCCTGAACTGAAGAAAAGTTCTTACATTTTGCTCAAATAACCTTTGACCATATTGATCATATATCTCTGCAAGTGTATTCCCGTCCATGACAACTAAATAGGAGTCGTACTCTTCAACGTTATTACTAACATGTAGATACGGTAAGTTGACATTCACTTCAAATGTTTTGTCAATAAATTCAGATAGGTATATTTTGTATATGTACTCTATATCTATAATCCGATGCTCAATGCTAATTCCATCAAACTCATCATCTAGGATATTTTCTATGGACCTAGTAATTTTACCATCTGTTATGATAACAAACTTAATCTTTTCTATTACCTTTTTCTTTAAGTAATGATGTATGTTATAAAGAGCATCGTACCCTTCTGCTGTTTCCTCATATTCTTTGTAAAAGCTTGTTGATGCATTAGCAAGATAATTCTTTAACCGCTTAAACTTCACTGTCATTTGCTGTCTAGTCAACGTTTGAATAGAATCATCTTGAAAATAATTATGCACAATTAACGTCAATAATTGTCGTTCTTCATCATAATCGTACCCATTTAATTCCATACCACGTTTAATAAAATTTGACATAGAATAATTTATGCTAAGCTCTCCTGTACCAACAAGTTCTTCACATACATTCTCAAAAAAAGCTTCAGCCTTTAGTAAGCCTCTACTTTCTGTGTCACTCAATATATCCTGAACAAAATTTTCATAAAACTCTTCTAGTGTAATCATTTTACTCACCACCATATATCTTCTATATTACATAAAAATTCATCACATTGTGACAAATCAATTTTATACTTTACTTCCGTCACTCTCTTATCAATATCGTTAGGACTTATTCTTGGAAACAACTCATTGACATCATAGACTTTTTCTGAATCCTTAATAAACTTATCTTTCCTGAGATTCTCATGGTGTGGCACCCAGCCAGAAATAAATAACTTCATCATAAGTGTTTCATGATCTCTACTTGTTAGCTTAGCAACAATCTCATCATATAAATCATCAATTGTCCTGCCATTTTCATTTACCGTCAGTCCATATGAAACAAGATACAGCTTGTCCTTTTCACTTATTAGCTGATGCAAAGAAGATATGTTTGCCACATTTCCCTTGGTAGTAATATGAGACTTAACTTCTACAACACATTTTTCAAGATTAAAATCCTGCTTATCTTTTTCAATACCAACCCATGCATCAATAGCTGCACCATAGCCTATATTCGGAGCAATAAAATTGCTTAGACAAAGTAGTTCTGAAAATATACCCATCTGCTGTTCCTTACTTATATTTAGATGGCGTTTATTAGCCAATAGGTTCTTCCATTTATCCAGTCTTTCTAACAGTTTACTAATCTTGACACTGTCTGATTCATGAGCATCTATAACAAAGACTAAATCATAACATAGTGCATGAAAGATTTCCCAATCTTCATTTTCTTCAAGAGCTAAGTAAAATTCTGTGTAATCATCCTGAGTCTTCTCAATTTTTATATCAATTCCACGCAACTTAATATCTGTAGTAATTTGCTCTTGTATATCTAGCTTAAGAAAAAAGCCATACCTTCTTTCAAAATCATATATCCAGAAATAGTCATAACTTGTATCATATTCAACTCTTCTTTGCGTTCCCGGGACCATATCTTCCCATGGATTGTATTGACTACTCTTCATAAGTATCACTCTCTTCTTTCATATTTGCTATAAGTTGATCAACAAAAACTTGATTAACTTTTGCCTTAACTATGTTCGGATCATCGTCTACATCTCCAGGGAAGCTAATGCCAAAGGCCGGTACATCCTTATATTCATCACCATTCTTTGTTGTAACATCCATCACATGTAAACATAATAGAGGTTTTTCCATCATAGCTCGAAGATCTCGTCTATTCTTCCTTCTAGATTCTTCTTTGCTAAATAAAACTTTTTCTAATGTCCCTGTAGAAATATGTCTTTGATTAGCTTCAAGATATACCTCTTCATCTTTCATACCAGTTCTTTTCTCTTTCTTAAAGCTTATTTCATCATTACTATATTCTTCGTTTAATTTCATTCCAGTCGGTAATAGAATATCCCACTTTGTATTGACTTCTAATGCGTATGTTTTGATGAACTCGATGGGCATTTTTGAACTATAGTAAACAGGATTTAGTGAATACACTTTAAATTCATCTAGAAAATCTATTACTAATTCTTTATCGACATCTTTCCATAAATACTTGTCACCATCTCTTGTAATGTACGGATTCGTCTCAAGTTTATGTATCAGTTTATCTATAACTTTCAGGTTAGAAGCTAATACTGTTTCATCTTTTTCTATACACGTAGTTTCTTTTTCAGAACCATCTAAGTTCATGTTAAAATAATAATCTGTAGTATGTCTTAACTTATTATTTGCTGTTACTTGTAATGCGCTATGAGGATGTTGTGTAACCGATAACCCAAAATCGTTCGGAGTCTTTTTAGCTTCAGCCATTCTTCTAAAATTATCAAATAGCTCTTCAGTGGCTTCAATAATATAGCTAAAACTCCTGCCCATCGATTTTTTCATATATATTCTACATATATCTTCGTAACCTATTCTATATCCAAACCATCTGCCCATTTGCATAAGAGTATCATACATTTTAGTTGTTCGTAAGAAATAGCTAACAGTAAGCCCCTCTAAGGTGTATCCTCTTGATAAACTAGCTCCACCTATTGCAATAACATTTAATGATTCACCAGGTAAATATTCTAAAGGTATTTTTGCTTTTTGATGTACTTCTCTAACAATAATAGTCTTTATAAATGCACCTATTTCAGTCAAAACATCTTTCCATCTAAATTCTAATGTATCATATTCTTGCATAAATGTTTCTTCAAGAGATCTAATATAAGCACTATAAGATGAAGCACTATCAAGTAGTCCATATGAAATGACATCATCGACGACAGCATTTAAATACTCTTCGATATAAAAGGCAACTTTCACATGTATGTTTGTGAATCTACTTACATGAACTAACATACTATTATGCTTACCTGACTGTCCTCTAAGATTCCTTATAGCAATATTTATTACAAATACTCTGACAGCTTCCTTTAGACTATCTGGAATACTTAATATTTCTGTGTCTTTTTTATGTTTAAGCGGTAATATACCTTCATTATCTTGTATATGTCTGACGTAATTATCATATTCTTCAAGGAATATTTTTCGTGCTCCAAAATAATTATCCGGTGCATTCAAAGCAACAATAAAGTCTTTTGGAAATAAATCTAAGCCTAGATTGTCATTATCCACCCTGTAATCAATAAATATATTAGCATATGGTGTTGCAGTGTATGCAACATAAGCACTTTTATCGAATAAGGACATAAGCTGTCTTAGTTTTTTATTTATTGTTGATGGATCATCTTCATTTTTTGTATTAACCGAAGCGTAATCTGATTCATCATCAATCATTAACATTGCATGATTTGCGATTTTGTTTTTATACTTAGCGTTCAACCATTTTATTACATTCGTTAAAGTATTTGTGTTCTTCTTAATAACCATAATTACTGGAACATTTATAGTTTCAAAGTTAAAGAGCCCCATTAATTTATCTGCATCTCTTTTATTAAAATCTTGCGTTGTCGTTGTAGGACTACTTGGTGTCTTTTCGATTTTAGTACCTCCAAGTTTACCCACACCAACAATTTTTCCTTCTTGTGAACCAATTATTGCTTCATTAATTCTAACCTGCGTTTGATTTCTTAAATTGTTAATGCCACCTGCTATAACAATAATAAACTTGTATCCTGCATCACAAGCTTTACTTATTAGAGCACTATAATTTGCTGTCTTACCTGACTGTACATGACCAACAACCATTCCATAGGTTGTGAACTGTGAAAGCTTAGGGTCTGCAATATTATTCATTACAACATCTGTATCTGTATTAATTGTTTGTATAACTTCTGGTGAAAAGTTTTGAGCAATATAATCTTTATATCTGCTCCAATAATAAAGCTCATTATTTCCTTTTTCTTTATCACTCCACCATTTTGTATCTCTTTTTTGCTGATCTTCACCTTGAATAATGAATCCTTCAGGCATTTTCACATCAAAATGCATTTCTAGATTTCTAATCATTCTTTCCCAATCCTCGTCTGTAAAATCCTTAAATGATGATATCTGCAAATGCGATAACATAATACCAGTTTTATCATTCGACAATAGTTCTTTTGTTTGTAAGACAGTTTCTTGGATTTTACCTTCTTCTAATGGTTGTTCAAAAGATTGTAGTATTTGTTTAACATATGTAAATAGTCGTTCAAAGTCATTCATCATTCTCCACCCTATCCTTATAAATTTCTGTCATGATTAAGTCTGCTAGCTCATTCCCTGTTTCTTGTAGATACTCAATTAAACAATGTGCTTCATCATCATTTAGAATACTCTTCTGATCAATATCATGTGGTCGTTCCTGCAATTGAGCTTGAATCGCTTCGATCGGTATATAGGATTGTATTGCTTTTAAATACTGATCAACAATAATCGTTTGATCATCATTTAATCCATCCATAACAGCAGTATATGCCGGATGATCTTTGTTCAACTCAAAACTTATTTTTTCGTTATGAGGGACTAAACTCCATAACCTTGTTGTATTATTGTCTCTAATCCTTCGACCTCTCCCACTATACGGCCTAGACCCTTGAACAGTTACTTTCTTAATAATTCTTTTTAACTCATTTCTAACTTCAAGAGATGGAGCTGCCTTCGATTTTTTTACATCAATCCCCCAATATTTATCTTGTTCACTACTGATATCAATCTTTATACGCACCAATTTATGAGCATCTGATGCCTTATGCAATCCCCACCAAGTTCCATAAATTAGCAATCTATTCTCTCGATAAAGATAAAATCCTTGTGACTTTATATATCCTTCAGTCGTAGCATAAAAATCATAATCATTACGCCCTATTTTTGAATGATGTGGAAGTATGAAAGGTTGCACAACGACAGAATCACCATATAGATTTATCTTTTCATCTGGGATTTGCTGTGTAGCAGGGTGTGATTTATTAAATGGATCAAATGGTTTTATATCTCGTTCGTTTATACTGATTCCAATTTTTGATGTACCAGGTCTTGCCTCCAAAAAACGATGAAACACCAATGATAAATGATCACCTAAATCAGAAATAACTGTAGACATTTTTTTCTTACTGTATCTATCGATTTCTTCCCAAACAACTAATGTTCCACTTTCACACTCTTGAAGCTTACTATACAACCTATATTCTTCAATTGAATTTGCTTCTGGTGTGATTAGCTCCCAATCGTTTACAGTTGCCAAATAATCAAGATCCCACCGTCTAGCATAGATTTCCTTTTCGTTTTTTGTTACTACAGTTAATTTTTTACACTGAGAGAAAGATGCTGTTTTTAAACCTAAACCGAATCTACCTAAATCATTTTTCTCTCTTTTCTCATCTGGATCTTTGGTTGCAAGTCTCATTGCTTCGACTAAATCTCTTTCACACATTCCTGTACCATTATCCAGTAACTCAAAAGTTAATTCAGGCTCTGGTATTATCAATATATCTATCTGTTTTGCATTAGCGGTTATACTATTATCAATAATATCTGCAACTGCTATTTCAAATGAATATCCAATGTCTCGTAGTGATTTTATAAAATTCTTTATATTGGGTTGGACAGTTTCTGTTTTCAAATCAATTCCCCTTTAATAGTACTACTATTCTTACCTCATTATTTTCATGTCGTTTCTTAGTATATTATGAATCTTCACTTAGAATCACAAGAACTACTGTCCTAGTCAAGCAAAATTGTAACACGGTCATATAGTTTGACTAATATATGCACTCCTTGCTTCTGATGGAGTCATTTTATTATTATATGTGTGGGGCCTTTGGTGATTGTACCAAACATATGCAAAATCACTAATCGCTTGATTAAGGAGATAATCTGTTTCAAATGAGTAGTGATTTGTAAATTCATTTTTAAGCGTATTATAATAACGCTCCATTGGAGCATTATCATACGGACATCCTGCTTTGCTCATACTCTGAACAATACTATTTTCTTTGCAATATTCAGTGAATGATAATGACGCGAATTGTGCGCCTTGATCGCTATGCAGAATTAATTTATTTGTCGGTTTATGCTTTTGCAACGCTAATTTCAGTGTTGTTATTGCTAATTTACTATCGATATACTGACTGTTTTGACTAGCAACAACACTGCGGTCATACAAATCTATTATTGAACAATTATATCTCTTTTTACCATTTGATAGTTCTAAGTAAGTAAAATCAGTACACCACTTTTCATTAGGTTGCTTTGCCGTGAAATTTTGGTTTAATAAATTTCCAAAAGTTTTATGAATAAGCCCCTTGGTATATTTAAGCTTCTTCTTTTGTGACGTTGCTTTTATGCCCATTTCATTCATGTACTTATAAGTTGTTGGATAACTGCAAAATACATGTCTTCTAGCAAGTAAGTCACTAATAAGCCTGTAACCAAGAGTTCCACAGTGATCGTGATAGAGTTCTCGAATTTCACTCATGAGTGCTAATTTTTGTGCTTTGGCCTTGTGATTTCTATTTTTCAAATAGTTATAATAAGCATTTGGTAGAATTTTAAATTGCCTTAGTAACCATCGAAGACCAAACATCAGTTTATATTCATCAATGAATTTGTATGCTTTTAATCTATTTCCTTCGCGAAGAATGCTGCTGCCTTTTTTAAGAATTGGTTCTCCTTTTCGAGTTCTTGGAGACGCTTTCTTAAATTTCGGTTTTCTTCCATTTGGTCAGTTTCATTTTTTAGCTCAGGATTTATTTTGCATTCTTCACGGTGTTTCTTTAACCAGTAACTTATTGTACTGTTGCCTAGGTTATATTCGGCAGTTAAACTTTTAATCGTTCTACCTTCTTCAAGATGAAGTCTTAAAACCTTTTTTCGGATTGAATCATCATATTTTCTATTTGACATTGTACACTCCTTTTTATAGATGGATTATACCAAACTATAAC
>PPCM01000142.1_pt1 | contig 106772 bp, 95 predicted proteins | sample 1555541 | NCBI WGS metagenome assembly PPCM01 (sample SAMN05284479, study PRJNA326546) | Marine sediment metagenome, whole genome shotgun sequencing project. | isolation source: marine sediment | place: Germany: Wadden Sea | collected 2012-09-05
AATCCAGCCTACATAAGAAGTAATGAAGAAGCTGAATCAGAAGAGGAAGTAGAAAAATCTCAAGAGCTTGAAGACAGTTCTAAAGGACAAGGAAAAGGATCCGACAAAGAAGAACATGAAGACCGAGGCCATGGAAACGACGAAGATGGTGTAGATGAGGATAATCCAGCTTATATCAAAAAGCAGGAAGAATCTGAATCAGAGGAAGAAGTAGAAAAATCTCAAGAGCTTGAAGACAGTTCTAAAGTACAAGGAAAAGGATCCGACAAAGAGGACCATGAAGACCGGGGCCATGGAAATGACGAAGACGGTGTAGATGAAGACAATCCAGCCTACATAAGAAGTAATGAAGAAGCTGAATCAGAAGAGGAAGTAGAAACATCTCAAGATGTTGCCAGAGGACGAGGCAATGGAAGGGTAGTTGATAGAGATGACGATGAGTCCATAGAGGATGAATATGCCCAAGATGAGATAGACGACTTTGATGATGACTTTGATGAAGATGTATTCCAAATGTTTGATGATGATACATCAGACTATGATGTTGACTGGACTGAAGAAATTGAAGATGATATTCAGATGGCTGATGACGCTGACGATGACTTTGAGATGGATGTAGAGTTAGATGATGAATTTGCTTTAGAAGAAGAAGATTTTGAGGACGACATGGAGGATATGGACAATCATGATGTGGACGTTGATGACTTGTTCTAGCCCTATGTTTTAGATTCAGTTGACATTATCCTTATAGCCACTATAATAGAAGAAGGAACAGACTTACTCAAACACATGGGCATAATCATCCCATGTGTTTTTTATTGATTAGAGCAAAGGAAATAATATGGATTATACAATTACATTAGATGAATTTAATAAATTAGAAGAAGGGCAATATACCTTACTTGACGTACGTGGTGAGATTGCCTATAACCATGGCCATATTCCAAATGCTACTTTATTTGAACTTGAACATATGGAAGAGCAGATGGCACTACTGAATAAAGAAGGCAAATTGATTGTTTATTGTGTCAAGGGTTTGATATCCAGCGATGTTGTGGATAAACTTAGGGCAAACGGTTATGATGCCTACAACCTTGTGGATGGATATGGTAAATGGTTAGTGGACGCCTTTGATGATGATTCGGCTAGGTTGAAAGAGATTGAGCGAAGCATTCAGAAGAAGTTTCATAAGAAGCTTTTATCTAAGTTTGGCAAGGCTTTAAATGAGTATGACCTTTTGCAAGAAGGAGATAAAGTAGCTATCTGTATCTCTGGTGGTAAAGATTCCATGATTATGGCAAAACTTTTTCAGGAGATCAAACGACATAACAAGTTTCCTTTTGAGTTAGTCTTCCTTATGATGGACCCAGGCTATGATGACTATAACCGTGAGATCATAGATAAGAACTGTAAACTCTTAAACATTCCTGTGACCGTTTTCAAGACGGATATATTTGATACCGTGTTTAACATTGAGAAATCTCCATGTTACCTATGTGCTAGAATGCGCCGTGGCTATCTTTATAGTAAGGCTAAAGAACTTGGCTGTAATAAAATTGCTCTGGGCCACCACTATGACGATGTGATTGAAACTAATCTTATGAGTATGTTGTACGGTGCACAGATTCAATCCATGATGCCTAAACTTCATAGTACTAACTTTGAAGGTATGGAATTGATCAGGCCAATGTATCTGATTCGTGAAGATGATATTAAACACTGGCGTGAGTACAATAACTTGAATTTCATTCAATGTGCCTGTCGATTTACGGATACGTGCTCAACAGATGGTGGCAACACAGGCTCTAAGAGATCAGAGATTAAACATCTAATCAAAGAAATGAAGGAAACCAACCCATACGTAGAAAGTAATATTTTCAGAAGTATGGAGAATGTACAGATTGATACAGTAGTTGCCTATAAAACGAAAGGTGTGAAACATCACTTTTTGGATCGATATTAAGGCATAAAAAGGAAGTGAAATCACTTCCTTTTTTGATACTTATTTATAAAGGTTCTGGTTTTGAAAAGAGATAACCCTGAATAATTTTAAGCTGTGTTTCCTTGATTACCTCTAATTGTTCCTTAGTTTCAACACCTTCAGCAACAATATCATAGCCAAAAAGTTCAGCAATATGGCACATGGATTTTAACAAATTTAAGGCGTCTTCATCTTCTTGAATTTGGTCTATAAAAACTTTATCAACTTTGATCTCATCAATGTCCAAATTCTTTAAGTAATTAAGTGATGAATAACCTGTTCCAAAATCATCTATAGATAGTGAGATACCTCTTGACTTTAACTCTTTTGATATAGCTGAGAAGGCATCAATATCTCCGATGAAGATATCCTCGGTTACCTCTAAGATAACTCTGTTAGCAGGAACATTGTATTTTTCAAGAGCGATGTCGGTTGCTTCAATTATCTGTCCACTATCGAAATATGTAGGTGAGATGTTGATAGCTATCTTAACATCTCCATATTTATGAATAATTTTTTGGTAGTTACTAAAGATATGATCAATCATATAATTACCAAAAAGTATATCTAGATGGAACTTATGAATAGCTGGGATGAATACGCCAGGACTTATAAAACCAAGCTCATCAGATTGCCATCTTGCGAGGGCCTCTACACCGACCGTTTTTCCTGTTTCATAATCCACTTTCATTTGATACCAAGCCTGGATTTGAGCTTTATTCAAAGCCTTTTCTAAGTTTGTTCTCATAGTGATTTCATCTTCTAGTGCCTTGTCCATGAATGGATCAAAGTAGCATACATTCCTATTATCATGCTCTTTTGCGTATTTCATTGCAAGAGAGGCGTTACGATATAAAAGATCAAAGTTATGGCCCTGTTCCGGATATTTTACAAGAGAAAAATAGGTATCTATGGTCAAGGGTATTTGGTCTAAAACTTCTGGTCTATTTAGTAAGCTTCTTATATGAGCGAAGATTGTATCAGGTACTGGCAAATTATGGCCTGAACACCATAAGGAAAAACTTTTTCCAGACGTTCGCGCATAATAGTAGTGGGTAGGTGAATCTTCATTCAAGAGCCATCCAATTCTCCCGATCAACTGATCACCAATATCAAACCCATAGGTGCTATTAATCATCTTTAGGTTTCTGATATCAATTTGAATGAGATAAGCTGACTTAATATCTGACATAATAGAATCTTCTACGATTGTCTTAAAACCATTGCGATTGGGTAACCCTGTTAAGTCATCATTAAAGGCTAAATACTGTAAGCGCTCATTTTTGACCATTAGTTTTTCATTGGTTCTTAATATACCAGCTACCATGCCATTATAGCCATTAACCAATGATTCAAGTTCATCATTTGTCTCTATCGAATTTATTAGTTCTAATTTCCCTTTGGCTACTTGGTCCATTCCTCTTGTTACTTGAATGATTGGATGTGTTGTTTTATTTATAAATGAGGCGACAACTATTGTAGCAATAACCATAATAATTACAAGTAACAATATAGTGATGAAGAGAATGTAGTAAGCTTCAGAGCTGAAATCATCTGTGTAAGCAGTGGCAGCTACAATCCATTCCCAATGGGGGTCAAAGTCAACATATGATATCTTCTGACCTACTTTCTTTGAATCAGGGAAGAGCCAAGAATAATATGTAAATCCACCACCATTTTTACCAACATTAATTTGCTCTTGGACAACATACAAATCATCATCATCAAAACTTGTTACATTCCAAACATTCTGTCCTTCTAAAGTAGGATGCATTACTTCGTTACCCTCTAAGTCGTAAATGATAAGATAGCCGTTATCACCTAAGTCGATATTTCTGTGAAGACGTCGTTTACCATCTTCGCCCATGGGACCCATAAGTGTTTCTTTAATAACTTCCTGAGCTTCTTCTTCACTTAAAGTACCTTCTTGATACCGTTTATACTGGATATCAATGACTTCTAAGGCCAGAACAACACTATTCTTTAGAATGGTTTCACCCTTTTGGTCGAGGGTATCTTGAGCAACTAAAAAACCAATACCTCCTACGGTGAATAAACCAATAAATATGAGCACAGCAAAAAACAGGATAATTTTCCTGTTCAAAGAACGATTAAATTGATGATATTTTCTCTTTAATGGTCTCATATATTCCTCGCTATTAGGATTTCTGTTCAGCCTTCTTCTTATACAATTGGTCATCTGCCAACTTATAGATTTCATCTAGGCTTTTATCAATGCTATCACCAACCCCAAAGCCAACAGAGAAAGAGGTATCTGAGTATTGCCTAGAGTAATCAATAAAAGCATCATTCATTCTTTCTATATGAGCCCTGGCCTTAAGTGAATCTGTACCTGGTAGGATGATGATAAACTCATCACCACCATATCTGGCAGCAATATCATAATTACGAATGTTATTTATAATGATTTCAGCAATATCTTTGAGAACAGCATCACCTTTTTGGTGACCATAATTATCATTAATACGCTTGAAATTATTTAGGTCAATAAAGACTAGGGAGAAGGGTTCGCCAGTACGAACTGAACGGTTATATTCAGTCTGGACAAAGTCAGTGAAGTATCGACGATTATAAAGACCGGTCAAACTATCAGTGATACTAAGGCGATAGAGTTTATCATTATGGCGGTAGAACTCTCTCATCACATAGTATATTGTTAGAATCATTGATACAGCTACAACAGAAAAGTTGATAGACAAGTCTACAATTCTATAACTAGCATCCGTGTAGATATAGTAATTATCAGGCATCCATATTTCTGTTCTGAGCAAGATGATGCTTTCAATAACGATCATGATTGGAAAGATATATTCTAGTTTATTAGTTGCCATAAAGGATAATATAAATAGTACCAGTAAAAGAATGTAAACCATAGCACTCTGAGAGCCTGGAGACGTTATATAGCCAAAAGGCACATAGATAAAAGTTATGACAAACATGAAAATCAACCTAGCTAATCTATAGTGATTAAAGTAGTTTGATAAGATGTAAAGTCCAATGCAAAAGAGCGCAACAAAGGCCGCTATCAAGATGTTTGATAGGGGTCTTTTATTAATCAAATGCACAATTGTAAAAATAGATGATAATAAGGCAACGATTTGCAAATACCGTTTAAAGAGAATGTAACGAATATCAGCATCTATTTGAAGTTCTTTTATGGTTGTTAGAACACTCATGTTTAATCTCCTTATATAAATTATCCCACTTTGACTTTAGAAGAGCAAGGAAATGCCTTTATTAGTTTGAGGGTTGTTCTATTTGCCACAATCTCAATAACCTGATAGACTTAATATTGTGATGTAACAGAATTCGGAGGATTTCATGAAGAAAAATAGTATACGCTTCAGACTTATGAGTGCAATGATTATGGTGGCAATTTTGCCAGTTCTTATTACAACCATTATTGCAACGAGTAACATGAGGCGTTTTTCAGAAAATGAATATGTTAGCGGTAACATTTCCAGAGTGCATTGGGGTGCCCAGTACCTTGAAGAACTTATTCACCAGCTAGATCGGATGTTTTATTCCCTTCAGATTGACGATGAATTGATTGATGGCATGGGGAATTTAAATGATGAAAGCATCAGTGTCCAATACGAGACTCAAAGCTATATGAGTGATACATTGTCCAGAGCTTATTATGCGAACTCAAGAAAAATTGATGAACTGATTCTATATGTAGATGAAGATAAAAAATCCTTTAGTGTGAGTTATAACAATATAGGGGCTATTCGTGAAGTCGATGAGTTAAGTGGTTATTTAGCAAGAATAGAATCGACCAAAACCAATGTCTATTTTGATGAGATTGAGGATAAGATATATGCTGTTCATAGCTTAAATCACTTTGATAATCAACTCATGTTTGGTGGACTAGTGGTCAAAATACGTGACGATTTTTGGAATGAGCTAATTAGCATACTTGGTCCAGATAAAGATGGTGAAGTATTAATATTTAATGATCAGTTGGATATATTAAAGGGCTCTACAGATATGAGTATTGTTAATGAAGCGAAAGTACAGATTCTAAATCATAAGCAAGAAGGTTTCAAAGAGGGACGACTAATCAAGACCAAAGATTACTACTATTTTGTTGAGGAGGCAGATGGTAGTAAACTGCTACTGGTGAAAGCAATTCCTACAGTACTTGTTAATGCTAGTCAGATCAGAACCATTCAAGCTGGTATTCTTATATCTATTCTATTCATAGTCATAGCCATTATTGCATCCATCATTATTTCCTATAGAATAAGTCAACCAATTGTAAGGTTGTCAAAAGTTATGAAGACCGCTGACCTTGATAACCCAATTATTGAATCAGAGTCTAAAATAGATGAGATCAAACAACTTGAACGTCGTTATAATAAGATGATTTCAAGGTTGAAAGAGCTAATTACTGTGGAATACCAAAATGAGATAGAGCTAAAAAATGCTCAATTATTAGCTCTACAAGCACAGATTAACCCTCATTTCCTCAACAACACATTAAACCTGATTGGTGGTATGGCCCTTGAAAATGACATAGATGAGATATACGATGTGACTCGAAATATCAGTGACCTACTCAGATATTCTGTTACCCAGAGCGATGAGCTGGTTTCTCTCAAGGAAGAACTGAACCATGTACAAAACTATTTAAGGATTCAACAGAAACGTTACGAAGACCGTTGTAGGATTGAGATAGAGATAGATGATGATGTTCAAGAATTAAGAGTGCCTAAATTTATTATTCAACCGATTGTAGAGAATGCTTTTGAATATGGACTTCAACCTAAACGAGGGGAATGGCTACTAAGAATTAAAGCCTTCAGAAAAGGTAGACGTGTTGGTCTCGTAGTATCGGACAATGGTATAGGCATGAGCAATGATCAATTATTCAGTGTCAGAAGAAAACTCACTGATCAAAAAAAACAGTCTAATAGTCAAAAAGGTATTGGCCTTAAAAATGTGAGTGCTCGTTTGAAGATTCAATTTAGTGAGAACTCATCCATTAGGGTCTTCTCAACAGCTCAAGCAGGTAGTTTAGTGTTAATCAGTATCGTGGAAAAGAGAGATGAGGACATGTATGTATAAAGTCGTGATTATTGATGATGAGCCTTGGGCAAGAAAAGTAGTACGTAAATTAGGACAATGGGATAGGTTAAAACTTGAGATTATTGGGGAGGCCAGTGACGGCATAGAAGGTCTTGAGCTCATTAAAAAGGTCAAGCCACATATTGTTATTACAGATATGAGGATGCCAGGTCTAGACGGTGTTGCCTTACTTAAGGAAATCTATGAAGTGATGGATGATACCATGACCATTGCTATGAGTGGTTATAATGATTTCATCTATTTGAAACAAGCCATAAAATCTGATGCCGTTGATTACCTGTTAAAACCAATGAACCCAGATGAGTTGAATGAAGCCCTGGAAAAATGCATTAAGGGACTAAATAAGAATAGAAAAGAAGCTATAAGTGGCTTTGGTACCCTCCATTTATTCGATGATGAAAAGGTAATGAACTTGTATCTGGATCATAGACAAGGGATACATGAGGCTCTTATAGGCATGAGAAGTGATCAAATTAATCAGCAAATCAAGGACATACATCATTTGATTCACAAGAAAGTGCCTTCACCAAGTCTTGAGATGTTGTCAAAATTGGGCCATGATTTAATTCAAATGTTAGAAGAATACTTAGCGAAAGATGAGCCTGATAGCTATGAGATATGGAAGAAAAAGTATGAGTCAACTATAGTGGCTCTCGATGAAATAAGGGATGTAAGTGATTTGTTTGAGCAAATAGCAAACATCTATCACTCAGCTCTTATAAGCGTCAAACAAGTGAAGACAGATAGAAAACATATAGACACTAGTAAGATTCATACCTATATAGGACATCATTACACCGAAGCAATATCACTAGATTCTATAGCATCTCATTTTTATGTGACCAAAGAACACCTGAGTCGCATTTACAAAGCTGCCTATAAAATGACAATCAATGAGCAATTGACTTTATACCGTATGGAGAAAGCCAAACTACTAATTCAAGACGAAAAATTAGCTATTAAGGATGTAGCCATTATAGTTGGCTATCAAGATTTAGCCTACTTTTACAGAGTGTTTAAGAAGTATGTTGGGCTTGCACCAGGGGAATATAGGAAGAATCCTGATATCAAGAATGTACAATAGAAGATGTTAAGATTGTCAAAAGACGAAAGATTCAAATCTCAATATACTATAACTATCATCACTTATCGGAGAAGAAAGTGGTAGATTACAAAAAGTGGAGGTAGTAAAGTGAGAAAACTATTAGCAATATTATTGGTATTAATGTTAACACTAACTATGACAGTGGGATGTGGACAGACAGAAGATGAAGAATCAACAACAGTAGAAGGAACAACAACAGAAGATACAGCATCAGATGAGAAAGAAGTCGAAGCAAAAGAAGATGCGCCAGCAGTACCAGAGCAAGTAGAACTTAAAGTATTTATGAGCTTCCCAAGATTCAAAGATCAATTCGAAGCTTATTTTGAGCAATTTAAGGCAAAAGAATTGGCTGAGAAAAACATCGAAGTAACAATAGAGCTTGAAATGCCAGCCGCAGACCAAGCAGGACAAATATTACAAGCACGTTTAGCATCTAATGATGCACCTGATATTTTTACATTACATGCACTTGCTGACATACCTTCTTACTACGAAGCAGGTTATCTTGCGGACTTATCAGACTTAGCGTTTGTTGAGACTGTTTTTGGATCAGTAAGAGAGACTGTCACTTATAATGAGCAAGTTGTTGCATTACCACTTGAGAGTTTAGCATGGGGCTATATGTACAACCAAGATATGTTTGCACAATATGGATTAACAGCACCACAAACCATTTCAGAGATGGAAAATGTGGTTAATGTACTAAATGAGAATGATGAAACCCCATTCTTATTAGCCTTCCAAGAATCATGGATTCCACAACTTATGATGGCCTTATCACTAGGTGGTACAGTGACGGCAGACCATCCAACTTTTATTGAAGATATGAATGCAGGTTCAGGTTCTTATGAAGACGTAGCTTCTGTCTTTAATATTATTGATATCATAATGGCTAATGGAACGGATAAACCATTTGAAGTTGGTAGTGCAGCAGGATCAGCAGATTTTGCCAATGGCAAAGCAGCTATGTGGGTACAAGGTCCATGGATGTCAGGTTCAATTCTTGAAGTGAATCCAGATATGAAGATCGGTGTGGCACCACTTCCTACCAGTGAAGATGAAGCAGGAGCGATGATTAACTTATCAACATCAACATCACTTGCAATCTCACCTACAACTAAGAATATGGAAGTTGCACAAGACCTTATTAACTATATACTTGATGAGCAAGATTCGTCTGCTTTATTCGAATCACTTAACTTTAACCCTATTGCAAGCATGCATACTTATGAATCAACACCATGGGTGGATGAAGCCATGTCTTATGTAGCAGATGGCAAAGCATACCTTGATCTATCACTACCAGGTGGTGTGACAGACGAAACAGCTCAATTGCTTCAAGCATACTATGCAGAATCTGTAACAAAAGAGGAAATAATCGAGACACTTGACAAAGCTTGGGCAGATGCCATTAAGGCACAATAATAAGGAGGATGTATTTGATGAGTCGGCAAGTTAGTAAAAAACGACGTGAAGCCCTCATCCTTATAGCCTTCGTTAGCCCAGCACTTATATTCTATTTGATCTATGTATTAGCCCCTGCCGCTGGTGGGTTCTGGTACAGCTTAACAAACTGGAATGGCTTGAATCCCACCTATAATATGGTGGGATTCTCAAATTATAAAGAAGCGTTACTAGAGGATAAGGTCTTTCTAAAATCTATTTTTTTCACACTTAAATATGTGGTGTTTATGGTTGTACTTCAGAATGTCATAGCCTTAACACTAGCAGCGTTGATTGAATCACGTAAGAGGACCAAGGTGCTTTTTAGAACAATCTGTTTTATGCCCAATATGATCAGTTTGATTATCGGTGGCTTAATGTGGATGTTTATATTCACCAAAGTATTGCCATACATAGCAGAAAACACTGGCTTGATGTTTTTAGACCAATCGTGGATTGGTGATCCTAGATTTTCATTTATAGCCATATTGATATTATCTTTATGGGGTGGTGTTGGTTATTTAATGATCATTTATATAGCTGCTCTACAAGGTGTACCAAAACAACATCTGGAAGCGGCAGCCCTTGAAGGGGCAAATAGTCTACAGATATTCTTTAAGGTGACACTACCAATGATAATGCCCGCTATGACAATAGGTTTATTTGTGACTCTGAACGGATCATTTAAAGTTTTTGATGCAGTTTATGCCTTAACAGGTGGTGGTCCAGGTAGAATGACACAGGTGATAGCCCTGAATATATTTGAAGAAGCTTTTAACATGAATAACCGATATGGTTACGCCAGTGCTAAGGCAATGATCCTATTTTTTATTGTCTTTGTTATTACCATGGTTCAGCTCAGAGTTATGAAGAGAAAAGAGGTTGAACTATGATCAAAGTAGAAGATAAGTATAAGAAGTATATCAATTTTTCAATCTCTGCCTTCATATTTATCATATTGGCAATCTATGCAGTTTTTAGTTTGTTTCCGGTTTATATGGGTTTACTAAATGCCTTTAAGACAGACGGAGAGATGCTCAATAACATTATGGCAATGCCTACGAAGTTTCTTTTTACAAATTTTGTGGATGCCTATCATAAAATTGATTTTCTAAAGAGCCTGATTAATACTTTTTTAGTTGCGATTGTTGGTGTAAGTGGCATGATATTTTTTGGGTCCATGGCAGGATATAAGTTGGCTAGGACAAATTCAAAGTTAAGTCGATTCATGTTTGGCTTGTTTGTAATGTCAATGTTAATTCCCTTTCATTCCATCATGATTACACTGACAAAAATTGCTAAGTACACCCATGTACAAGGCTCAACTTATGGATTGGGTTTTATATACATCGGATTAGGAGTACCAATGGCCATCTTCCTATATCATGGATTCGTAAAATCGATTCCTTATGAGTTAGAGGAAGCGGCTATCATTGATGGTTGTGGACATTTTAAGGTCTATCTACATATAATTTTTCCTTTGCTTAGACCCATAACAGCAACCGTGGCAATACTGAATTTATTGTGGATATGGAATGATTTTCTACTACCATTACTCATGATTACAGATTCAGACAATTATACAATTTTATTATCAATCAATATGCTATTTGGTCAATACAATAACAACGATTGGACAGCTATTTTGGCATCCTTAATTCTGTCGATGTTACCTATTGTGACGATTTACTTGTTACTTCAAAAACACATTGTAAGAGGGATATCTGATGGTGCTATTAAAGGTTAATAATAATAGAGGGGACAATTATGGATCAAGTAAATGGTTTTATCAAAGCAAAAGGAATGAAGCTGGTAAATGGTCAAGATGAGGAAATAAGGTTAAAAGGTGTAGGCCTTGGAGGTTGGTTATTGCCAGAAGGCTACATGTGGAAGTTTCCAGGCCAAGGTGATCGACCATGGAAGATGGAAGCTTATATCGAAAAATGTGTTGGTAAAGAAGCCGCTGACCATTTCTGGCAGTCATATCGAAGTAACTTTATAACAGAAGCAGATATAGAACAGATTAAAGAAGAGGGATTCAATTCAATAAGATTACCATTTAACTCAAGATTAATAATGCAGGATGGTCTTATAGTTGAGACAGAAATGTTTTATATTGATAGGGTGATCGATTGGTGTGAGAAGCATTTACTGTATGTCATTCTAGATATGCATGGTGCACCAGGTGGACAGACTGGGACTAACATTGATGACTCAAGAGCAGATCATCCTGAATTATTTACAGATAGAATCCATCAAATTTCAACCATTCAACTTTGGCAGTTTTTAGCTGAACGTTACAAAGATAGATGGATTGTTGCTGGGTATGACCTTATGAATGAACCTCTACCCGAATGGAACGCTAAATACAACCATAAGGTCATGCCCTTATACAAAGAAATTATTTCAGCTATTAGAGACATAGATCAACATCATATGATTGTACTTGAAGGTGTGCACTGGTCAACAGACTGGTCCATTTTTGATGAGATTCTCGACAACAATGTCTTGTATCAATTCCATAAGTATTGGAACAATCCAGATGTCAACAGTTTACAAGAATACCTGTATTTTAGGGCCAAACATCAGGTACCTATTTTCATGGGAGAAGGCGGAGAAAACAACAAAGAGTGGTACATTGGCGCCTTTTCTATGTTTGAGGATTTAGATATTTCCTGGAACTTCTGGACATACAAGAAAATGGAGAACAACAACTCCCTGTGCTCAATTAAGAAGCCTAAGGACTGGGATATTCTTGTAGACAACCTCAAAGAAGATCAAGTAACGGATGCCGTAACAGCCAACAGAATTCTAGATGAGTTTGTAGACAATGTTAGGTTTGATTCTTGTTTATATTATAAAGATGTGGTAGATGCCTTGTTATGTAGGGCACCCATCACTATACCAGCCATATTCTATGCCTACCATGGTATGAATGTTGGGTATTACATGGCTGAGAACTATGAAAAAAATGTTGATTTCAGACCAGGAGATCATACATATATAGAACACCTGAACAACGATAAACCTACAATTAATTTCTCAAATGGAGCAGGACAACTATGGGGAGAAGCAGACAGAACGGCCGTTAGGATACTGGAAGGTGAATGGCTGAATTATAGGGTTCTTATCCCAAAGGAAGGCTTGTATAAGCTAACACTCTCAAGTAAAAACCTTGAGGATTTATGCCGCCTAGAGATATTGGTTGATGACTATGAAAGAGACGTTCTTCTTGTATCAGGTAAAACGATTGGGGAGTCTTCACTTAAAAGGAGTTTAGTGTTAAGCAAGGGGTATCACACACTAAGAATCAGGAGCCTTAAAGGTGGTACATTCTTAGAATGGCTACGAATAGAGGATTAACCACAACTTTCACACAATCTTCCCACAACTTACATGTATATCTAAAAGCCCTCCGATTCTATGATTAAGATGTCAATCTTAATCAATAGGAAGAGAGGGTTTTTATGAAATTATTAAACAAACGATTTGCTGTCCAGTTGGCGTGCATCTTACTGACAGCCTTTGGTGTCTTCACCAACATACAATTAACAATGGCCATTATACTAGGTGCAACATTTATAGCAGGTACTTTTTACTGTGGGTGGGTATGTCCCTTTGGTACTATACAAGATTTATTCAGCCGCTTAGGTAAGTGGTTTGGTCTCAAAAAAGTTAAGATGCCCAAGGTTGTTCAAAAGTATCTTAAGTACAGTCGATACCTAGTGATGATATTGGTGATGGTGTCAGCAGGAGATATGATTTTTAACTTAATGAGTTATGATCCTAGGGTGACTTTTAATGGTCTTTTAGGTGGAGAAACGATGACTATAGCATCTGGATTGGTTATTCTATCATTTGCATTAATAGGTATGGTCTTTGAACGTCCATTCTGTAATTACTTATGTTTTGAAGGAGCAAAATATGGCCTCATGAGTTCAACAAGAGTTTTTACAATAAAGAGAAATGATAACACATGTGTTGGATGTAATAAATGTGACAAGGTTTGTCCTATGAATATCGAAGTTTCAAGTTGCAAGGAGCTTAGATCCACTCAGTGTATTAACTGTTTTGAATGTACTCAGGCCTGCCCAGTAGACAATACCTTAACTTACGGAACAATCACATGGAACAAGAAACTTGTCAAAAGAGTACTACCATTTGCCCTAGTCATCCTAGTGGGCATAGCTGGATTTTTCCTGTATAATGGACTAAATAGCAGTGAACAAACTGTCATGGGTAGCACAAGTGAGGTTATTGAGGTGCCAGAGTTAACACCAGAAGAATTAGCCCTGCTAGGTGATGCTGAAGGCATTGAAGATGGTGTCTATGAAGGTGTTGGCCAAGGTTTTCGAGGCCAAATGACGGTTGAAGTGACTGTAGAGAAACAGAGAATTACTGATGTGACTGTGACCAATCATAGAGATGATGCAAAATGGTTCAATAGGGCCAACAGAGCAGTACCAGATGATATTGTTGATAGTCAGAGTACAGATGTTGATAGCGTCAGTGGTGCTACTTACTCATCTGATGGTATTATAGAAGCGGCAAAAGACGCACTTGAGAAGGCTGGAAAGTAAATGAGAATATTTTTGGTAGAAGATGAAAAAAGTCTTGCGGAACTCCTGAGTTCCTACTTAAGAGAAGCAGGTTATGATGTGACGGTGTTTAATGATGGGTTACTTGCCAAAGGGGCGATTGATCAATCACCAGATTTATGGGTCCTTGATATCATGCTCCCAGGCTTAGATGGTTATGGCCTTATTAAAGAAATTAAGAAGGCAACACCGGATACACCTGTTATTTTTTCATCGGCTAGGAGCGCTGAACTGGATCGAGTCATTGGTCTTGAAATGGGCAGTGATGATTATCTACCAAAACCTTTTTTACCAAGAGAACTGGTTCTTAGGGTTGAAAGATTGCTTGGAAAGAAGACCAAAGTTGCCATAGAAGGGACAGTGCTTCTTGGATCATGTGTTTTTGACATTAACAAAAGAACCATTGCCTACATGGATGATACATATGCACTTTCTGTGAAGGAGTTTGATTTGCTGGTCTTTATGGTGGAACACAAGGACACAGCCCTGAGTAGAAATGATATATTGGATCAAGTCTGGGGCACAGATTATTTTGGATCAGACAGAGTGATTGATGACACCATCAGAAGACTTAAGAAAAAGGTACCACTTCAGATAGAAAATGTTTATGGCTTCGGTTATATTCTTAAGGAGACCTAATATGAAACAAAAGGGTAAGAAGTCAATGAAGTATAGAATATGGATAAACATGGTTATAGCGGTGGTGATTTTTGCCATCGTTCTTATTGTGGGTAATTTTTTTATTGGCAAAATGATTGAGAGTACCATCATACAAGAACAACTTGAAGAAGCTGCTGAAGCAAAGTTTGATAGAGATGATGAGGATCATAGAGTGTCATCTCGAGCATCATGGACGCCCCACTTCATTGTAAAATGGACTGAAGAGGGACCTGTAGTTGAGTTGGATGATAACATCTCAGGTAAATTTCAGACACCTAGTGAAATGGATTTGATCCTTACTTTATCAGAGATGACAGAGGGTTACACAAGTGAGGCAATTACCGGTAGCATTGATTTAGATCACAATACTGTTCACTACCGAATTGAACCATTCCCATACCACCCTAATGTAAATATGGTGTTCTTCGATTACACCCCAGCCCTTAAAGTTTTCCAGCGAGAGTACCTAGTATTTCTACTTGCGCTGATTATCATAGCATTTTTTGCATCAAGCTATACAGCCAATCAATTAACTAAACCGATAAACCACTTAGAGGATTTTGCAGAGAAAACTGCCAGAAGAGATTGGAGCGCCACGATACCAACTAGTCAGATTTCTGAGATAGATTCATTGGCTTTATCTCTTGATCAGATGAGAGATAACCTTAAGGAACTAGAAGTTAGAGACCGAAGATTCTTACAATCAACATCACATGATTTGAAGACGCCTGTTATGATTATCAAAGGTTATGCACAGGCCATTCAAGATGGGGTAGATATAGAGTCTGAGCAATCAACATCTGCTGTTATACTTGAAGAAGCAGAGAAATTAGAGCGACGTATCACTCAACTCTTAAAGCTTAATACGATTGGGCACTCTCTTGAACATAAGGAACAGCGTCAAACTATTCGAATTGATCGTATGCTTAGAAGTTTAATCAATCGATTTAGGACAATAAGACCAGAACTTGTCTGGACTTTTGATGAGGTTGAACTTGAAGTCAATGGAGATGGCGAAGCCTTGCTTATTGCTTTTGAGAATCTTATTGAGAATCAACTTAGATATGCAAAATCGACTATAAGTATAAGCTGTATACCTGGATCGCCAAATCAGATAATGATTGCCAACGATGGTCCTCAGTTTGATATTGAAGACACTAACTCATTATTTGATCCTTACAGGAAGGCAACAGATGGTAATTTTGGTTTAGGTCTTGCCATTGTGAAACAAGTCATTGAGTCACACGATGGTAGCGTAAGTGCCAAGAACACTGAGCATGGGGTTTCTTTTAATATCACTTTATAAAAAGATAATTAGCCAATATTACAAAGCCATTAAATTGGTCTTACATCTTTGAAAAGGTACCTTAAATTCTTACTCCTTATGTATTTTATATTAGAGAAACAATTAAGCACTTGGAAGGAGCGGTACAATGAGAAGAAAATTTAGTCTACTATTGGTTGTCGTTGTGATTTTGACTTTACTCATGTCAACAGTTGCATACGCCAAAACAAATAACCCCAAAGCAAAAGGACAACAAAGTGAACACCTTAAAGGGTATGAACGTAACTTAAAGAACTTTGTTATTATTGATGGGGAACGTATAAAGGTTAAAGGCAAAAATGTTAAATTTGACACACCACCAGTGATAAAGGCAGGACGAACCCTGATCCCTGTTAGAGCAATTACTGAGGCAATGGGTGGTCAAGTTGAATGGAATGCAGATGATTTTATAGCCACAATTATTAGCCCTGATGGTTTGATACGCATTGATTTCTATCTAAAAGATGTAGATGAAGACGATGACGGTGAAGTGGATGTTTATGCTGGAACGATCCTCATATTTGACCTAGTAGGTGATGTTTGGGTTCAGAGAGAATCATTAGCAAAAACAGATGTATTACCTGGTTTGATTAACAACCGAACTTTTGTACCATTACGATTCATATCTGAAACTTTCGGTTTGAAAGTTGCTTATGATGATGAAACTGGCGAGATTGATATTGATGATCCTGAGGAAGAAGTAGATGTAGTTACTCTAACGCCTGAAGAAGTTACTTATGCAACTATGGATGATGTTCCTGCAACAACGAACATAGCAGTCATTCTTGATGCGTATGGCTTTCTTGGCATCGAAGGATTGGTCAAAGGCACTCACTACACAATTAGCACAACTGTCGTTAGTGACTATGCGACTGAACCATCCCTATTCATTCATGTCTATGAAAGTTATATTGAAAGTTTATTAGATGAAGAAACAGTGTTAACAATTCAGTTCATCAAGGGTTCTGAAGAACTTGAAAAGACCTTTACAATCAACCTGGATTATAATGACCTTGAACCTGAGATCTCACCTGAGAAGGCAATTTTCAAAGGTCAAGATGTGGTGGTTGATTTAATCCTTAATGGTTTTGAATTAGTAGGCATCACTTTAGATGATGAAGATGCAGACTTCTCTGGTCCATATAGCGATAAAGTCACTTTTGATAATCTTTATCTTAGTAATGTCCTTGATGGCAAAGAAGAAGTAGAGTTTGAATTCAAGTTTGAGAGAGGTTCAATGACTAAAAGTATTTCATTTGAGGTTGAAGCTTATGAATATGAACCTAAGATTAATCCGGATAAGGTAAGTTATGAAACAATAGATGTTGTTCCAGTAGAAACAGTTATCGAAGTTGTGACGGATGGTTTTGGACTTGTAGGAATAGAAGGCCTTGACCTTGGCGTTCATTACACAACAACACCATCTGCAGTCACTGATGTAACAAGTGAGGTATCACTTACAATCCAATTACTAGATACATATGTCAAAGGGCTTTCTGATGAATTTACAGAGCTTGAACTTGATTTTATCAAAGGCACTGAAGAGGTAAGCAAAACTTTTGAGATTGAGTTGATGTACAATCATTTAACACCAACTATAACACCTGGGGCTGTTACATACATAGGTGAGGATGTTGAAATTGCTATTGTTTTAAATGAGTACCAGCTTGAAAGTATAAAGGTTGGAGAAGAAGAGGCTGATTTTACAGGTCCAATTGATGACCAAGTGACCTTTGATGATGGTTACTTAGATGAAATCTTTAAGACTGAGGAATCAGTGACCTTCACATTTACCTTTACTAAAGATGATAAAACAGTTGTCATAGATTTGATTGTGACTAAAGAAGCAGCTACATCATAGAGGAATTATAAGGGCAAAATCCATTAGATTGGGTTTTGTCCTTTTTGATTTCATAGTAAAGTTCTCCGATTATAGCATATGAATTTGAAGCTTATTCATTTGCGTTTATGGTGTTGTCCCATGATGCAATTGACAATTATTATCATTTACCTCATAATAGGTCTATAAAAAAGACGATTGTGAGGTATTTTTATGCGTCTAAGTGAAGCTAAAGAAGTTATTAAAGAATTATTTAAACAAACGAAGATTGTCACTGCCCTTGTCAGCGAACGCGGGGTTGGTAAAACATCGGTTTATCAACAATGTGCACAGGAGCTTGGCATGGATTATATAGGACTCTATGCAGCAGCCCTTGAAGGACCAGACTTTATGGGTTTACCGGCTAAGGATTTGAAAAAAGGAATCACTCGTTATTTAGCACCTCAGTTTCTTCCAACAGAAGCGGCGATAGAGGCAGGCTTGTATAAGGAAAAGGGTCTTTTGGTTTTAGAAGAAATTAATAGAGTACCATCTGATACGATTTCTGTTTTGTATCCCCTTCTACTTGAGAGTAAAATCAATGGACACGCACTTGGACAGGGATGGCGTATAGGTGTAACCATGAACCCAGATACACTAAATTACTTGGTGAATGCTTTAGATGATGCCATGTTAGACCGCCTATTAACCATTAATGTGGAACCATCCATTGAAGATTACTTGGCATATTCTAGACAGAATGATGGACATGAGCAAGTCTTAAATTTCCTTAAGGATTTTCCAGACATGCTCCTTAAGACTAACACAGTAGCTGATTCAGGTCTCCAGAGTAAAAGTCCAACCCCAAGAGCTTGGACTAAGGTCCAGGAGATTATGAAAACTTGTAATTTACCAGAGCCCCTTCTTGCGGAATTAATCTCAGGTATCGTTGGTCCCATTGCAGGGTCTGCCCTTCTGGGATATCTAGGTAAACTTAAGGTGGTAGTGCCATCCTCTATTGGTATACTTGAAAATTATGGGAAAGAAAGACCAAAGGTCCTTAAGGTTCTAGAAGAAAATCATACAACTGTCATGACTAAAGTGATAGAAACAGTGGTAGAACTGTTGAAAGAAGAAGATCAAATGGTGAATGCTGTGGACAATTTTTTAAACGACTTACCTGATGAGATGAAGATGTACTTCTATAAATTGCTAAACCGAGAGGACCCAGATCTTTTTGATTATTTTAATGATCGGTCTTTAGTCTTTGAAGAAATTGGTGATCTGTTAATTGATCGTTTGGCCATGTAGGAGCTTGTTATGATGAGAGACGTTATAATTGATTTGTTAATTGAAAGCCCCTATTATGGCTACTTGGCCAATCGCGTTCGTTACCAAGAAGACAAGAGTGTTGTGACCATACTGACATCCTTTGAGCAAGGTCCCATCATGAAGTATAACCCTGATTGGTTAAATACATATAACAAGCTACAGAGAAAGGGCATATTAGTACACGAACTTTTACACCTAGCATTACTTCACTTCTTAAGGCGAGATGGTAGAGAAGCTATTAGGTGGCACTTAGCATGTGATTTAGCTATAAGTGAGTTAATGGACCCTGATTTGGTTGAGCAAACTAAGTTGACAACTCAGGCAATGTTTGTAGAAACCGGCCTTGTTATGCCTTCTAAAGCAAGAGCAGAAGTTTATTATGAATTTCTTGAGGATAATGAAGAGCAAATAGATTACAGCTATGACAGTAAAAAACAAACCATCACTTTCGAAGATGGTAAAAGCTATCAAAGTGGTAAATTAGAGGAAATTAAGGAAATGGATATTCACTCTAGGGCAATGGTGGATGAATTATCAAGGGTACAGGTGGCTTCTCAAAGTGAGGATGCACTTAATGGTCTTTTATCTGATGTAACAGAAATGGTCTACAGTGCCTATAAAGTGAACTGGCACCACGTGCTTAAACGATTTCTAAGTGGTCAAGGTCGTGTGCTTAAACATAAGACTTATAAAAGAGTGTCTAGACGGTTTGAGGATTTACTAGGTAATAAACGAAGCACTGGCTTGAAGGCCATGGTGGCAGTAGATGAAAGTGGTTCTATCTCCAATCAAGACATTGAAGCTTTTTATCAAGAATTGGTTCGCATTCATGGCATCCAACATGCAGATATTCAGGTGGTTCGTTTTGATACTACTTGCTCTAAGCCAGTAGCCCTACAGCAATTTCTTATTGAGAAAAGAAGGACCAAAAGAGGTGGAACAGACTTTCGACCTGTATTTGAATTAGCCGATCAGATGAAGATACCCTTACTTGTATTTTTTACTGATGGAGATGGTGAAGCACCAATATCTTCTAGGCAAAAAGTACTCTGGGTCTTAACCAATGATGGAAGGCAACCGGCAAAGTATGGCACATCTATTAAGTTTATGAAAGGTACAGCATGAATTATCGTATTATTGCAGGTTACTTGATTATTGACAAGAGGCTTTTCACAAAAGAATCTATTGTACCCGGGAGTTATCTAAGGTGGCTATTAGGCCTTGAAGGTCAATGGTCTAAAAAGGTGAAATCTATTAAAAGAGAGGGTAAACAAGTTCGAGTTGTCTATGATAAGAACGACGCCATTTACCTAAATGATGACCTTAACAACTTTGTTCGTAAGATACAAAAAACCTATGGTGAGGGAATAAAGGGGGAAATCATCGTATCCAAATTACGTGGTATGAGAGACTTCCTAGATATGAAGATTACATTTTGATACCCTATAAAGCTACCTAATAAATGACTTTAGTCAACACCATCCGGACTATAGTCACTTCAAAATCTCCTTTATATAGGCTATAATAAAGACATCATAGAGACGAAGAGGGTATTATGGGAGATGGTAGGTATTATACTTATAGTCAATTTTTTGACGTAGTGATTTTAACAACACTGATCACTTTAGCAATAATTAACACCCTATACTGTTATTATAGAAAGAACGAAGAGGGCTCAACTTGGCATGTACATGGTTGCTATGGGCTGGTCCTCTTTTTTATTATGTTTAGAATTGTCGAATCTGTTATACCAAATATGACGAGCGCCGCCCAGTTAAGGCACATTAGTGTTATCTTTTTATTGGCAAGCATCAGTTTAGAAGGTTTAAGAAGATTTATGCTTATGAAATATAAAAAGGTCATCCTCTTAATTAGTCTAGCCATAATATTGATTTTTGCTGTATCAGACCTTATGATTTTAGACTATGGATTTCATACAAGTACATATACACTTTTCTACAAGGTAGTTTTGACAGTCACGGCTACGACGATCAGTATTCTTAATGTACCATTTATACTTAAACAACTTAAAACTATGCCTTCTAAGGCGCAAAGCAAATGGCGTTTTCGACTTGGTCTATTTATACTACCAGCAGTTGTCTATACAATTGGTGTATGGAACAACTCATCCATAATTGATTATTTAGAGTATCTGCTAGTAGCAGGTCTAACCATCAATTTGATCTTTGAATTACAACTTAGCAGTCAATCAGCCCTGTCCATATTAGCATTTGATAAAATCGGGGATATGACTTCAAACTATATTATTGTCGTAGATACTCAAGAACAGGTTATCTATGAAAATGAAGCTGTGAGGAAATCGGATTTTTTTAAAGCCTCAACTAAGTTAAATACCAACAAGATTGAGGAGATTTTTGAAGGAGATGAAGTAAAGAAAACTCAGTATTACAAGAAAGAGTACTTACAGTTGATTATTGATGAGACAGAACAATACTTCACCTATAAAATAAGTAGGTTATCTCATGACAATAAGGTGATTGGAAAAATCATCAGTTTTACAAGGATTACAGACCTGATGACGCTGTTAATGGAACTTGAAGAGAAGAAGAAAGCCTCTCAGTTGATCAACCAGCAGTTATCTAACTATTCAGAGGTTGTCTACTATATAGAGAAAGAAAAAGAAGTGGACAATCTTTTGAAGAATATCCTAACGTCTCGAGATCAGCAGATGAAAGAACTGTTGGCAATGATCTCAGAGACTAAAGGGAATATAGATGAGACAACTTTTGAAAGTTATATAAACGCGTCCATTCAAATGAGTGATGGGATTTTGGAAGAAGTAAGGCAAACAGTATCTGACTATAGAGCATATTATGGAGGGTAACATGATTAGATTGGTGTTGGTAGATGATCAAAAATTGATTCGAGAGTCCTTGGCCTATTTACTAGAAAATGATGAGGAAATGAAAGTTGTTGGTATGGGAGGCAATGGCCTAGAAGCCATTGATCTATGTGAGCAACTTAAGCCTGATGTGGTGTTAATGGATATTGAGATGCCTGAAATGGATGGTGTTACTGCAACCAAAACAATCAAAAAGCAGTTTCCTGATATTAAGGTCATCATCTTAACTACCTTCGAGAATCCGGATAATATTATGGAGTCATTTGTGAACGATGCAGATGGCTATGTGGTAAAAAACATCTCACATGTGGATTTAACTCGTAGCATCAAATGTGTGATGAGTGGTCTAAGTGTCATCCATAAAAGTGTGAAGAAAATTATGATGGAACGTTTTATTAGCTCTAGTGAGTATAAAAGCAAGTATAAGGATATTTTGACGGATAGAGATGTTGAGATCATTAAACTTATAGCTTCAGGCTATAGTAACAAGGAGATTGCAACTGAACTCTCCTATTCTCAAGGGACCATCAAAAACAACATCTCACGTATATTGGAGAAACTAGAATTTTCAGATAGAATGCAGATTGCCATTTTTGCCATGGAGAACGGATTGGTCTAATGTTTGATTCAGTAACTCAAGTGAAGGTTGCGACAATTTCATTATGGAACTTAGGGGCTCTCTTTGTGAACATTGTTGCCTTTGTAATTATTTATATTAAGGCAAGTAAAAGTGCTTCACTAAAAGCTTTTTTTGTGGTGCAATCATCCATGATGATCTGGTTGCTTGGTAAGGTCCTTAAAACAGTTTCGCCAAATGAAGATCTTAGATGGTTCTTTATTGTCTTCTACTACTTTGGAATTATACTTTTAGAAGTTAGTTTTCTTGATTTTGCCTATCTGTATAACAAGGGTAAAAAAATGCGCCCCCTATTTAGGCGGATGATTTATCTTATTGGAACAGCTCAGTTTATTCTTGTGGCAACTAATCCCTATCACTATATGTTTTATAGCAGGTATGGCTTCTGGGGAGATGACTTTGGCCAATTGTTTTATGTACATGTGGTCATTAACTATCTCTTTCTTATTATTGGTATGGTCCTTTGTAGTATTAAGTTCAGCAAACAGTTAAAGGATAAGTTACCTATAGAAAGACATATGATTGGTATGGCTATTTTGGTGCCTGTGATTTTAAACTTCGTCTATATTACTCGAATGTTAGAGGAGCTCTTTGACTACCTTAACATACAGGTATTTGACATTACACCTATAGTATATACCTTCTCCTTACTTGTCTTTATGTATGCCACCTTTAAGTATGAGTTTTTTGATCTTAGCCCAATTATGAAACATGAAGTGACTCAGAAGATTGATTACCCAGTGGTCATCCTTAACAAAAAGTTTAAGATTATATATAGCAATGACATCTACAACACCATTTTTAATGAACCATATGCCGTACTTGAATCTTTGGACCTGAAGCAAGAGGGTAATCAAGACAATGTTTTGAATATAGGTGAGCAGGCCTATTCATATACAGTGACCAATCACAAGGGGATTGATGGCTTAAAATACATTATAGGATTTACAGATGTGACATCCTATGAGTTAACTAAAAAGGCTCTAGCAGAGGAGCAAATAGAACTGAGTCAAGCCAACCAAAAGTTAGAAAATCAAATTGATATGCTCAAAGAATCCTCCCATGCAGGAGCTAGAAACTATATTGCCCGTGAGTTACATGATATTCTTGGTCATTCCTTAGTAGTGACAACCAAATTACTTGAAGTTAGTAAGATGTATTACAAGCGGAATAAGACACTTGCAATTGAAAGTTTAAGCAATGCTCAAGACGCTATAGTAAGTGGTTATCATGAAATGAAGCACATTAAGAGTAAAGACAATAGTCAGGTTTATAACACGAATGCTTTAGAAAAAGAAATGAAGAGTATGCTAAAAGTGGTTCAAATCAGTGGTGTTGAAGTTAAGTATTTCCAAAGAGGGATCAACAAAGTCATTGATGAGAAGGTCTATGATACCCTAAAGAAGGTTGTTACTGAGCTAGTTACAAATACCCTAAAACACGGAAAGTCTAATAAATTAATGGTCTCAGTTATGGTAGAGACTGACCTGATATCTGTCCAAACAATGGATAATGGTGTTGGGGCAAAACACTTAATTAAAGGTAACGGACTTAACGGTATTGATGGGCGATTGTCCCTTGTAAAAGGTCATGTTAAGTATGTGACAGAAATGAATGAAGGATTCTCAGCTCATATAGAAGTTCCTATATAATAATGTTAGACAAAAGACTCAGTGATGGGTCTTTTTTTAATGGCATCTTTTCACAATGACCTGAGTTTGATAAAGGATGGCCACATGGCCAACAAGGAGTGACCGTTGGGTTATTCTCAATTACACACGGAAGAGCTACAATTTAAATAAAGAAAAACAGGAGGTAACTATGGGAAAATCACACGAAGTAGAATTTAAGTTATACGGAGACGACATGCAGTTTGTCGAAATCGAATTAGATGGGCAAGAGGGTATTATTGCTGAAGCCGGTGCCATGATGTATATGGACCAAGGTGTAGAAATGGAAACTATTTTTGGAGATGGATCGGCTAAAGAAGCTGATAAAGGTCTCAAAGGAAAACTTCTCAGTGCAGGTAAGAGATTGGTCACTGGTGAAGGTCTATTCACTACCGCTTTTACTAATAAGGCTGCTGAAGTAGGGCATGTTGCATTTGCTGCACCTTATCCTGGTAAAATTATTCCCTTTGATTTAGCGGCTATTGGCGGAGAGATTATTTGTCAAAAAGATGCTTTCTTATGTGCTGCTAGAGGTACAAGTATTAACATGCATCTACAGAAAAAAGTTGGTGTAGGGTTCTTTGGTGGAGAAGGTTTTATCATGCAAAAAATTAGAAGGTGATGGCCTTGCTTTTCTACACGCAGGTGGTACTATCATCCGCAAAGACCTTGAGCCTGGACAAGTACTTAGAATAGATACGGGATGTCTGGTTGCTATGAGTTCTTTAGTACAATACGACATCCAGTTCACAGGAGATATTAAGTCTAGTTTATTTGGTGGAGAAGGTCTGTTCTTAGCAACTCTACAAGGACCAGGTTCAGTATGGCTACAATCATTACCATTTAGTCGAATGGCTGACCGTGTTATGGCTGCTAGCAAGGGCTCTAACAAAGGTGAAAGTAAAGGTATGAACAACCCACTTGAAGAATTATCTGGTTTAACTAACCTTTTTGGTAAGAACTAGTGAAGAGAATTAGTTTAGTACTTCTGATCTTAGTCATGTTAACTTTGGTTGCTTGCCAAGGGGAGAAGGAAGTTTCTGAAACGCCTGAGACTCAAGCCCAGGAAAGCCCTGAGGAAGAGACGTCAGTAGAAATAGAGAAATCTTCGGATCAAGAGCCTGCTGAAGCAGTGAAAGAAGAGTTGGAAGATGACTCAAGTAGCAAATCAGATGTAGACCAGGAGACCGAGGCTGATTCAAAAGATGAGACCTCTGAAGAAGACTCAACAGAAGAAGCCGCCGATGAGGGTGTCGTAGAGGATCAAGAAGTAGATACTGGGGTTGAAGCAGCAGAATCTGAAACAAGAGAGAATGACATGGATTCTTATCAATCAACATCTGTAGAGATTGGAAGTGGCCAAGAATTTGATAGTGAGAAGATTGCTAAAGCAGTTGAGATGGGTTTCCCATCCCCTATGATGACAGTTGAAGAAATTGAGTATCAGGCTGATGAGGCTGATTTGATTTATTTTGAGTTAGGAGACCTTGAAGGGACACTAGAGCATAAAGGATTTACAAGTCTCATTGCTTCCTATAACAGACGACAATTAAGTTGGAATGATTTTTTTGGCGACCTTGATTACACTGACTACCCAAGAACTTTTCAAGTATCACTTAAGGGTAATAGTGTTTATGAGTATGACTTTATTGATGAATACCAACAGTACTATCGTTATTATGATGATAATAATGGTTTGTATTTTGAAGTTGAAGACATATTACTTGGTAATTATTCAGACCCTATCGAAGACTTAACTCGATCAAGAACAGGAAGAAGTTGTAATTACAATGTGGTCGGCAATAATCTAGCACCAAGCCACAACCCACTTAAGATTAGGTACCAAGAAGAGATAATTGACTATCACATCATTAGCCATGAGGGTGAACCATTCCTCCTTATTGAATCCTTCCGAAATAGCAAGTATGAACAAAGGTGGGTTGATATTAAGAGTGGTTTGTTAACTCAAGCTTATATCTTTGATAGTGATGGGTTATTGGTGGATGAGAGGCTACTTACCACAGTTGAGAACGTTAAACTTGATGATGCTATATTTGTAGAACCATCAGATGTGACCTATGCAGATATTACCATGTTCATTTATGCGATGGAAGGTAAAGGTTTGCCAACCCTACATGAAGCCATTAGAGCGTTAATTCCAGATAATCCTTTTGGACTTGAACTTAAGTCAGAACTGGGAAGCTTTAGGGTCTACTCTGAAGGATTAAAAGAAGGAATGTTTGGTGACATTAAGATTGATGATCCAATGTATGTGACGACAGTACTTGATGAGAATGGTGATTCAGCTAGGATAAGGGAGATTAAAGATGACCGGTATTACACCATACATGATGGTATGGAGATTGTAGAAATCTATGATGAATCAAGCCGTGAGAAGAAATTCTTTGATTTTTCTAGTGTAGGTTTACTAAGTATCAACTTAGGTGAAGAAGCAACTTATGCTTTCTATGACCCTAATAACATTTCAGTGAGTGGTCTTTATAAGGTTTACGCCTACACAGTTAAGGACAATCAATTTACTAAAGTCCAAACCTATCATATTGAAAGCATTTATAATCTTGAACCAGTTAGTGATGTAGAGACTTATACATTTACGGTGATTGACATTGATGAGAGTGTATATGACGACAGCTGCATGGATACGTATCAAATAATTGATCAAGGTGAAGGTAGTATTTATGATGGTGAACATCCACCATTTTGGAAGAACAAATAAGAAGAGAGAAAAGGAGTAAAGGATGAAAAAAGAGAGAATAATCAAAAAAGTAGTAGCATTAGGTGTATGCCTTATGATGGTTTTGACCATGACAACAGGTGTTTTGGCAAGTAGCTACAAAAATGCTAGTGGCTGGGCCATAGTTGAACTAGAACGTGCTGACAACGATGGTTTTATCACTGATACTATCCGACAAGATTTTAGTAAGAATATCACACGAGAAGAGTTTTGTGAGATAGCTGTTATTATGTATGACCGTCTTGGTGGTAAGCAAAATCTTGAAACATACAACCCTTTTACTGACACAACAAACCCACAAGTTGTTAAAGCATTTAATGCTGGTATCATCAATGGAGTAGGTAATAATCTTTTTGCTCCAGACGATAACCTAACTAGAGAACAACTATGTGTAATGATCGTTAGAGCTATGGTTGCGGCAGGTATAGTACTAGGAGAAGAAGATGCTTATAGTTATCAAAAAACCTATCAAGACCAAAATAGTATTTCTAGTTGGGCAACTTTACATGTGTTAATTATGAATGACATGAAGATTATGAATGGTACAGGTGATATGCTTGAACCAGGTGGTTCTCTTACAAGAGAGCAGGCTGTAATTATGTTAGAAAGAACCTATTTAAGAGACTTTACCATTAAAGACAATGTTTTAATTACATATTTAGGTAATGCGGCAGATGTGCTAGTACCAAGTGGTGTTATTGAAATAGGAGAAGATGTTTTCCATGACAGTACAATCGTGACATCGGTGACTTTGCCAAGTTCAATCACTAAGATTGGCTATTCATCCTTTAAAAATATGGCGAATTTTGAGACCATTACACTCAATGAAGGTTTAACAACTATTGGAGAAGCTGCTTTTGAACTTAGTGAAAAGCTTCAAAATGTAACATTGCCAAGTACATTAGAAAGCATCAAATTTATGGCTTTCCAGGACTGCTTAAGCTTTACAGAGATTACAATTCCCAGCGGTGTGTCACTTATAGATGATCAAGCTTTTTATCGTTGTGAAAACCTTAAGAAGGTGACTTTTGAAGGTGATGTTGAAACGATTGGAGAGACGGCCTTTGAGTTGGTGACAGACGTGGTATTTGTTTGTGAAGAAGGTTCGAATGTGGATACATATGCTCAAGCTAATGGCATTACTGTTCAGTACAAATAATTAAACATAAGAAAAGCCCAATACACATGACGTGTATTGGGCTTCTTTAATTTACATAGATGCTTGCATTGTAAGTCCGATAATCATTAAGAAGAGGACTAACACAATTGGCAAACCATTAAGGATTGTACCAAGAATAGCAAAAAGTTTCTTAGTATTCTTCATAAACAAACCAATGATCCCAAGGATAAAACCTACAAAGGATAGACCAGCACCAAATACCATAACCACACCAGCCATCATGAGTGGACCAAGAAGATCCGATGGAAGGCTCTCAGGATTTGCTGCAATAGCATTTGGATCTCCACCAAATGTTAAAGCTGCTCGAGTGGATATAACAAGACCGATAACAATCACTAAACCACTTAAAAGGGCTAAAATGAAGGATGTTATACCAAGTTTACCATGTTTTTTCTTTGGTGCCTCTGTAAGGACTTGTGTTGGTTGTTCAATGACATCGTTAATGTCAACTGTTGTTTGATTAAGTTCTTCTGACATACTCTCACCTCATAATTATATTTTTGTACTCATCCATTATACTCTATTTTTTATTGGCGTCAAACTAGTGTAACCATTAAATAACTAAGAAGTCCAAGAAAAAATAGGATGATTGAAAAAACCAATTCATTAAAAGAAAGTTCAATCTTATGTAAAGTCTGAATGAATTTAAGTTTTGGATAAATATGCTTATAAAAAAGAAAGGCAATAAGGAGGCTTCCTATATATAAGAGGGCTTTTTCAAAGTAGTCAGTAAGACTCCATTCTATGTGAATATCAAAAAACAGGTTCACAAGCTTATGACCAAATAAACCACCAATTGAACAGATAATAGCAAGGATTCCTACAACAACTTTTTGGCTGATGTGAATAGGTAAACGCTTGGTTTGAGGACCTATAAATATACGACTTAAGTGTACCATGTAAGTCATCGTTGCAATGTTCATAAAAAGTAAACCATATTCCAATACAGATGAATAGGAACCTTTTTGTATCAAGTATTTTGATATACTCCCATTAAATAGTGGAGCGCCAGTTAATCCTAACATAGCTATAATCATGACTAGGCTAATATAGGGATAATTTTTTAAAACAGATTTTACACCTAATATGTCCCTAGACCCATAAACATCAATTAGAATACCGACAGATAGGAATAAGGTAGACTTAAAGACCGCGTGACTAATAATATGATAAATAGAACCATAATAAGAGTAATCATTCAGTAGGGAAAGGCCAAAAATCATAAAACCAATTTGACTAACAGAAGAATAGGCCAGCAAAAGCTTAAGGTCTGTTTGGGCCAAAGCGAGGATAGTACCAATAATAGCAGTTAAGAAACCAAGTAATATGAACAAGTCGTGAGTTTCTAAAACACTTCCAAAGATAGCTTGGACTCGGATGAATATATAAAGACTACTTTTAATATATAGACCTGACAAAATTGCAGAAACTATATAGGGAGCTGAATGAGTCCCATGTGCTTTTGGTAACCAACTGAATAAGGGCATAACCGCTGACTTAAGACCAACGGCAGTTATGATAAAGGCATAGGGAAGAATTAAACTTCTAGCAGACACAATTTGGGATATCTGAGTTTTTAGAACAAGTAGATTTAGGGTACCAAAGATTTTGTATATATAACCTGTTCCAATTAAGAAGAAGGTCATAGAAATCATATTAATAAGTAAATAGACAATACCATCATAGATCGAGCGACCATCTTTATTAAACATAATAAGAATGCTCACAACCACTGTTGAAACTTCAACTAAAGCATATAAGCTGAACAAATCTTGAACGAGAAAGATGCCATTGATCAAACCCTGTAAGACAAGAAAAAGGAGTAGGAACTGCTTGTTAAGTATACTTTTATCATAAGCGTAGAGGGTACACATCAGAAATAGAAAACTAGTAAGCAAAACAAATAGAGCACTAATTGGATCTGCTACCAAATCAATGCTAAGCCAAACAGGATACTCTCCTAAAGCATGAATCATCGTACTTTGATGTGAAACATCTTCTTGAATGAAGAGGTAAAGGGCTAATATAAATATGAGTGCTTGTGCCATAGCCAACATTAATTTGTAGGTATGAAGGGGCATAAGGTAAAGCACAAGAGCCATAATAATCGGAACAAGTATGATAAGATATAGTATCAAAATGCTACTCCTTATAAGTCATGTGACTAAAAAACAATCATCATATATCCTAGAAAACTGGTAAAGAATATGACCATTGCAAACACCAATTCATTGAAGGTTAACTCAATTTTATGTAGTGATTGCAGAAACTTTGACTTTCTATAGACCAAATTATACATGAGAAAGGCAACAATCAGACTAATAGAATAGGTGACCCCTTTTTCTATGTAATCACTAATACCCCAGTCTATACTTACGTCAAAAAACAACTTAATGAAATTCTGGCCAAATACGCCACCCATTAAACAAAGAAGTGCTAAGAATATTAAGATTAATTTTTGGGCATAAAATATTTGGAAATTCTTTGTTTTAGGTCCCTTAAATATTTTTCCCAAGTGAATCATATACATGATTGTTGTGATATTCATCATCATCAATCCGTATTCGGCTATATCCAAGTTACTAGCTTTAGTAATGAGATATTTTGAAATACTACCATTAAAAAGAGGAGCACCAGTTATACTTAACATGGCTATTATCATGATTATACCAATATGGGGAAGGTTTTTCATTACTGAATTTATTTTGGTCAATTCTGAAGTCTCATAACAATCAACAAGAATACCGACGCATAGAAATAAAGTTGTTTTGAATAGTGCGTGGCTGATTATATGGTATATGGAACCATAATAACTAATGTCATTGCTCAGTGATAAAGCAAAAATAATAAAACCAATTTGGCTGTAGGTCGAATATGCTAGTAATAGTTTTATGTTTTTCTGGGCTAGAGCAAGGAGTGCCCCAATAATAGCTGTAAAAAAACCTAGGTAGAGGTAAACCTCATGAACATCTAAGGGATGACTAAAGATCTCCTGAATTCGGATGAAGATATATAGATTACCTTTAATGTACAATGCGGATAGGATTGCCGAAACGATATAGGGTGCTGAAGGTGTAACATGGGCCCTAGGAAGCCAGCTGAACAAAGGAATAACAGCAAACTTGGTGCTTAGGGCAGTAATTATAAACACATAGGGTAAAATCAATTGTTGCGGGTATTGATATTGCATCACTAAATCTTTGAGTAGGAGGAGGTTAAGGGTGCCAAAGATTTTATAGATAAAGCCAATCCCTATTAAGAAGAAGGTCATCGATATGACATTAATAAGCAAGTAAACGATGCCATCATATATAGACCGACTATCTTTTTTGTACATGATGAGTATACTTACAACAATTGTGGAGACTTCGATTAAAGCGTAAAGACTAAATAAATCCTGTACCAAAAAAATACCATTAATTAGGCCTTGTAAGATTAGAAATAGAAGGAGAAACTGCTTGTTAAGAACACTTTTATCATAAGCGTAAAGAGTGCACATCAAAAAAAGTAGACTGGTAAGTAGGATGAGTAGGGCACTAATTGGATCTGCAACAAGATTGATGCTCATCCACGATGAATACCCTCCTAATGAATGAATCAGATCATTGGTGTGGGTGATGTCTATTTGTATAAAAAGATAAGTAGCCATGGCAAATATAACACTTTGTGCCAAAGCCAAAAGTAATTTGTAAAAAGGAAGTGGTATTAGATATAGAGTGATTGCCATCACTATTGGCGTTAGTATAACAACATAAAGTATCATCTAAAACTCCTTCAAGATGGGGATCAGAAAGCTATCATCATGTAGGTTAAGAAACCAGTAAAGAAAAAGACGATTGAATACACAATTTCATTAAAGGTAAGTTCGATTTCTCGCATGGTTTTGAAAAATTTAATCTTCTTATAAAAGTAATGATAGAATAAATAGCCTGCCAGTAAACTGAGTAAATATATGGTTAGTTTATTTAATATACTTGCTGTACCAATTGTGACATGTAAGTGAAAGACCCAGTTGACAAAAAACTGACCAAATGTACCACCAATAAATGTAATGGCTGCTAAGATCCCTGTGGCTAGTTTCATGTTCCATCGAATCTTGTGTCGTCGGGGTTCATAACCAAATAACATGGTTGAGTATTTAACAAAAGAGACAATGGTTCCTAAGTTAATAACAATAAGTCCAAGTTCAAGATATTGACTATAGGATGTTCCTTTTTGAATTAGGTATTTGGAAACACTACCGTTAAACAAAGGTGCACCAGTTATACCAAAGATAGCAACAATCATAATAATAGAAACATAGGGCATACGTTCAAAGACGCCACGAATTTGCCGGATGTCTCGGGTTTTGTAAACATCGATAATCATACCCGCTGTCAGAAAGAGTGTTGACTTAAAGATAGCGTGATTAAGGATGTGATAAATTGCGCCATAATAACTATAGTCTGAGCCAATGGATAAACCAAATATGATAAGACCTATTTGGCTGACTGTATGGTAAGCAAGGATCAACTTGATATCTGTTTGTGAAAGGGCAAAAACGAAACCGACAACAGCAGTCATAAATCCCATGACTAAAAAGGCAGTGGATGTATCTAGGTGATACTTAAAAGTATCTTGAAATCTAATAAATAAGTACAGACCACCTTTTACATAAAGACCTGACAAAATTGCTGATACGATGGAAGGCGCCGAAGGTGTACCGTGGGCTCTTGGTAACCAGCTAAATAGGGGCATAACAGCAGATTTTAGTCCAATAGCTGTAATCAAAAATGTATAAGGCAGAATCAAGGAACTTGGATCTTGTATCTGAGGCATCATTTCTTTAATAACGCTCATATCTAAACTACCAAAAATCTTGTAGAGATATCCGATACCAAAAAGAAAGAAAGTCATTGAAACAAGGTTTGTTAGCAAGTAAACCATGCCATCATAGATGGATTGACTGTCTTTCTTAAACATTATAAGCACTGAAACAGTGACGGTAGCCACTTCAACCAAGGCGTAAATATCAAAAAAATCGGCTGATAGGAATATGGCATTAATCAATCCTTCAAGGACAATAAATAGAAAGAGAAACAAGTGATTCATGTAGGACTTGTGATAGTTATAAATTAACATCATCAAAAATAAGAAGCAGGTTAACATAACAAACATAATCCCAATTTGGTCTGCGATGAGCTGGATACTTACCGAGTCAGGGTAACGACCAAGGGAAGCTTTGATTGTGCCATTATTATGTACATCAATAAATAGATAAACGGATAAGGCAAATAAACCTGCTTGGGCAAGTATGATGAAACCATGTATTTTTTTATTGTTTAATAGATAACCTATTAAAGCCACGATTATTGGAATACACACTAGCCAAAAAAGTAACATTGTAGCTCCTTATATATCATCTCTTCGTTTATTAATAACCTTTAACCAGTTGGTTGTACCATAATGGTGGAACAAGCTGATAAACATGGTCAAAGAAACGGCTGTAACAGCAACACCAATAACGATTGCAGTAATCATTAGGGCCTGTGGTACTGGGTCTACAGCTGTTGCAATTGTGACATCTCCAATAGGAGGAACACGTCCACTCTCATAATTAATTGTCAAGAAAAACAAGATGATGGCAGATTGAATAATGGCCAAGGAAATGACAGTTTTTATGATGTTACGACGACTAAGTAAGCCGTAAATACCAATGAAGAATAATGCAAGACCAACAGTCTCACCTGAGAATAAAGTCATCTCATCACCTACTTTCAAATAGAACAAATCGATAAAATATAACGGTTAAGCCACAGCCAACTTTGATCCCAATAAGACCATTCATAGCAATGAGATACAAACTCTTTTGGTAAAGGGATAGGTCTTGGTTTAAATATAGGACTAGAATAATACCAGTAATAAGCAGCAATAAATAAAGTGTTTTTTCAAGTCGATTAAGGAAGTGTAGACTGACACTTTTATTGTCCGTTGTTAAGTATTGAATGGTAAATGTAGAGGCTAGAATAGCACCACCTTGAAAGCCACCACCTGGTGTTAAGTGACCATTGTAAATGATGTAAAAGCCATAAATAAGGATCATGGGGTATACTAGCCCCATGGTTTGTGCAAAAAGTTCTGAGTGTTTTTCCATCTAATATCCCCCCTCATGTCTTGAGAAGTAAATAATACCAATAACTGAAACCAACAAGAGTAGGGTTTCAAAAAAGGTATCAAATAGGCGATAGTTCAAATAAATAGCTGTAACAGCGTTGGTCGCACCAGTATCTTGGTAGAAGTTCTCAATGTAGTAATGAAATAGATCTTTGCTAGTGGATAAGGTCTCTGTATTTAGTGACAGGACCATAATGAATATAATTAACACAAAGATTGCTGTAAAGATTTTTCTCAAAATTCATCACCATCCTCTTCAAGTATGTACTCATATTCAATTTCAAAAGCGTTGTGGTCGATTAGATAGGTGGTCAAACCATCATATAAGTAGTTAGACTGAGCACCGTACATTCTCATACCCTCATCTGTATGTTCAATGATGACGTCATAATCCTGGTTGCCATGAATGTCATCAAAAGTCTGTTTCGTGTTGATCATATCAAGTTCTAGTTCAGTATCGTTTAGGTAGGTGTACATCATGGTTTCGATGTTGTTTCGAAGGACATGACTGGCTGGTAGTAAATCAGGTGCTTCAATTTTGTGAGAATAGTACACCCTAAAGATTCGGTATTTTTTGATAGCCACTAGATAGAGCACTGTTGATAAGCTACAACCAATAACGGCTTCTGCAATAGCAACGTCTGGAGCTTGGTAGAAGGCATAGGCAAAGGAGCACAACAAAGAAAAGACAGATAAGTAAATAACTGAATGTCTTAGGCTGTCAGATTGTACCGCAGCTATGGCAAATATAATCATAAATACGAGTATGACAAAAAGCATCTAGCGCTCCTTTCCAGGTCTGTGACCACTTGTATGTGCACCTCTAACGATGTAATGGTTAGCTAGAGGGTTAAGTAGTAAGACCAATATAATTAGGAAAAATATTTTGAGAGAAAATGCAGATATCCCTTTATAAACGATGAGTCCAAAGCATATTAAAAGAAAGCCAACACTGTCAATAAGTGAGGCAATCGTGGCTCTTGTATAAAAGTTCTGGTAATAGTAAATACCGTAAATGCCTACGGCAATAAAGATAGCGCCGATAAAGGCTATAATTAAACCGATCCATTCATATAGAGACATTATATCTTCCCCTTTCGTTGAATAAATCTAGTGATAAAAACAATACTAACAAAACCTAGTAGGGCATACACAAGGGCTATATCCACAAAATAACTAAGATCATTAACAATTGAGTATATAAGAATAATGAGTATAAATTTTGCAGAAAAAAGGTTAAAACCTAAAATACGATCCCAAGTACTGGGTCCAATTAATACCTTTAATAGGCTAAAAAGAGATAGGAAGAATAAAACGTACATAAGTATGATCAATGTTTGTAGTCTCCCTTCTTTAATATGCGCTCAAAAGGACCAAGGATTATCTTGGCTTGTTCAACAGGATCGTCCGTTGTAGGGTATAGCCATAAAACTTGAAGATCATGGTCAGTTTTATCAATGGTAACAGTACCCGGTGTTAGGGTTATACTGTTGGCTATAATACATTGATACCAGTGATTATGAACAGTGGTTCTAATGTGCACAACTTTTGGACCCGTATCATTGTTGAAGACGGATCTTGAAACTTGAATACCTGATTTCATTATTTGATAAATAAGGACAATAATGTACTGAATAAAAAGAATAGGCTGAATGCGGTAGTTTTTGACATCATCATTGTCTGAGAATATCAAATCGACCAAAAGTATGGTCAAGAGAGAAGCACCGAAGCCTATTACAATGGATTTGATTGAGAAATCTTCATTTAAAACACACCAAATGATAATTAATAAAAAAGATGTATCATAATATTTCTTAATATACCTCAAATAATCACCCTTTCGTGTCTAGAATTATAATCTTTTCTGATTAGTTATATTTTATCAAATACCATACGACTATTCAATATAATCGGCGTCTAATATAAAATAAATATAACGCCATGTATTTGACACAATTAATTGCTATAGTAAGATATATAAAAACTAAGTGGACAGGAAGTGAAGATATGTATCAAGTTCATATATTGATTGTTGAAGATGAAGAGAGATTAAGAAAATTAATACGAAAGTACCTTTTACTTGAAGGCTATCATGTTCATGAGGCAGCCAATGGTCTTGAAGCTGTGGAGATTTTTACTAGTGAAACTGTAGATTTAGTGATTTTAGATGTGATGATGCCCTATAAAAATGGTTATGAAGTGGCAAAAGACATGCGTAAAACAAGCCAGGTTCCTATTATTATGTTGACAGCAAGGTCAGAAGAGGAAGATAAATTACAAGGCTTTGATATTGGAATTGATGATTATGTGACCAAACCTTTTAGTACAAGAGAGTTGATGGCTAGGGTTAAAGCCTTGCTTAAGAGGACCAATGTGACAGCCACCAGTGAAAAAATAGAGTTAGGACAAGTTTCTATAGATACTGCAGCTAGACGTATTTTAGTTAATGGAGTAGATATTACATTTAGCCCAAAAGAGTATGATTGCCTAATGTATTTTGTAGATAACCCAAATCAAGCCTTGTCTCGGGAGCAGATTCTGAATAGGGTATGGGGTTTTGACTATTTTGGTGAAGATCGTACTGTTGATACAGTGATTAAACGTCTTAGAAAGAAATTAGAATCAGAAGGTGACCGTATTCAAACTGTACGTGGTGTTGGATACCGATTTGAGGTGTAGGATGAAAACCATACGTGGCAAATTTTTACTGGCTTTCCTTGGCCTTGTAGTGTTCATTTTTTTGGCGTTCTGGATTGGTATAGAATTTTTTATTGAAACATACTATTACCAGCAGAAGGTTTCAACCATGCAGAATATGATCCAACAGATTAATACCGTTATTGAAGTGAGTGAAAGCCCCATAGAAAAGTTAAGTGATCTAGAATATTTAGGCTATAATTTTGAAGGTAAGATTACAATTTTTAACCGTGAGAAAGGGATTGTTATTTCAGATGATGATATTTTATCCTATTCGCAGGGAACCATTGTTGATTATCTGCAGTTTGGTGATACTACGGCTTATATATTAGAAACTGACTATCCAGTTAAAGAAACTGAGTGGCTAGTATATGGTGAAAACATAGTTTCAGGTGAGTTTGCCATCTTACAAATACCAATCGCTGCAATTGATCAAACCATTGAAGCTATGAACACTTTTCTAATAGCTATTGGTGGTGTGGTTATATTCGTAACTATGGTTGTGGCAATCATCATATCCACCAATATGACAAGGCCAATCAAACAACTGACGAGAATGGCTGAATCCCTTAGACAGTTGAAATTTGATAAGACTTATACAGGCAACCGTAAAGATGAGTTAGGTGTTCTTGGTGAGACATTTAATGACTTAAGCATTCAGTTGGATTCAACCATCAAGGCCTTACAATATGAAATTAGTAAAGAGAAGGAACTAGATACCCTCAGAAAGCAGTTTGTTGCCCAAGTCTCACACGAACTCCAGACCCCTTTATCCATTATCCACGGTTACATTGAAGCACTAGAAGATGGTGTTGTAGATTCGGATGAAGAACGAGAAGAATATTACGATATCATTGGTGAGGAAAGTGAGAAAATGAGTCGTATGATCAAAGAGTTATTACAGTTGTCAGAATTAGACTCTGGCTCCTTTCAAGCCAATAAAGTTCCCTTAGAGCTTGGTAACTTTTTTGATCAGATGTATAAAGACTATGAAACATTGTTGGCCCATTCTACGACAACCCTTAGCTATCAGGCTGTTGACCGTGAATTGTGGATTATGGCAGATCAGATGAAGTTAGAACAGGCATTTAGGAATATGCTTAATAATGCCATTAAGTATGCGGATGACCATAGTGCTATTTTACTTAAAACCAAATTAGAAGATCAATTGTTGACGGTTATCATAGAGAATGAAGGACCTAATATTGATGAAGATGATTTAGTGAAAATCTTTGAGAGCTTCTACAAAGGCAGGAATAGTGATCAAAAAGAAGGTACTGGCATTGGTCTTGCTGTGTCGGCGAAAATATTGAAATTGCACCATGCAACATACTTTGCCAAGAACACTGAAAAAGGTGTGCAAATGGTTATAAAATTCAAGATTGACAGTGACAATTTAGCTTAGTATGTTATAATTGAATATATAGATATTTACAGGAGGATACTGTGTTAGGTAAAGAGAGAAGAGAGAAAATACTAGAAACTTTATATGATAGTAATACACCAATAACCGGGTCTCAACTAGCGACTATGTATGGTGTTAGCAGACAAGTTATTGTCCAAGATGTTGCACTTATAAGAGCAGCTGGTTATACAATTGTATCAACCGCTGACGGTTATTTAATATACAAGATAAAGGAAAACACGCACAAAAGAGTTTTCTGTGTGAACCATACCAATGATCAACTAGAAGAAGAGTTATTGATTATTATAGATAATGGTGGACATGTACTTAACATCATCGTTGACCATATACTTTATGGTGAAATTTCAGTTGATTTGCACTTAGCTTCTAGAAGACAAGTGAAAGCCTTTGTTGAGAGAACAAGTGAAGGTGATTTTGTGCCACTTATGTCTTTGACTAAAGGGGATCATTATCATACAATTGAGGCGGATTCGGAAGAGATTCTTGATGATATTGAGAAAGAATTGGATGAAAAAGGCTTTTTGATTCAAATAGTATAAAATATATAGGGAGTTATCATCTTAGATGATAACTCCCTTTTTAAATGTATATATTTACAATGTTTTTTAGTTTAACGGAATCTTTGGTGTGGGTCAGCATCTGGGTCCACTATTTTGAAACCAGCTTTTTTTGCCATTCGGATAATGGATTTGCGAGAAACTTTCTTACCTTCAAAGTCAATTAGGTCTTCCATTTCTCCAGTGAATAAATCACATGGTTCATATTTCTTGATGAGCATAAATTCTCTGTCTTCAAAAATCTCAACAGCGTCTTTAGCACCAAGATCCATTTTGACCCTCATTTCAGATGGAATGGTTATTCGGCCGAGAACGTCGACCTTTCGTACGAAGCCTGTAGAACGCATAATAATCCCTCTTTTCTGCTGTAAATGTACAGCTATTAATTTATTAAACTCTCACCAAGGTCATCATAACAAATATGGGTTTTATCTACAATAAAGACTTTTAAACCTATACCAAATGTCTTGTCACCAGTTTTGTCATAATCCTGACTATAACTGGCTTTCAGTCCCTTCAGGTACCCGAAAAAAACATCAAATATAATAGGAAAAATATGACTAAATCCCCATTTATCTCCAGTATTCAGCACATTGGGGACGGACCTTAAAGTGCCAAAAGGAGAAAATGGCACTTTAAGGTCCGTCCCCAATGTGCTGTTTCTTGCCACAAACGACATTTTTCGTTATACTGAGATAGGGGTGATGACATATGGCAAGACATGCTAGAATGGTCAGCTATACTGATTACTATCATGTTATGGTTAGGGGGAACAACAAAGAGGCTATTTTTGTTAATTCATTTGATAAGAAAGCTTATTTGAAGAAGTTGTATGAGGTAGAAGACAAAGGCCTGATTAACTTAGCTGGATGGTGTGTGATGGATAATCATGTCCACCTACTGGTGAAAGCTGACCTTGATGAACTAGGCACAGCAATGCAAATGATTAATACAAAATATGCGATGCGGATGAACAGGAAATATGGCAGTGTAGGACACGTATTCCAAGACCGATTTAAAAGTGAAGTGATACACTCAGACGAACACTTACTAATGGTGCTGAGGTATATCCACCAGAACCCAGTTAAAGCAGCTATTGTAAATGAAGTTGCAAGATATGATTGGAGCAGCTATCACTCATACTTTGAAGATGGAGAACATTTATCAAGAGATTTTATCATGTCATTGTTCAAGCATGATAAGAAGAAGTATATCGAGTTTCACAAAACATCAGATAATCGAGTATATCTAGATGTTAAAGAAGATATGAACAACCAAAGGTATAATAGAGCAATTGAAATAATCAAGATAATAGCAGAGAAAAATGGATACGATAGCCAAGATTATCTTTCGAACAAAAAAGTCAGCAAAGATATTGTATTTAGTTTGATTAGAGAAACAGATTTATCTAAAAAATCCATATCTAGACTCACAAAATGCTCATATAATTCAGTAAGGAAATGGGCCAAGGATGTATAGAGAGAATGTATGAATTAATTGGGGTCGGACTTTGAAAGTGGCACTTTAAGGTCCGTCCCCAAAGTACCATTTTTGTAGAGTACAGGAAATTTCATCACTTTACACGACCAAAGTATTGTGCTATAATACATAAAAAGTTAAATTCTAGGATTGAAAAGAGTAGTCTATAATGAAGTGGAAGTTGTTAAAGCAACGAAGCGAGCCGTCGGTTGGTGTGAGGTACGGTACATGGAATGTAGATGAATGGTTTCATGAGATGCAGGGTGAATCACAGTAGCCTGAGCCGGGAACTCCCGTTATAGAGTCAGGGTATCGAGCAATCTGTATCTGTTAGAACATGTATTATTATTGAGTGGCAACGATGGCATTTCGTCTCAAAGACGGGATGTTTTTGTAGTTTAAGGGGCTATTTACTAATAATCGGAATGGGTGGCATAACGAAGAGCATTCGTCCCATAAGGGGATACGACTGTTCTTTTTTTATTTCATTTTACGCACTGAGGAGGCATCACAATGGAGAAGATTAGGTTAAGAACATATGAGCACATCATGGCATGTGACACAGAAACACCAATTACCTTATACGCAAAGTATGTAAGGAATCAAATGGGCTTTCTACTTGAAAGTAAGGAACAACCAAAAGGGCGTTATTCATTTATGGCTACCAACCCAGATGTGGTTATTAAGGCTATTGGTGATAAGATTTCTATTATAAAGAAATACCAGGTAAGTGAAGAACAAGGCAGAGCGCTAGATGTGGTCAAAAAGCACATTGAAGCCTATGATGTTACCAATACAACCAACCTACCATTTGTGGGTGGTGCCGTTGGAACTGTTGGTTATGACATGATTAAACAATATGAGGATATTAAGGTGGATACGATAGATTCAGTAAACACACCAGACCTTCACCTTATGTTTGTAACTGAATTGGTCGCTTACGATCACTTCTATAACCAACTTCATATAGTTGTGCTAGAGGCTGATACGGAAGAAGGTAAGGCAAAAGCGGAAGAGCGAATCAATGGTATAGAACTTCAGATTAACAAGGACGTATTACTTGACCGAGCTGTGATGACGGCACCATTAAGTTTTCAGAGTAATTTAAGTCAAAAGACATATGAGGATGCAGTTAAGAAGGCAAAACAATACATCTATGACGGTGATATCTTCCAAGTGGTTTTATCACAAAGGTGGAGTGCTAAGTGTGATACAGAACCATTTATGTTATATAGGAAACTTAGAAGGGTAAACCCTTCACCCTATATGTTCTACTTCAATTTCAAGGAATACTATATCGTTGGTGCATCTCCAGAGATGTTGGTTGAAATGAAAGAGAATCACATCAAGAATTGTCCAATTGCTGGTACTAGGCGAAGAGGTGCCACACCTGAAGAAGATGCTGAACTTGCAGCAGATTTACTAGCAGATACAAAAGAGAGAGCAGAACACAATATGTTAGTAGACCTTGGTCGAAATGATATGGGTAAAATATCCACAATTGGCTCTGTTGAAGTGACTAGATACATGGAAGTTCAGAATTATTCCCATGTTATGCACTTGGTTTCCTTGGTTGAAGGTGAGAGAGCTGATGACAAGGATATGTTTGAAGTATTAATGAGCTTCTTACCAGCAGGTACATTATCAGGCGCTCCAAAGATTCGTGCAATGGAGATTATCGAAGAACTTGAGATATCTAAAAGAGGTATTTACGGTGGCGCAATTGGCTACTTTGGTTATAACAATAACATGGATATGTGTATTGCTATTCGAACAATGGTTGTGAAAGATCACATAGTACATATCCAAGCTGGAGCCGGCATTGTAGCTGATTCTGATCCAACTAAAGAATATGAAGAAACTGAAAATAAAGCAAAAGCGCTGATTACAGCCATTAACTCATAAGGAGGCTACTATGATTGTACTAATCGATAACTATGACTCATTTACATACAATTTGTACCAGTTTATGGGTGAATTTGAATCTGATATACGTGTTATTCGTAACGATAAAATCACAGCCGAAGAGCTGCTTGAGATGAAACCGGACAAACTGGTTATATCACCGGGGCCAAAGACACCAAATGAAGCCGGTAACTGTTTGGATATTATCAAAAAAGTAGATGGACAGATTCCAACCTTAGGTGTATGTTTAGGTCACCAGAGTATTGGCCAATCTTATGGTGGTAATGTCATTCATGCAAAAGAGTTATACCATGGTAAAAGTTCAACAATTACACTTTCTGCAGATCCACTTTTTGAAGGGGTTGCAGAAGAAATTCAAGTGGCTAGATACCATTCACTAGTAGTTGAATATACAAGCTTACCAGAGTGTTTTGAAGTGTTAGCCCTCACTGATGATGAAGAAATTATGGCGATGAAACATAAAACACTACCTATATATGGCTTGCAATTTCACCCAGAATCCATCTTAACAGAAGATGGCAAAACTATTATTAAGAATTTTGTGAATTTTTAAGGGGGATCTAAAATGGCAAATGTGATATTAAATAAAGTAGTAGCAGGCACAGATTTATCGGTAGAAGAAATGAGTACATACTTGAATGACATAATGAGTGGTGAAAAAAGTGATGCAGAAATTGCAGGCTTTTTAACAGCTCTTAAGATTAAAGGTGAATCTGTATCTGAAATTGTTGCAGGTGCAAAAGTACTTCGTGAAAAAGCGGCACCTATCGATATGGGTGATTTAGAGACTTTGGACACCTGCGGTACAGGTGGCGATAGTACTGGTACTTATAACATATCAACTGCAGTTGCTATTGTAGCGGCAGCAGCAGGTATTCCAGTCGTAAAACATGGTAACCGATCAGTTTCTAGTAAGTGTGGATGTGCAGATGTCCTTGAGGCTTGTGGTGTGAAAATAGATATTGCACCAGATCAGGTTAAGACATGTGTTGAAGCTATAGGTATTGGTTTCCTCTACGCCCCAACCTTCCATAGTGCTATGAGATTTGTTGGACCAGCTAGAAGAGCCCTTGGTTTTAGAACAATCTTCAACATTCTAGGTCCTTTAGCTAATCCGGCCAATGCAACAGCTCAAGTTGTCGGTGTTTTTGATGAACGTCTAACAAAGGTGTTTGCTGAAGTACTTAGAGAACTTGGTTTGAAAAAGGTTTTAGTTGTCCACGGTAAAGACGGACTAGATGAAATAACAACAACAGACGAAACGGTTGTATCAGAACTGAATAATGGTGAGATTTCAACTTATACAATAAAGCCAGAAGATTTTGGCATAAAAAGAGCTAAGATGGAAGACTTAGTTGGTGGTGAAACTCAGTTAAACGCTGAGATTCTAAAATCAGTTCTTGATGGAGAAAAAGGAGCAAAAAGAGACATCCTATTACTTAATGCAGGTGCTGGATTCTATGCAGCTGATCGAGTTGCTTCTATTAAAGAAGGTATTGAGCTAGCAGCTAAGACCATTGATGAAGGATTAGCAGCTAAGAAGCTAGAAGACTTCATTACTTTCACAAACAACATGTAAGACAAAGCTGCTAAAGGAGAATATATGGGTAAAAGAGTATATTTAAGTGACATAGTAATGAGAAAACATAGACGTCTTGAAGAGCAGTCCTTTCGTATCGAGGATTTAATCAAGAAGATTGCAACAATTGACGAGAGACCTTCTTTCTATGAGGCGATGGCAAAACCTGGACTATCCATCATTGGAGAAATCAAAAAGGCTTCACCATCTAAAGGATTGATTAAAGCAGATTTTCGACCAATCGAATTGGCTAAGCAATATGAAGCGTCAGTCGATGCAGTGTCTGTTCTAACAGAAGAAGACTTCTTTATGGGACATGAAACTTACCTAAGAGATGTTAGTGAAGCCATTAGCTTACCGACACTCTACAAAGACTTTGTCATAGAGGCCAATCAGATCTACCATGCCAAGTCAATAGGTGCAAGTTGTGTACTTTTAATAGTAGCTATACTTACAGACAAGAAGTTAAATGACTTTTTAACCATAGCAGAAAGCATTGGACTAGATTGTTTGGTTGAAACCCATACTAAACAGGAGATTAAAAGAGCCGTTGCTGCTGGAGCCCAAATAATAGGTATAAACAATCGTAACCTTAAGACTTTCCATACGGATATAAAAATGACCTTAAAACTCAGAAAGTATGTACCCAAGGATAGAATCGTCGTAAGCGAAAGTGGTATTTTTACAGCAGAGGATATAAAAACCCTTAAAAAGGCCAATATAAATGGTGTCTTGGTCGGTGAAAGTTTTATGCGAGGGGACATAGCCACTATGGCAAAATCCTTTAAGGAGGCTTTTGAGCAATGAAACAAGCAATAAAAATCTGTGGTATTAAAAAAGAATCTGAAGTTGTATTAATCAACCATTACCCACTTTCCTATGCAGGCCTAATTTTTGCTGAAAGTAAACGGCAAGTCAACCTGGTTGAGGGTGCAAGACTTAGGTCTCTTATTAGAGGAGATATCAAAGTAGTTGGCGTTTTTATGAATCAAGATATGGAATTTGTAAAAGAGGCCATTGATCATTGCCATTTGGATTATGTACAGCTTCATGGTGATGAGACCAATGAAGATATAAAAGAACTTCCAGTACCTGTATGGAAGAGTATTAGTATTTCTGATGAAAAATCGCTTGAAGGTCTCAAGGACTATCCAGATGCTGAAGGCATATTACTTGATACCTTTCACAAAGGTGCAAGCGGTGGTACCGGTGTAACATTTAACTGGGACCTTGTTAAAGACCTAGATTTAGATCAGACTTTCATCCTTGCAGGAGGTTTAAGTCCTGACAATGTGGTAGATGCAATAGAGACGGTAAAGCCAGATATTCTGGATTTAAACTCTGGCTTAGAAGTAGAATTGATTAAAAATGAGGATAAAGTAAAGGCATTATTTGAACAGCTTAAGGAGGCAGTAAATGGATAAGAATTTTGGAAAATTTGGAGGTCAGTATGTGCCAGAGGCACTTATGTACCCTCTTAAAGAACTGGTTGAAGCATATGAAAAATATAGCAAAGACCCATCCTTCATTGAGGAATTTAAATACTTACTAAAAGATTATGTTGGGCGTGAGACACCTCTCTACCATGCAAAAAGATTATCTGAGAAATTGGGTGGTGCACAAGTTTACTTAAAAAGAGAAGATTTAAACCACACAGGTGCACATAAAATCAACAATGTACTTGGGCAAATATTACTGGCTAAACGTATGGGTAAAACCAAAGTTATTGCAGAAACAGGTGCTGGACAGCATGGTGTTGCAACAGCTACAGGTGCTGCACTTTTTGGCATGGAATGTACAGTGTTTATGGGCCAAGAAGATGTTGAGAGACAACAACTCAATGTATTTAGAATGGAATTGTTGGGGGCCAAGGTTGTGTCTGTTACCTCAGGTACTGCAACCCTTAAAGATGCAACCAATGAGGCAATTCGTGAATGGGTTAGAACTGTTGAAGACACCTTCTATGTTATAGGGTCTGTTGTAGGTCCACATCCATACCCAACAATGGTAAGAGATTTCCAAAGAGTTATTGGAGATGAAACCAAGAAGCAAATGTTAGAAAAAATAAATCGTTTACCAGACACAATCATTGCCTGTGTGGGTGGTGGATCAAATGCTATGGGTATTTTCTTTCCATTCGTAGAAGATAAAGATGTGAAGCTAATTGGTGTAGAGGCAGCAGGTCTTGGTATTGAAACAGGTAAACATGCAGTTGTTCTAAATAAAGCAGCTAATGGAACACTTGGTGTTCTTCATGGTATGAAGACTAAGTTACTTACAGATGAGAATGGAAACATCATCCCAGCCCATTCAATATCAGCGGGTCTAGACTATCCAGGTATAGGTCCAGAACATGCTTATCTACAGGATATAGACAGAGCGACTTATGAAGTCATAACAGACCTAGAAGCTTTAGAAGGTTTTGAGTTATTGACTCAGATTGAAGGTATTATCCCAGCCCTTGAAAGTTCTCATGCCATAGCCTATGCTGCAAAATTGGCTCCGACATTAGACAAGGACCATGTCATTGTAATTAATCTTTCTGGTCGTGGTGACAAAGACACACATACAGTAATGGATTACTTTAGAAGCGGAAAACAAGGCCTTGAAGCCTTAAACAAATAGGAGGTTGTCATGAACAGAATTGAGCAAACATTTAAAGCTTTAAAACAAGAAGACAAAAAAGCCCACATCAGTTTTTTGACAGCTGGTGACCCTACAATTGAGAAGACACCAGAGTTAATCAAAGCATTGGTTAAAGCTGGATCAGACATTGTAGAAATCGGAGTACCGTTCTCAGACCCATTGGCAGATGGACCAGTCATTCAAGCAGCAGCTAATAGAGCATTAGCAAATGGTGTGACAGTAAACCAAGTGTTTGATATGGTTGGATCAATAAGAGATGAAGTTAAAGTACCACTTGTATATTTGATGTATGTGAATACTTTGTTGGTCTACGGTTTAGAGAAATTTTTAGACAGATGTGTTGAGGTAGGCATAGATGGACTCATCATTCCTGATGTCCCATATGAGGAAAGAGAAGAAATTCTTGAACCCATGAAGGCAAGAGGTATTGAGCTAATTCCGCTTGTTGCACCAACTTCAAAAGATAGAGTTAAGAAAATCACTGAAGGATCCAAAGGATTTGTTTACTGTGTCTCATCTATGGGTGTTACAGGTAGAGACTCGGAATTCTATGCAGGTATTGAGCCTTATATTAATGAGGTTAGATCACAAACAGACCTACCATTAGCTATTGGATTTGGTATCAGCAACAATGATGATGTCAAAAGATTTGAAGCTATTGCAGATGGCGTTATTGTTGGTACGGCTATTGTTAAGGAAATTGATAGAACGGGTGGTGAACCTTCAAAGGTTGAGGCGTTCGTTTCTAAGTTATTTGCATAATAGTGACATATGATGTAAGATTGTATAATGTTTTTCACGGCCAATCCTTGATTGGCCCTTTTTTAGTTGATTGCATTTGATAAAAGAGGGTGAATCTTCTATAATGTAGAAGGTGGGAGCGGGAGATCAATGGGGATGTAGTAACAAGAAACAGGAGATCATAATGAATAGATTATCCATTCGGCAACGTATTATTAGTTTTGTTTTCATAGGGTGTATGATACCCTTTTTTATAGGTGTGTTTTTTATTAATAAAAATATCACTGAACGTTTCTATATGAGTAATCAAAGCAGTACAGAAGAACTACTACTTCAAGTTAAATCTCAAGTTGAATATGTACTTTTTGATATGTTAGAAGAGAGAGTCAACATTATTGCCTCTGATGAACGTGTTCAGTCTGTGACAGATGGGCTTAGAGTCTACAGTGATGAGCAGAACTGGAATGATGACAAGTCTATAAAAGAAGAAGAGCGACAAGTAGCAAGGTTTTTTGAAGGTCTTCTAGATAACACCTCTAATATAAACTTCATTTTCTTTGGTACAGAAGAAGGTGGTTATATCGAATATCCTGAGTTTAACCCTTCAGGCCCCTACGACCCTACAGGTCGTCCCTGGTATATACGAACAATTGAAGAAGATAACTTTGTAATAACCGACCCCTATGTGACACAAGTGACCAAAGACTACGTCATTGGTGTAACTCAAGTTGTTAGGAAAGATAACAAGGTCATTGGTGTGATTGGGATGACTATGTTATTAGACAAACTCACAGATATGGTGGAATCTGTCACTATTGGAAATTCTGGTTATGTCATTGTTATGAATGAGAATGACACCATTATTATCAGTCCAAGTAAGGTGGATTGGCGAGGTAAAACAGCTTCAGAAGCTGGTATTAGTCCACTCCTTGATTTGAGTCGATCTAATGCTGAACTACAAGAAGTTGATATAAATGGCACCATGTCTTTGGTTTCCTTAACCAAAACAAAAGGTGGATGGAAAGTGATTTCCATTATGGATAAGTCGGAGCTTGATGAAGAAACAAGACGTATATCAAATATTATGAACCTATCTCTAGTAGGTGCTTTAGGCATTGTTTTCATAGTTTTGTATTATATTGGTGGTATTATTACAGAGCCTATTCTCAAACTCGCAGGTTATGTTAAGTCATTGGCTAATTTTGAGTTAAATGAAGAAAATAGAGAAGCTTTAGAAGTTTATAAGGATCGACAAGATGCCATTGGCACAATTTCCTCAGCCATGAGGGTTCAATATGATAACTTTAGTGAACTTTCATCTCAAATGAGTGAGTTGGATGAAGACATTCAGGGTATAAATTTAGACCATAATGAACGCCATCAATTGAAGGTATCACCATCTAATCCTTTTGCCAAAGTGGTAAACTCTATTAATCAATTGTTGACGATGACCTTTGCATTTATCGAAGAGCTAAGGCAGTCAAATGAAATGATTGTTAAGAAAAATGATATGTTAACGGCTTCGGAAGAAGAACTGAGAGCCCAAGTAGATGAGATAGAATCACAGAAGGAATATATCCATTATCTTGCCTATCATGATGCCTTAACCAATCTTCCAAATAGAAGAAAATTCTATGACCAACTGAATAAAGCCATAAAAAATAAAGGCCAGGGTGCAATTGCCCTTATAGATCTTGATAACTTTAAGAGCCTTAATGATACAATCGGCCATATGTTTGGAGACCACGTTCTTGAAGTGGTTGGTGAAAGGTTGAATAAATTAGCTGAAGAAGGCATATTTGTCTCACGATTTGGTGGTGACGAGTTTATGATGATGTGTGAAAGAAGCACCACAACTAAAAATATTCGATTCTTCGCAGATCAGATTGTTGAGCTTTTTAATGAAACCTTTGAAGTAGATGGTAGACATCTTGAGATAACACCAAGTGTTGGTATAGCCCTATTTCCTGAAGACAGTGAAGATGTCAACGAACTGATTATGTATGCCGATCTTGCTATGTATAAAGCTAAAGATGGTGGACGTAATGGCTATCACTATTTCTCCAGTGAATTGGCTGACCACTTACTTAAGAAATCGGAAATTGAGAATATTCTAAAAGAGGCTGTTGAAAATGATGGCTTTAAAATGGTTTACCAACCTATCGTAGATACTTATACAGGTAGTATTAAGACTTATGAGGCCCTACTTAGACTGAAAAGACACAACATATCTCCGGCGGTATTTATTGATATAGCTGAAGAAAGTGATTTAATTAACATTATAGGAAGAAAAGTGACAGAAATGGTGGTCAAACAGCAGAAAACTTGGCAAGACCAAGGTATGCCCATTGTCCCTGTGTCCATTAACTTCAGTCCTTCTCAAATTCACGATTCTGGTTATGTGGCATATTTAAGTGGCTTGTTAGAGGAGAGTGGTCTAAGACCTTCTTTCCTTGAGATTGAGATTACCGAAGCCATATTTATTGATAATAAAGATCGAGCACTTGATTATATGAATAGAATAAAGGACTTAGGTATTAGTTTAGCTATAGATGACTTTGGTACAGGCTTTTCATCTCTTAACTACTTAACTTTCTTACCTGTAGACAAGATTAAGTTGGATCGGTCATTGAACATGAAGTTTTTAGAGCTTGATAACATTCAAGTGATGGATAGTCTGATTTCACTAGCCCATAGTTTAAACTTAGAAGTTGTGGCAGAGGGTATTGAAGTAGAGGAACAGGTTAGAAGGTTGGCTGTAGGCCGTTGTGATTATATACAAGGTTATTACTTTAGTAAACCCCTTGAAGCACACATGATTATTGATAATATTGACCATAAGTATAAGATAGATTTTGAAAATGAAGCTGAATAGGAGACCATATTTTGAGAAAAATAATTAGTTACCTGTTAATATTAGTCATAGTTTTGACAGGATGTAGTATGAGCTTAGAAGAGAAAGTAGATGAAGGGAACCGTTTGTTAAGGTTAAGATCTTATGATGAGGCCATCACTCTTTATGGGGAAATTCTTGAAGCCGAGGCAAACAACTATGATGTTTGGTACAACCTTATTAAAGCCTATGTGCGACAAGATAAGTTTGACGAAGCAGATTCTAATCTTGAAAGTTATTTTGACAAATTATCAAGTGATGCAAGCTTAAGTGAAGATGAAAGAGACCAACGTATTATGGGCATTACTTCCTTTGTGGCTGATATTCGTTCGGAAAGAGGGGATGTTGGCTCTTGGTACGATGTTTTAGAACCTGGCCAAGTGTCTTTTGACCAGATAGCAGAAATGTTTGAGCTAGGGGAGTCTATTGAGCTTGTTATACCAAAAGGTTTCGTAGCGCACTATACACTAGACGGTACTAGACCAACTGTAGAGTCGAAAATATATGAAGGCCCTATAGAGCTTTTAGAGTCTGGAACTTATACCATAACAGTTATGTTGGTCAATGACTATGGTATAGAAGGAGTCCCAACCAGCATAACAATTATGTCTGACGACGCACCACCAGCCCTGATGGCATCCCTTGAAGCAGGTGTCTACGAAGATCAACAATTTGTCTTTTTTGAAGGTTATGATTATGACACAATGGATTTACTCTATACTTTAGATGGCAGTGATCCAATGAATGGCCTTTATTATGATAGTTATAGTGGCATCAAACTTATTGAAGGTGCTTATACCCTAAGAGCTATATATTATGATTATAATACTGGGGAACATTCAAGAGAAACAACCGTGGAATATGAGATTATTAGCCCTTACTCTGTAAGTGAAGAAACAACACTTACTGTGGCTATTTTTGGATCCGCTGATTTTGAAAGTGATGAAGTTGGCTATACTTTAAGTGCCATCATGTATGACTATAGTCATATGTTTATTGACTATTATATTGTTGATAGTTTGGATCAGTTAATCGCTGACCTTGAAACGGGTGTGGTAGATATGGTCTACACGTCATCAAGTTTTGTTGAAGATATGGCATTAAATGACCTTATTTTACCAATTGCTGATTTATTTGAAGTGGATCCAGCAGATTACTATAACAATGCTTTGTCTGCTGGTTATTACAATGGTGCTTACTATACCTTGCCAGTAGCTATTTCTCCATCACTTTTATTGTATTATCAGAACGATGATGTTGAAAGTTATTATACAGATATTGATAGTTGGGACCAGTTAATTGAGATTGCCAATGATGGTGAATCTAGTTATAATTTCATATACCCTGAAGATGTTATTGGTGAGTGGCTATTTGGCTATTATCTAGGTTATGGTGGTACAATTGAGTATGATGAAGTTGGTAATTACATTTTGGATAAAGCGGCCCTAGTTGAGGCTATGAGTTTCGCCTATAATATGCCACTTGTTTATGGGCTTGGCTATGAAGGTATGGATATGGCTACTTATTATGATGCGATGGAAAATGGCACAGCTACCATGATTCTTGGCCTAGGTGCGGATCTTAGCGCTTATGATGCAAACTACTTGTTCTCTGCAGCCGGTGCAATGCCACTTCCAAATGGTGGTTTTGTAGGAGCAGTTAACCAAGTTTCAGGCTTACATTTAACCCAGAATGCAATATTGGATGAGAATAAGTTTAAAGTAGCTCAAGTAATCAATGACTACCTATCCAATCAATATTATGCCAATTATATTGCAGGTTATGCAGAAGGTATTCCGGCTAAAGTAGAAGCCTTAAATGAGGACTATTTATGGGTTGATGGAGATATCGCTGATTTTGAACATGCTGTAGTGAATAACATCACAATCCCTTACACCTATCAATTAATTGGTGCTTTTGATACAATGACCAACGAAATGTCAGCAGTTCTATATGGTGGTCTATCCATAGAAGATGGTGCTCAAAATATAATTGATGCCTTAGCACAAGGTGTTACATACGAAATCAACTAATGAAGAGGGCTTTAACACTTAGGTGTTAAGGCTCTTTTGACTATTTGTTAAAAGATTTGTAATACTGTCCGTCTCTGATTATGTTAAAATGAGTTAGAGTAAGGAGCGACGATATGTTAAAAGTTTTTAGATTTATAGTCATACAACTTATAGCCTTAGGCATTGTTTATGGTACAAGTTGGTTTATGATTGAAACAATAGATGATATTGCAAGTTTGGTGCCAAGTATGGAAGAAATCCCACCTGAGCAAGTCTTAGTTGGTCTTGATGATGAGGGTTTGTTACCTATTGTTGGTCATGAGGTTATGCCACTAGCTTATTATCCTATGGTTGAAGAGGGCATTGTATATATGCCTATTGATTTTGTGATTGACTATTTTAATGATGATTTTTATTGGGATCAGAATGAGAAGGTATTAACGTATACATCCATTAAAGATGTTATCAGGATGAAGACTAATGACCTAACCTACTATATTAATGATGAGGCCCTATCCCTTCAGATACCTATAAGGGAGTTGATTGAAGATGTACCATTTATGCCTCTTGAACTTCTTAAGAAATTTGCCCATCACAACTTCTATTATGATGAGAAGTTAGGGACACTGATTATAGAGGATTTAAGTGTATCAACAGTGGATGGTGAAATTGAGCCAACTGCAGGTAGCTTTGCAATGGTAAGACAGTGGAAAGATTTTAAGAGTCCAATTATTACGCGTCAGTTAAAAGGCGATGAAGTTAGAATTATTGATGAGGATGCTATCTGGTATTATGTAAGAACCAAAGAGGGTCTTAAAGGTTATCTTCCAAAAACGGAAATAACTCAAGTAATAGAAACAGCTGGTGTGGCAAGGGTTAGAGAAGTTTATGATTACTCCACTAGAATGACTTTTGAAGGTGGTTTAAACTTAGCCTGGCATCAAGTAAGTAATAGTACTGCCAACCAATATTTAGATGATAAACTTGAAGGTGTTCATGGCTTAGACGTTATCTCACCTACCTGGTTCCATATTAAAGATGAAGAAGGTAATGTGACCAATCTAGCAGATCTTTCTTATGTACGTAAAGCTCATAGTAAAGGTATTCAGGTTTGGGCACTTTTCTCTAATCAATTTGATAAAGCCTTAACCCATGAAGTCCTAAGCAGTACAGCTAAAAGGGAGAACTTAATCAAAGAATTATTGGCTTTATCAGCCTTATATGAGTTAGATGGGATTAATGTAGATTTTGAGAATGTTGGCAAAGAAGATGGGGAATATTTTGTTCAATTTATGAAGGAGTTAACCCCTTATCTGAAACAGCAGGACCTTGTTGTATCAGTTGATATGTATGTACCATCAGCATGGACAGCCCACTATGGCCGTGAGGCGGTAGGTGAAGTGGTTGATTACATTATGATTATGGCTTACGATGAGCACTGGTCAACCTCACCTGAAAGTGGTTCTGTTGCGAGTATTGGATTTGTTGAAAGAGGTATTACCAAGACTTTAGAAGAAGTACCCAAAGAAAAAACAGTTCTGGGACTTCCTTATTATACGCGTATCTGGAAAGAAGAAAGGGTAGACGGCGTGATTGATGTTTCTTCTAGAGCATATAGCATGAACAAAGCCTATGAGCTTATGATGGCAGAGAATGTTGAATTTGAATGGCTTGATGATATCCGTCAATACTATGCTGAATATGAGGAAGATGGTATTACATATAAGTTATGGCATGAAGAAGAACGTTCAATTGACGAGAAGATGCAACTCTTTGAGAAATATGATTTAGCTGGTGTTACTGGTTGGAAGATTGGACTTGAGAAAGAAGAAATATGGGATGTTTTAGCATCTTACCTAAAGTAGGGGTATTATGAGACGACTGAGGGCATTTATTGAAAGTGTGTTACTTTTTGGGGTAGTTTTTCTGGTTTATGAGATTATGTATTATAGTTATATGTTTCTGGTTAGATATGCCATAGAACAGGGCTATCAGTGGCCTGATATTTCTAGCTATAGTTCTTTTAACGTAGACGAGATTAGCTTGTACTATGTTCGAGATCATCCGATAGAGTATACACTGATCTGTTGGGGCATTATTCTAACGGTAATTTGTGTGACTTTATTGATAAGTCGTCAACCGATTCGACCAGTATTTCAAGTGAAATGGCTGAAATTTAAGAACCAATTGGCTATGATGTTAACAGGCATTGGACTTGTTGTAAGCATTAATGGTCTTGTTAGATTCTTAGGAGATGTAACAGGTCAGCAAGTTTCATATTTACCCAATGAAGTTTTTGGAGCATATGGATTTACTTACATTATTATCATTGTTGGTATTGTTATACCAGTCTTTGAGGAAGTCTTCTTCCGAGGCTTATTGATGGGTCGCTTATCTATTGCTTTTGGTGCGGTTATGACCATTAGTTTATCCAGTATCATTTTTGCTATAAGTCACTTGAACATTGCCCAAGGCTTGTTTGTCTTACCAGTAGGTTTATTGTCTGGTGTGCTGGTCTATAGAACCAAGTCCATCTTGTCTGGTATAGGCCTACATATCATCTACAATGTGCTCAACATATACCTTGATAAAATACAGTTTTTTCAGTACAATAGTTTACAGCTTTTAGTGATGATTGCTATGGGTGTCACCTTAATGGTCTTTGGATTAAACCAAATTGAAGACTATAAGAAGGTTCATGCCTAAAGTTTTAAAGACGAATTATGGGGCAATACCTATAAATATAGAGAAATTGTGGTATAATGTACAAAGGTTAAAGGTGCGTAATGAATACAATAGTTTTACATATTAAAGACGATCAACAGCATAAGTATTATCAAGAAGCGGCAAAAAAACTGTTAGACGGTGGACTTGTGGCTTTTCCTACGGAAACCGTTTATGGCATAGGTGCTAATGCTCTTGTCCCAGAAGTGGTTAAGAAGATATATGCAGCAAAAGGTAGACCTTCAGATAATCCTCTGATTGTCCACATTGGTAATGCCAATGAGCTGGAAAAATATGTAAGTGAAATACCGGAGCATGCATATCCTTTGATGGATGCTTTCTGGCCGGGCGCTTTAACCATGATTTTTAAGAAAAATGATTGTATACCTGACTTGATTACAGGTGGCTTAAAAACTGTAGCCATACGAGTGCCTAGTCACCCTGTTGCAAGGAAGATCATTGAAACATCAGGCTTGCCAATAGCAGCGCCTAGTGCAAATATTTCTGGAAAACCAAGTCCAACAACAGCCAAACACGTGATTGAAGACCTAAGTGGTCGAGTGGATATGATTGTTGATGGTGGTGATGCTAATATAGGCCTTGAATCTACTGTTCTTGATTTGACAGGTGAAAGACCAATGATTTTAAGACCGGGTGGTGTGACAAAAGCCATGATTGAGGCTGTGATTGGCCCTATTGATGTGGATGCCCATATGTTAAGTCTTGAGAAAAAAGAAGTACCAAAGTCACCCGGTATGAAATATCGACATTATGCACCCAAAGGACATTTGAAAGTATTTAGTGGTCACTCAGATCATGTAATTCAGCATATTAATAAATTGGTCCAAGAGGCCAAAGAAGCAAAACTAATAACAGGTGTTATAGCCACACAGGAAGAAGCCCATCTTTACGATGCAGACCATATACGTGTGATTGGTTCTATGAAAAAACCTGAGGAAATTGCTGCAAATCTTTTTAAGGTACTTAGAGACATGGATGATCTTGGTGTAGAGGCCATATTCTCAACAAGCTTTGATGAAACGGATATTGGTGTTGCAACAATGAACCGTTTACTAAAGGCTTCCGGTAATCAGAAAATAGAGATTGGTGATTAAATGAAGTCAATAATTTTTGTATGTACAGGTAATACTTGCCGTTCTCCTATGGCAGAAGGGCTGGCTCATAAACTAAGAGATCAAGATGCACTTTTTTACTCAAGAGGCTTGTCAGTTAGTTACGAGTCAGGGCCAAATGACAATGCGGTTAGGGCGATGAAGGCCTATGAGGTAGATATTAACAATCACATATCTAAGCAGTTTGATGCCAATGAGGTGGATGAATCAACCCTTGTTTTAACCATGACAAGACGGCATAAAGAGGCAATCAAAGCCTACTATCCTCGTATAGGCAAACAGGTTTACACCTTAACTGAATATGTGGGACTTGATGGGGATGTTAAGGATCCGTTTGGTCAAAGCCAGGCTGTTTATGACGCTTGTGCTAAACAGTTAAAAGATTTAATTGATAAGATGACAATATAAGATTTAAGGAGAAAGATATGATAGGAATTGGTAGTGATCATGGCGGTTTTGAATTAAAAAAAGAAGTAATGGCTTACTTAGATAAAAACAATATTGCTTATAAAGATTTCGGGACACATAGCACAGATGCTGTGGATTACCCTGATTATGCAAAAGCTGTTTGTGGTTCCATTCTTGAAGGAGAATGCGACAAAGGTATATTAATATGTGGTACTGGCATTGGTATTTCAATGACTGCCAATAGGATTAAAGGCATTCGAGCAGCGCTTTGCCATGATGTATTCTCAGCTGAGGCTACGAGACTTCACAACGATGCTAATGTTATCTGTATGGGTGGACGTATTGTTGGTGGTGGTTTAGCACTTAAGATTGTTGATACATTTTTAAACACTGATTTTTCTAACGCTGAGCGTCATATGCGCCGTGTTGATAAAATAGATAACTAATCGATAACAAAAAGGAGGACAGATATGTCTAAAGTAGTTGTAATGGATCACCCTTTAATTCAGCACAAGGTGGGTGTCCTTAGAAAAGTTGAAACAGGATCAAAAGAATTTAGAGAGTTGACTAACGAAATTGCTATGTTAATGTGTTATGAAGCAACACGTAACTTACCACTTCGTGATGAAGAAATAGAAACACCAGTAGCTAAAACAACAGTTAAGCAAATTGCAGGTAAAACATTAGGTATTGTTCCAATTCTAAGAGCTGGTCTTGGTATGGTAGATGGTATGTTATCACTTGTACCTACGGCTAAAGTTGGGCATGTTGGTCTTTATAGAGATCCAGAAACATTAAACCCAGTTGAATACTACTGTAAATTACCTTACGACGCTCCAGAGAGAGATATCTTTGTACTTGATCCAATGCTTGCAACAGGTGGATCAGCAATCTCAGCTATCCAGTTTATTAAAGATAAGGGTGTTGATAAAATTCACTTTATGTGTTTGATTGCTGCACCAGAAGGTGTTGAAAAACTTCAAGCAGCTCATCCTGATGTGGATATCTATATTGCAGCACTTGATGAAAAATTAAACGATCATGCCTACATTATTCCAGGTCTTGGAGATGCTGGTGACCGTTTATTCGGTACTAAGTAAAACCTTATACAAATCCTTTGGATAGGTGGCGAAACGAATGGATACAATCATGGGGATGAATGTGAACGTTGTTTATGCAGTGGGCTTTTTAGTGGCCATTGTATTAACAATGATGTTCACGCCATTATCAAAAATATTAGCAAAAAAAACAGGGGCAATTGACTACCCTAAAGAATTGGGTGTACACGATAAACCCATTCCATTAGCAGGTGGTTCTGCCATTGTATTTAGCTTTATTATTACAGCAGCAATTATGGCACCTTTTATGAAAGGTTACGTTACTAAAGAGTTCCTAGGAATCTTAGTTGCTGGTGTTCTTATTACAACACTAGGTTTCTTAGATGATGTCTATCAATTAAGTCCAAGGATTCGGATTTTCTTCCAGATCTTTGCAGCTCTAATTGTGGTTTTTACTGGGACATCAATTGAGATATTAACTTGGCCATGGTCAAGTACAGGGGTAATTAACCTTAGCACATTTGGCAATGTGTTAACTGTTATATGGATTGTAGGCTTGACCAACGCCATGAATTTTATTGATGGATTGGATGGCTTAGCGGCAGGAGTAGCCAGTATTGCAGCTATTAGTTTTATGGTTATATCCTTTATATTTGGACCACCAGTGAGTGTGTTGCTTGCAGCGATTCTAGCAGGTGCTTGTATTGGATTCCTACCACATAACTTTAACCCAGCAACGATATTTATGGGGGATACGGGTTCAACTTTCTTAGGCTTTATGTTGGCGGTTTTGTCCATTCAAGGTCTGACCAAAAGTTATACTGTTATTACTTTGATTGTTGGTGCTATTGTACTTGGTTTACCACTCTTTGATACATCGTTTGCAATCTTTAGAAGATTAGCAAGCAATCAATCCATTGCCCAAGGTGATCGTAAACATTTACACCATCGCCTAGTGGATAAGGGAATCAGTCACAAACGAGCTGTCTTAACAATGTATGCTGTTAGTAGTGGATTTGGTATTGCAGGCGTTTTGTTTGCTCTTAAGGATTTTATGTTGGCAGCGATTATAGTAATGACCATTCTCTTTGTATGGATCGGAGACATTTTCTTAACCCATCGTAGGGAGAAGAGGATGGATAGTGAATAAAGTTTGATAATAGGGACTGCCGATAGGTGGTCCTTTTTTGATGAGAGCAAATAAGGCTAAAACGCATAATACTAGCCGCAGAAAACGCAAAGAACGCAAAACTTATCTTCCTTTATCCTTGTATCCTGCTATTTATTTTATCACGTTATAACTTCTTGAAAAGTATTGTTGTTTTCAAAGTTCAAGGGTACACTTATACAATAGGAATAAATTGGGAGGTACATATGTATAAGAATACTCAGGCGGCTAGGAAGATTATTGAAGCACAAGATGAGTGTGGTTTATGGGGCTTATTCCATGGTTTGTCAGAGCCAACCAATAAGCAACTAACAACTGAACAAGCCCTAAGAAGGTTACAGGTACTTGGATTTACTATTGAAGATGATTGTATTAAAAAGTCGGTGGCGTTTATGGAGGCATGTCTTTTAGGGCATGAAGTAATGCCAGACAGAAGAGAGAAATCTCATAATTGGGATCTTTTTCAAGACCTCATGTTGGCTACTTGGATCCGTCGTATCACTCTGGATAGTGAGCCTGCCAACAAGATTGCTGAGAGATGGGCAAGGGTTATAGGTGCAGGTTTTGTAAATAAGACTTTTGACGCTGAAGCCTATAATGCTCAGTACTTTCAAGAATTTGGCGAAAAAATCTATGGCGGTATCTTTCAAAATCCTGTTAACCTTTATCAGGTCTCACTTGTTCAGGGGTTGTTAGAAGCTGATGTCGAAAAGGACTATGTTGATTATATACTTAACAATGAAGGTGGCATCTACTATTATGGCTATCAAAAAAGGTTGATAGAGCTCCCTGATCAGTTTGCATCAAAGCAAACAACTAAATTTTTGGCCTGTATCGAACTTTTGCTAGGTTTTAAATCCAGTCATGAAAAACTGGCTTATGTATTTGATTGGTTAGATAGCAATAAGAATGGACAAGGTCTATGGGACATGACTGGAAAGGCTAAAGACAAAATTCATCTGCCCTTATCAGATTCATGGCGGAATAAGGAGGATAGGGTTAAGGATTGTTCATACCTAATTTGTAATATTTATGAAAAGATGGAGAGATTGGATTAATTAATATGATTTACTATTTATTTTTAGGGACTGTCCTGTGGACAGCCCCTAAAATTAGACCTATATGTTGTAATAAAGCTCAAATTCCGCAGGGTGTGGTAAACTACGAATTTGCTGATGTTCCTTATTGACTGAGTTGTTCTGATTCTTAATGAGATTAAGTGAGAATACATCTCTTTCTAGTAAGAAATCTTTGTCTTGTTCAAGGGCGGCGGTTGCCTCGGTTAGATTAATAGGTAATCCTTTAACTTTAGCAAGTTCCTCTGGGCTTAAGGTATATAAATTTACGTCGTATGGACCATAGCCTTCGGTTTCAGCATGAATCTTATTACTTATGCCATCTACAGCGGCCATTAACATAGCAGCATAGGCGAAGTAAGGATTGGCCATAGCGTCAGGTGAACGAAGTTCAAATCTTTTATGATCAGGTGCTGTTGCATAACCAGGGATTCGAATAACAGCTGATCGATTAGCATTACCATAACAGATAGAAACAGGTGCTTCATAACCTGGAACTAGACGTTTATAGGAGTTGGTACTTGGATTGGTAAAAGGCATTAAGGCTGACGCATGTTTGAGTACACCACCAATGGCATATAAAGCTATATCAGATAAGCCTGAATAACCATTTTCATCATAAAAGAGTGGTTGGCCATCGTTAAACATATGCATATGTATGTGCATGCCGTTACCACATTCTGTTAAGAAAGGTTTAGGCATAAAGGTCACAGTCTTCCCAACTCTAGCAGCATGATTTCTTAGCACATATTTAATCTTCATGGTTCTGTCGCCCATTTCCTTGAGAGTAGCAAATTCTACTTCAATCTCAACTTGGCCAGGACCCCCATTTTCTGAATGATGATATTTAACTGGTACCCCGATAGATTCGAGTAAACGCACTACTTCTGAACGGAAGGCATAACTTGAGTCAAAAGGAGAGTCAAGGTGATAACCACCGTGGTGGGCTACAGCCAGTCCTAGATTGTTCTCGTTTGAAGCGCCAGTGTTCCATGCACCTTGCAGGGCATCAATCTTAACTTCCATGTGATTTTGATCGGTTTTGTAAGAGATATGATCTAAAACATAGAACTCGAACTCTGGTCCGAAAAGAACTGTATCAATGCCAATATCAGCAGATGCCTTTTCAGCTTTCTCAGCGATGTATCTAGGGTCGTCTTCAAAACGAATACGTTTACCTTGGTCCAGTCTATAGATGTCTGCAATGATAATCATGGTTTTAAGTGATGCAAAAGGATCAATAAAAGCAGTAGACAAATCTGGAATGAAAACCATGTCTGATTTTTCCACGGTTAAGAAGCCGTAACTAGAACCATCAAAGCCAATGCCTTCTGTTATAACTCTTTCTGTAAAACGTTCAACTGGAATGGATAAACGGTGCCAACGACCTTTCATATCCACAATTTTAAAGTCTATAAGCTGTACTTTTTCCTTTTCTATGATATCCATAGTCTGTTCGAATAAATGCATATCTTTTCCTCCTTAAGGACAATACTGGTATATTTCTTATTCTAGCACAGAATATGCCGAAATAATGAGGTATTAAAGAGTATGTACAGTAATAATTTAGGGATAAAGACAAGTTTGTTGGAAAAAAGGTTTAATATTTTTGGTTAAGAAAACGGAAGCGCTTTAGCTTGAACGTTATTGGAATGTTTTTATCCAATACTATATTTACAATCCACAATATGCTATAATATTGAACATTGGGAAGGCCTTTAGGAAAGAGACTACAGGGCCTAGGAGGTTATATGAGAGTAATGTGCATTTTTGGGACACGCCCAGAAGCAATTAAGATGGCACCAGTGGTTAAAGCTTTACAGAAAGATGATCAGATGGACTGTATAGTTTGTGTAACAGCTCAGCACAGAGAGATGTTAGACCAAGTACTTAGAGTGTTTGATATTAGCCCTGACTATGATTTAAACATCATGGAGCCAGGACAAAGCTTGTCGGGTATTACGACTAAAGCCCTACAAGGTATTGAAGGCGTTATTATTGAAGCCAAACCTGACATCATTTTAGTTCATGGTGATACAACAACTACTTTCGCAGGTGCGCTTGCGGCTTATTATCAAAAAATTCCAGTTGGTCATGTAGAAGCAGGTCTTAGAACCTTCGATAAGTACCAACCTTGGCCAGAAGAGATGAATAGAAAACTTACGGGGAGTATAGCGGACTTCCATTTCGCGCCAACTACTACTGCCGAGAAACATTTACTACAAGAGTATGTGAAGCCTGAGGACATTTATGTAACAGGTAACACTGCAATTGACGCCCTTTCTACGACAATTAATGACGACTATAAGTTTACAATTGATCTACTGAATTCAATTGATTACAAAAATAAAAAAGTAGTGGCAATGACAGCCCATAGACGTGAAAATCTTGGTGAGCCACTGGAGAATGTGTGTGAAGCGGTACTTCAACTTGTTAATGAGAATGAAGAAGTTGAAGTGGTTTATGCTGTTCATCTTAATCCACTTGTTCAACAAACAGCTGCCAAAATCCTAGGTGGACATGATAGAATTCACTTACTTGACCCTTTAGACCTTGAAGATATGCACAATCTAATGGCTAGATCTTATCTTGTCTTAACAGATTCAGGTGGGCTTCAAGAAGAGGTACCATCACTGGGGAAACCAGTTCTTGTAGTTCGTGAAGTAACAGAACGTCCTGAAGGTGTTGAAGCAGGTACGCTTAAGCTAGTAGGGACAGATACAGCCACTATTGTAGAGGCTGGAAACACACTTTTTAGAGACACTAGTGCTTATGAAGCAATGTCAGGTGCTAAGAACCCATATGGGGATGGCCATGCTGCAGAGCGCATTGTAAAGATTCTAAGAGAGTCGAAGTTGGCAAAATCAACATTGGCATAGGACATTATGCCTACAAATACCGTAAAAATTTGGTAATTATAAACAAATTATCGCTGAAAATCGTAGACACATAGACCTTAAAGGAGTATACTAAATGAGTGTGAAGGGTAGTGATTGGCATGAAATATGACTATTTAAAACATTTGGCCTTAGTGAGCCAGATTGGGTTATTAATGGCGATCCCTATCTTTTTATGTTTATTTATCGGTCTTTGGTTAGACGAGAAGGTTGGCACCAATGGTCTATTTCTTATAATATTCCTATTATTAGGTGTGTTTGCTGCATTTAGAAACCTTTTTGTGACCGTTCTAAGTAAGATTGATGATGGAAAGAAAGGCAAAAAGAAATGATTGAAAACTCAACCATGACAAAAGCCCTTATTCTGAAAGTACTGATTCTACTACTTATTGCATTCGCTATAGGTATTCTATTTGTAAATGATAAAATGGCCTATATTCAAGGTCTATTACTTGGGGGTATTTTTACAATACTCAAAATTAAATTAATGGAAAGCACATTCAAAAGAGCGATGAACAAAGAACCTAATGCTGCAAAGCGTTATGTCCAAGCACATTACATGCTTAGATACCTTCTATCGTTTATTGTTCTTTTTGTGGGTATAGTTACGCCTACTATAAATAGCATTGCTGTTATCTTAGCACTATTATCACTTAAAGCAGCTGCCTACTGGCAAGGGTTCTTGGAACCTAAAACGCCGTTAGATGGCTCCGTTGAGTTTTATGAGTGGGAAGATGACGAAGAACCATCAGATTTTTAAGGCGCAAAAAACAGCTAAAGGAAAGACTTAGCTAAAGGAGATGATCGTAGATGGATTTTAGTATTCATGTTTGGAAGACATTCGAATTATTCGGTGTCGAAATATGGATTACAGAATCGATGATTAACTCGTGGATCATTTGTAGTGTCCTAATTCTTATTGCTTTCGGTATCCGAATGGCCATAAGAAATCCAAAGAAGGTTCCTGAAGGGGTTCAGAACGTTGCAGAATTTCTAGTTGATTCTCTAGATAAATTTGCAATCTCTACTATGGGTAAACATGGTAAGAAGTTCGGTGCCTTTTATGGATCAATGATCATGTATTTAATGGTCTGTAATATCTCTGGATTATTTCTAGGACCTAATATTGGACCGGTCACCCCTGGTGAACCAAGGGTTCTAATTGATTTCATGAGACCCCCAACCGCTGACTTTGCTGTAACATTTGCACTGGCTTTAATCACTTTCGCTATGGTACAAGGACTTGCCGTTAAAGAACACGGTGTTCTATCCTGGTTAAAAGGATTAACAGAGCCTATGTGGCCACTAACGCCACTAAATGTTATTGGTGAGTTAGCCAATCCAATATCCCTTAGTTTCCGTTTGTTCGGTAACATCTTGGGAGGAACCATTATTATGGGTCTGTACTACAATTTACCATGGTTTACATTGATAGGTATACCAGTGGCACTGCATGCATATTTTGATATTTTTGCAGGGTTACTACAAGCCTTCATCTTTGTAATGTTGTCCATGACATTCGTGTCTAGCGCACTAGATGGGTAAGTAAAGCAGAACCAAGAAGTGAGGTGAGAAGATGGATGGCTTATTTGATATGTTGATTGATTGGTTACAGTATACCGACCGAACAGCCCTAATTTTATCAGGTTCAGCAATTGCTGCTGGTCTTGCTATGGGTGCTGGAATCGGACCTGGAATTGGCCAAGGTTTCGCCGCTGGTAAAGCAGCTGAAGCTGTCGGAAATAATCCAGAAGGTGGAAGGCCTGCAACACTTGTTATGTTGCTTGGGGCTGCTGTTGCTGAGACATCAGGAATATTCGCACTTGTCATCGCCATCATTATGTTGTTTGCCAACCCTCTCGTTGGGAGAACAGGCACAGCAATCGTTCTTGCTGCAAGCGCCATTGGCGCTGGTTTTGCCATGATCGCTGGTATTGGTCCAGGTATCGGTCAGGGGTATGCAGCAGGTAAAAGTTCAGAAGCAGTAGGGAAACGTCCTAAGCTTCAAAGTCAAATAATAAGAACCATGTTACTTGGGCAAGCAGTTGCTCAGACGACAGGTATCTACGCACTTATTATTGCGTTAATCTTATTATTCGTAAATGTATTTTAGTAAAACATGATTATAGGGACTGTTGATCAGTTCACAAAACAGATGTTAAGGAGGAATTAATCATGGCAGATGTAAATCAAATAGACGGCAAAGCGTTAATCCTAGCTAGTTCAGCAATTGGAGCGGGTCTTGCAATGATCGCAGGTATTGGACCTGGTATTGGTCAAGGTTTTGCAGCAGGTAAAGGTGCAGAGGCAGTTGGACGTCAACCAGGCGCTCAATCAGACGTTATTCGTACAATGTTACTAGGTGCAGCCGTTGCCGAGACTACTGGTATTTATGGTTTGATTGTTGCAATTATCTTATTATTTGCTAACCCATTAATCTCTAAATACGTAGAACTTATTGGTGAGTAGTAAATAGAAACTTTTACCTTGAGTGAAAGGAGGAAAGATAATTGAATGGTTTAGCAATGATTCTAAACAGTATAAAAGCAATTCCTTTGCTCAGTTCAGATGTACCTGATGGCTTTGTTATCATGTTTACACCACAGACTTTAGTTCAAGTGGCGCTTCACATGTTAACAGTACTTCTACTATTTTATGTACTTGGTCGATTATTATTTAAGCCTGTTCGCAACTTACTTGAGAACAGAAAGAATGAAATCGCTGATGAGTACAAACGTATAGATGAGGATACAGAAGCAGTTGCATCTCTTAAGACAGAGTATGAAGGCAAGCTCCAGAATATCAATGCGGAAGCCGATCAGATCTTGACCCATGCACGTAAACGTGCCATCGAACGAGAAGATGAGATTGTCAAGGAAGCAAAAGCTGAGGCAGACCGTTTAATGAAACGAGCACATCTTGAAATCGAGCGTGAAAAAGAGCAGATGAAAGATGAAGTAAGAAGAGAAATAATTGAAGTTGCAACCGTCATGGCAAGCAAATTTGTTGCAGCGTCTATGGGCGATGAGCTAAAGAATCAATTAGTAGAGGAAACACTATCAGGAATGGGTGAGTCTACATGGTTGAATTAGTTGCAAAAAGATATGGAGCAGCCATCTTTGAGCTTGCCAAAGAACAAGATGCTGTCATAAGTTTACAAGAAGAAATACTGGGTATCAAAGATAGTTTTGAGGACCCAGAACTAAGAGATTTTCTGACCCAACCTAAAATTCCAATTGGTGAAAAAATCAGTGTATTGGAAAATGCTTTAGGGGATAAAATCAGTCATGATCTTATGGGTTTATTGGTCCTTGTTATGAACAAAGGTCGTCAAGATCAGATTTCTCCAATCTTAGAGGAAGTTCTTGACTTGATTGATGACTATAACGGACGTGTTAAAGCTTATATTTCTTCTGCAGAAGCCCTTAGTGACAAACAAAAGACTGAAACACTTAGTCAGCTTGCTAGTTTAACTAAGAAAGAGATTATCCCAAGCTATGAAGTTGACCCAACCTTAATTGGTGGATTAGTGATTAGAATTGGGGATCGTATTGTGGATAACAGTATTAAAGGACATTTACATTCAATGTCTAGACAGCTGCTTGAAACACAAATTAGTATTTCTGAATAATAAAAGAAAGGCGGTGTAACCTCGGTATGAATTTAAGACCCGAAGAAATCAGCTCAGTTATTAAAGAGCAGATTAAACGATATAAAACAGACCTTGAAGTAGCTGACGTTGGTACAGTGATTCAGGTGGCCGATGGTATTGCCCGTATTCATGGTTTAGAGAACGCAATGGCAGGTGAACTACTTGAGTTCCCTGGTGATGTATTTGGTATGGTACTTAACTTAGAGCAAGACAACGTTGGTGCCGTATTGATGGGTTCAGATGAAGCCATTGGTGAAGGTGATATTGTTAAAGCAACTGGCCGTGTTGTAGAAGTTCCAGTAGGGGACGCACTACTTGGTCGTGTTGTAAATGCGATTGGACAACCAATTGATGGTAAAGGTCCAATTAATACTAAGAAATTTAGAAAAGTTGAACGTGTTGCACCTGGTGTAATCGAGCGTAAGTCAGTTGATACGCCATTACAAACAGGTCTTAAAGCGATTGACTCCATGGTTCCAATTGGACGTGGACAAAGAGAATTGATCATTGGAGATAGACAAACTGGTAAAACAGCAATCGCCATTGATACAATCATTAATCAAAAAGAATCTGGTGTCTTATGTATCTATGTAGCCATCGGACAAAAAGCTTCAACTGTTGCACAATTAGTCAAGACTTTAGAAGAGCATGGAGCAATGGATTATACAACCGTTGTTGCAGCATCTGCTTCTGAGCTTGCACCACTGCAATTTATTGCACCGTTCTCTGGTTGTGCGATTGGTGAAGAATGGATGGAAGAAGGAAAAGAAGTTGTTATCATTTATGATGACCTTTCAAAACATGCGGTAGCTTACCGTGCAATGTCCTTACTTCTTCGTAGACCACCAGGACGAGAAGCTTATCCAGGTGATGTATTCTACTTACATTCAAGATTACTTGAGCGTGCGGCAAAACTATCAGATAAAAATGGTGGTGGATCCTTAACAGCTCTTCCAATTATTGAAACACAAGCAGGAGATATCTCTGCTTATATCCCTACAAACGTTATTTCTATCACTGATGGACAGATCTTCCTTGAGACAGAGATGTTCAATGCAGGGCAACGTCCAGCCATTAATGCAGGTTTATCTGTATCTAGGGTTGGTGGAGCAGCACAGATTAAGGCCATGAAGAAAATAGCTGGACCTATCCGTGTGGAACTTGCACAGTATAGAGAGTTGGCAGCTTTTGCACAGTTTGGTTCTGACCTAGATAAAGACACACTTGACCGTCTAAAGCAAGGTGAGAGAATCATTGAAGTACTTAAGCAAAACCAATACAAGCCATTTAGTGTTGCTGAGCAGATCGTAATTCTTTATGCTGCTACACGTAAGTACTTAATGGACATTCCAGTAGCTAGTGTTAAAAAGTTTGAAGTAGGACTTCTTGAGTTCGTTGAGAACAAATACCCTGAAGTACTTGAAGGTGTTATTAAAAAAGAAGGTCTTACAGATGAGCTGGATCAATTAATAGCAGATGTTATTACTGAATTTAAGACGGACTTTGTCAAGAGTGAAGAGGTGTAATCTTAAATGGCATCAATGCGAGATATTAAACGAAGGAAAAATAGCATACAGAGCACCCAACAAATCACAAAAGCGATGAAATTGGTTGCAACAGCTAAACTTCAAAAAGCAAAAACAAGGGCAGTTCAAACCCGTCCTTATTTTCATAAGATGCATGATACCATTTCTTCCATCCTTGCCCAAAGTGGTAATGTAAGTCATAAGTTTCTTGACGAAAGAGAAGGTAAACGTAACGCTTACCTTGTCATCACATCCAATAGAGGTTTAGCTGGTGGTTATAACAACAATGTATGTAAGTTGGTTATGGCTCATCACAAGGAAGACCCAACAGAAGATGCTAGTGTGATCGCTGTTGGTAAAAAAGGTCGTGACATTTTACGAAGAAGAGGTTTTGAGATTCTTGAAACGTTTAATGAAGTGGTAGAAGTACCGACATATGGCAAAGCTGCTGATATCGGTTCCCATATCCTTAAGAAATATTTAGCAGGAGAAATTGACCATGTTTATATTTCTTACACAGCGTTTGAATCAACATTGAACCAAGAAGCGAAGTTGCTTAAGTTATTACCACTTGATCCTAAGGATTTTGTTCTTGATGAGCAGTCAGAAGACAATCTTGAGTCAGGTATTAACTATGAACCAGGTGCAGAAGAAGTTCTAAATAGTATTATTCCACAATATGTGAATAGCATTATTTTTGGAGCTTTAAGAGAATCTGTAGCTAGTGAACATGGTGCAAGAATGACGGCCATGGATTCAGCAACCAGCAATGCATCAGATATGATTGATAAACTATCATTACAATATAACAGAGCCCGTCAGGCATCGATTACTCAGGAACTTTCTGAAATCGTTGGTGGCGCAGAAGCGCTTAAGTAAAGGAGTGAATACATTGGCAAATAGTGTTGGAAAAATCACTCAAATTATCGGCGCGGTTATAGACGTAAAGTTTGCAACTGGAGAACTACCTGCTTTGTACAACGCAATCACTATCGAACGTAAAGAGGACATTCCACTAATTGTGGAAGTTGCTCAGCATCTTGGCGATGATACAGTAAAATGTATCTCAATGGGTGCAACAGATGGATTGATTCGTGGTATGGAAGCTGTTGATACTGGCAGCCCAATTAAAGTACCAGTAGGTGAAAATACTCTAGGACGCATGTTTAATGTAACAGGTAATCCAATTGATATGAAGGAGCCACCAGTTACAAAAGATACATGGTCTATACACCGTAGTGCCCCTAAATTTGAGGAGCAATCTACAGAAGCAGAAATTCTTGAAACAGGGATCAAAGTTGTTGACCTTCTTTGCCCATACCAAAAAGGTGGTAAAATCGGATTATTCGGTGGTGCCGGTGTTGGTAAAACAGTCCTTATTCAAGAGTTAATTCGTAATATAGCAACCGAGCATGGTGGATTTTCAGTGTTTACCGGTGTTGGGGAGCGTACAAGAGAAGGTAATGACCTTTACCATGAAATGAGAGAATCAGGTGTACTTGATAAAACTACCATGGTCTTTGGTCAAATGAATGAGCCGCCTGGAGCGCGTATGCGTGTTGGTCTTACAGGACTTACAATGGCAGAGTACTTTAGAGATGAAGGTGGAAGAGACGTTCTATTATTCGTAGACAATATCTTCCGTTTTACTCAAGCAGGTTCAGAGGTATCAGCACTTCTTGGTCGTGTACCAAGTGCCGTTGGTTACCAGCCTACACTTGCAACTGAGATGGGTATGCTTCAAGAGCGTATCACATCAACTAAGAAGGGTTCAATCACGTCTGTACAAGCAGTTTATGTACCAGCCGATGACTTAACTGACCCTGCACCAGCAACAACTTTTGCCCATCTTGATGCAACGACAGTATTATCTCGTTCCATCGTTGAGCTTGGTATCTACCCAGCAGTTGACCCTCTAGATTCCTCATCTCGTATGTTGGACCCTAAGGTTGTTGGTGAAGAGCATTATCAAGTAGCTCGTGGTGTTCAAGAGATTCTTCAAAGAAACAATGAACTTCAAGACATTATCGCCATCTTAGGTATGGATGAATTGTCAGAAGAAGATAAGACCCTTGTTATGCGTGCGAGAAAGATTCAGAGATTCTTGTCTCAACCTTTCTTCGTTGCAGAGAACTTTACAGGGTTAGACGGACGATATGTACCACTTAGTGAGACCATTCGTGGTTTCCAAGAAATCCTCGAAGGTAAACACGACGCCATTTCAGAAGGTGCATTCCTTATGGCTGGTAACATTGACGACGTTCTTGCTCGAGTATAGTAGGTGATTATATGGCAGCTAATAAAGTTGAATTACATATTGTAACACCTGATCGTGAATTCTATGCAGGTCAAGTTGACAGCATCGCATTCAAAACATCAGAAGGGTATATGGGTGTTTTATATGACCATATCCCTGTAATCACTACTTTAACAAGTGGTATTGCAACTATCCAAAGTGGAAAGGAAACCCTCGAAGCAGTTTTTCATAATGGGTTTGCTGAAGTTGGCGAAGAGAAGGTGAACATATTAACGGATGCAGCTGAATGGGCTGATGAAATTGATATGGAAAGAGCAGTTTCTGCGAAAGAACGGGCAGAAGAAAAGCTTGAAGAACTGACTCATACGGAAGAGGTTATATCTCTATCTGAAGCGTCACTTAGGAGGGCTGTGGCTAGAATTGAACTAGCACAAAAAATACAAAGTAAATAGTCATTAAGTAAAAGCCATCTACTCTATAGTAGGTGGCTTTTTTTATGCGGTTGGGACAATGGGCGATTTTCGTTGTCAAAAGGGGAAACTCATCCCATTCTCTCAACCTCTGTTCCGGGTGTTGTAGTTTAATCATAAGAATAACGCAAAAACGCCAATATGATCCGCTACAATTCTATGTAATCATAACTCATTGTCATTCTGAGAAGGCATATTCTGCCGACGTGAGAATCTATCATTAGCACTGTTATTCTCGCAGAGATTCCACACTGTCATGCAGAGTGTCTTTTCGAAGCATCTGTCCCCAACTCAATTGGGGGTGCTAGCTTACTCAAAACTCAACGACTCCAAATAAGCTTCAATCTCTTCATCACTCATAACCTCATCTACTAGGGTTAAGTCATCATAAGGAACATAGTCTTTATTAAGCATTTCATAACCGGTTGTAGACCTTGTCATAATTGTTCCATCTAGTAGTTGTAATGCTACATTATGACTTGAATCCTTGTAGGTGGGTTCTTGTCCGATAACTTTTACCGATAGATTATCCATCAACATGCCTGTGAATAATATTGATGCACTATAGGATGATTGGTTAAGAATTACAATGATTTCATAATCCTCTTCAAAATAATTTCTGTGATCAAAATAGTAGGAGTTCACACTGTAGACTTCTTGGTTATATATGTTATTCATGCGAAGCTCAACAGTGTCTTTGGCCATTTGCTCAAGCATATGGAAGGCATAATCATAAACACCACCATGATTGTTTCGAAGGTCAACAATGAATATTTTCTCATTACTGGTCGACTTTGAAGTGAAATCATCCCATGCCCACCCAAAATAGTTTATGTAATCTTGGTCATAACCAAAGCTAGTTAGTGGGAAGTAAAAAGTATTATCACCTATCCATTGGGGTGATTCAACGTAATAGTCCAAGTTATTTTCAGTTGAAAGATAAGTCCAGAAGTCAGAATCATTTCTCCAGTCTAATGTATAATCGCGCAACTTAAGTTCAGATTCAGTTGCAACAAAGTATAGATTATAATGAGTGTCTTCCTGGTTTGTCATTAGTTTATCAAGTGCTCTTACATACTCTAAATAACCTTGACTACTATTTTCAGTTACAGGCAATACAAAGGAATAGAATTGTTTTAACATTTCAAGGGAGTGATTCAATGGTGTTTCATAGTCATCATAAGTTATCGCAGTGAAATCATACTCTAAACTATAGTTATATATATCAACGAGGCTAGACGATGTAACCATATATTGAGTGTCATTAATTCTTAGTAAATTACAAGCGTCATTATAGATGTAACTGTTTATAAGGTATATTGGAATGACGACAGTTTCTGTACCATTTATTTCCTTTATGAATGGAGACAGATCCATCATCACTTCTTTATCCTCACCATCAATCACAATTCGATTGACATTAAGTTCATGTGTATTCATAAAATTATCCATTGTTTCTGAAGCGGGGTTACGACCAGCTTTATAGGTGAGTTTTAATGTTAGATTTTCAAGATCAAAGTCTTTTGAACGAAAAGTTTTAGTAGTATTAGTAACGAGGTTGACTTTTCGAGCAATATCACAGAAATCTTCAATAGAAACATAGTTTAATTGATCAATGACATAGGCCTCGTATGTGAAAGACCTTGCAGAGTTGAAAATCTCCAATTGGATTTCATGACGTGTGAAATCAGTCGCTTTTGATATCTTTTTATGAGTCATAGCAACAGGCACTTCATCCACTTCAGGTAATTCTGGTGGACCATCTGCAACAACCTCAGCAATATCATCAAGTGTCTCTTCAATTGGCATATCTAAAGCAGTGTCCTGTGTGAGTTCAATTTTACTTTTTGAAGGTGAACAACTAGACAGTATTAATGACACTAACAGCAATAGCATTAAAAACCTTAATTTAATCATAGAATACCTCCCCAGTAATCTTATAAAGGAAGTATAACATGAATCACTGCATGAGTAAATATAATTTACCATATCCATGTATGATATTTACTTTACTAGAAATCTTACATAACACCTTCAGGTAATGTTACCTTAAATCGACACTGAAGATCTCCCTTTAGGGGTGAATCGATTAGTTCAACTTGGAGAGGTTGATCCAATATGACTTCAAAGGGAAACTTGGCAAAGCCGGCACTACAATAACACCAGTTGGGGTCAATGTCGAATTGAGGGTTGATAAGATTTTCTCTTACAAAAGGACAGTGGCAGGCATGATAAAGTTTTGCCTCCTTACTTGTAGCACTTAGGAACGATTTTGTGTCATAAGGAATTTTGGTGATGTAGAGGTAGCTACCTTCTCTGACACCAGAAAGAATTTCTTGATTAGATGCAACATAATCAATAACCTCTTGTGTGATAACCTGTTCAAACCAGACTTCATTTTCATTCATAAAACTTGTTAGTTCTTCAATCTTTCGCTGATGGCGATCGTGTAAATAGTCATCAAATGAAGAAGCTTGCTGATAGAAGGCTTTTTCTTTTGCCATGGACTCAGGAGCTAGCCTATGGTTGTTGCCAGTTAAGGCATCAATCATTTGATCTTCAGGCAATGCATCCTTTAAATCATTCATGAAATCATTTGTGAATTGTGGCATCGATTTCAGCTCTGTCCCCAAAGGAAGTGTTTCACGATTTATGAGCTTACTCTTATGGCTGTAACCCTTATCTTTGATTCGATCACAGATGGTTGGTATAACATCAATGGATCCAAATAATCCTGTGAAATAGAGATAGATAGGTTGGTTGTTAATGACTTTAAAATACCGTGCCATTGCCAATAAGTTGTCTTGGGTGTTTTCATCAGTCTCTATTAGTGAATTTATAAAAGATTGGACAGTAGATGGTGAGATAGAATCAACTCTGTCCCCATTATTTAGAGCATGACATTCAAGTCTTTCTAAGATGCTTACAGCAGCTCTTGTTGTATCCTTGTTATAACCTCTCTGAGTGTACAATTGAATTAGTTTATCTTTTTGCATAGTATTACCCTCCTTTATACACTAAAGTATATCACTTATAATATGACATAAGCGTGTCATATACTGAAAAAAGCATATTTACAATTTTGTCACTTCTTTGTAATAAAAAGTGGTTAATTTGAGGCAAGGTCCTGTCGATATAATAAGTGACGCTTTATGCAGATTTATGAGAGTTTAAAAAAAGCAAGATGAAGTCTATTATTAATGGAGGTTCTTATGAGAAGAACAGTTCAATATAGAAAGTCATATATCACAGTTGCTGTGATCTTAATTATAATCATAAGCTTTGGTTTGGCCATACATTTAAATGCAGCTGGAGAGTTGATGAAATGGCGTAAGTTAGACGCCATGGACACTAATTTTACCATTGTCAACAACAAAGCCGGAGACGATGATTTACTAATTGAATTAGATGTTGAGGATGCAGGCACCTATGACCTGTATTATTATCTTGAAGATGGTCGCCAGACCTATATTCAGTTTGTCCAATCTTATAACGATGTTACAGTTGAATACCATATCCGTGAAAGTGACGGCGCTGGTGGGTTTACAGACATTACCCAGGACCAGGTTGATTTGTCATACCTTGAAATGAATTATGATTTAACAGTGCCAGACTGGGAATTTGATGGAAATAAACTTGTTGGTGCTTCTGGCGGTCTCGAATATAGCATTCCAAGATCGGCCAGTGCTAAGTATCCTGGTGTAGCTTTTGAAGTTGATAATAAGAAGGTACTTGTTAAATGGGATTTCCAAATAGATAAAGTTTATGTTGTTATCCATGACTATGAATATGGTAAGATTATGCCGATTCGCTATGAAACACCTAACAAAGGTTTTGAAGAAATCTATGTGCTAAAACAACTTGAAGATTTTGAAGTAACACCAACCCATATCCGTAATGATGCAGGGATCAATGTTGAAGTAGTACCAATTGAGCTACCAAATACAACAACAGATAAGCCTGGTAGTCGTCCAGGTCTTGATATTAAATTTAAGCAACCTAAAACCCTTAATAACACAACTTGGCAATACGAATACGCTACAACAGATATGGATGACATTACAGCCATTATTGAATTAGATGATATTGGCTCTGATAGTTATTTTGACATGAATTTTAAGCTGAAAAATGATATAGACAACTTAATCTACAATATTGACACAGAAGCTGGTGGCGCTAATGATAATGTTATCTATCTGTATGATCCAGTGACTTATGAGTACACAATTAGATTAGTAAAAGACAAAACACCTCTTGCTGACCCAACAAATTTCATTCAGTGGTCTGAACTTGAACCAAGTAGCATTTATGATGTGAATGTTGGTTTTCAAGTGGAGCTTGGTTCTACGAATTTTGACGAGTTTGAATTTACTAGTTACAAACCTGTTACTAAATTCGCTTTTACAAATATGGCCTATGAGCTAAAACGTTCCAACGTAGAAGAAGCCTATCTTGATATTACGCCTTTTAATGCAGGTGAATCTGAAGAGATTGAATACGTAATTCTTTACTCAAAGGTTATTAAACCAACCCTAGATGTGTCTGAAGACCTTTGGTTGAAAAATTATCATACATCTGATGATGGTAATGATGAGATATTCATACCCGTGCCATTTAGGTCTACTTCAAGTCAGGATGCTTATCAGATTGTGGTTAATTTTGCAGGTCAAGAAATCTATTCTCAAGTGCTGAATTATAAGGCAATTGAAGATCTTGATGTACCTCCAACCACACCAAACATCGATTTGATTGAGAATTTATTTGTTGTGCCTCCTCTAGTAGAGGACGCTGTGGACCCAACCAAAGTACAATTTGATATTGTGTGGAGTGCACCTACTAATAAAGAGATTAAAGAACTTGATACAATATTTGAAGATTTAAATTTGAACCCTAATGATGACAAGTTGTATTATGAGTTGTCTGTTAATGATGTGCCAACAGATACGGCTGGTAATCCTTTTGATGTAGTCAAAGTCTTTGAAGTGACAAAAGTTGCTGGTGAGTACAGAATTGACCTCTACGCACCACTTCCAGGACAGGCTGTACCATCTGATGTTGTTAACTTTACAGATGGCTATAATGAAACAGATGAACAATTTAGAATGGATCAGATTGATATATATGACAATGATGCTTGGGCAAATGTACTAACTACAACAATAGATGATGACACTGACACGTATACCGTTGTAGATTCTGGTGTTGAAGCTGACTTTGAGTTTCCAGGGATTAATTATGTACGTCTTAAAGCCATCACAATCAAAGATGGTGAAATAGCGACATCTCCATTGTCAATTCCTAACAGTTTATCTTTGAGCATGAATGTATATGATGTTCCAACTGTTGATACACTAGAATATAAACCTCTTTATGGGGTTGAAGAAGATCGTACAACTGGTGTCACACTCGAGTGGCATTCTGTTGATGTGGCTAACTATGAGAACAATATGTTGGCACCTATTAGTAAGACCATTAATAACTTAGTTTACTCGGTCTATATAGCTGAGGAGAAGTCAGATGTATTACCACTTGATGAGGATGATAGCAATTACAACAGTTATGCTATGACCAATGATAATTTAGTTGAAATAGATGCAGCCACTATAGACCTACTTAGAAGCGGTGAAGTGGTTTATTTTGACCTACACACAAATAAAGCTTTTAATACAGATTATACTGTAGACATTCAAGGGCTTGATGTTAATAGAGATTACTATATCAGGATTGTGACAAAAGTTGTGATTAACGACCAACCTGATCAAGGAAATCCAGATGAAACAAGAAGGTCAGACCCTTCGAATGTACTTAGTACAACTGTACCTAAAACACCAGATGAACCAGGAGATGAAGAAGTACTCCCACTTGCGCCTGAGAATTTTGTAGTAGAGTTTGCAGATGAGAGTTTCATTAACGCTGGCCTTAGATGGTATATGCCTGAAGAAATGACGTTTACCGATGACTTAAATGGCTTTGAGATTATTGCCATTGAGGACCGTTCTCTTCCTGCTGACCTTAGCTCCAACACAACTACGCTAACAGACATTCTCAATAATGTTGACTTAGCCAATGATGTGGTTGAAGGATGGCGTTTATACGTTCATAATGGCACAACATATTATAAAAAATACGACCCTGATACTGGATTGTATGTAGATAAAAACTTAAATCTAGTGAGTATTGATGGCAACTTCTTCTATGCAATAGATGATGCTAATGCACCTAATAAGGTTAATTACTACTATGTAAGAACTGTAAAGATGAGTGATGAAGAAGTGAAATCAGCTTCACCATGGGCTGTTGGTACTTTAACTACAGCACCTGTTAAAGGCCCAATTGATCTTACTGTTGATTATGAGTCTATATATACCTTTAATCCAAAAGAGGAATTGATTATTCGCTTTGATGCACCTATACCAGATGTGAACTTAATTGGTACAGATTACATGATAGAGATTCATGTAAAAGGCGAAGATGACGTTGACTACTCTACTAGCAAGTATACAAGTACTTATTTAGGCAATAGTGCTGACGGACCGCCAGGTTATAAGAGGTTGTTCTATGAGATCTCAGACCTAGTTCCTGGTAAGACTTACAGCATTAAGGTGAGAATTCAGGACCGAACCAAACCTCAAGAGACCTTGCCAGATGGTTCAATGGAGTACCCTAAATCACCGTTCTCTGACCGAGTGGTAACACGTACTGAGTTCGATCAAGAGACCTATGATAAAGAGAATAAGTATTTTGAATATATTGATTACTACATGAAGAAGGCGGAAGAGCTGAAGGAATTGCTTTACTTCAAAGTGACGGATACAGTGGATGAAACAGCCGTGAAGTACCGTGAGAACTATTCGGAAGGTATAATTAGAAGAAATAGAAATGGCCAACTTGAACTTTATTCAGACAACAAAGCCATTAACACCTATTTCATTCCATCTAATTCACTTGCGGCCATTAACGACCAAGAAGTCATGTTGATGATTGAGAGCAAAGAACATATTGTAGGTATAAGACCAGATACTGTGGGTGTTAGAATTACTGATGAGATTAATGAAATCTTAGATAACATTGATCAATATACCAGCACGAATGAAGATTATTACTTACGTATTCGAGTCTATACAGATGCCTTTAATGGCAAAATAAATGGTGTAATACCTTCCAGTGATTTAGTCGAAGTTGAATTTGCTGTTGTTGGTAGTAAGAAAATTGAAGAAGATATGGATGCTAACATGGTTAGCACTTTAAACAGTGTAATCCAAGCCAATCTTAGTGAGCTCATCGTAGAGATTGAGTTGGAACTTGCCAAAGGCATAAATGATGTAAGACTCTTAAGTATTGTTGAGGAATTGGTAGATGAAGTTGAATCTGAGTATGTTGGACTTGCCTCCATCTTCTTCAAAGGAAATATTGAGACTGAGGTGAGATCAGTTAATGAAATTAACCAATCTTTATCCATAGGTCTTAAGTCAACAAATGTTAATAGTACTGATGGTGTTTATACCAAGCTGAATGGTAGTTGGCGTTATGTGAACAGCTCCTATTTCAATCAGCGTTATTATGTTGAAACATCAAGCTTAGAACCTTATATCACATTGCCAGGCACAACGGGATCTACAGATCTTGTTGATTTATATGGCCAAGAAGCGGTATCCGTAATTAATAAATATAATTTGACGAGTGTTTTTAGTTCTTATGATTTATCACATCCAACGGAAGCTCTTGATAAGTATCAATGGATCAATGCACTATCTAGACTACTTGGGGCAAACCCTGGAGAAGATACAGTGGATTACTTAATTGATAGGAATGTTTATGCAACAGCCTTTAATGTATATGAACCGATCTATTATGATGAAGCACTTATGTCTTACATCGAAGCTTATGCTTTCAAACATCTGATACCAGTTTCTCAGATTTATGTAAGCAATTATTACATAGTTGACGATATTAACGAAGCTACAGATGTTTATCAACTAACGATTATCAAGGCAGCAAACCTAGGCATTATTCAAACAGATGGTGGTAATATTTATCCTAAACACCGTCTCAACATAGACGATGCAATGGAACTATTAACAACATTAGAACTTGGACTAAACTGATAGGAGGGAAATGATGAAAAAAATTATTGTACTATTACTATGTTTTACATTGCTAACTAGCCTGTTCTCTCCTGTATTTGCGAACATTCAGTTGCCAGTAGATTCTTTTGATGTGGATAATGTTTTCTATGTGCTTGGTGAGAATGTTATTACAGGTGAACCAATCATCAATCCAACAATGACAGTGAGTTGGGAAGACCCGGATGCATGGGCCAACGATATTGAGATTCATGAACCAGATTATTATGAAATCATTGTGAAAAATGAGACCTTTAACACCTCAGAAACGATTACAATTAATGATGGAACATCTGAGTTTACAAGTAAGACTTTAGACTTACACAATGAACTGAATCTACAAACAGGATCTTTTTATGATATTAGCATCCAGCCATACCATTATCATGTGGTAGACAATGGTGGAGAATTGTCTTATCAGATTGCACCGGCTGCCCAGGAGCCAGAACGTGCTTATGCTGTTACAGATCTTGAAGTTGAGTTCATAAGTGATGAGGATTCAATTCAAGTCATATGGGATGATCTTGGAGTACCTGATTTTGAATACAGAATTGTATATGCTATTGGTGATTACTCCTCTTTACCAAAGCAAGATTTGATTAATAACAAAGAGGGTGAAATTCAAGGATTGTCTATTGATAGTGACGATGTTGAACGTTTCTTTGACCCTATTGCTAAGAGAGATAAACTAACCTATACAATTGATGAAAGTATATTCCCGGGACAAGTTTATTCTATTATGGTTGAGCCAATTGCCGAGTATTACAACGGTGAAGTTGTGGTTCGTAACCGAAACTATCCTTATATTAAGAGTGTCTCAACTAATGTACAGTTATCTTTAGTGGAAGAAGGTGACTACATTCGATTGCAGTGGGAGATTCCTGCTAGTTTTAGAGTAGGCCAATCTCAGGATGAGTATGCCTTGGTTGAAGCAACACTAATGGAGTACCAGGATGGTAAGGGCCGTAATTTGGTTATTTTTAATGGTGATGCTGCCTCTATTGGCTATTATCGGGTGACCAAACCTATTTGGGAAACCGAGTATGAGCTGACCCTTACCTATAAGGCTGTGGATGATGCATCAAAACCACCAATTACACCTGTTTCCAATCGATTGACTTTTGTACCATCTGAATACTTAATTCAACCGACCAAACCGTATGTCCCAAGTGTGATTTCAAATAAAATCATTGAGGATTTAAAATCTGTTTATACCTTAGATGAAATATACGATATTTTGCAAGATGAATACCTAGTGAAAGGTTATAACTATGGGGCAGGCATTGATGATCTAATTGATGAAGACGTGACCTTCCATATTGATGAATACAATTCAAGTATTAACTATGTATGGGGATCCTTCCAAAGGATTGATGTGGATGTTACCTCTTCTACTTATGGTGAGTACATTTATGATACCAACGTCTACTATGATGTTTGGATTACCGATGAGTTAAGTACATTAGCTTATGCAATACCTGTGCTTGAAGATGTCCGTTACAATTCAACAACAGATAGCCATGTTATTACCAACGCTGAGAATGATATCGTAGGTTATAGGCAACAGTTCAATTTCTATTATGATACTGCAACAAAAGATATTAAAGAGATTGCACCTAATGATATTTATTACATTAAAGTTCAAGCTAAGAAATTAACATCCCAAGGAACCCTTGTGTCTGAACCAACAATTTCTACAATATACTATACATACGATGGTGATGCTTATGAACCACCAACGATAGCAAAACCACCTCTTAAGGTCAAAGATAGTGAAACCAGCCAAACAGGTGTGACCATTAACTGGAAAGAAGCTTGGTACGAAGCTATTTCACCAGATGTTGTTAACCCTCATGTACTAGCCAATTGGCAACACCAAGTATGGGCAGATGGAGCTGGTACACTTTACAAAGAGCCAGTGGACAATGCAGAATACTTTGCCCTTTATGAAGGGGAAGTTGAAATCCAGAGATTAAGAGACTATCTAACAGGTCTTGGTATTAACACAACAATTATTAGCAGGCAAGTTGACCTTGGTACAGATGCTTTTGGTATATCAGATGTTAAGTATCGATTCTTAAATGTCTTGTATCAATCGGTACTGAATGAGATTGCAGAGCAACAATTGGTGGATCCTACTTATTCTTTTGCCGACTATTATAATGACCTTGTTGAGAATGACAGAAACGGTACTGCTACCTTGCCATGGCAAGAGGTAGAACCTTACACTGATACAACAGATTCCAGTTATTTTGCCTTTAGGAATGAAGGTTTGGTAGAGAATACCTCTTACTTATTTATACTTTATCCTTATAGAGCGCTACAAAACGGTGATACACTTTATGCTCATTACCCAACACCAATTATCGTGTCAACATTGCCAGATATTGTTGATGTGACACCGGATCCAACCGTACCAACTTTATATGCCACAGAATTTAAAGATACATCTATAACAGCGACTTGGAAGTACAATACTGACTTTGAGTATGACTTGTTATATAGTTTAGTTGAAGATGTTGAAACTGCTGAAGCTGTGGATATTGTACTACCAACTAATATACTTGATCCTAAGTATCCAAGAGATGGTGAATATTTTGATGTGGTTGTAGATGACCTATTCCCACTAACAACCTATTATTTCTGGGTACGGGCAAGACAGCCAAGTAACGGAACTAATTCATTATGGAGTAACCCTGCTATTGGAACCACTACAGATGTAGATGCGCCAATACCTCCACGAGGGGTAGGTCTAGCACCTTTATCTGTTATTGAAGACTATGGTTATGACCTAAATGTCACTGAGGATTATATTATCGTTGAGTGGATTAAAGACCTAAATGATATTGATGTTGAAGGTGATTTTAAGGTAGACAAGTCTTTCACTTATATTGTGGAGGTGGCAGATAACCCTAAATTTATCGATCCGATTTATATTGAAAGTTCAGGCGGCAATGGTGATATTGTCCCAGCAGATGTAGAAGTATTAGAAAAGAACTTGATAAAAGTGGATGGTCTAGTTGGAAACCGTCTTTATTATGTAAGAGTGAAAACGGTATTGGTGGTTAAGGGCAGTGAAGCTGGACAGCTCATTAAGAAAGAGTCAGTAACCTACTCTTTACCAATTAGAATCATCACTTTATCTACTGGAGATGAGTATGATGGTGAGATAGATCCAGCGTTAACAATCTTGCCAAAAGATGACTTTGAACTTAGCTACAATGAAGTGAGTAAACTTTTGGAGTTTAGGTTTAAGAAAGATGGAAAAGATGCGACTGGTTCTAGAGATAATCAGGTGGATCAACGTCTGATTTCATCCTTAATTGATGACAACATGCATGAATATGTCATTGACCTAAATAGTTTTAATAATCAAGATATTGAAAGACGTAAAATATCCATTCCATATAGCATTATGGAAGCTTTTGACAGTTATAACATTGATTTGAGAATTCTTGCGGATAACATGAACTTTGAAGTGCCTGCAGAAGGTCTTATGAAGAAGGTGAATGAGCAAGTTAAAGCTTATGGTGTGGCACCAATGTTGGTCATCGACTTTGAAGACTTAAATGAAGACCTTGTACGTGATCAGATTCCAGACCAACAATTGGAAGACGTTGCAGTACCTCAGAAGTTGCAAATGACAGTGATTAGCTCAAGAAAGACAGATTCTATTCATTACACTGACAGAAATCTAAGTATTGAGTTAAAGACTAAATCTAGATATAGTGTATATGAGAAAGACCTGGCTCTTTATGTTAAGGATGATAAAGCCAACTGGAACAAATTAAGTGGCAAATATGACCGATATGCAGGAACAATGAACTTTGAGACAGCCAATGTGGGTACTTATGGTTTGTATACATATGATCGGTCCACAACAGTCACAGGCACAAATCTAGCGCCAAGCCATTGGTCTGAGCCCTACAGGAAAGATGTCTATGGACAGTTTACTATATCTGGTACAATAGGTTATGACCCAGCTGCAAAAGTGGCAGAGAAAGCTGTGATACAAGCGACTTATGGCACTGTCTTAGATGCAGATCAAATAGCGCTTGATAAACGGCTTGATCAGATTGACTTATTAACCTTACAACGTTCTGGTATTAAGGCCAATACAAGTCAGGATAAGGCCACCATCACTCGACAAGAGGCTATAAGTATGTTTGTTAGAACTTATGAGATTACACATGGCACGAGTGTGCCGGTGAATGCAACAGATCTTGCGGCAGTAAAAGCCCAGTCTGGCGTATCCTCCACCTATGCAGTGAATTTGGCCAAGGCAAAAGTCATAGGACTTGTTTCGGACATTACTTCCTTGAGGCCAAATGATAGTTTGAATTATGGTGAATTTTACACACTTTGGTCAAGGGTTCTTGACTAACTGAGAGGACATTAAGATGAAATCAATGTTTAGAAGTTGTGGTGTTATGATACTTATATTTATGATGACCATGACGCCTGTTCAAGGTGCAGCTAGAGTCATAACAGAAGTGAGCGTTTTAACTGACCATAGTGCAAGAATTTCTTTGACTTGGTCAGATGACTCGGTGAAGCAAAATATTATGATTACTAGTTGGCAGTTTAACAATGATGGCTTGACTGTTTTCTACCAAACAGGTCCTCAGCAAATAGGAGGCTTTAATGAACGTGTTGTTGAACATGAGACATACACTTTCCCTATGGCCGTATACCTAATAGAGAATGGCAATGATGAGGGACCTTTTACGGATATGAGTGAAAGTTCTAAATATTATAAATCCGTTCTCAATCTATACGATAGAGGTATCATAAGTGGCTATCCAGATGGTTCTTTTAAACCTTCTAATCTAGTCAGCCGGGCTGAGTTTTCTAAGATGCTTCTACTAACAGCTAAGTATGAACTGGATCAAAGTATGAGTTCGAATTTCACGGATGTCAGTAATAACCATTGGAGTAAGAACTATATTATGACATTGGCTTCTAGAGAAATTCTGAAGGGTAAAGGAAATAATCAGTTCGACCCAGAAGGTCAGATTACTATCGGAGAAGTGCTGACGGTGCTGACAAGGACATTTAATTTATATGAAGTTGGTAGGACTTATCCTTATACACTTGAAGACCACTGGAGTAATGACTATTTCCTTGAGGCGGTTAGGAATGGTATAGCCATTTCTAGTGATGAGTTCTATAGATCATACGATGCCAATGAAAAGGCTACTAGAGAGACTTGTGCAAATTTATTATCTAGAATACTTGAGAATTTACATGATGTAAGCAATTAAAGAATGAGGATGCTGAAGCATTAGCGACAGCATCCTTTTTGGTGTATAATTATGGGGACAGAGTAAAAGAATTATGAATTAGGTACCCAAAAATTCATAAAAGGGTGTATTCTATATTAATAGAAGAAAATACAAATGTTAATAGCAAACCAACTGAAAGGTTGGGACGCAAAGCCATGGGTCTAAGTTCGCAAGAATAGGGCTGCCAGGTTGCCGTTGTGAATGAAGCACCTCGATGGCAATAGCTGTGGAGGTTTTGTTTTGCTTATGTAGGAGGTAAGAGAATGAAAGAAGATATAACGGATTTCATTAATATGTCTTATGAAAAAGGAATTATTGAAGGCTACATAGAAGAAGAATCCTATAAAAAGGCACTTAAATTAATAGAAGATCTTTTGCCATACTCAGGTGAAGATATGCTCTATTTGCAGCTTTATCTTGGTGAGATTTTTTATTTACAAACTTATAATGAAGAGGCTTTTAATATATGGAATCAAGCCCTTCTTAAAATTGAAGCTCAAATGATAGGGGACGAGTATTGGCATGCCCTGTATAGACTCTATAACTTGATTGGTCAAGAGGCAGAAGAAGAAAAAAAGGTCTCTAAAGTCCTTTTGCAAGAAATTAGAGACATTTTGCATGTTTAGAATTATTTTCGAATGGTCAGATTGCCATTTATACTTTTGATAAATTTATCCATTTCAGTGTAATCAATTGAACTTGAGTCAAAGTCAGGTATTTTAACCGCTCTAATCAAAAGATTCTTAGGTGTATGGGCTACATCAATAAACTCTAGAATCTGGACCTCATAACCCTTAAGTTTAAGCCAATTAGCTCTTGTGGCATCAGTAATGAGGGCAGCCATACGTTCTTTTATGATGCCGTATTGAAGGATATTGTCGAGAAATTCATTTTCAATCGTAGCATTTAGCTCGTGTTGGCAACAAGGGACAGACATGATGACTTTGGCATTCCAATTAACAGCCTTTTGCATAGCTAAATCTGTTGCTCTATCACAGGCATGTAAAGTGACCACCATATCCACATCTTTCGTTTCATCATAATCAACAATATCACCATGTTTGAAGTGAAGTTGTGAATAATCACATCTCTGCGCTAATTTATTACAATCATCAATGACCTTTTCTTTTAGGTCTAAACCAACCATCTCAACCTTTAAACCTTTTATAGTGACCAGATAATGATAAAGGGCGAAGGTTAGGTAGGATCGTCCACAACCAAAATCTATTATTTTGATCACACGATTAGTAGGTAATTCTTTTACAACATCCTGAACCATTTCCATAAAACGGTTGATTTGCTTAAACTTATCATATCTTTTTTTAACAACCTTGCCATCTTCGGTCATCACACCTAGTGCTACAAGAAACTTAACAGGTATGCCGTCTTCCATGATATAGGTCTTCTTTCGGTTGTGATTAAGTTGAGTTTTCTTGGCACTCAACTGGGCTTGCTCTTTGAAGTTGATTTTACCCTTCTTGCTTATAAGCATCTGCCATTTGCCGGTTTCTGTTTCACCGTTAATCTGCTTATAAAGATTCTCATCCATCATGGCATAAAGGCGATTAATAGCATCCTCCTTTGAGTAATTCTCATGGAAAGCCTGAGTGGAGGTGAATGATTCAAACTGAAAAAAAAGTTCATTACCTTTTAGAAAAGGTTTGAGTATAACTTTAAGGTACTCAATACTTTTATTTCTTGGACCGCTAAAAGTGATTTTAATGAGTTGTTTGTTAAGGGAATTCCTAATATAGTCTATGTTCATAAGCGTCCTTTCTGACATATGAATGACACACTTGCTCGTTATAATAAGGTCATTATAATATAGACAAGGGTCTTTGACAATGAAACAGAATACTTATTAAGTTTAGATTACCTGACCAAAGAGGTTGATTTATAGGCAGAATTCTTATAGAATAGAATAGCTAACTTAAGAAGTGATAAGTTAAGTTTAACGAGATTCGTCGAGTTTTGGGGAAACGAATTCAAAGGAGATTTACATGAAGAAATTATTATCAATTATAATGGTATTAGTTATAGCCATGACATTATTTGCAGCTTGTTCTGCTGGTGATGTAGCAGTAACGGTCGGTAAAGAAGAAGTCAAGGTAGGAGAAGCTACTTTTGTACTTAGAGAACTTGAGGCAATGTATGAGCAACAATACGGTGCTGATATTTGGCAACAAGGTTTTGATGGAAAGACATTTGATGAAATCATCAAAGAAGGTGCTATTGATTCTGTGACAAGATTATATGTCTCAAAAAATGTAGCAAACGAAAGAGGTATGACCTTAAGTACAGAAGAAGAAGCTGATATTGATGCACTAATGGAAGAATACCTTAAGGTTACTACAGAAGATATGTTAACTGATAGTGGTATTACAGTTGATGATGTTAAATCAATCTTTACACTCAACGCTATTGGTGAGAAATTGATGGAAGATGAATTAGTTGACTTTGAAGTGGATCAAGAATCACTGGATGCAGCTTTAGCTAATGATGCTTCTTACCAACAAATTCAGAAGTATGGATTTGAAGGTGTACTTGAACAAGTTACAGCGCAACATATCTTAATAAGTCTTAAGAATGAAGATGGTACGGATAAATCAGATGAAGACAAAGCTCTTGCCCTTGCAACAGCAGAAGAGGTACTTCAAAAAGCTAAAGATGGTGAAGCATTTGATGGTCTTGTAGCTGATTACTCTGAAGATCCAGGATGGACTGAGAATGGTGGTACATACACATTCTACCGTGGAGAAATGGTAGCAGCTTTTGAAGATTCAGCTTTTGGCATGGAGATTGGTGAGATTAGTGACTTAGTTGAAAGTAGCTTTGGTTATCACATTATCACGAAAATAGACCACACTTATCCTGAAGATGAGCAAGTTCAGAATGTAAAAGATTATCAAGACTATGTGATTGAGCAATATACTTTGACTCAAAAACAAGCTGAGTTTGATAAACTTTACGAGGAGTGGAAAGTAGATTACGATGTGAAGGTCAACGAAAAAGTTTGGGAAAAAGTTCTTACTAGCAACCAAATTGTCAATGGTGACCAGTAAAATCTCTCATATTCTAAAAAAAGTTATGTAACATAACTGTAATATGTAATATGGTTGACATTCAATTACGTAAGGTTTATACTGATTAGGAATTAAACAACATTAAAAATACTTAAGAAAAGGAGGTAGGAACATGATCACTAAATTATTCATAAAAGTACGTAACGATTTTAATAAGTTTGATGATAACAAGAAAATATGTGTAACCCTACCTCAAGATACTATTTAGTTATAGATTAGTCTGAGCCATGGGTTATTGCCCGTGGCTTTTCTTATGCATTTCTTTAGAAGAGGTATAAGTTTGAGCGATAAGCTACGGGATTATTAGACCCCGTGGCTTTTTATTTTGCAAAATAATGTATTTTGAAATAAAAATTCGTAACAATTAAGAGTGATTCTTACACCATCTCACGTGGTGTTGAATATATAGATAGAGAAACCTGACAGATCAGGTTGAACAATGGAGATGACAGCAGGAGGTAGTAAAATGAGTCCAATGATGAAGGAAACTGACAAACGAAGATTGTAACTAGTTGACTCAGAAGCAATTGTAAAGGGAAAAGGTGGAATAGATGAGGAATCCATTAAGAAAAAGACAAAACGATTTTTGGTTTGACAATAGAGTGGAGGTACAACATGAAACGAGTGTTGAAGTGCATGACCGAGTATTGGTATTACTATCTGGCAGGACTCTTAGCCATGATAGGGGGTATAACCCTGAACATGTACGAACCAATCATATCAGGTAGAATTGTTCAAGAAGTTATTAAAGAACAGAATGTATCAATCTTTGGTACATTAATCCTAATTCTAATTGGTATTACAATTGGCCGTGCGATATTTGGTTATATTAAAGAAATGGCATTCGATCTTGCAGGTGCCTATATCGTAAAGAAATTAAGAAAAGATTTATTTGATCATATACAAAGTTTATCTCAGAACTTCTTCGAAGAGAAGAACACAGGTGAGCTAATGGCAAGGTTAAAAGAAGACGGTGATAAGATTTGGCATGGTATTTCATTTGGAATCATGTTGGTAATGGACATGGCAATTATGTTGGTCTTATGTATCATTATGATGCTTAGATTGAACTATCAATTGGCACTAATCACTTTTATTGCCCTTCCCTTTGTTGGTTACTTAGCTTATAAACTTGAGCGAGAGATTGATGAAGTATATGGAAAAATAAGTGAAAAGAACGCAGAACTTAACACGACTGCACAAGAGAACATCGCTGGTGTTAGACTGGTAAAAGCTTTTGCAAGAGAGAAGTATGAAGTTCAGAAGTTCTTAAAGCAGAATGAAGGCTACTATAAGTTAAATATGACTTATGCAAGAAGTATAGGTAGTCGCTTCCCATCGATTCAAACAATATCTAATCTTATTCCAGTACTTGCTGTTGTTATTGGTGCAGCCTATGTGATAGATGTGGATATGCAAATAGGATCACTTGTGGCCTTCCTAGGTTATGCAAACATGATTGTTTGGCCTATGAGAATGATAGGTTGGCTATCTAGTATTATGGCAGAAGCCAAAGGTGGTATTAAGAAAATTGATAAAGTATTTGAGAGTGAAGCGGTTATTTTTGATGAAGAAGACGCCACTGAACTTGAAGCATGCCTAGGTTATGTTGCATTTGAGAATGTAAGTTTGACCCTGAATGAAAAGCAAATACTGAAAGACATTAACTTTAATATCAAGCCAGGACAAACTCTCGCCATTATGGGTGCAACAGGTTCTGGTAAAACATCCATCATAAACTTACTTGAGCGTTTTTACGATGCAAGTGAGGGTGAAGTGGTTATTGATGGTAAGAATGTAAAGAACTTAACTTTAAATAGTTTAAGATCGAATATTGCCGTTATTATGCAAGAAGTATTCTTGTTCTCAGACTCCATCGTAAACAATATCCATTTTGGGAATGATCAACATATTTCTATGGATAACATTGTAGAGTCATCCACCTCAGCCCAAGCTCATGACTTCATTGAAAGAATGGAAGACAACTATGAGACAGTGATTGGTGAAAGAGGTATTGGCTTGTCTGGTGGACAGAAACAAAGGATTAGTATTGCAAGAGCTTTTGCCAAAGAGGCGAAAATTCTAGTCATGGATGACTCAACGTCAGCCCTTGATATGGAAACAGAACACCAGATTCAACGAGAGATTGATAAAAGAAAAGGTGTCACAAAAATCATCATTGCCCACAGGATTTCGGCGGTGAAAGATGCAGATGAGATCATCATTCTTGAGAACGGTGAGATTGTTGAACGTGGTACTCATAAAGAATTGTTAAAACAAAAAGGACGCTATTTTGAAACCTTTAGTGAACAGTATGAAGGTTATAGCGCTTAAGGAGGTGCAGCATGGCAATCGAAAGTTTGCGTAAAGACGAACAGACGGAAGACGTGCTAAAGATGGTTACGATTAAACGACTCTTTAGCAGAATGTTTTCCTATAAGAAAGACGTTGTTGTTGTGTTGGTTCTTATGACACTGATTATCGGTGTTAACCTAATGAACCCATTATTTATCAAAATTGCCATTGATACCTATGTAAAAAGTGGAGACATGGCTGGCCTGTTACTTCTAGCCCTTATTGCGGTTGGAGTTAACGTTGTAGGCCGATTTGCAACTAAATATCGAATTATACTTATGTCAAAAGTCGCCAATGACATTTTGATGAAAATACGACAGGAATTATATATGCATATACAGAAGTTATCATTTAACTTCTTTGACAACAGACCGGTAGGGAAGATCCTTGCTAGAGTCGTAGGTGATGTAAACTCGCTAAAAGATATTCTGATAAACTCAGTGGTAACACTAATCCCTGATTTTGTACAGATTTTGGTTACACTTGTAATTATGTTTATTCTTAATGCTCGACTAGCTATCGCAGCGGTAGTGATGTTACCTTTACTTGCAATTATGATGTATTTGGTAGAAGTAAGAGCGCATAAACGTTGGCAGGTATTTCGTAAGAAAAACTCAACGATGAACGCTTTTGTACATGAAGATTTTTCGGGCATTAAAGTAGTGCAAAGTTATACAGCTGAGGCAAAAACCAGCGAAGATTTTGAAGAGATTTTAGAAGAACATAAAAACGCCTTTATTTCAGCCATAAGGCTTAATGACTTTTTTTGGCCAATGGTTGAAGTATCATGGGGTGTTGGTACTGCTCTAGTATTCTTTATTGGTGTTAGATTAAGTCAGGCAGGAAGCATAGAAATAGGTACATTGATTGCTTTTACAGCCTACATTAGTATGTTCTGGAACCCAATTATGAACTTAAGTAATTTCTACAATCAGTTAACAACCAATTTAGCTGGTGCAGAACGTATATTTGAGATTCTTGATATTGAGCCAGATATCAAAGATGAAGCAGAAGCGGTTGAAATGACACCGATTAAAGGCCAAGTTAATTTTGACAATGTTACTTTTGCCTATGACCCTGGAACAGACATTATCAAAGATGTCAGTTTCCAGATTGAATCAGGTGAAACCATTGCTCTTGTTGGACCAACTGGTGCTGGTAAAACAACTATTGTTAATTTGCTAAGCCGGTTTTATGAAATTCAGGAAGGTGTTATTAGCATTGACAACACAGATATTAAGTCTGTTAGCATCGAGAGCCTTAGAAGTCAGATGGGTATTATGACACAAGATACATTCTTGTTCTCAGGTACAATCAAAGACAATATTCGATATGGTAAGTTAGATGCTACGGATGAAGAAATCATTGCAGCAGCTAAGTCTGTTAGTGCTCATGAGTTTATTATGGAATGTGCAGATGGCTATGATACCAACTTAAATGAGAGAGGTACCAAACTCTCTGTTGGGCAAAGACAGTTGATTGCGTTTGCAAGAACTATGTTGTCTGAACCAAAGATATTAATTCTTGATGAAGCAACATCAAGCATTGACACACATACTGAACGACTTGTTCAGGCAGGTATTGAAGAATTACTTAGGAATAGAACATCCTTTGTTATAGCACACAGATTGTCAACCATTAAGAATGCAGATCGAATCTTTGTTGTTGATAACCAAGGCATTCTTGAATCAGGTAGTCATGAAGAATTGCTTGAGCAAGAAGGTGTATATTATAACTTGTATATGGCTCAGTTTAAGACTGGTGCATAATTAGAGAAGGCTGCCGATTGGTGGCCTTTTTCTTTGTATTTTTGGGGACAGAGTAAAAAATTAACAGATGAAAGACGGGGACAGAGTAAAGAATCTCCTAGTTCTGAACAATTATCAACTATACTATAATAGTAGGAATAGTGCTATAATAGAGCCATATTTTGCCTAGGAGTTAGTGATATGATTAGATTAGCAACACTTAAGGACTTAGATCGAATACTAGAAATTAAAGGGGACGCAGTTAAGTTCATGAAGAGTCAGAACAATGACCAGTGGGATGAGAATTACCCTGCTGTAGAAACCTTCGTCTCTTTTATAGAAAACAACTTTATGTATGTCCTAACTGAGGACAATCAGATTTTAGGTATGATGGGCCTTGTTCCTTATCAGGACGAGGAATATAAGACGGCTAAGTGGTCTATTGAAGGTAAAGAATTAATCATTCATAGATTGGCCATTGCAGAAGAGGCTTATGGTAAAGGTCTTGCAAAAAAAATGCTTCAATATGCCATAGACCTGGCAAGACAAGATAGGGTGGACATCATCAAACTGGATACCTATTCGAAAAACAAGGTAGCTCAGAAACTTTTTTTAGATGTAGGCTTTGAGTACGTCGGAGACATCCATTTTCCACATAATACGCCCAAATACCATTGTTATGAAATGGTCCTCAATAAGGAGTTGCTATGAGTACAATAATCAAGATGGAACATTACATGCCTGAGTTAGATAGGAAAAGAATGTTAAGGATCTATTTACCAACTGGTTATGAATATTCCAATCAATCCTATCCCGTTGTGTACATGCATGACGCTCAAAATCTCTATGAACTGGAATCTGCTGCTTATGGTATGATTTGGGACATTAAAACTGTCATGGACCAACTGGGGACAGAGTTAAATTCTAAGTTCATTGTGGTTGGTATTGACAATGCAGAAGGGGATGATCGACTTGATGAGTATTCTCCTTGGGTAAATACTAGTCTTAAAGATACTATGGATAGATTCAGAGGCAGTAACCGGGACTATGGTGGACTCGGCCAAGCCTATGGAGCTTATATAGTTAATACCCTTAAACCATACATAGATAAGAAATATAGGACTTTAGTAGATCCTGAGAACACAAGTATTATCGGGTCATCAATGGGAGGGATTATATCCTTATATATAGGTATGACTTATCCACATATTTTCAGTAAAATTGGTGCCTTTTCCACAGCATCATGGTTTTGCCAAGAGGAACTAGAAGATTTTATGAAAAAAGTGGACCTTAATCAAAGGGTATACTTAGACATTGGCACTAAGGAGACAAGTGATCCTACAGTTGAAGAATTTGCTCAAATGTATGTGGATGGTAGCAAACGCTTGTATGAGTGTTTACTAACTACTGGCATAGATGAAACTAATGTGAAACTCGTCGTTGAAGAAGGTGCTGACCACAGTGAGATTAGTTGGGCTAGGCGTTTTCCAGCTGCCTTTAAATGGCTATATAAATTATAAACTTAATCATTACACAAAATAGATGGAGGATTTATGGAACCAATTATTTTTAACCCGGATTACAAAGAACTTGTATGGGGCGGTACTAAACTAAGAACACTGTTTAATAAACCTATACCTTATGAAAACACAGGTGAGAGCTGGGAAATTGCTAGTCATAAGAACGGTCATTCAGTTGTCAAAGATGGTCGGTTTAAGGGGCTAACTTTGAGAGAGTTACTTGTCCAACATGGCGATGTGGTTGTAGGCAAAAAATACGGGGACAGAGACAAGTTTCCTTTGTTAGTGAAGTTGATTGATGCAAAAGCAGACTTATCGGTACAAGTGCATCCAGATGATCTATATGCAGGTTTACACGAAGATGGTGAGTTGGGTAAATCAGAAGCCTGGTTGGTCCTTGATGTAGAACCTGGTGGCAGATTAGTCATCGGTCTTGCTGAAGGTGTTACGAAAGAGAAATTTAGAGAAGCGGTAAAGAATAATACAATAGAGTCTTGCCTAAATCAATTGCAAGTAAAAGCTGGAGATGTCATCAACATTCCTGCTGGTCTTTTACACGCCATTGGATCGGGTGTACTATTAGCTGAAATTCAACAAAATTCAGATACGACCTATAGAGTCTATGACTGGAATCGTGTTGGTCTTGATGGCAAAAGTCGAGAGTTACATGTGGCTAAATCTTTAGATACAATCGATTTTGAGGATAAACACTCAACAAAACCGACCAAAGGTTCCACAGTAAAATTTGAAGGCTATGGACATACGTGTTATATTATCAATCAGTACTTCTCTTTTGAGACAATTGATGTGGCAAGCGTTTATTCAGACTCAAGAGAAGAAGCTTTTGAGATATTTATGGTATTAGATGGGGACGGAGTCCTTAAAGGTAAATTTGGCGAAGTGAAAGTTGCCAAAGGAGATAGTCTACTCATACCAATTACAATGAACACTTATAGTTTTGAAGGTACAATGAAGCTTCTTAAAACTTACGTGCCATCAGACGACAAGGCAACACTAAATAGATTTGTAGAAAAAGGCTTTGAAAGAGGCCAAATTGTTAACGGATAAGGTGATAGAATGTACATCCCAGAAGATGTAAAAGAAGTGCTTAAGGTGCTTCATGATCAGGGTCATGAGGCCTATATAGTTGGTGGATGTGTTAGAGATATGATTCTTGGAGATGAGCCCCATGATTATGACATAACATCCTCTGCAGAACCAGGTGAAGTAAAGGCATTATTTAAACATACAATTGACACAGGTATTGAGCATGGCACGGTGACGGTCATGCTTAATAAGGTTGGCTATGAAGTGACCACCTACAGAGTTGATGGTGATTATACCGACCATCGACGTCCTGACCAGGTGCATTTTACCAAAAGTCTGAAAGAGGACTTGAAGCGAAGAGATTTCACCATTAATGCCATGGCTTATAATGAAGAAGAAGGTATTGTAGACCTTTTTAATGGTAGAGAAGACTTGGATAATGGTGTTATTAAATGTGTTGGCAACCCACTTGAACGTTTTGAAGAAGATGCTCTTAGGATGCTTAGAGCCATAAGATTTGCAGCTAGATTCCATTTTGAGATTGAAGAAAAGACGTCAGTGGCGATCAGAAGTTTAAGTGGTTTGATTTGTAAAGTTAGTGCAGAACGTATACATGTAGAGCTGACTAAAACATTGTGTTCAGACTATCCAGAAGACATAGAAAAGTTAGTTACATACGGACTAATTGAACATGTGATTCCTGAGTTTATGCCTAATATTAATATGGCACAAAACCACCCTTACCATGTTTACACAGTGGATCAACATACCTATGCATGTCTAAAACATACAGCCCCAACTGAAGCTTTGCGCTGGGCTATATATTTACACGATATTGGTAAAGGATACAGCAAGACGACGGATGAAGATGGTATAGATCATTTTTACGGCCATGTACAAAAAAGTGTTGAGTTAAGTAGAGATATTTTGAATCGCCTTAAGTTTGATAATAAGACTAAGAAACGTGTACTTGATCTGATTGATTATCATGATTATCGATTTAAGCCTAGTCTGAAAGCAACCAGAAGGGCAATGGCAAAAATGGGTAAAGATCTTTTTCTTGATTATATTGAGGTTCAAAAAGCAGATATTTCAGGCCAAGCACCAGATAAGTGTGAGGCTAGAATTGAAGAGTTAGCTGTTAAGACGGAGCTTTATCATGAACTAATTGAGAAACAAGCCTGTGTTACCATCAAAGATATGGCCATTTCAGGGAATGATCTTATGGCGCTAGGTATGGAGAGAGGGCAAGCAGTTGGTCTATTGTTACATTATTTATTGGATCAGGTTATTGAGAATCCCTCATTAAATAAAGAAGAAACCCTTTTACAGATGGCAAACGGGTGGTTAAAGGATCAAAACTATGAAAGTAATTCGTAATCTAACCATTATGACCTTCCTTGGCGCTTTGATCTATCAGGGATTGTATTTTACACATATTTGGCTATTATGGATGGTTTTTTTGGCCATTCTCTTAGGGGTGTCTATATATAGAAGTAAGACCTTCATTCTACCAAAGGACAATGTCTTTTGGTTTTTGTGTGTCTACAGCCTGTGGTCTATTCTGAGTTGGTTTTTTGTCTTAGAAAAAGGTATGCATATTTTTGGTGTACTAAAAAGTTTGATGTATTTAATCGCTTACCTGTTAATAGTTCAGCTTCAAGACACTGATTTTGTGGATAAGTTTAAGAAATACTTTATCTATCTTTTAGCCTTAGTAGGGTATGTAGCTATGATGAGTTACTTGTTTGGATGGTTTAGTGGCTTGAGTTTGGTGATTAATGAACGAGTGGCTGGACCACTTCAGTATGCTAATACATATGGCATTATCCTTATTGTTGGTGTCTTATTGTTAATCCGTGAAGACCAAAAATTGTGGCATAAAATGGTCCTTATGATTGGTATTGTTATTCCTTTAATTTTAACAATGAGTAGGGGGAGCTTTCTTGTAGGTCTTGTCTTACTAGGACTGTCCTTTATATATGAAAGATTCCAAAAGGCAACTTATATAACATTAGCTACGTCTATAGTAATAGGCATTCTTATATTAGTTATAGTAGATAATACCACTGCTAGTCGAGTGTTAGAGACAACTAGTGCAAGTGAATGGCAGACCAGGTTGTTATATTATCAAGATGGTTTAGTAATGATTAAGGATCGGTTGATGGGTTATGGCTATCACGGTTACTATTATGCCAAGAACTTTTACAGGACTGGATCGACATATCATGTGAAGTTTATCCACTCATCCCTTATACAAAGTTTCCTAGACTTAGGTGTTATTGGTGGCCTTTTACTTGGGGCATTTATGGCTTTTGTTGTTTTCTTAAAACGCTATGACATGAATCAGAGAATTATGGTTATGGGATTGCTTGGACATAGTTTGCTTGATCTAGATTTGGAATTTCCATTTGTGTGGTTGTTGGTCTTGCTGCTGCTATCTACGAAGAAGGCGTCGGTAAAAGTGTCAATTAGTCAATGGATCCCAATTGGCCTATGTGTATTGGTTGGCTTTGGTGCTGCATATATGTCACTCTCATCCTATTATTTAAGCCAAGGAGACTATGCAAAAGCAATTGATCTCTACCCAAATTATACGGAAGCCAAGAGAAAGTTGTTAAGAGAAGACATAACATTAGATGAAAAAGCAGAAGTAGCGTCTTCTATTATTGACTGCAATCCGTATATTGATGCGAGCTATGAAGTCCTTAAAGAGTACGCCTTAAGCCAAGGTAACTTTAAGGAAGCACTTGATTTTAGTAGAGCGATGACGTATTATAATCCGATAAGCATTAAATCTTATGAAGTACATAGTTCAACGATGGTTGTAAGCCTTCAATATTATATTGCAACTAAGGAACTAGATGAAGCAAGCTTAATTGTAGCGGAAATGCTGGCATTACCAGAGTCATTGGCTCAACTTGCAAAAGAAAAGAATACTGATTATAATGTTAAGCATAAACCAGACCTTGAAATGACTGAGGCGCTGATGAAAGATTATGTTTTAGCGGGACAACTTTCAAAGAAACTAGAAAGTAAAGACAACCAATAATTGGTTGGCGATAATAGAGGTGGTCTAATGACTGAAAAGAAGAAATTTGATATTATTTCAAAAATGACAATTATAGGGATTGCAGCAGCGGCGATTGTCATCATTGTAGCTTCAATTGCAGCATTTTCTATGATGGGTGAGCCAGAGGCTCCAAGTCAGATTCCTGTAGTAGATGAAACAGATGATCCAACTACGGATGAACCAGAGGTAGAACCGATTTATGAGAGAACGTTGGCTGTTGTCAAACATATTGATGGTGGTGCGAATCAACTCTTAATCTATGACATTGAGAAGAGTAAAATGATTACCCTTAAGATGGACAGCTCAATTGAGATTAAAGATGAGTATGGTACGGATATTGCCCTAAGTCAAATTGAACTTGGTGATATGGTTGAGAGTAAGTATGATACTGTATCCATGGTGCCAGAAAATGTAAAAATCACTGCAGTTACATGGGAGCGTAAAGATGTAAGCAACATGGTGGTTGATACAGAAACTAAGATGATCAAAATTGCCAATGATGTATATAAATATACAGATGAGCTTGTGACATCAGATGAAGGTTTGCCATTTGATATTTCAACACTATCAACTGCAGATGAAGCATTGGTTCGTGGCTATAAAGATATGGTTTGGAGTATTGTGCTGATTAATGGGCACGGTACAATCACCTTAATCAACCATGATATCTTTGTAGGTGGGCAAGTTGCTATTGGGACAAGACTTAGTTTTGCAATTGAAAAAGAGACAATCATTCCAGTTGCAGCAGGTGTGCATAATGTTGTAATTTCTAAAGATAATATGTCACCAGTTGTAAAACAAGTTGTTGTAGAAGAGGATAAAGATGTGGTTATAGACCTTAGTGAAGCACAACCTAAGGTTGGTCAGGTAGAGTTCATTGTTTTACAAGATGATGTAACAGTCTATCTAGACGATGAAGTAGTGGATATGAATGAAGAGATGATTCTAGATTTTGGTACTTATAAGATTAGAGCAGAAAAAGAAAATTATGTAACATGGGAAAGCGAACTTGTATTAACGCAGGCTTATCAGCAGTTTAAGATAGACCTTGATAAGACGCCAACCTTTGTTTACATTCAAGCACCAGAAGGAGCAGAAGCTTACCTTGACGGCGTCCTAATAGGGATTATTCCAACTCAAGCCCCATTTGCACCAGGGAAACATACAGTTCAATTACGTCTTGATGGCTACAAGACATCTGAAATGTATAATTATCTTTGGGAAGACGATGGACAAGATAAGTACCTTGTATTGCCAGAAATGATAGAATTACCACCAGAGCCTGAAGAGGAAGTTGAAGAAGAGCCTGAGACAGTTGAGGACGATGTCTACAATACAGAAGGTGAATCTTCAAACCCATAGTTACTATATAGAAAAAGTTAATTGAAGTGTGTGTGTGAAAGAGAGGATTTACAATGGCATTTATGGAACGCTATAATGCATGGCTTGCTAATGATTATTTTGATGAGCAAACCAAAGAGGAACTTAGAAACATTAAAGACGACCCTAAAGAGATAGAAGATCGTTTTTACAAAGACTTAGCTTTTGGTACAGGAGGCCTTCGTGGTGTCTTAGGTGCAGGATCTAATAGGATGAACATCTATACCGTTAGAAAAGCGACACAAGGTCTTGCCAACTATATTAACATGATGGTTGAAGATGCAGCGGATCGTAAGATCGCTATTGCTTATGACTCAAGAAGAATGTCACCAGAATTTTCAGATGAAGCGGCAAGAGTTATGGCTGCCAATGGTATAAAAGGATATGTATTTGATTCCTTAAGACCAACACCAGTATTATCTTATGCAGTTAGAGAATTAGGATGTACAGCAGGTATTGTTATTACTGCTAGTCACAACCCACCAGAATACAATGGTTATAAAGTCTACTGGGATGACGGTGCCCAAGTAACATCACCAAAAGATGTAGAGATCATTGATCAAGTTAACCTTGTTGAGAATTATGATGATGTTAAGACAATGACTAAAGAAGCGGCGATTGAAGCTGGTCTTTATGAAGTTATTGGCTCAAAGCTTGATGACAATTATATTGAAGAACTTAAGAAATTAATAATTGATAAAGAAGTTGTAAAAAAAGAAGGTGCTGATTTCTCAGTGGTCTTTACACCACTTCACGGGACAGGAAATTTGCCAGTTAGAAGAATTCTAAAAGAGATTGGATTTGACCATGTCTATGTTGTGCCAGAGCAAGAATTACCAGATGGCAATTTCCCGACAGTTGGTTACCCTAACCCTGAAGATCCTAAGGCTTTTGAATTAGCTCTTAAATTGGCAAAAGAAAAAGATGCAGATGTGGTTATGGCAACAGATCCAGATGCAGATAGATTAGGTGTTTTTGCAAAGACCAAAGAAGGAGACTATAAAGCCCTTAATGGTAATAACATCGGTATGATCTTGATGCACTATATACTCAGCCGTAAACAAGCTCTTGGCCTATTACCTGATAATGCAGCAGTGGTTGGTACAGTAGTTTCTACTTACATGTCTCGTCCGATTGCAGAAGAATATGGTGTTAAGTTATTTGAAACTTTAACAGGTTTTAAGTATATTGGTGAGAAAATTAAAGAGTTTAAGGCAGATAAGAGTTTTGAGTTCCAGTTTGGCTATGAAGAAAGTTATGGCGCATTAATTGGTACACATGCTAGAGATAAAGATGCGGTTGTTGCTGTAATGGGTGTGGCTGAAGCGGCGGCTTATTACAAATCGCAAGGTAAAACGTTATACGAAGCCTTATTAGATCTTTTTGAAAAATATGGCTATTATAAAGAAACATTACAAGCAATTACACTTAAGGGTAAAGAAGGTGTTGAGAAGATTGAACATATTCTTAAGACCCTTAGAGAGAACCCACCGACTGAACTTGCTGGGATCAAAGTTGTAAGTGCGAGAGATTACGATAGCGATAGCCTTAAGAACTTAGTGACTGGTGAAGTCACAACAACAGGACTTCCTAAGTCAAACGTTTTATATTTTGACCTAGAAGATGGTTCATGGTTCTGTGTTAGACCTTCAGGAACTGAGCCTAAGGTGAAATTTTACTTTGGTGTTAAAGGTGAAACCCTAGAGACATCAGAACAATTATCTACGGATCTCGAAGCGGCGGTTATGGGAATGATAGATACGATATTAGCTTAATAGTTACTAAGAACACTCAATAGATTGGGTGTTCTTTTTTTATAAAATTTTTATAGATTAGTGGTTGACATAAATATTTGATGGGTGTATATTATAAATGTAATCAGCACTCGTCTTGGTTGAGTGCTAACAATAATCGATAAATGAAAAGGAGTTGTTATTATGTTTAGAGTCGTACCAACAACAAGAAGAAGTAACCTAGTAACCCGCAACAATGATATGTATAGTTTATTTGATGACATTTTTAACGATGCATTTTTCTCAACACCATCGATTGGCAATGGAAGTTTCAAAGTTGATATTATGGACCAAGAGGATAAGTTTGTTATTGAAGCCGAATTACCAGGCATTAACAAAGATAATTTATCTGTAGATTATAAAGACAATCAATTGACAATTAAAGTTGAGAAAAGTGAAGAGAACGTAGATGAGAAAGCAAAATATATACACAAAGAACGTCATAGCACAACCTTGCAAAGAGTATTTAGAATGAAGGGTGTTAACCGTGAAGGATTAAAGGCCAAGTTGGACAATGGAATCCTCACAATCATAGCCCCTAAGTTAGATGAAGTCATAAATAGTTACAAAGTTGAGATTGAGTAAAGCATATATTTTTTACTCTGTCCCCACAAATATTACATTTATAAAAAGGAGATAGCTTAGCTATCTCCTTCGTGGTTTCTTATCATTTCTTTGATGACATCAATAATTTCCTGTACTTTCTCAAGGTTCTCCATAACATCCTTCAGACGAACAACTTCATCCGGGTCAACTCGACCATCAGCTAAGATATCAAATAATTCTCTTCTGAAGGATTCTAATTCCTTGTTAGCAGTGATAAGCCCATATCCAGCTTCGAATAAAGAGTTTGGCTTAAAATCAGAACTACTTTTTCTGTGTAAGGATCTACCTACTTCACAATGGGTCGCACAATAATTACGTAACAGTTTTCTATCATGGTAGAGCTCCCCCATTTTTGCTACAACTTTATGATTTGGGATGATTTCACCAGATTCTATACGTTTTATGGTTGATACACTTGTATCCGTTAGTTCGGCAACTTTTTCTTGATTTAACTTTTCCTCTTTAGAATGGGATTGATTATAGACCATTCTAGATGACTGATATTCATTCTCTAACATTGTAACCCACCTCCACTGATGAAAAGTATAGCTCATTTTTGGGCTATTTACAATAAAATTAGTTTTTTCCAAACCTTCACATTTATGTAGAGACTGATATAATTAAGTCATGAGGTAAGAAAATGAAGGAGGTGAGAGCATGGAACTTATGTCATATATATGGCTGATACTATTTATACTTTTGCTTGTAATCGAAGGTGCTACATTGGCTTTGGTGACAATCTGGTTTGCAGGTGGGGCATTACTTGCATTTTTATCTAGCTTGATTGGTTTACCCTTGTGGTTTCAGATATTGGTGTTTATAGGATCTTCAGTTCTAATGCTAGTCTTACTCTTTCCACTTGCTAAGAAGCACCTTAAAGTGGGTCAAGCTAGAACCAATGCTGACGCATTACCAGGTAAGATTGCAGTCATCACTCAGGCAATCACCTTTAATACCATTGGCAAAGCAAGTATTAATGGTGTAATATGGTCTGCTAAAGGTGAAGGAGAGTTTAGTGAAGGAGAGAAAGTAAGAGTTGTAGCTATTGAAGGTAACAAAATCATTGTAGAGAAAGCAAAGGATGACGTAAAGGATATGGAGGTATAATATGGATGTATTTTTCTTTTTTCTAATTGTAATTATTTTGGTTATTCTAGTATCGGTGAATATTAGAATTGTTCCACAAACAGATGCTTATGTAATAGAGAGACTTGGTTCTTATACAAGTACGTGGCGCAACGGACTTCACTTGAAAATTCCACTGCTTGACCGTGTAGCGAAGAAGGTCAGCATGAAAGAAAGAGTTGTAGACTTTCCACCACAACCAGTTATCACAAAAGATAATGTAACAATGCAAATTGATACGGTTGTATATTACCAAGTGACAGACGCAAAATTATATGCTTATGGTGTTGAGAACCCAATGTCAGCGATTGAGAATTTAACAGCAACGACCCTTCGTAATATCATTGGTGAGCTTGAACTTGATGAAACACTTACTAGTCGAGACATCATCAATACTAAAATGCGCAGTATATTAGATGAAGCAACAGATCCATGGGGCATCAAAGTGAATCGTGTGGAAGTGAAAAACATCTTACCACCTGCAGATATTCAAGAAGCAATGGAAAAGCAGATGCGAGCTGAACGTGAACGTCGTGAGTCCATACTTAGGGCAGAAGGTGAGAAGAAATCAGCGATTCTTATTGCAGAAGGTAATAAAGAAGCTCAGATATTAGAAGCAGAAGCAGGTAAACGTGCTCAAATTTTAGAGGCGGAAGCAACCAAGGAAGCAATGATTCGCGAAGCAGAAGGTGAAGCAGAAGCTATCAGACAGGTTAACAAGGCACAAGCTGAAGCTTATGAATTACTAAATGCACATGCACCAAACAGTGAAATTCTTAAGATTAAAGGTATGGAAGCATTTGCCAAGGCGGCAGACGGTCAAGCGACGAAGATTATCATTCCATCAGAGTATCAAGGATTAGCTGGTATGGTATCCACTATCAGTGAGTTAGCAGGCAAGTAAGTAGGACTTGTGGGAGAGTATACTTATATATAAAGAGTAGGCACTTAACGTTCAGATCGTTGGGTGCCTATTTTTAAGGAATTTTTTACTCTGTCCCCGTCATTTGGTTTGCTCTGTCCCCATATAATGGATCAATGACCATTGTGACAAAACTGTTATTTAGTCGTGACATTGCTGTGACAAAAGGAGACTATTATTAGTTTATTGAAACACACAACAGAGTTTGAAAGGAGAACAAACATGAAAAAGAGTAAACAGTTTTTTACAATGATCGCAGTACTTGCAATGGTATTTATAGTAGGGGCAACAGCATATGCAGCAGGTGACGTTGAACTTAGAGAAGAAGTAACTCAAGAAGAAGGAAGAGGACGCAGAAGTGGTGGAAAAGGTCCTGCTGCTCAACAAGGACAGAAGGGGACAGAGCTGTTTGAATCCGCTATCGAAGCTGGTATTATCACAGAAGTTGATGTAGAAGCAATTGAAGCCCACAGAGAGGCCAATAGACCCGATATGGAGGCTGTAAAAGAAGCGACAGAAGGTATGACAAGAGAAGAAGTCAAAGCTTACATGGAAGCTACCTATGGACCAAAGCCTGAACCATTTGAAGGACTTGTAGAAGATGGTATCTTAACTCAGGACCAAGTAGATGCATTACTTGAACTTGCGCCAGAGAAAGGGGAAGGACAAGAAGCTTTCAGAGGAAAAGGACAGAAGGGGATAGAGTTGTTTGAGTCCGCAATCGAAGCTGGTATTATTACAGCAGCCGATGTAGAGGCAATTGAAGCCCATAGAGAAGCCAATCAACCAGATATGGATGTGGTTAAAGAAGCAACAGAAGGCATGACAAGAGAAGAAGTTAAAGCTTACATGGAAGCAACTTATGGACCTAAAGGTGAACCGTTTGAAGGACTTGTAGAAGATGGTATCTTATCTCAAGACCAAGTAAATCAATTACTTGAATTGGTACCTGAAAAACCTGAACAAGTTGATGGTGGTCAAGGACAAAGAGGAAATGGTGGGATGGGAAGGCCATCCAATGATGGTAGCTCTGGTCAAAGAGCACGATAGTAAGTCATTGAAAGAATCGCTGATGCGGTTCTTTTCTTTTGATTAAAATTTCATGTTATAATGTTATCAATAAATATTGGAGGCATACAATGACAAAGATACCATTAATTATAGATACAGACCCAGGCGTTGACGATACAATAGCCCTTATTATGAGTTTGGCATATGAAGGTTTTGATTTGATAGGACTAACAACAGTTGGCGGTAATGTTTCTCTGGAGTACACATCAGCCAATGCAAATAACATTGTTGCCCTAACTGGACGAGATGTACCTGTTGTTAAAGGTGCAAACAAACCCTTAATAAAGGAACTTGTAACTGCATCACATATACATGGTATAAATGGTATGGGTAGCATAAAGTTAGAAGCATCAAAAAGAGATTTTCTTGATATAGAAGTTGAAGATTTCATATACAATGAAGCCCTTAAACATTCAGGACAGCTAAGAATCCTAACGTTAGGTCCTTTGACCAATATTGCCAAAACAATACTAAAGTATCCAGATCTCGAACAACACATTCATTCTATTGTGTCAATGGGAGGCGCTATGGGTGTTGGTAATGTCACACCAGCCGCAGAATACAATATATACGCAGACCCAGATTCGGCAAAAATAGTTTTTGACTCTCAAGTTAAAGTGGTTATGGTTGGCTTAGATGTTACTATACCAACGGTTGTGACTCCAGATCAGAATAAATTAATCAGGGCAGTCAACAACCCTGTGGCGGATGTTGTAGCTGATTTAGTAGATTATGGTCTTAGTAAAGAGAGTCCTTATAACTCAAAGGGTGCCATTATGCATGATCCCCTAGCTGCATCATATCTAATGGACCCTTCTGTCTTAAAAACATCTTCGTATTTTGTGGATATTGAATGTGAAAGTGATTTAACAAGAGGGGCGACACTCGTTGATCTATATAGATTGATGGGAGAAGCAGACAATGTAGATGTAGCTATGGAAGCAGACAATGATTTATTTTTTGAGCTGTTAATGGAAAGGCTTAAATCATACAAGTAAGCGTTAAATGAAAAACTAAATTCCAGATACCCCGAAGTTACCTTTTCATGCAGGATTAAGGTCTAGTTTTAACACTTAACATGTATCTTATTTTGTTCTATACTTACATTACAGGCTCATATCATCACGAATTCTTGCATGCCAAAGGGGCATCTGAAAATAGTGTGTGAGACTAAATTCCACATGCCTTAGTGTAAGACTAAATTCTATACAGTGAAATCTGCCTGTGCTATTTCCAGTTTACTGTTTAAGTAATGCTGGTTTTAAGAATACATCATCAGGTGCAATCTCGTTTAAATGCAAGATCTGATGAAGGTTTTCGTTTAAGAGAAGCTGAGACAGTTTAAATGGAGAACATCCATTAAGGCTGTCTCTTGCTTCACTGTTGATATGGTTCTGTAATAATGTTACATCTTTTTGATTCAAGTTATTAAAGCTTGTTCCTTTTGGCAGAACCAGTCGAATATACTCATGATTCTTTTCGATCATGCCTTTTTGCCATGAGCTGTAAGGATCGCAATAATAAAGTCTTGTTCTTTTGTTCCCACAAGCATCTTCTTCTATTAAATCTGGATTCTGAAATTCAACGCCACCATCTGTTAAAATAAGCGGAAATATTTTAGTGAAATCATCTAACCCAAGTTCTAATGTTAAGTCCTCGAGTACACGCGCTACTGCAGCTTGTGTTTTTGATTCAAGTAAAAAGATGAGCATTAAGGAACAGTTTCTAAACATCATTGTAAGGAATACTCTACCACCTTTTACACCTTCTACAACATCCATCTCAACAACACTCATAGACGGATGTTTCTTGATAAACTTTTGAAAATCCACATAATTACGACCGATCCTGTGAGTCCTGTCTTTAATGCTAGTCCTAGTTGATTTTCTGCGTTCTTTGTACTTTACACGTCGTCTCAAGTCTAAGTTTCTAGCTGTTAAAACGGATTGATCTAAATAGTTATAAAGAGTTCTTCTGCTACACCCAATTTCCTTAGCATGATGAGCGTATATGTGGGCAATAGATTGACCTTTCCTAAATAGAGGTGTTACTAAATTGTCCATTCTCATAATGGATTCAGGCGTCTGATTGATGCCTTCACGACTTGAAACAAGTTTCTCACGATAGCAATCATCAGCATACTTGGCTGAATAAATCCGCATTTCCATTAAACAATTAATTCGTTTTCCACAACCGTTACAAACGTAGGGTGGCTTACTAAGTTTGATACATGTCCTTGGCACATAATTTGGACAAATGTAAATACATTTAATCTCTGCTTTGGGACAATAGGTACACATCAAATCACATGGGTCATCACATAAATACTTGATACTACATCCCTTTCTATTCTTGCATGGGATAGGTGAAAAGTTTGTGTTTTTTGATGCTTTGATTTTTGAATGTTTACGAATCTCCTTTGATATGGTGCCTGGGTCTTTACTAAGTGTTCTAGCGATAGTGGCAAAGCTTTCACCAGCCAATAAGGCTTTTTCAATGCTTATTCGTTGTGATAAAGTTAAGTGTTTTTGATTGCCTTTGGTTTTGTTTTTCATACTAAACCTCTTTCCTGCACAGGCAGGCAATCATCTGCCTCATAATTATACAGGATAGGGTATGCAAAAGTAATTTCAGGAATTATTGAATTTACTCGTGCAATCTGGAATTTAAATTTTCACTTAACT